>Ga0182211_1000078_pt1 | contig 25148 bp, 30 predicted proteins | sample G5R1MG_20_FD_129660 | JGI IMG/M metagenome (GOLD analysis project Ga0182211, IMG submission 129660) | Switchgrass phyllosphere microbial communities from Michigan, USA - G5R2_MAIN_03OCT2016_LD1 MG | ecosystem: Host-associated > Plants > Phyllosphere > Phylloplane/Leaf | place: USA: Michigan... | reverse complement strand
TCTTATCACACTCCTTGCGAATGCCAGCGTTGCTTTCCTGCTCAACGTTTCGGTCGTTTTCTTGGTACGTCTGACGTAGGTCACTCACGGCTCTTGTGCGCTGACAGCTCGTAGATTGGCAAGACCTCCTCCCTTGTCCTCACTCTCTCCGGCGTCCTCAAGGATATTCTCCTGGTCTTCGCATCCATGTTTCTCTTCAAGGACCCCGTCTCGCTTCTTCAGGCCTTTGGATACAGCATTGCACTTGGTGGTCTCATCTACTACAAACTTGGCGGTGAGAAACTCAAAGAGTACCTCGGTCAGGGCAGCATGAAGTGGCAGGAGCTGGGCCACACCAGACCCGTTCTCCGCAAGCTGATGATCTTTACCGCGGTTCTCATTTCCATGTTCATGGTCCTGGGATCGCTTGGCCCACGCTATGCTCCTGAGCAGACTGGCAAGGTTTACAATGGTATTGGGAAAATGATGGGCGACACGCGTACCTGAGCAATCCACGATGTTCTCGTCAGTATGCGGCTTGTAAAAAAAAAGTGTCCGGTCCTAAACGTTGGCGGTCCAGTCAGCCTTGCGAGGGCCATTTCGCATTGGTGTTATTTTCGATTAACTTTTATAATTCTTGGAAAGTGGTTTGGAGTGGCCGGTTACTGGTCTGTATTCGCATCGAGAAGCGAGTCCCTCTCATGCCCGGAGCGTTTTTCTTCGCTACGACGGAATTTGGGGCTGTCTTAGACCAAGGGAGTAACGAAACAAAGGGTATGATCAAAGCACACGTGGATCCCCGAGTAGAAATCGTGATTAGCTCGAGGGTACGCATCGGTCCATGTCTCAGGGGCTCAAAGTAATTGGTGGAACAAAAATTTATAGACCATTGGGATATCATAGCAGGTACATGCATATGAAACAAAATTCTACTTACCACGTTCCATGTTTATTGAGATGAGACGGCTACCGTGCTCAAAGACGCTAGGAGTATACTAACCGGATTGGGAACTAGCTCACACTTGCTTAGCGAGCGTCCAAATTCCTACCTGGAGATTATCAGCGTCGACCTTCTGCTCGTTACTAACCCACAGCTCCCATCGCCGCTCACAATCAGTCACAATGGGTATCGATCTTGACAAGCACCATGTTCGAGACGGGCACCGCAGTATGTGAACCCCCGTCGAGTCAGCGCAGCAATGCGCTGGCGACTGCAGTCTTCTAGACGCAACATGAACCTTGGAGAGCGAGAGGATTGACCAAGCGTACAGAGGTAGCCAAGTCCACCAACCCCTACGTGAAGCTGTTGGTGCGTCTGTACAAGTTCCTGGCCCGTAAGTTTTATCCAGCCGGAGTGCGTATGGTGTGTATGCTGACAGCGGACAGGCCGGACCGATGCCCCCTTCAACAAGACGGTCCTGCGACGCCTCATGATGTCCAAGATCAACCGCCCTCGTAAGACGAACGAACGCCTCACCGCTCGCGACAGATGATTAACGCTTCCGCAGCCGTCAGCCTGTCCCGCATCATTGCGACTGCGGCCAGCAAGGGGTCCGCCAAAGCACACGAGGGCAAGACCATCGTCATTGTACGCAGCCCCAACAAAGCCGACCGCAAGTATGGCTAATGTGAGATCAGGTCGGAACCGTCACGGACGACAACCGTCTCCTCGAGCTCCCCAAGCTCTCCATCGCTGCTCTCCGCTTCACTGCCTCTGCCCGCGCACGCATTCTTAAGGCTGGCGGCGAGACCCTCACCATCGACGAGGTCGCTACCCGCTTCCCCACTGGATCCAACACTCTCCTCCTCCGGGGTCCCAAGAACGCCCGTGAGGCTGTCAAGCACTTTGGCTTCGGACCCCACTCCAACAAGAAGCCCTACGTCGAGAGCAAGGGCCGCAAGTTCGAGCGCGCTCGTGGACGCAGAAGGTCGCGTGGTTTCAAGGTGTAAGCGCGTGCTGCACAGGGCGCTGTCGCTGTTTCTTTGGGTTGTCGGCGTGGTCATGGTCATGGGAATTTTCTTACGAGACGTGCGTCATGACTGGTACGGGCTTATCAAGGGTCTGCCAAAAAAGATACTCCAATTCTGCAATGCAAGCACGCCCACGGTCTCTTTCAAGCTCATGTGGCGGACTTTTGAATCAATACCCGCTCGCCTTTAATTCGTGTGTGGTCAAGCAATATGCACATTGCCTGCGTCTCACGTCGTCACGGTGCTGGTTGCGCATCCTGCTGCAATCGGCGGTATTCAAAGCTGAACTTTTTGCACTAAATTTTCTGCGTCTCCCCCACACTCGACCAATCACGCATAGTGACTAGCCAATCCAATCCACCAACATCTACGCGTACTACAACCAACGACCACCATTGCCCCTCATCTTTCAATCTTCCTGTGACTGATCTTGATAATGGTAGACAGCCGTAAAGTGGGCGTGCTGGGTGGCGGCCAACTCGGTCGCATGCTCATCGAAGCCGCCAATCGGCTCAACATTCAGGTCAATGTCCTAGACACAGCAGCCTCGCCTGCCAAGCAAATTTCAGCACACAACGGCCATGTCGAAGGATCATTTAAAGATGCAGCAGCTGTTGAGCAGTTAGCTCAGTCTTGCGATGTTGTCACCGTCGAGATCGAGCACGTGGATACGCAAATGCTCGAGGAAGTTGCTGGACAGGTTGCTGTGGAGCCCAGCTGGAAGACGCTTCGCATCATCAAAGATAAATATGCGCAAAAAACGTATCTAAAAGAGCATGGTGTTGATGTTGCTGATTCTACTGACCTGGAGGGTAGAGGCGTTGAGGGATTGAAAGAGGTGGGGAAGGAATACGGGTATCCTTATATGCTGAAGAGCAAGACGGAGGCATATGACGGCAAGGGAAACTTTGTGGTCAAGAGCGAGCAAGACATGGAGAATGCGCTCAAGACACTTGGCAAGAAGCCACTTTATGCGGAGCGCTGGGCAGAGTTCAGGATGGAACTTGCTGTCATGGTTGTCAAAACCAAGGATGGAGTTCTTACGTTTCCCACAGTCGAGACGGTGCACGAAGACAGCATTTGCAAGCTGACATACGCTCCTCCTCGTCAAGTCTCCTCTGCGATATCTCAGCGCGCTCAGGATCTTGCGAAGAAGGCCATTGGTGCGTTCGAGGGCAAAGGCGTCTTTGGCGTGGAAATGTTCCTTCTCGAAAACGACAAACTACTCATCAACGAAATCGCCCCGCGGCCTCACAATTCTGGTCACTACACCATCGAAGCTTGCCCTATCAGTCAATATGATGCACATCTACGTGCCATCCTGGATCTCCCAATTAGTCAGGTGAGTCTCAGGCTCAAGGAGCCAGCAATCATGCTCAACATTCTTGGCGGCTCTACGCCAGATTCTCACGTGCAGATTGCCAACGAGGCGCTCAAAGTGCCTAATGCGAGCGTACATCTCTACGGAAAAGGCGATGCGAGACCGGGAAGGAAAATGGGCCACATCACAGTCACTGCGCCCACACTGGCAGCCGCTGAGCGCGAAATCCAGCCCCTCGTCGACTTTGTCGATGCTCAAAAAGGCCTCTCGCCAACCTCTAGAAACGGCTCCACGGGCAGCGATGACCCCGTTGTCGCAGTCATCATGGGCTCCGACTCAGATCTCCCCACGCTCCGCCCCGGCCTCGAACTTCTTACTCTCCTCGCCATTCCCTTCACCGTCCGCATTACCAGCGCACACCGCACCCCCGACTGGCTCCGCGAATTCAGCAAAGCCGCCTCGAGCACCAGCATCCGCGTCATCATCGGCGCGGCAGGCGGTGCCGCCCACTTACCCGGTATGTGCGCGTCTTGGACCACGCTGCCCGTCATCGGACTACCCGTCAAAGCGAGCGTCATGGATGGGTGGGATAGTCTAGTCAGTATGACGCAGATGCCTCGTGGAGAGCCAGTCGCCACCGTGGGCATCGGTAACGCAGTCAATGCGGCGTTGCTGGCCGTCAGGATCTTGGGAGCGAGTGATGCGGGTGTGCAGGAGAGGCTGAGGGTGTGGATGGAGGGCAATGAAAAAGAGGTATTACGTAAGGATCAGAGTTTGTTGGCTGGGGGCTGGGAGGCTTACTTGAAGTCAATGGGCAAATGAGAGATAGTGAGAGGAAATTTTCGTACTGTTTGTTGTGGAAAAGCTTTTGGAATCATGGTTAGCAAGAACACCTATCTCATATCCATTTGTCCAGTGCCCTGTCCACGTGAATTCGCACATCCTACCCACACGTTGCAAAAAAGAATCAAATGAAATCCATAAGATCGAAAATTTAAGAGTTCACATGTCCTAAATTCCTGAACCTCTTGCCCACCTCAAGCGTGACCTTAACTTCCTGGCCAGGGATGCACTCCCTGCCTTCCACTGCGAATAGGCTCCGCCTACCAACGTCCCCTTGTCCGCACAGGCTAACCGATGTGAGCCTCCTTCTGGAGCTCATCACCATACTCACTCTCACTATGCAGCCTCTGCAAGCCTCCCGGGCCCCGAGCCCACGGACCAGGTGGATAACCGCTTGACAGGCTCCTACCCTTGGAATACGCTTCCCCGACCAAGGTGGTCCCACCCTCCGTTACCGGGAGACTGGCCGTACTCTTCCCGATTGTCTTCCTGATGTAGGCGCTGACACCGTGTGCGCTCTGGCGATCCACGAGTTCGGCGTTGCGCTTTTGGACCTCTTTGACTTTCATCTTGGCGCGGTAGAAGGTTACGCCTAGAGCTGCGAGGATGGCGAGGACCGCGAGTACGCCGATCCCTATGCCGGCTTTTGCCCCATCGGAGAGCTGCCGAGACGGGGCGTGGGAAAGGGGGAGGAAGGCGGCGGAGGAAGCGGTGGAGGAAGCGGTAGATGAAGTGGCAGAAGGCTTGGGGAAGGAGACAGGCAGGTAGGGCTCCCATTGTTTAGGGATGTCTGTAAGGTTGTGATTAACCTGGCGGCATTGGTAGATCAAATAGTCAAGAAACTCTGCTCCAAGGTTATTATTCCTGAGTCGTGTTGAGATGGATGCACTGCAGTCTGCGATGACCAACCTTCTTTGCCAAGATCGCCAGTACAGCCGTCCATTACGCATTGTTGGTCGAATTGTGTGTTGTTTGCCAAAGAATGACTGGCCTGGCAAATACAACGAAAGTTCTGTGGGTCGCATTTGGACGTGTTATCGCTCTTTCGCATGCATTTTGGCTCAATCTACGAATTGTTAATTGGGTGTAGTGATTGGATTCCGTGACGAAGACCTTACTGCGCATATTGGAAATTGTAAATCTGGACCGTAGCTTTCGCTCGGGCCTACCGACTGGGTTGGAGTACCCATATTCAATGGACTTGATGGCTCAAGAGAGTTTTTGTACGTTAGCTGAACAGCTAAAGTGGGAGTCGCAGCTCTCAAAGCCGTTGTCATACGCAGGGTCAACAAAGTCGGTAAAGTTGTCGAGCTTTGAGCAGCCTCACTTGAACCTGGAGGTGGAGGTAGAGGCGCTTCTTGTGCAAACGGTACCCACTCGGTTGGTATGTCAATCAGTTCTAATTTCCGTGCTTCACAGCCCCTTTTATACATAGCAACAAAAGCTACCATCACTTTATTAGCCTCGTGACCTCCGAGTGAGAGAAGAAAAACGTAGGACATATCACCTCTTCTGTTATCACTATTGGTACATTCCTCAAACACACAGTGCGAGGAAAAGTACGCATTGTGTCCCAGACTATTCGCCAGGCCGCAGATACATTCAAAGTAACCGAGGGCTGGGCAATTTAGATACTTGTAATTGGGGACTTGGTTCTTCATCTGGGTTTGACAATTCTCGGTGATCTAGCTCTGTTATCAGCTGTTGTGTCTCCTGTGCAATACAAACTGGCTCACCGCACAAGCTACTATCACATTTGATCCACCACTGGGAGAAGCTGCAGGGATCGCCATGTTGAAGCCTGAGGTGGCACTTGGGATCTGTTCGGTTGTGTACTACCGGCGTCGGGAAAAGAGGAATACAGTAGTAGAGTGGTGCGAGCATGAGAAGAGCAGCCTCATTGTTACCGGCAAACTTCACAAACGACCGTAACTTGTATTCAAAGTGCAGTTGGGGATGGATGCCCTTACTAGTGGGTTTGTACACGTGTTGAATCATGACGATGACACTAGAAAAGAAGCGTGCAAAATGTTTGGATGGGCACGCTGGTGCCCCAAGGAGTGTGTATTATTTATTATGTTTATGTCGTTTATGGGTTTCGTAAATGCATCCAAAGAGTCGCTATAGTTTTCATGAAGACGTGCCACCATCTGCTCAAGCCGCGGGGGTCGGGGCCCACTCGACAATCTTGTTGCCGAATTGTTCGCTGGCGCAAACAGTTTTTAGTACATCCTTGTACTCTGCCAACGAGTCAGTATACTTCACACATGTGTACCAAAGTGTGCAGTGTGCTTACGATATCTTGCGCCGTCGGTACAGGCTTGCTTCCCTTTTTCACCATCTATGCACGACTGTACGGTGCTGACGTAGCGTGTTACTTCGGCCTGGTCGAGTTTGCAAAGGCATGCAAGGTCTGAAGGAGGACATGCATCGAAGGTTCCATCTGTGAGACATGTGTCCTTGAGCCTGTCAGATTTATTTGGAAAGATGGCGAGGGGCCTGGCTTACCGCCGCACAAGTCGGGAGCTTGAATTGCCTGATGGACAGATCGGTTGGCAACGACCACACTGCGGGAAGCATCGTCAGGAAAATACCGAGAGTTGTGCTCGATAGCTTCATGTTGTTGGCCTGGCCGTGGGGATTAGGATTGGAAGTAATAGGGACGCGAGCTCGAGGTATAGTGGCCCAAAAAAAGGACGTGGAAGCTGTGGTGGGTTCTGTGCTTCCGGCAGCTTTGCTTATATTGTATGTATTGTTCGAATGTCCGCTGCAGATATTGCTCCACTCTGTAGGTCGACGTACGTTTGCGACCGGGGGGTCCGACTGTCTCCGAACGCAGCTGCCGTAGAGCGTGGTACAAAGGAAGCACGTCCGCTGTAACTAGCCGTGCTCAACCAAAGCGTCAGATCGCTGCTCGGGCGATGGTTTCCGCGAATCAGTCTGTGTCTGCGGCAGACTCACCTACTGATCTTCAAGCAAGATGCGCTTTTTTCGAGCAATGGAGCGTGATTTAAACGTGATGGGGCGGAGGTGCACTCGTTCAGGCAGTGCGGGTCCTGGTGGAAGCGGACGGGGTTGATTGCCTTATTGGCGGTTGCTGGGCAAAAGGTGTCCGATAATAGAAACAAGCCGCTGTGGAACCGAGACACGCGTTCAGTCGTTAGAGGCAGTTAAGAATTAACGCGAGCAGTGAGTGAAGAAGGTGAGGTCATGTCGGTGCGGTGTGGAGTGCAGGTGACAGCCCGTGCGGCTGAGGCGGAGTCTGTCTGGGGTGGGGTCGACCGGATGGAAGAGGAAGTGATGAGCATAGCAAACAAGAACCCACCGGTCACATCGGGACGGCGCAACATCGCAAAGGCTTACTCGGGTCCGGCTGTGCAGAAGAAGCAGTAAAACAGGCGCATGAGCCGTGGTCTGGTGATGAGGCAGGCCATGCACGTCTCCACTGCACCAATCTACTCCATAGTATCTCGGGCATACTCCTCAATAGTACCGCGGGCATACACGGTACATCCTAGGTATACAGTATATAGTAGTAGGTATACATGGTCGCAGAGTACAGGGTAGGAAGTCATCTCGACATACACAGTACTAAGCCTCGTACTACTTACTACATAGTATGTACTATGTAGGTACATGAAGTCTCATGGCCATCCAGAAGCAACAGTTAGCTCAGCCTTGTTGCCACCATTGGTGCTACAACATGCCAGAGAGACAGTTCCAGCCGCCTGGATACCCCTTGCTTGCAACTCTCTCAACCCCCGAAGACGATGCTGTTGATCGACGTTGCACCCACCCGAGCTGCGTCATAAAAGCACGAATGGATTCGCCACAAGAGATTCAATTTATTAGAAAATTACTATATACATTAACCGCCCCCCCCCCCCCTCTTTACGGATTCATCTAGAACAAACAGTCCAAACAGCAACAACACGCCAACCCAGCACAGAGCCCCGCAAAGAGTCCGCCACCACCGCCATTCTTGCCTCGGTTATCCTGATAGTACCCTCCCTGCGGCGGCGGTGGCGGTCCTTGCTGATACTGCATCGGCTGACCACCATAGCCTCCCTGTTGCGGTGGATACCCGCCCTGTTGCGGATAGCCTTGTGGGGGACCGTACTGGCCCTGTGGAGGGCCTTGTTGATAAGGGTTGGGGCTGCCGCCGTAGTGCGAGGGGTCTCCTCCGCCGCCATTATAATTGTAGTAGCCGACCTGCGCACCGCCTGGCGCGGGACCGGCATCGTGGTGGATGGGAGGCGGCGCCTGGGGGTACGAGGGCGGCGCGCCTTGATCCTGTGATGCTGGGTCAGTATGGAGTTTCCAAGGAGCCCTTGAATGCCTTGGCGGCTGCGTGGGCGGACGTAGGGCGAGCACTTACATATTGACCCATGATAGCTACTGTTAGCTTGTTTGGGGCTTCAAGTGGGCAGTTCAGTGTTATCCAACTTGACTCTTGAGACAACCACTGGCTAGCGACGACGCTCTGGATACTCTTGTAACGTGTTTCCTAGCCACAGACCGCGCGTGTAGGAGCCGCAATAGAACAGTAAAGTCGCAAAATGGACGAGAGTATCGAGATAACAAGAGTAAAGGGGTGGGGAGGAACTGCAGCAGTCAGATGTCGCTGTTTCGTACATCTCACGTCGCGGCATAGCGCAGCGTGGCTGAGCAGAATGTGGCGGACGCGCATGCGGGCTAAGCTACTTTTGGACATGCACGTTACGAACCATTTCAACGAAACATGACATAGAGAAATGTTTGGATTTCTCCCCAAACAGAAGTCTAGAGCAAATCCTTTTGTAGGCAATGCTGGTGTCCATAGGTCAAGTTTGATTCTTCACGATATGCACGTCCGGAGCCATCAAATGCATGTGCAAATGGCCCATCAAGTCACCAGTACTGGGGTACGCCATGACATTGATCAAGGTGTCGTCTTCAGTGCGTGCTGTGCTCAGATGCTGCATGTACATGAACAGCTGGAGCACTTGACGGTGAAAGATCACGGTGCATGGCGTGAAGCTATATAAACGAGACGGGAAATATACAAACCTTGAACTGGCGTAACATCGCATCGGGAGCAGGGCGTCGTGGGGCATCGGGAGTTGGACGACGGGGGAACCGAAGGGGACGACGGGGTTGAAGAAGGAGAGGTTCGACGATGAGGGATTCGGTCGCATAGTGTACAGGTAAGGAAGCCATCGAACCGTATCGATATCGATCGACCGAGAGGTACGGGGAAGAAATCGAATCGCATAGAATTTTCGCCGAGGTCGTTCGGAAAAGATGGCTCGAACCGAAGCTTTTCGACTGCTGATCTGATTAATGTCGTGGCAGGACGTAGATATTACTCTAGCCTCCACTCAAGATGTAAATTTAAGATCCTGATACCCCTTCACCCACTACCAGACCGCGCGTGCTATACCAATTTTGCATTCCACCCCCAAGCCCTTGGAAGAGACCATGGCATCAGTCCGGCAACTGCATGCGCAAAGCGCAACAGTACACCAGACCTACTCAGCCACGTCCAGGTCCTCATGCACGGGTGGCGGTGGAGGAGACTCGTCTGTATTGCTGATCAGAGGAGTTTATCTTCGTAGTATGCGGGTGCCTCACTCTTACGGACTGGTGCTTCGGCTTCGGCTCCAGTCTCGCGGTCGCGGTCGCGCCTCTCGTCGCGCTCCCGGTCGCCTCGCTCACGGTCGCCACGGTCATCCTCACGATCGCGCACATCCTTCATTTCGCGGTCACCGTCGATAGGACTCCTAGTCCTGTCACGGTCGCGGCGATCATAGTCGCGCTCGCGGCGATCGTCCTTGCGAGGCGAACCTCCACGGTCCCGACGAGGGGAAATGCTGCGACGGCGGGGAGAGCGGATCCCACGGTCCCCGCGGTCGCCGCCACGGTCGGAACGATCGCCACGATCACCACGCTCCGATCCACGACCACCCCGAGGAGCGTCACGACCTGAGTCGAAGCGCCACGATGCAGACGGGGGAGTGCGAGCCCACTAGAACCTGTCAGTGGGGCAAGTTGGTATGGCGGATGCAAGGGCATACTTCGATCTTCAACAAATCGTCACGGCCAATGCGCTTGTTGTGCATCTCGTGATACGCATCGTCGGCATCACGGCGCGACTCGTACTCCACGAAGGCAAAGCTGCTGGTCTGTTAGAGCCCGGGTCCAACCGTCGGGCATGACAAACTCACAGACGACTCGAAGCCGAGCGAGGCGCAGGAATGTCGCAGCGCACAAGGCGGCCGTAGCTTTGAGGGTGTTAGACGGTCGCTGGACGTGATGCGCGGAAGGGCCGGACGGATTGTGCCGTTGGAAGGAGCGTTGCAGTCAGACAGCCGAGTGCCGGCGCATGCGGCGAGGGAGCGGCGTAGAGATAAGGACGGCGAGGAGTAGGAATGGATGAGTGGCGGTCGGGGTGGACGAGGTATCAAAGGACGTACCGTTCGAACTCGTAGGCGAGGTCGCGCGCGCGGGTGCCGTGGCCGAAGCCCGTGACGTAGAGCGTGGTGCCACCGCCGCGAGACATGTCGTGTGGGAGAAAGGAGGAATTTGAAGTATACAAGAGAGTAGGGTAGGGCGAGTCCTGTGGTGGGTGAGGGCAATGGGAGTGGTGTGGTTCCCTGGGACTTGGGAGTGTCGCAAGCAGGCAAAAAGGCACGGGAAGAGCGCAGGGACCACGTCTTGGCAGCAGCATCCCCATCGTGATCAGGCAGGTGCGATCGGTATATGGCTCGCCAAAAAACCCAGTGCTGGCCAACGCGCGGCTGGCGGGATGCAGCGAGAGACTGATTTTACATGGTACAGTACCGAGGCCAATGGACAATGCCTGTTATGTGAAGCTGGAAGCAAGCGCTGCAGCAGGAGCTGTCATGTGCGGCCGTTTCCCGTTTCCCCCCGTATGTCGGTACTGTTAGGACTGTGCTAAGTGGTCGTGATATAAAACAACTGGTGCCAGCGAAGTAGAAAGGCTTACGACGCCGCGACAGATAGACTGGCCTAGCTTGGCCTAGCGGGTAGAGTGAGTAGCCGCGCTTATCGTCTGTTGTTGCGACGCGATATTTGTCTGTCCTGTTACATTATTTATGTGATTCAGTTCTTCTAGGAGAGTTCTTCTGAGTAGAAGAACTATTATATAACTAGCTATAGACAAGCTAGTACTTTATTCCTAGGTAGTTAAGTATACCTTACTATGTTATATATCTGTAGCTTTTCCTACAGCCTGTCTATATCAAATGGTTTACCTTCAATATCCTTGTTTTCATCGACGTCGCGCTTATATTTGACTTGCCAGCAATTTCTGATAATCGCCCCAATCGGTCCAAGTGTTTCCATTCCGGGAAATTTGTCCTTCTTAAACAGAGCTGTGATCTTTGCTGCCGATCAGTCTTGATATGGTCGCTTTCCCGTCATGATAGAGTACTGCACAGAGCCAAGAGAAAAGATGTCGGCAGCGGTGGACAGCAGGAATCCAGAGTACCGGTGGCTGACGTGTACTGAAACCAGCAGATCAGAGCCGTCCAGAGAAGAGCCACCGAAATCAGCAAGCTTTATTGTAGAGGTGTATTTGCCTCAGGCACAGTTAGCTTCAGCAGCCGCTCGACGAGCCTTCGGCCTGTCGATTTATCGTCGTATTTGAGTGGGTTGAGATAGATAGTGTATTGTCTATTTGCGCGCGCGTACAGGCGTCCAACTGTCTGACTATCTGTCTGCCGATTGAGCTTCGGCAAGCCTTTCAACTATATACTTTGGTCACATGCTCCCCAGCGATTGTCCTTCGAGCTCTATTCAAGCCTCAACACCATGTATTTCCACCACAGTAGGCACTATAAAGCTCAGAGAGTAGCATGTTATACTCAATACTATTATAGATAAGAGAGTTGTCACATGGTGCGTCGCTGCTTCCCAAAGCAAGCGTAAGCCCACGAAGGTTGCGGCATCAGCACTGCTGAGTCAGCGGCATGCCTTCGGTCGGCGAGGGTAGAATGCCAAGAAGGCCTGGGGCGAAGCTCGCAAGCCATTAGAGTCCTGCACCATCGCACATCCACCCTCGCACCCACACCCACCCACACACCCACACGCGCCAAACCCCCTTTGCTCGCGCACCTTGCCGCCACGATCACGCACGCGCTTCACCCCTACGCCCACCCAACTGGTACAGCGCGACACGTCTACACTAGGAAGGCGCGCGTCACTCGTCACGCCCTTTTTCTATTCTCCTCCGGTCCCTCCACACGCCACACGCCGCCATGGCTGTCGACTTCTCCAACGAGTCGCCACTGGCGCTGCAGCTGCAGAATCTCGTGCAGCCCAAGCTGGCCGAGTTCGGCTGGACGACGGGTGGCGAGGACACGACGCTGTTCGAATACATTCTGCTCATGCTGGCAAACGACAAGAACGAGGCCCAGGTTGCTGCTGAGTTGTCCAATGACCTACTTGATCTGGGTCCGGAAAACACGGAGACGCAGCAGTTTGCGCAGTGGCTATTTGAGCAGATTGAGCAGCTGAAACCCCGGCTTGGCGATGGTGGCGGCGGCGGCGGCGGCGCGCCGCACGTGGCCCAGAGTGTCGAGACCCCCATGGAAGGCGTCCGCGAACCTGATGCCAACGGTGGCGATATGGACATGGAGCAGGACAGTGCCGACACAGCTGGCACAATGTAAGTTCCCCCGCCACATCCCGGCGCCCCCTGCACGCGACTGACAGCACACACACAGCCCCACTGGCCCCAAGGCAATGCGAAACGGCAGCAGCGCTCAGCCAACACGGGCCGCTCGCGGTGGCCGCAACATGCTCCACCAGATGAACAAGACGATGAACCGCCACGACGATCCTGCCTTGCATCGTGTGCGCGGCGCCAGCGGAGGCATCGGCCGGATTAACACACACATGCGCGACCCTCCCAAGGGCCCCCGAGGCCACAACGTTGGCCGCGGAATTGAGGCCATGGCCAGCGGTCGAGGCATAGCCAACGCCAATGTCACCATGGGCGGCATGAACAATATGCCAATGGGCGGGATGCCCGGGATGCCCATGCCGCCCAACGGCCAGCAGATCCCAGGCATGCTGAACCCGCAACAGCAGATGGCCTTGATGCACATGTACGAGCAGCAAGCGCAGATGATGCAGCAAATCTTTTCGGGCAGCTCGCCCACGGCCTTTGTCAACCCAAACTTCAACGGCACTGCCCGCAACGGGTCCAAGAAGCCACTCCACCTGCGCATGGACCGACCACTGGGCGGTAGAGGCTTGACCCCACATGCAAAGACATTCAGCAAAAAAGATGGCCAAGACGAAACCATGACAGATGGGCCAACGGCAGAAAACGGCGACAGCATGGAAGTGGAGCACACACGCCCCGAGCCTTCAGCAACCATGTGCAAGTTCAACCTACGATGTGCGAACCCCGACTGCGTCTTCGTCCACCAGTCGCCCGCAGCCATCCCCGGCACACCAGTCGACATGAATGACAAATGCGACTACGGCGCCGCATGCAAGAACAAAAAGTGCGTTGGGAAGCACCCGTCCCCCGCCCAACGGCAAAAATTCCAGTCGGAGCAAGAATGCGCGTTCTGGCCCAACTGCCGTGACCCCTCGTCATGCCCTTACAAGCACCCGACCAAGTCAGCCTGCAGAAACGGTGCCGATTGCACGGTCGAGGCCTGTCCGTTTGGGCACAGCACTGTCATGTGCAAATTCACCCCGTGCTTGAATCCACGCTGCCCGTACAAGCACGTTCCTGGGCAGAAGAAGAACAACACCAACGTTTGGGTCGCGCCGAAAGAGGGCGAGCACGTTAGTGAGAGGAAATTTATAAATGAGGAACAGCAGGAAGAGCTCATTATCCCTGGCCAGACGCAAGATCAGGGCGCAGGAGGTGACAGCGTTAAGGTCGAGACATGATGAGTCCGGGATGTTGACAATGCAGAAGGGGAAATGGGTGGTCATGATACCATAGGAACTGTAGGATCATTAGGGGGACGTGGCTAGGTGAGGGAAAATGGAAGCAGCATGCGCATATGTACTATAGGTTCTGGATACGAGCCACAGGCGGCGTTGGGATTCTGATGAGCAAGCATTACACTACGAAGTATCGAGGAGTCAGGAAGGCCTTGCATGGCTGGTAAAATACACGTTTGTTTCCTAGGGCGGCCACGGCGCTGCTGTGTCTAGTTACCACACTTTCCTAGCCGTTTATAACACAACACGCACTACCTTGACCAACTGGGTATGCGAAATGCACATGTTGCTGGCACAGCTTGCCTGCTGCAGTTCTCCATGTTTCGCCGCAGAGGGTCCAGCGGGCTTGACCCTCGTCGCCGATGACGCCACAGAGCACAGAGCCGCTCGAGCTCGGACTTTTCTTGCGACAGCAACCCACCCGGGCCCGACACGACACAGCGCGATTGCCCACGCCCCAGCATTTGCAGCCGCGCTCCGGTTACGGTTTTGGCAATGCTATCCCAGAGCAGCCATGCACCATCGACCTTGACCCGTGCGCTCGTTGCGGGGCGATACGTGTCCGCCCGCTGTCGCCCGCACCCTCGCCTTCACACACCATTGCCATATCTCCCCTTACTCCAACATCGAAACTACGTCCCAGAAAGCGGTTCGTCGCCGGAGAGGATTGCCATCTTCGGCGGCGGAATTTCTGGGCTGGCGAGCGCCTACTTCATCCGCAAAGAGTTCCCCAGCGCCAACATTACCATCTTCGAAACTGCGAAACAAACAGGGGGTTGGATCAGGAGCAGACGCGTTGACGTCGGGAACGATGAAGACGTCCTCTTCGAAATGGGCCCCCGCACCCTGCGCAATGCGACCGTCACCGCATCGCTCATCCAGGAGCTGGGGCTCACTGATCAGCTCTTATACACCGACAAGACGGAGCCCGGCGCAACGAACCGCTACATATACTACCCAGATCGCCTCAACCTCCTTCCCTCAGATATTCCATCGTTGAGTGATGTGTATGCATTGTGGCGGTCTGGCATGCTTTCCGGCGTCACGGGTCTCATGGCAGACTTCTTCACAGATTCACGTCCCGACACCCTGGTGGATGAAACGGTCGGTGCCTTCGTCTCGCGTCGCTTCGACAAAAGGCTAGCAGACAACATCATCTCCGCGGGCTTCCATGGAATCTACGCAGGCGACATCAACCAGCTATCCGCCAAAAGTCTCTTAGGCGTGCCATGGGAATTGGAAGGTCGCTACGGCACTGTTTTGGGTGGTATCTCGAGGATTAGTAGTTCGAGTCCGCAGGCTGTCACTCTGGTGCACCCTACCGACTATGACACCGCCAAGGCGATGAACAGAGAACTACATTTGGATGACAAATTTGCGCGCAAGTTGAAAAATGCGGCTATGATGACCTTTAAAGATGGCTTACAGTCGCTTGTGAAGCGGCTGCAGGACGCGGTGGTGGCTGAGGGAAAAGTGGAGCTCAAATTTGAGGCGCCGATACAGCATTTTGAGCCGGTGGAGGGGGGCATGGGAATTGAGGTTACCTCCGGTGTAAGTTTTGCCCTTCTGCCCTCGTACTCACTACTAACACCGTCTCAGCCCAGAGACAACCCAAGCACTTCCACATTCGACCTAGCCATCTCCACCCTCCGCGACCACTCTCTAACCCCCTTTGTAACCGTCCAAACCGTCTCTCTTTTCTTCGACTCGCACGATCTTCTTCCCGTCAAAGGCTTCGGTTACCTAATTCCGCAATCAATTCCCTTTGAGCAAAATCCCGAGCGCGCCCTCGGCGTCACATTTGACAGCTCTACCATCCATGGGCAAGACAACGCCTTTGGCACCAAAGTTACTGTCATGATGGGCGGTCACTGGTGGGACGGCTGGAGAGGGTTTCCCACCGAAGAAGAAGGACTACAAGCAGCGTGTGATGTACTGGAGAGGCATTTGAACATTACCGAGAAGCCTGTTGCACACCTTGTGGGTCTGGCCAGGAATTGTATCCCTCAGTACACACTGGGGTATAATGAGCGACTTACTGAATTTGCCAAGAACATGTCTTCGACATACAAGGGCCGATTGAGAGTTGTGGGTAATCAGTTCAACGGCGTGGGCATTAATGATTGCATCACGGGAGCGTGGAATCTAGCGAGGGGCTTGAGAGGCACGGGGTGGAAAGGACGGAGCTGCGGCTTAGATAGGGTGCTGGATAGCAGGGAGTGGGTGATTGTGCCACGATCCGAACTTGAGTACCAGATCAAGGGGCAGGATGGCGGCTTGAACCAGGGTGCTGCAGAGGGGCTTGATCGTAGGGAGTGATGGAGGCGCTTGACGTGGACAAGTCGGATGAGGAGGATAGGCTTGGAAAAGAAGTCAAAACAACAGACAGTACAGTATCATGTAGTGCGCGGCTTGTTAGCGGTGTTTGTGACGTGTGTGGGCTCCGAGAGCGCTGGCGAAGACCTCGGCTCAAATACCATCTATCGTACATGCAAGTTCAGGCCGTGATAAAGAACGATGTGCATCTCAATGTCAAGTGTGTGATGCAACACATGGACTGGTTTCCGGAGTAGATCCATTGGAATATATTACTCGTCTTCTGCTTTTCACTTCGTCATTTTACTTTTGGGGGCAGATTCGTGGCCGGGAACATCGCCCAAAGCAAAAGGGATTTTCATATAGCTCAGCGTTGGTACGTACTTTTCGAATTCCTCGCCTCCAGGATCAGGTCATCGCCATCGTTATAGTAGGCTTTTGGCACCCTATCTGCGACGAGTTGTTGCTCTTGACAAAAAGGTCCGATTGGGTCGTCATGGCCACGCAAGTTGGAGCCCGAAAGCGGCAGCGTAGTGAATTATTTGCTGTCTTTCGCGGACGAAATCAGGGTAGCCTGATTAGACCCTGTCTCGTTGTTTTCATGACAAGAGGTCTGCCACGGCACTCCTATTCTTGTTGCGGAGTGTGTTTGGACCGTCTGGCGGTGCAGAGGAACGCAAAAACTCATGTGCTTTTCGTTTTTTCTTTTCGTTTTTTCTTTTCGTTCACCCATGTGGGTGAGGAGTATGGGTGCTTCGAGGGTAAGAGACAGGGGCTTTATATACCTACGTGCCCTTTTCCTTCCTGGAGAAAAAAGGCATGAATTGCCAACGCTAGTTTTCGGTCAAGTGTATCTACCTAAATGTCATGACCCTTTGTCACCCGGTACTGGTACGTAGGGGCCGGTACCATGCTGTCTTGCCATGGTGGGCCTGATATCTTTTGGGACAATGGCTGGGGAGATACTAGCAGACCAGTACGATTCAGACAAGTTGGTGTACTAGCACGGTAAATTGTTCCATTGCTCACATTGCTGAGTGTGGTGCCGTTGTTGGCGCGAAATCAGCTGCACAAGACCATGACCACAGGGTTCGTTGCAGATTACCCTGCTCTCCTCGAAGCGTCTTCAAGAAAACGCCGTTGTGCCCAATTAAGCTTGTATGCAGCATCATGCAGCACTGCGACTGCATCGTGTCGGGCCCGGAACTCGGGGCAGGCGGCCGCATCCGCGAATGGACTAGCGTGGCTGGGCCCAGCCACCTCGTGCGTATCCACGCCAACCTCTCGCAAAAACATCCAGTCTGCGCTTCGCTGATGCTGACATGGCAGCTAGGTTTACACGTAGGTCCTGGCGCAAGATGGCTGGCAGCGGCTACAAATACATGCACCAGCCGGGGTGTCTTCCTGCATTACACAAGCAATCATCAGTCCATCCACTATCGGCCAGCCCCATCACTCCTCCACATTCCCCGTCTTCTCAAGTGCTGAGTTGACCGCCACGCATCCGTTGTCCCACATTGTCACACGGACACGTTGCTCACTCGTTGCTTGCTAGTATTCACTCGCTCTGCAATACTCTATCGTCAGCTTTTTACATACACACGCGATGCGCTCCACCGTAAGAGCACTCGCCGCCTTGGCGTCGGCCGCTCTGCTGGCACCCTCTGCTGCACAAACCTGGAGCAACTGCAATCCCACATCGCGGAGTGACTGTCCTCCCGACTCGGCCCTCGGCCGCACCGTCAACATCGACTTCAAATCCGCCTCAGACAGCTTTACGCCCCAGGGCAATCCGACGTACGGTTCCGACGGCGTCTCCTTCACCGTGGCCAAGTCGGGTGACGCACCCCAGCTCACGTCCAAATGGTACATTATGTTCGGCAAGGTCGAGATTGTCGTGCAGGCCGCGCCCGGAGCTGGCATTGTCAGCAGCTTTGTACTGCAGTCGGACACGCTCGACGAGATTGACTGGGAGTGGCTGGGTGCCGATGCCAACCAGGTCCAGACCAACTACTTTGGAAAAGGCCAGACCACCACATACAACCGCGGCGCCTTTCACTCCGACGCCGGCAGTCAGACAGGCTTCAAAAAGTACACCATCGAGTGGACCCCCAAGCAGATTGTTTGGCAGATCGAAGGCAAGACGGTCCGTACGCTCGAGCCCGCCAACGCCCAAGGCCAGTACCCTCAGACACCTATGCAGGTCAAGTTTGGCGCATGGAGCGGCGGTGATCCGGCTAACAGCCAAGGCACCATCCAATGGTCCCAGGGCCCGACCGACTACTCCAAGGGCCCTTACAGCATGAAGGTGCGCTCGCTCATGGTCCAGGACTACTCGACGGGCTCCCAATACGTCTACGGAGATAAAACTGGTACTTGGGGCTCCATCAAGTCCAACGGCGGTACCGTCTTTTCCGGAGGCAACGCTCCCATCCAAAACGCCCCCGAAGTCACTGCCACAGCCTCGGGCCAGCCTCTACCCTTCTCCCCAGTCCACACATCGGCCGACCGCCCCAACGTCTACCCCTGGGTCCCCAACCCGTCGGCCTCACCGCCCCCGCAGTCGACCTACTCTAACTACCCAGGGCTTCCAGCCGGGTGGACTGTTTCCGATTCGGGCAAAGTCGTTCCACCCAGCTCAGCCACTGTCAGTAAGACTCTTTGCTACTCTGTTCTGTTTTGTAATATTGTACTAACTTTGATCCCCAGACTTTCCCTCAAGGTTCTTATACCTCCTCGTCGCCAGCTTCGCCTACGGATTCGTCCAACGATTCTGAGATCCAAGTCTCCACTGGCTACGATGACAGGGGCTTCAGCACCGTCTACACACTCCACCCCGGTACTGCTTCTATGTCCGCGAAGCCCACTGGTTCAAGAAAAATTGCTGCGTCGGCTGTTCAGGCTGTACCTGCAACCAATCTTGGGATGGCCTCGCTTGCTCCACAAATTTTCAGCCCAGTCTTCACCATCGTCTTGGCTGCCCTCTACCTCATTCAATAGGCGGAATGGCGGTTTCCCTGGGAGGCGCTGGACGAACACCCACTAACTGTGCTTACTATTACCGGCTTGCTTGTCGGTTTCATCAAGAGCTATATCGGTCTCAAGGTATCGCTCAAGACTTGGTGGGTTCCATGCCCGCAAATAAGCAATAAGTGGAACTTTAAATTTGGCCCACGGTGAGGACGGTGATGACATGACTGGGGAACATTATACACGAGGAAAATGATGATGGATCAGCATGGCAAATTAGAATTGGGTGGTTCAGGGTTTTCTGCATGGCATTAACTTAGCATGGCGTTGGTTGGCTTTAGTGACGGGCTTCCGGGGGTGATTGTGCATTCTTCACCTCTTGCTTCGATTAGATTAGATTAACGTTAGTTTAATGCACAGACGGCAACGTCGGATGAGATGAATCAATACGAATATTATCATGGGAAAAATGCACTTTTTAATTTGAGAGGATTCTGTACATGCGAAGTGTTTTTTGTCACATGAGAAAATACCAATGACAATGGTCCTGGGTTCTTGATTCGACCAATCTTTCCAAGACTGGAAAAAGTCGATGTAGAAGAAGATTTCAGGTCGCTTTTCACTTTGTTTTAAGTATATCATGGGAAGGCATTGCTTCTGAGAACAGATGTCAAATCAGTTATTGCTGTAATGAATGACCGAAGGAGGCTTTCAGCATTGACAAATCATGCCCCATTTGCTTTCCGAGTAGGTACAGCCTCGCCACAAGACGTAAAAACACAGCTTTCTCACCCGTCATCCGGGCCTTCAACCACGCAAGAAACGTGCGGCCACATACACATCTCTAACCCCCTCATGGCCGCTGTTCCCACCTCACGATCCTATACGTCCTCCCCCTCCTCCCAAGTCAACCCCCCACGCGCCGCACCCGGCATTCTACTTACAGCACGCCCAACAATCCTGCATCCAGAGCGTTAGCAACATAGTGCCGACCACGGGGCTAAGCAAAATCCACTTACGCCGAACTTTTCCGTGTGCCCCGATCCACAATTCTCAATCGGTGCCGAGGCGCAAATCATGGTGCATATTTTCGGTTGTGATGTTGCTGTTGTTACTGATTTTGGCGTCTCGGGCGAGGGCACGGGAAGAATGAGGGGAGTGGGAGACGGTTCGGGCGAGGGAACGGGAGTGGAGTCCGGAAGTGGGGAGGGGATGGGAAGGATGAGAGGTGTGGGCTTCGGAATGAGCGAAGATCTACAACATGTCCAGCACTTCTGGGGTGGGGGATTTTTCTATTAGCTTACGGCAACTCTGAGGGAAACGATGGGTTGTTGTGGATTGTATTCGTAGGGGCTGGGGAAGGGAGGAAGGTGGGGGATAGAGGGAGAGAACGTACCCCTCTTTTCACTGAAACTGAGCCCTTTCCGCAGTTCTTGATACGCCCGGCGGCACAAATCCTGCTGCAAATTATCGGCAGTGGCCTGGGCCTAGGCCTGGGCCTGGGCCTGGGCTCAGGCAATGGTTCTGACGAAGGCTTGGGCTCAAGCGACGGCTTAGGCTCTGATGAAGGCTTGGGTTCAGAGGAAGGCTTGGGTTCAAGCGACGGCTTAGGTTCAGACGAAGACTTAGGCTCCGACGAAGGTTTGGGCTCAAGCGACGGCCTGGGAATAGGCGTTGGTACTGGCTCCGGCTCTGGCTCTTGGGGAGACTGGCAGCACATCCAGCAGGGCTATCACGCATTAGTCTCTTCATCACACAAGAAACCACCCCCTGACCACAACTTGTGATAAACTGAATCAACTCACCCCATTTCTCTCCGTCCTCCACCCTACGGGGCATGATGTAATCGGCTTGACAGCACAGATTTTGGTGCACGCTCTTGGCTTGGGTGTTGGCAACGAGATCCCGGTTGGAGGCTCCTCAGGATCAGGAATGTTGGTTGGGAACGAGATCCAAGACGAAATCTCCTCCGGGTCAGGATCAGGAATAGGAATTGCGGTTGGGAATGAGATCCATGAGGAAAGAGCTTCAGATTCAGTGCTGGTTTGTGAAGGACGAGAGTACGGGAGTGGAAGCGGGGGGAATGGGGGGTCCGGCTTGCGGGCGCTGGGAAGGAGAGGGGGTGGGTAGGGTGAAGCGAGGGTGAGGGGGAGGGAGGAAAGGGTCGCGAGGATGAGGGTTGCGGTGTGCATTGCTATCATGAGGCTTAGGGATTTTTGAATATGTATTGTGTGAGTGAGGAAAGTAATTTGAGACCTTGACCAAAGGTATTTAAAGTGGCCCCTTCTACCACTTATCATGCTCCTATGCAAGGGCTAAGATACGAATATGTCACAGCCTACTATCCTCCTCATGTAGAACATATCCTTTCCACCGAGTGTACACCGTACAAGGCAAAAGTAGTAACCCTAGTGGGCCCAAAATGAGCTGCGATCTGCCCTCCGGAGGGCCTCCGGAGGGCCTCCGGAGGCCAGAGTACGCAGAAAGATATTCCCTTGGTTGAATTTATACACGGTAGTGTGCGATTGGAGCGTGTAAAAAGTGGGTGGAATCCACATTCCAGGGGATGAACTTACACCTAGGCTCTAAATGACCACCTAGCGTGTTTGTTGACAGACCCTTCCTCCTTGACTTTCCGGGTATGATTCGGCGAATACGACTATGTAATTGTGTGACGTGGACTAGGTGTATCATGGGACCAGGTAGTTAATGCACGAGGTAGGTCAACCACCAATGTGAAGGTTAGTTTTGAAGAAAGGAATGTGGTGAGGGGAAATCTTATGCCTTGAACTAGAAAATGGCAACGGCGTTTGGAGGACTGGCCACACCGCCTGGGACCTGTGGATTTTCATTAGCATTGAGAGGTCCTTCGTGATTGCATCATCCTCGCTCCCTTCTTATCGACCCCGCAGTGTTTCCATACTCACCTTCAACGGCATACTCCCAACCCAACACGTAGCTCGTCCTAACTCCCGACTTCTCTCACAAACCTTCTCCAGATACCACATTTCCCCAATCATCACACCCCACCCCGCCAGCAACCACTGATGCAATAGGCCTCCACCCTGCATTTCTTCTTCCCACGGCTCGCCGGCCCAAATTCCACCTGGCGCAGTGTGAGGGCCAGCGAGCGGTGACATTTCAAATGATGGTGCATCCGAAGCTACGGCGGCGAAGCTGTGATTCCATATCCATGAAGCTACTGCAGAGGAAGACTACAAGCGATGTTAATAGCCGTGTGGGTTCGAAGGTTGTATTATGTGAAGACTAAATGCTTACTTCGACCCCTAGAAAGGCTGGTGGCTTAGTTGAGAAGTGAATTCTCTCATCCTCGCTGAGCTTGAGGTAGTCGCGCGTGAATCCCGTTCGTAAGAGGAGCAAGTCGCCGGGTCTGGTGTTTACACCAGTTTCTTGCAGCATAGCTTCGAGTTCCTGGGCATTGATACCAGACGCCTGAAGAGCGTATACCTCTGTTTTCCCTTTTTCTTCGAGATATCGAGGATAATCTAGTATGACGCCTCTAGTGGTAATGCCTCCTCTTTCAACAATTCTATCAATTCCAATCACATTGCTCTTCCGGAGATCATCCTGCGTCCTGCCACCGTAATACAGTCTCGCTTTCTGATAGCCATAATGTCTAAAGCCGTCCCACTGGCTACTACCCTGCGTATTCATGTCGATATGATCGTCGTTGACGGTACGTTTTGTCCCATCAGGATGGGATTTGTGAGTTATGGTGTGTTGGAAGGGTGGGCGGTTGAAAGAGGGGCGAGACGGAAGGTCGAGTGTCCAATCTAGGGATACGCGTTCACCGGATCGAATCTCTTGCGCGGCCTGTTTCGTGGTAGTGGGAGTGAGCATGTTCATTGCACCCAACTCGTCATCTTTTCCGTATAAACCCCATGCATTGCCGGGAGGGCCATTCTTGTCCAAGGGCAGGCTGCTGAATGGAGGGCGCGGTGGTGCATCGGACATATTTGAATGGTAATTGAAGAGCGTGTGTGAATAGGTTTTGTGTGTTGCTGATGGACGTAAAATATCGTTCTTATTTTATCAGGGATCCGAACTGCTCTTACTCAGGGTCGGTTCGAGCAGCTTTTTGTTATGGGCGGGGCAATAGCGGGGTTGAGGGCACTTAATACATATCCGACTACTTATCCTGCCTTCGCAAGGTGCCGAACGTTGAGCAAGACAATAAATGAAGAGTTAATTGGTGCATCACAAATCCCTCAAACATGTCAAGTATTTGGGTACAATTGACGCCATATACAGCATCAGCAATGCGTTCAAAAGTCTGGGCCCATGCCTACGCCGCTTCCTTTTGAGCTCGTATTCTTCAAATGTGCACCACTGCCTTTGAAAAGACTTTGCCAGATGAAAGCTTCGCTGAGGAGCAGTTCAATATCCTTTTCAGTCCATTGTCGTGTTGGTAATGATTGCAGAAACATCATGGTTTCTTGGAAGTCCATTTTGCGCAATTGATCGGACCATTTGACGAGAAAGGCGGCACAGACGTAGAGATGGAAGGATGAGAAACCGTCTTCTTCGGCCTGCGGCATGTAAGTCGGGTGCCACTAGACAAGGCTAAAATACGTACCAGATATGTGTCCCACATCCTTATTGTGTTCTTGACAGATATTTCCCGCATCAATAAGCAATTCATCCAGCGGAAGCTGAACTGAATGAACTCGACACCCTCGTTTTCGAGATGCTTGGCCAAGTTTGCGTCTATTCGAGTGGTAAGGTCCCTTAGGCTGACAACCTGTCGTTGTATACCCGGCTGGTGTGCAATGTAGTTGTCTTGTATGCCGTCTAATAGCTTGGTGAGACACCAGAATGAGTCGGCTTCAACGGCATCCAAGACTTGTTTCGGTAGCTGGCCAGGGTCCATGCCGAACTCAATGTCTGGATCCGAGATGTACGCGCCAAGAAATACCTGCCAGAAGGGAGTTACTAAATCGTTAATGCCCTGCACATATCCTGAGGCAGGATGGCGTATAGCCCAGAGATATAATATGCGCTCAAGCGATCTTTGCGTTGCCTCGTAGCCGTACAGCTCCAAGTGTGGATTTGTGCGGGGCACGTCAATGCTGATTTGGTGCCAAATGGCTTCGTCCAAGCCACGCCCCCTTCCACGGTTGATGGAGGGGAGCGACGATGCTGCCACGCCTGCCGCGGCGATACCAGCACTACCCGAAGCTCCGCGCTCAAAAGCCTGGCGCACACCATCGAGATACTCCCTGCGCTTCCTCTCAAGTGTTGCGACACGCCGCTCGCTGCTGGTAGGCAGATAACCCAGTAGTATCTGCCATGTCATGGCTCGGACTTCGGACGGTACACCTGACCAGGCCGAGTCTCGAAGATCCGACAGAGAGATTGTGCTCGTTTGTAAGATCCGCTTGAACTTGTTGATTCGGGTGGTGCGCGCTGAGAGTTCTTCAGCCTGCTTGGGGGTAGCATGAGGCGGGAGCGCGGGATGGGCGATGAGGTGGAGCGAGTTCGCGGGGTCGCGAAGAATATCATGGTATTGAGGACGCAGTATCTTGCCCTCGGCTTTGTTTGCGGTGGGGTAGTTGGGAATTCCGCGCTCCTCTGCAATGTCGCCGCTGTCCATGCCCCGCCAGGCCGCCGAGCCTGTGCTGGTGCGGCTTAGGGTACCGCCCGGGTCCTTGGGGTCTGTGGGGTTCTTTTGCTGCAAAGGCTGCTTGCGTCGGCCCTTTCTGCGCATGTTGGCGATGCTGGGCAGGCCAAACTCGTCCTCGTCGTCCTCAAACAT
>Ga0182211_1000077_pt1 | contig 25190 bp, 25 predicted proteins | sample G5R1MG_20_FD_129660 | JGI IMG/M metagenome (GOLD analysis project Ga0182211, IMG submission 129660) | Switchgrass phyllosphere microbial communities from Michigan, USA - G5R2_MAIN_03OCT2016_LD1 MG | ecosystem: Host-associated > Plants > Phyllosphere > Phylloplane/Leaf | place: USA: Michigan... | reverse complement strand
GCGATGGACTGGGAGACGGCGATGGACTGGGAGACGGCGATGGACTGGGAGACGGCGATGGACTAGGAGACCGCGATGGACTGGGAGACCGCGATGGACTGGGAGATGGGGATGATGACCGCGAGCTACTCGCCTTGACCGAGCTTATGGAGATAGCATTGCAATCACCAAAACCCGACTGACAGCCTTTCCCACAGTAATCAATCGAACTTCCACACTGACCTTGTCAGGATCGGCTTCGCTCTCATAATCGTTGTGACTTACGTAGCTGTACTGAGAGCAGCAGTTGCCCCATCGAGAGCCCTTGCATGTCCGATTGCTTCCTGACTTGCCACATTGCGCGTTGGTAGTCACCTTGAGGGTTGAAGAGGCTGCAGGCGATGAGGTACGTGTCGACGGCGGGGTGACGAAGCGTATCACCGAAGAGCTAGATCGGATGCTCGAGGCTGAGATGACTTTGCAGTCGCCAAAGCCCGGCTGGCAACCGAATCCACAGTAATCGATGGTACGTCCACTGTGGTGTCTTGAGCGTCAGGCTTCCCTGAGTTACAATGCGAGGACCTACCAGTACGAGTATTGCGAGCAGCATGAGCCAAAGGCACTACCTTTGCACGTAAGGCCTCCAAAATTAGACCCGCATCGTGCCGAAGTGCTGACCTTTTGGGCAGCCAGCAGAGGGGTGGACAATAGTCCAAGAATCAGGAGAAAAGAAGGCAGCATGGTGGAGAACGAATGCTCGGGAAAAGCGCGGGAATGGTGCGTCTTGCTGCTTCATGAAGGCTCATCATCACCTCAGCCTTTATACATATGTCCTCTATGCAATAGCTTGGAGCGTGCGCCTCCCTGATGGAAGATACTTGACCCTGAAGCCAAACCATTTCGACCATGGCGTATGCTTCACCGCCAGCGATGGTGCCTGAGGGCGTTCGCTCGTCGATGGAGAAGTGCCCTCAAATGTGCGTTCCTGGACTAGCCAACGCGCGGGGTGGCCGCTGCGGGCGCCACGGGGAAAGTTGAGGCTGAAGTGAGTACGGGTAGAGTTCTGGTAGAGTGCTATTGGAGTCATAGTGTCGTACTAGAGCCACCCTGTTGTCCCATGACTGGCGGAGGCACAGGTCTAGACGCGTCCAGGCCCTGTGAAGATACGGTCACGTGCTGGCCTTGGCAATACCATTTATCTACGTGTATAGATAAGAAATGATGCCCGTCGGAACAGGGTTTCTCCGACCCGTTGGAGAGGCGGGGAACAGTGCCGAGCGACTAGCCTGACGGAGTGGGTCTGTTTACCCTCCGAGCGCATCCCCAAACAACCACGGCCTCGTCGCCATCAAGACACGCCACAACGCGCGCAAGGGCTCTTTGGGCCGAGGCATAGATTGCGCTACTCACCTCGCTCTCTCCCCGGCCTTCGTTTAACCGTGGACGCGAAGACGTCATGGACTGCGCCAACGAAAACGCGGTGGGTGTGCTGTGCGCCCGACCATAGTTACGCATTACTAACCCAACTCCCTACTATAGCAGGGCTCCATGAAGCGCTCTGGCATCCCGCCGCCCCGGACCTTCGCCCAGCGTGCCTCCCCGCCGCCTGCATTGACGGAATTGCGCGACAGCAGCATGAACGTGCGCGGCGCCATGGCCCCGCCCACGGTCAAACACAAGCCTTCTGGCTGTAACGTCCCCGCCGCGAGTGCACTGGCCCGACCGCTGACGATTCCAGTACCGGAGCCTGCGTCCAAGATACGCAAGACACTTCAGGAAAAGGCCGGCGAGCCCACTGTGCCGCGCCCCGCCGCGCACTCCTCGCTGCGTATACCTGCAAGCGAGTTGAAGAGCATAGCCGGGCGCGGCCACGCCACCTCGATCTCGCGCATGCCCTCCAAAGGCCTGATACGCAATCCGTCGACGGCTAATCTGGGCGGCAGCGTGGGTGCCGGCCCGAGACCTCTCCCGCGCCCCAAGTCGGCCTACGGCCAGTACAGCAGCCACGTACGAAGCAAATCGCACCACCAGAGCTCCCGTCCCGGCACGGCCCTGCGGCATGGCTCTGACGAAGCCGTCTCGGAGGAGACGGAGCGCAAAGGTGTGCAAGCATTTTCTCCTATCTCTGCCAACCCCTCACATCGCCGCCTGCATGTTTCCAAGCGGGCGGCCTCGTCTCCTTCTGTTCAGCTTCCATGCACTCCACTCGCCAAGGAACCCACCCAGACCGATCGCGAGGACCTTGCCACAGGCTTTGCCGCACTCAGCTTGCGAGCCTCTGCCAGGTCTGGCACGGATCGCGGCGGACGGGAGGCTATGCCTGACAAGGAAGCCAAAAACCTCATTAGGCCCAAGCAACTTCTGTCTTATCTTCCCCAACCAACACCAACACCTATACACACCCCAATTCGGCAACAGCCCCCAGAACCGATTTTCCGGCCACCCGCTTCAACGCCGAGGAGATTAGCACAGGCACCGTTTCTGAGCAGATTCACTAACGATCGCTGTCCAGACTTTTATAACGAACGTATCGAAGCAATGGAACGCGACTTTCGCATGTTCAAAGAGAAGATGGAAGGCGACATAGGGCAAGCCACCGACTACAAGGAATCCTTACAGCAGCTGCAGGGCCGAGGTGAGTACAGACAGCATGACTTGACCCGGGAAGAGGTGCGTCACTGACACCAGTTGTAGTAACGGAACTGGAAGCAATTCGCGCCCGCCTTGAAGTAGCCAACAAAGCACTGGAATCAGAGCTTGATGACACCAGAAGTTGTCTCAAGTCGGTCAAGATGGAAATGGAAATGGCCCAGCAGAGGCATGCCGATGAGGTGGATGATCTCCGCCGCACACTGCGCCACGAGGTCGAAGAGTGGGACTTCCGGCACCAGAAAGCCACAGCGCGGCAGCAGAGAGAGAGGGAAGAAGCCGAGAACAAAGTTCGGAAGGAGCTTGAGGAAAGGATTGAGAAGCTCCTGAAAGATCATAGCGCAGAGCTCATCGAACTGCGCAAGAAGCTCGACATCGACACCGAAGCAGAGCGTGCTAGGCAATTGCAGGTAGCACAGAAGATTGAGACCGAGTATGCATCGAAGCTGCGAATGGCAGAACTCGACTCCGACGCCAAGCAGCGAGAGAGCCAACTTCTACAAGGCGAAATCACCAACGTCAAGGCTGAGCTCGACCGTGAGCGACTCCTCAAGACAGGTCTCCAAAACCAACTGACAGAATCCATCACAAGCAATCTGGCCCTGGATGCATCGAACAAAGCGATGAAGGAGAAGATCGACTTCCTCGAATCAGACAGCCAGGCGCAATCACAGGCTTTCAATGATCTCCACAAGCGGATGCAGGATGCTATTGAGGCGGCGGAGCGAGCTCACGACAAGTTGCGCCAGGAGGAAACTCTCCGTCGAAAACTGTTCAACCAAGTACAGGAACTGAAGGGCAACATTAGAGTCATGTGCCGTGTACGGCCCGCACACGACACTGAGACCGAGCCAGCACAAATAGCATACCCAGATCACGATACTGATAGCAAGGAGGTCGCCATCACTGGACCAACCAAGCAGAGCGCGACCGGCAAGGATATCACTGCATCCTATGCTTACTCATTTGACCGCGTCTTTGGTCCGATGGCGCAGAACGGAGAGGTCTTTGAGGAGATCAGCCAGCTTGTGCAAAGTGCCCTCGATGGCTACAATGTGTGCATATTCTGTTACGGGCAGACTGGGTCCGGAAAGACGCATACCATGTCATCCACTGACGGTATGATTCCACGTGCTACCGCACAAATCTGGGACGAGGCGCAGCGGCTACAGGAGAAAGGCTGGCGGTATACCATGGAGGGCTCTTTTATCGAGGTCTACAACGAAGCGTACAATGACCTACTCGGACGCACTGAGGATCTTGATAAGAAAAAGGTGGAGGTAAGACATGATGCAAACAAACAGAAGACTCATCTCGAAAATGTCGTCAGTGTCTTGCTTGATGGTCCCGACAGAGTGGCCGAAATTCTGGAAACCGCGAGTAAGAACAGAACCGTTGCTGCCACGAAAGCCAACATGCGGTCAAGCCGAAGTCATTCAGTCTTTATCCTGAAGCTTGTTGGCACAAATGAGGTCACCGGCGAACGAAGCGAAGGCACACTGAACTTGGTTGACCTTGCTGGGTCAGAGAGGCTGGAGCACTCAAAGGTAGAGGGCACGCGACTCAAGGAAACTCAAAACATCAACAAAAGTCTGAGCTGCCTTGGCGATGTCATCAACGCTCTTGGATCCGCGAAAGAGAACGTATTCGTTCCTTACCGAAACTCAAAGGTATTTGTGTGACGAGACGTGCATATCCTGATCCACGAAACTTTACTAATGCCCCACGTAGCTTACATACCTCCTCCAATACTCTCTCGGTGGAAACTCCAAGACTCTCATGTTCGTCATGGTGAGCCCGCTTCAGGCCCACTTACAAGAAACCATAACTAGTCTCAAATTCGCGACAAAGGTGCACAATACCCACATTGGTACAGCAAAGAAGCAAACCAAGTTATTGTGAGGTTATAGTAAGCTTTATGGGTGTCCTGATGAACACATTGTGGCTCAGCGACCTTTCTGTAGAAAAAGTGGCGTTCAGGTGTCGTGTGGAGTTGGATTCCGCGAGTGCACCGTGTCTGCAATTTTTTCCATCGTACAGCGACCGGTGAAGTGTTCTAGGTCGATTGCGCTGTGTTATCTTCTTGCTTTTCGGGGGCTACAAGGAGCTGGCTGTGTAGTGCGTTGCAGCGCAATGTAGCCTATTTTCAGGGCTAGAGCCGCAATGAAAATCTACCGACTGGCGGACTTACTCGTTGAATGCCTGTTTCACCTACTCTGTAACCGAAAATCAATACCTAAAGAGTAACTAATAGCAGCACTATCCGAGATGCACAGAACGCAACCAAGTTAAGAGTATATCTTACGATATTTTGATACTGTTCCAATGCAACTCCCTCCTCAAAGCTCTAGGCAGACACTCTCGACAATCACATTGATCGATTTCTGGCTTGTAAGTAGATACATGCTTTGTATGCAGGACAATATAAGCAACTCCCTCTCACGTCATGTGTATCTCACGGAGCGCACTAAAGTTACCTAGGTACCCATAGACAGGTACCAACATTGCGATCTACTGGCATCTACCCTAGGCATATGTTGTCCCGCAATGTGTAATACGACGAAAATATGACTCCGAAAAGTGGAGTTGCCAAGATTGAAATGACCAGGAAGCGCAGCGCGAATAACTCTGTACTCTAGATACTGTATACTCTTGTCTAGCGATGTATCAATCTCGATGAAATTCATGCTTGATTGACTATGACTGATGTTCTCGGGACGCGTCAAGATAAATTCCTCCTGTTCCAGAGCTCTCCACGCTTATTTACCTTGTGATTCCTTGGGGAAGGAGGTGATCCGGCCGTGCAACACTCAATTACATCATTATCAAGGCTGGTTGGTTAGGGTGGAGCCTCTAAGGTGGTACGCGAGAAGGATCACATGGTGCTCCACTCAGGGAACATGATAAGAGATCACGATGCAAATCTATGTTATTCAATGCTTTCCATAAATATTGAATATTTGTAGTGATTTCCGGAACTCGGTCGTCATGACTTTGCAATTGCCCGACTCATTTTTCTTTTAATAATATTTCCTTGTCCTATTTTGAGACTTAACCGAACATTCATGACGGTGCATGTGATTGATATCGTTTTGCACTCCTTTGCTTCACATTCCTTGTTTTATAATTGATCTTCAACAACTTTTGGCTTTAGAGAACATAGCCTCCTTACAAACCATGCACTTTTCAACCGTTACTACGGTTGCTTTTGTGGTATTCGCGCCTTTGGCACATGCGCACGGTACTGGATTTCCGAAGCTTATCGGAGTTGACCCTGCAGATGGGAGAAACAAAGATCTGGTGCATACTCTCGAGACACGCTTTTTGAAATTGGATCATGCTCACAGTGAGCCTCCTCCACAAGTTCGGCAAAGCCCCCTGGAATGTGGACCGGGTGTTGGCTCCTGTTCTACTGGCAAATGTTGCTCTAGATCCTTCTGTATGTATCCATCTCATCCTTGTCCTGTTGCTATGTGCTAACAGGAATCAGACTGTGGGACGACCAGTGATCACTGCTACTCCCCGGGCTGCAACTATAAGTATGGTCCGGGTTGTGCTGAAAACAATCCACCTGCCGGATCAGACACAAGTTCAATCCCACGCATCAAGGTTGGAACGGTGCCGTATGGTGGAGCTGGAATCTTCCAGTGCACCAAACCTGGAACTGTAGCTCTGACCTACGACGACGGGCCGCAAAAGAGGTTTACTGAGCACATTCTTGACCAATTCAAGAGCTACGATGCCAAGGCAACATTTTTTGTCACCGGTAACAGTATTAAGAAAGGCCAAATCGATATTGAATACGCTGGCGTTATCAAACGCATGGATTCTGAGGGTCATCAGATCGCCTCGCACACATGGACACATCTTGATCTAAGTAAGATAAATACAGAGGACCGCAAGAACCAGATCATTATGAATGAGATGGCCATCCGCAACATAATTGGAAAGATCCCAACGTACCTACGTCCGCCTTATAGTAGCTGCACAGAAACCTCTGGCTGTCAGAGGGATATCGCAGACCTTGGCTACCACATCACCAACTTCAACATTGACACAGACGACTACAACCAAAATAAACCCGAACATATTCAGATCGCCAAAAACAACTTCCTCGGCAACATCACCAAGACCGGAACTACTGCCCAGGATAGCCAATGGCTGAGTATCGGTCACGATATCCTCGAGCAGACGGCTAACAACTTGACTGGCTACATGTTGGAGACCATCACCAAGCTTGGCTACAAGGCTGTCACCGTAGGAGAATGTCTTGGCGATCCCAAGAAGAACTGGTACCGCGCTGCTAATGATGCTGGTTTACCCGCCCATACCAGTAACAACGGCAGTAACATTCCATCTGATTCTATGGAAAATATCAATCGAGCAGTTTGGACGAGTACAAGCAAGTCGAATTTGCCCGGTAATGGGCTGGTGTTTGGCGCTGCAAGCTCCATCTCTTCATCTTCAATTGTAATCGTCAGTCTTGTATATACCATTGCACTTGCGTTCTTGGTATAATCTGGCTGGAGAATTCTTCCCATAGGCTGGTAGAGCATTTACCTATAACACCGAGGCAGTGTTTGCTTAGCGGTCATTTGATAATGATAACTGCTGTCATTCCAACTAAAACATACTATTGCCCAGAGATGAAGTTACATGCCTACGTAGTCTATCTTCAATGAATCAAAACAACCTCTCCTATCACTTAGATTTGCATTCTATTTCTAGCGATTAGAACCAGAAGCTATAGTGTGGCTTTGGGGGGTTTATTAGCGCTGGATAGAAGACCACTAGCATCTTGTCTCGGCTACATAAGTACATAGCAACATGGTGCTTAGGTACTCCATACCAAGCCAAATTTTAACAGCTATCCCCAGAACGGTCCTTAGTGCCTCGTAGCTCGGCCTTTCGCTTTGCCCTCTCCCTTCGCTCCCTTCTCACGTGATCAATAGCCGCGACCATGTTGAACAAGAATACAAACACGAATACAACGACTAGTATCGCTAAAACCGCAGCCACACACACCATACTAAGCACCGCAAACCCATAACTACCCTTGAGAAACGCACTATTGTCCTGCAGCTTGCGCAAACTGGTGCCAACTTGCATCGCGCTGAGCACGAGTGAAAAGAGCACAAAAACGGATAGGATCCAGCTGAAATTCCGCTGGAAGAAGGGGGCATAGCGATTGTATCCATAGAGATAGCCACGCACAAAATGGGTGCTGAAGTAGCGTATGCGATAGATGGTGTTGATGCGACTGAGGCGCAGCTCGCCGAATCGGTAGCGCGGGTTCACCTGGTGGAGGGAGTTGATGTCGACATTTTCGTAGAAATCGGCGACAAAGGACTTCCACCAGTGCCATGTTACAAAGCTAGGAAGTAGGTCGTGATCGTGTGCGAATTTGAGGTCGAGTGGCGTGGTGATGAGCCATATGTACGACAGGAGGAATCCGCAGGCCGAGCGGTGCAGCGAAGGGTGCGCGCAAATGTGGCGGGTCCAGAAGCAGTGGGAGAAGATCCATTCTGGGAGAGGCCTGAGAAGGAGATTGTTGGAGAATTTGAGCAGGTGCAGATCCATTTGCTGCGTGCAGAGAACGTTGAAGCTCATCATCTTGTAGCGATGTATCGGACGGGCGCGCATAGGGCGTCCGGCCATCCAGAGGTGACCATGGATTCGGTTCAGCCGGTCTAGGTTCAGAGTTTCGTGTAGAAACTGCTCGATGGCATTGCCGGCGAGCACAACCTTGTTGCCTCTGCCTCCCTTGCCTACTATCGTGGGCAGCGAGTCCAAGTCCGTCAACGGTAGGTTGGTTGCGGTTTCGAGGACGGACTGCTGGTCGGAAGATGTGACCACATGGCTTGAAGATGCTGGTGAGGTTGTTACTGCTTGGGGAGGAATCGGTCGCGGGGCGAAGGGAGGTTCGAGGTCGTTAGCCTAGGGCGTGTTAGTGTGTGACCAAGGCACCGACGTGCAACGGATGCGCCGTCGACTCACTGTCTGCATAACGGTCTTTGCGGCCATTTCACTGTTTGGAGGCGAAGTCAGAGGAAACCTCAGAGCAACGCATCAGACCTTGGAGGTGAGGATGCAGAATGTTTTTCAGTTGGTCGTGAGAGCGCACAATGCTTGTACATGCATGCGAGACGGTGCTCCCCTGTCCTATCATGCGGCAACGCCACAGCCTCAAAACACGGGAGCCAGGGCTACAGGCGAGTGGGGGCCGGCATATGATCAAGGCTGGACTGCTGCTACGAAGCAGCTCATCTTGGTAGAAGCTATCAATCATGGCACAGATTCACCGACATTCGCTATTTTGGTGTTTGTGGGTACACACCCATGCGCTTTGTGTGACAGCCACCAGACGAACAGAGTCCACGAACAGTCAGGTATATGGCGGCCACACGAGTGAGTCATGCACCTTGAGACTTGAACATGTCCTCTTTCGCCATGCAATTTGTATGTACATGATTCTGGCATTATTTGCAGTAATTTGCAGGAAAGCTACCCTTGACGCCATTGATCTCGCCTTCCCACCAATCTTGTGAACTTTCTGTCTTCTTAATGACGCGGATGCGATCACCTTCGCGAAATGACAGATCGCCTGAGGTATGACTGTCGAAGTCATACATGGCTGTGACGTATTCGGACCCAAAGGAGCCAATTTTCTTGGGAGGCGGAGGAGGCGGTTTCTTCTTGCCCGCTGCTGGATTTGGCGAGTAAGCTGGTGGTGGTGCTGTGGAGTGGTGGGAGGGAATCTTTTGTATTGAACTTGGGAAGTAGTCGTTGCCATTTGCATCATTGGAGTAGGATGATGCATGTGACGTGGATGAGGCACGCCGACCAAAGTTATCCAGACCCGGCGTTGGATACGGTGAGCCCGATTGTACCCTAAGCTTGGAAGCATTGAGGGAGCTGCATGAAGGCTTGCTTGACAAGCTGACGGGAGGTGGGCCATCTTCGGGGGGCGATGTCAGCGTTGTCGCAGGTCGTACGGGTCGCTGCGCCAGCGTCTGGACACTGTCGCTGCTGCCGACCCTGCGACCAGGCAAGACTTTGTTGCGTATCCCCAGGCCCGTCACAGTATCGCCCTTGTCAGGCAGCCGCATAGGCAGGTGAATCGCTTTCCCTGTCCGCAGGAGGCCGAGGTCGGCTTCCATTTCCTTGCGAAGGGGCGTGAAACTGGATTCCCAAACGGGAATGACTTCTTCTGGTTCGGGCGGCGGGTCTGGGTATCCCTGCTCATGAGAGTACTGGTGCAGCACCGTGTACAAGTTGCCAATCAGGTTGTTCTGGAGCACAATCTGGTTGGCTAGGAGGTGGGGGAGGATGGAGAAGGTGGCTGCGTTGAGTCGAGGCAACCGGTCGCGCAGGTGTTCGTCGTTAAACTGATAGGCGGCCGTGGAGCGCTCGAGGTCGACTTCGTGCTTGATCAGGGCGTGGTTCTCGCGCTCGGAACGGGTTGTCTTCTTCTGTAGGACCTCGCAGCGGCTCTTGTAGCGCTCGTAGTCGACCTGTGCGGGGTACGGTCAGTGAGAGGCCATGGAAAAACAGGAGGGTTCGTCTCACCTTAGCATCCTCGCGTTTCTTGATGGCCTTTTCCATGGGCTTCAGCGCGTCACGGGCGAGCTTGGCCGGGACGACGAGCTTGCGGTCGATATCCTTGACCTCCTCCATCATGTCCGTCTTCAGCTCGGCAAAGGTGGCGTGCAGCCCGTGGACGCGCTCCAGCGTCGCCTGGGGCGTCTCGGCAGCGGCATGGGCCGTAGTGCCCTCGCCGCCAAGTGGCTTGAAGATGGTGTACAGGTGGTCGACCGTGGCCAGCTGGTGGTTGAGGATGTTGGTCCATGCATCGCGCCATTGCTTTGCACAGGCCTCGACCTTCTCCAGCATGGCCTTGGAGTCGGTAAAGTCCTTGAGCATGGCATCGACGTCGGCCTCGTTGGGCGTCCGTGGCAGGAACCGCCCCGTGATCCGTTGCACGCGCTGCATGTTGCACGCGGCGTGCGGTGGCGAGGGGAATGAGGCGGCGGAGGGGGGTAGGGGCTATGAATAGGTGAACGCGGGTGCAGTCGCCAGCGGTGGCTGTGCGATGCTGTGAAGGTCGGGGTGATTACCGGTAATTCTTCAAGCAGGTGTCAGCGGGGCATCAGTCGTGGATTCTGGATAGGTAGAGAGTACAGAGTAGTAGTCGTGGCATACATACATAGTATAATGTTATATAGCAGTACTGAGTCGTGAATGCTACATAGATACTATATAATACACGGCAGTACTTGGTACTATGCGGTGGCTTAACGCCGGCCAGCGACGGGGTCGGCCCGCCGCCACTGCATCACGTGTTCCTATGCGTGCGACACTATCACGTGCTCACGCGAAGCGGCCCTTCGCGTCGCCGGCCTCCGGTGACGCCAACGACACTCACCTCGCATGGCTGCCGCCTCGACCCACGCCGCGGCCGTTGCCGAATTCCGCTGCCTGTTCACCCACGACGTGCGGCGCAAACAGAAACGGTGGCAAGATGGCTTCCTCACCTTCCACGCCTTCAACCGCCGCGTTATGGTGTACGACGAGGCGCGCAACTTCCTCGGCGACACGTACTGCAAGGACCGCGAAGCGCTGCACGAAGGCGACACGCTCACGCTCGACAAAGGCGCTATGGTTGAGGTGGCCGAGGCTGTGGGCCTCACCCACACCGACCTGACGCCCCTGCTGGGCTCTAAGACCAAGCGAGCACCGCCGCGACCGCCGCCTGCGCCCACGCGCCACAGGTCGCTCAGCACGCTGCTGGGAATTCCGCGAGGGCCAATGGGCAAGGCAAAACCCATGCAGTCTCCATTCGAGACTCGCTTGGCGAGCAAGCAGACCCCTACTCCCGCTTCACCAAGTCCCACTGTCCTCCTCGACGAGATGACACCTAGAGCAGCCATATCCACGTCTAGACCTGCCATACCTTCGTCAAAACCTGCCGTAGAAACCCGAAGTCGACCTGTTCAAACGCCCAAAATACCTCGAGGCAAGGTGCCTGTGCCTGTCGTCAAAGCTACGGAGACACCCCAGCAGCCTACTCCGAGATCATCACCTCCTGTAAACGCCTCGAACAGACTAGCCGATGTCGAATATACAGTTCAGTCACCACGGCTGCTATTGGACAAGGCTATACCACCACACTTGCCTCCGCGGGAGCCCAAGGCCAAGTCATTACGATTATCAGCGGGCGTCAAGCGTGGAACATTGATATGCCAGATGTTGCCGCAGCACGTTCCGAGAACACATGGTGAACCCAAAGTGACTGGTGTAGTGCATGAGTCTAGGCAAGCTTCTGGGGCCATCTGTAAGGAAATTTCACCCATTGTGTCTGATGAGGGAAAATCATGTTTGCGAAAGGAATCATCTCAAGTCCCGGGACAATCTGGCTCATTAAAAAGCAAGCGGAAGGCTGTTAAATCACCAGCAGATGATATCTCCAAGCGAGCAAAGACCTCACCAGCACCTTCCGAACTGCTTCTAGACATATTTGATGACCCGGAGATTGTTCATGGCAAGTTGGACGAACCCCTTCTTCTATTGTCCTCTCCAGTGTTGCCTCGGGGTCTCCAAGAACCACCGCCCATGAAACACTCCAACTTTGAAGCGGCCTCTGGCAAAAAATCTACAAATAAGGAAGAAGTTGTAATGGAATGCAGTATATCGGCGAAAGTCCTGAAAAATGCCCGAAATACAAGAATGTTGGTAGCAGGGGATTCAAGAAAGAAGACACAGTCATACATCGAAGTCAAAGCGGAAATCAAAGCAGCCTCTGAAGCTACCAATTCCACCATACCTGCATTGAAAAGACCAGTCTCGATATCTCGTGACGTTTCTCCCACTTGCTCTGAGGTTTTTAACGATTCACCACCGACTCCTACATCCCACCGAAGGGTCCTCTCTACTGGTGGTTTCAACAAAAAGAAAAATCACACGCTGAAATCCACGACAAAATCGCACATTCCTAACCTCCCACTACCCGAACGCCGCGATGAGATAACTACTCTCCCACCCCATCCACTACGGTCGAAAAAAAAGGGACCACTGATGAGTACAACAGAACTCGCGACGTTCCTCCAGCAGAAATCATCCAACTCTAATAAAGTAGCCAACGACCCGATTGAAGATGATGCGATCGGCAATAGAGAATCACCAAGTCGAAGATTCCGACGCGTGCGGAGCGAGAACGATGCGCCAATTCTCAGCGCAGCAGACGCCTGGGAGAAGCGGAATCTACCTAAGGTATCGATCACGCGGACGAATGTGACGGGCCCGGGCATCGAAGCACAGGTTCTACTTGTACCATCCGTAGCAGCAGCAGCAGCAGCAGCAGCAGCAGCAGCAAAAGAAGGCGCGGTGAAGAACGACAATGGACTGTCTGCGTTGATCAAGAAAACAGATCCACGACGACAATTCAAACGCACACGAAGTTTAGCCGTGGTGACGAATGTTCCGCCCGTAGTGGCTGTAGAGGAGCTACAGAGTCCGGTGATTGACGACGATGTTGGACCATGGAGTACAGAGGCGGGCGATTTGTTTGACTGGCGACCGCCAGGGAGAGCATAGGGCTGGCTATTGTTGAAATAGACACGGTATAAAAATCGGAAATGCATCCATCCCTTCTAATTTTAACACTGCTTTGGGATAGCAGTAGGAATCCTTTGACAAATAACAACGTTGGTAATCAAAATACTGTTTAGAATTTCGTGAATATACCTTGATTTGGGTATCCCCGTGTCAAAATATAATACCACCACCCTACTGCGAATATACGTATTGATACAACACCATGTCCTTCCCTCGCAATGTAGAAGCGCGCGCTCCTTCGCCACGTAAATGTAGAGAATTATAATACTCATGTCACACAGTAGAGTGACCCGCCTAGGAAAAGAAAATAGACTGGCGTTCGCTACCAGAACCTACGTCATGAACTTTCGTAATACATGGTTAGGAATGTATAGGGTATCGAGCAAATGTAGCTACAACCAACCAACCAGGTAAAAATACCATCGTACCAGGCCTTCTCTATTCATGGCACCTGGCGCACCCATTAGCAGCATCTGAGCTTCATACGAGTCACCAAATAATTCTTCATCCTGTATACCATCCACCAGAGCTAACGTTTACATCCCTAAGTTCGCGATTCGGGATAATTGACTCTCGAATGTCAAATGCATCGATGAACATTTGCCAAGTAGGATAGTCTATGCTGAAGACAGCCTGGTGTTTTTGTATATTTGCATCGCGCTGGTCTAATACGCCGTGGGGTGTTGCGGGTACTAGTATTTTGTCAGTGAGTTTCCGGGATGCGTATTGTGGCCTATTGCCATGACTCACAAAGCAAAGGTAATCCATCTTCGTCCTTCTCAATCTTTGCGTTGCCCTCGCGCACTAAGAAACTGATGTAGAACAGATTCTCGACGGTCTGGCCAAAATCGTGTGGGTTAATAGCAAAGTCGAGTAGACTAACCGCTGCCTCACCAGAGGGTGCTTGAGCCATTCTGAAGCGGCGAAACGCAGCAGCTTGGTCCGCTGCGGTAAGATCATCGTCTGCGACCTGACCGAGTGTCTCTTCCACGCTATTCGACCCGCTCTCAATATGCTCGCGCAGCTGGCTTTGGATGCCCTTTACGAGATTGGAAAGGTTCGAGTTCTCGGACTGCTGAATGTCACCCCCTTTGATTTCTTGTGGCCGAGTGGCAGGGCCGACAGGTTGTCGCTGCGACTTGGCTCTCCTCTGGGTTACGCGTACGCGTTTCTGGACTGAAAGTGGACCCAAGAGAAAGCTGGTGGTGGGAGGACGCCTGTTGCACGGGAAGCATGCCTGTCTTCCGAAAAGACCCCAGTCGAGGCCATCTGGATCCTCGTCTTCTTCATCTTGGCCTACCGGCACTGCGGGCGCGTCTTCCTCGGCCGCAACGTGGCCGCCAGACTTCATGAAGTAGATACACTTGGACACAAATTGGTCCAGGTCGATGCCGATGCCCGCATCGCCCGTCAAGTCGAGCTTCTTGCCTGCGAGCTCACTTGCATGGATGAGGAAGCGCGAGTCCAGCGCAGCGTCGGCGGTCTGGCGCACCTTACCAAAGAGGTTGTTCTGGACCTTGAGGGCGTTCAGGAGCATGCCATTGGGCTTGATGATTTCGTCGCGGTTGTCTGAGTCGGTTAGTGCGTGGCATTGAACACAGGGCAAGAATGCCAAACTCACCCTCCACCATGCGTTGATGATCGCGCATGCGGGCGCGCAATTGCCTTCGCTGCTCGGGATTCTGGTTGGGGTTGTAGAAACGCAGGTTGGGGTTGGCTTCGTCCTCCTGCTGGACCTCGGGCGCTTCGTCGCCGTCGTCTGGCCCATCTTGGTAGATGTCGGAGCCGAGCATGGCGTAACTGTCGGTACGCCTTCTCTTGTTGCCGGAAGCGCCTGGCGTTGAGCCCGAATCAGGCGTGGGGATGCGGGCCGACGCCCCCCGCAGGCCACGGTCTTTGGGCAAGCGCGGGGTGTTCGCGTGGGAGCCAGGGCTGGCGTTCTCCTTGTCTGACGACTCCGAGTGCGTGGGGCTCAAGACCGAGTACGATGAAAGACGCGCGTGGGAGGCATGGCGCGGCGCCACCGATGGGTCGCGATAGAGCGAGTCGGCCGTGGAAGCGCGGGTGGGCTGGGGCGTTGCGGACAGGTGCGTGTTGAGGCGCGCCATGCCTGTCGGAGGCAGGGCGGAAAAGACGGATAAGACGGCGGGCGAGGGGTGGGACGCGACGAGGGGTGCTCTTTTCCTCTCTCTCGCGGTCCAATGCCGTTGCTTTGTCGGGAAGAAAGCGCGACTACGTGTTGTCCGCCAAGTCTTCATCACGTGCCCACGCTCTCTCGCGTACCCCTGTTGCCCGGGTGTGTGATGCTGACTCATGTCGACTGTACATAATTACTGACTCAGCCCCTTACTCAGCGTTCGTGCTCCTGGGCCGTATCGAGACCAAACAATACGACCGTACCAGTCGGGTACAGTACGTGGGACTCGAGTGCTCGAGACAACCTCCGCCCCGGCATGGAAGCCTTCCACTTTGCAACGTCGCTTGACCTGACCGAGCTGTCGGTCCATGTGCGAATGTAAGCCAGTCGCCTGGGCCGTTCTGCAGGCGCGTGTGCTGAAGTGCGTTCAACACCAGCGACCGGCTCGACGGCACCCAGCGGCCCATCCCCTTCTCGGTGCTCCTGCAGCGCCCGGACCTGCGACACCGCGGGTCTGTTATTAAGTGAGTGCCCACCTAAGGCCAGGGCAACCGTCGGTTGACACCCCGGCCACAGCCCCCACTTTGAGCTCTATGTGACGGCGCAGATCTGGGCCGACAGCAAGCCGCTCACTGTGCCCGTCCAAACCGCGTACAAGTCGTTCAAAAATGCGCGGGTCTGGAGCGAGTGGCTGCAGCTCCCCGTCACATACGCCAACCTGCCCGCCTCTGCACAGCTCGCCATCACCGTCTGGGACCTGTCGCCCGCCGAAGACACGGACGCTAACCTGCACGCCGTCCCCTTTGGCGGTACCACCATCCCGCTCTTCGACAGGGACAATACGCTGCAGAAGGGCAGGCAGCGCTGCCGCATCCATCGCCACAAGGCGGCCGATGGCCTGGCCAACACCACGACTCCGTGGGTCATTCCCCCTGCTCGCCGGAGCAGAACCGCCAGGCCGGTACAAGACATGGTCGACGAGCAGGTTGCCGAAATGCAGCGGCTGGAGGGCTTGCTGAAGAAGCAGGAGATGGGCGAGCTCCCTACGAATAACTGGCTCGATGGACTAGTCTACAAGAAAATGATGAATATTCGCAGCGAGGCGCTCAAAGCCGAGGCCGCCGCTCTCAATCGCCACGTCAAGTCCAGCGGTACTGATGACGAGAATAAAGAACTTTTCTACCTCGAAATCGAACTTCCGCGCTTTGATCACGCTATTGTCTTTACTGATATCGAGTACCCACCACCACCCGTCTCAGACCTCAGACTCCCAGCAGAGGACGCGAGGTTACGCCCACCACCCGAGGTTTCCTTTGGACCGGAAGTCGATATTGATGGCGTCGGTTATGGCGATGCGGATGCCGGCCGACTCATCAAAATCTACGATCCGGAAATTGGACGGAGAGTCAACCCTGCAGAGGACAAGCATCGTGAGTTGATGCGCAGCCAACAAACCGATTCTCTAGACCGGGATCGCAAGCCCAACGTACACGTCCGAGACAAGCTCAACTTGTTGCTTTCTAAAGGACCGCTTGAAGAGATCACGTCTCATGAGCGTGATGACATATGGAAGTTCCGTTACTTCCTTCTCCGCGATAAACGTGCTCTGACCAAATTTGTCAAATGCGTGAACTGGAAGAACCAGAGAGAAGTCAGGCAGGCAGCGCCGCTGCTAGATAAATGGGCCGAGGTTGATGTCGACGATGCGCTGGAATTGCTCGGCCCCCACTTCGATCATCCAGTTGTACGAAGCTACGCTGTCGAGCGCCTTAAAAAGGCCGATGACGAAGAACTACAGCTGTATCTGCTTCAACTTGTACAAGCACTCAAATACGAAGCGCCCGGCGAGGGAGATGACTCGTCGTTAGCACGCTTCCTCGTCACACGAGCAGCGAGCAGCTTCACACTTGGCAACTTCTTCCATTGGTACTTGATGGTCGAGATTAGCGACTTCAGCAGTGATCAAGAACCAGAACACCGTGATCTTTTTGCCAAGGTTGAGTACGACTTCATGGTGGAGCTCGAGAGAACCCCCGAAGGCGTCGAAACACGCAACACGTTCCGTCGACAGGGCGAGTTGCTCACCGTTCTTGCCAAGATCTCAAAAGACGTCCGATTTGGTGGCGGTGATCGAACCATGAAGTTGGACCGACTCAGAAAAGCTTTGGGCGATCCCAAGAACGAACTCACCGCTTTCGAACCCCTCCCTCTGCCGCTAGATCCTGCAGTCTCCATCACTGGGGTTCATGCTAACGACTGCAATGTACTCAAATCATCCCTCCTCCCCATTGTTTTGAAATTCAGGACTACTACAGAGGAAATGTACCCTATCATTTTCAAGACGGGCGATGACCTGCGCCAAGATCAGCTCGTCATTCAAATTATTACGCTCATGGACCGGCTCCTCCGTAAGGAAAACCTTGACCTCAAACTCACACCCTACCGCATCCTCGCAACGTCGTCATCCGCAGGTGGTTTTCAGTTCATCCCTTCCATGAGCATAGCTGCCGCCTGCCAAAAGCACAAGGGCAGTCTGCTTGCATACCTGCGCGCTAACAATCCCGATGAGAGCGCACCGCTGGGTGTCAAGAAGGAGGCAATGGACACATACATAAAGTCATGTGCAGGATACTGTGTCATCACCTATCTCCTAGGCGTCGGTGATCGTCATCTAGACAACTTACTCCTCGCACCCGATGGTCGTTTCTTCCACGTCGACTTCGGCTACATTCTCGGTCGCGACCCCAAACCTTTTGCCCCGCAAATGAAACTCTGCCGCGAAATGATCGAAGGAATGGGTGGCGCACAGCACGAAAACTACCTCGTATTCAAAGAATATTCCTTCACGGCCTGGTCGACACTACGAAAATCAAGCAATCTCCTGCTCAATCTCTTTGCGCTCATGCAGGGTGCGAACATTCCGGACATCAAGGTAGAGAGAGAGGGTAGTGTGCGCAAAGTACAAGAGCGATTCTGGCTGGACAAGGGCGAGAATGAGGCAATGAGGGAGTTCGAGAGGCTGATTGAAGAGAGCATGGGTGATTGGAAGGCAGGGGTAATTGATTGGGCCCATGATTTTGTGCAGACTTATTGGCGGAAGTAGAGAATTGTCGTTTAGATTTAACACAATTACTTGTAACTATGTATAAAGGGTCTAGGGCTAGGTTCGTTGATCTTAAAAAAAGGCAAGGTCAAGGACACGGCATGCCTACCAGTAACTTCGCAGAGCTGCATTACAATCGGCGTTATTACAGAAGGATAACTAATTTAGGATCTAAAAGCGTACGTGGCTCACCAGCCTCAAGTTGGTCACGGTAACCGGGTATTGCCCGTGCCAGGCATTGCGGGGTTGTTCTCGATAATATCATAGAAGCACCGAGTACCTATCAAAAAGTCTTGAAATTATTTACCTCATGGCGACCGAGCATTGTATCCTCCAGTCTTGATATACATTGTATCTCCCTCAAACCCCAAATCTCCCTTACCCAACTCCCTATCTCCAACCTCTCTGACCATTGTCAAAATTCTCTCCACCACCCGCATTGTTACAGGCCTGGCCTGCCTTATCGCCCACGCTTTACATACGCCCAACACCACTACTCCCTCCAGCCGAACATGCGTTCGCTATACGGATGATAGGTGTTCATGAAGGTGTGAATGGAGGAGTTTTGATGAGTTCTGACGTGACCAGTAAAAGGTGAATGTCCTTCAACCTCATATCGTCTTATTAGACATGAACTAGAAATAAAAGCAATTCTGGATACTAATAAGTAACAGAGAGGTTCGCAGGGTGATCTGGACTGGTATGATATATGATGCGGTGGATATCGGGACGTTAGTCTATGGATTAATGATAGGTGAAGTTGGGCGGTTCCCGGCGGGGCTTATAGGTGGAGCGGCGGCTGGAACAATTGTTTTGGCTGTGTGGGTTATGAGGGATTTATAAGTTGTCTTGAGGGTGTTAGTTCAAACTTCCCGTAAAGTTATAGATAAGGCAAGCAGATGCAAGAATTTGCGTATTTAGCGTCTGCCTCCGCAATTTTTGATTTTCGATGTTAGGAGGTGCATGCTTATTGCTATCAAGAGATAACTAGCAAGGGTGCAAGCTACTACGGTTTCAGCCGCAACGGCCCGGTTCAGGTTCTGCGCGCTTTATGATAACCCGATGCTACTACTCCACAGTAATCGATATATAAACATGCCATCCCAAAGTCTCGCATCACAGCAAAAACTATTCAGGCCGACTTCCTTTGGATTCCGTTCAATATGAAGACCAAATTCTTTCTTGCTGCCGCTTTGGCAGCTTTTTTGAACGCTACCGAAGCCCATGTCGTAAAGCGTAGCCTGTCTTCTCCTGCATCTCACCCTGTTACTAAAAACGCTCGAGAATTACGCCTGTTTTGCGAAGGAAACAACCTCGAGACTGTGAGGAAAAATGCACGAGATTGCCGAACACTAGCCTTAGCAGCAGCCAATGCTACTGAAACCAACCCAGAAAAGATGATGGAATACTTCAAGTACATCTTCGATGACCAGAGCCTTTATTTTGTCCGCTAACGCTAGATAGAGTTTGGAATCATGAAGTTCAAACCCGTGTAAGAAGGGTTTTCAAGAGAGTCGCTCAAGCGTGCGACGAAACACGTAATAGCCGTATTAGCTTTCACTGCGACCGGCAGAAATCCCAAGATTATGTCAGTGTCCCATATAATAAGGTGATCTTTCTGTACTAACGGTTTACACCCAAAATAGTGTCCTCGCATTCAGTACAATAGAAACGTATATGCTACGCTCAGGGATAATGACGTCTCATTTTGCCCTGCGTATTTTTCGGAAAATAACCCTGATATGACCAAAGCCTGCCACAGACATAGTAGGGCTACACTGCTTATACGCACGCTCACCAAACACAAGGACATAGGGGGGACTCGCGATATTATGGGGGTTACCCAGGACAAAGTCGCGGAGCAAGCTTGGGGATATAGTGGCATCCGGAAACTGCCAGCGAATAAAAACCTCGAGCACTCCGAAACTTACGCGTTATTTGCCAACGGTAGGTTCGGTAAGTCTTCTAGGCCGGAAATATATGCGCTGACCCTGAGACAGCCATATACGCATCCAATTTTGGACCCTGCTAGGTGCCAACAGCTCGACCTTGGAAACCTCACTAGTGTTTATCCTGACAGCTCTTTAGGACTGTTCTACAGAGTAGGTGTCAGAGACAAGGCGACGAACTATTGCACTATTCAGTATACGCGGAGATGGGGAGCCCAGTAACCAGATTTTAGGGTACGGCATGAACGAATGTACATACCTACCAACAGCTTGCGATAGGATGAGATGTAACCCGATTCCGCTGTGTCGAGTTCCATTATGAGTAGTTTTCGTAGGAATACGATGCGCATCGCATTTCTTGAAAGATTACCCCAGCTAGCTATAGTGAGTGACCCTTGCGATTCGCTTTCCGAAATTCCACCTCTCAGCAACGCCAAGTCGACCGCAGCTATACAACCGGGAAGCAATACCAAGAGAAGCTCGAGGTCGCGAAGCCCTGCCCCAAGATATACCTATCCGAGGCAAGCAAAGCCTGATAGACGTGTCTCTGGTGTTCACTGACGAGATGAGAGGTTTGATGATGGTTGGTAGGGCCATTCCAGAGAGTCGGCGATTGACATGAAGCCTTACGGGAAGATTCTATTGGTTTCAGATAAGTATCATTGCTGGCTTGCGATTTATGGTGCATCCTGTGCCGTACCGTACCTACTTATTCGGTAATATTCATTGCAACGCTACACCGTGGTCTACCGTTGGCAGCCTATGCTACAAATTTCAGGCTAGATTGATGATCGTATGCTTGATGTTGCAGGCAAGGATGGTCATTGACTCATCGTATCACGTGACTTTGGGAAAGAGCGTGCGTGCACCTTCTCAAGACTTGTTCCGATGCTACCTGCACTACCTTCGAGTCGCAAACCCTTGATCCATGTGCTCCTCAAATCGTTGCCTATACCCTACTCCTCAAGGTTCTACCTCCGAAGCATACCACTCGCCTCTGTATTCCTAGTCAGGCAACGCAGATCTTGAAGAGCCTACATACGCTGCTGATTACCGTCTCACCATTCCATGATCTACAACTAGTATTCCTGTAACTTCAGATCACGACACCTTGATTATGAAGCTGCCTTCAAACCTCGCTGCTAGAACCGCCTCCGATACGAAAGACGGTCCTTCCTATCATGGTAGAGAGAGAATCTCACTCTCGCGACGAGAGCTCGTTTCGGGTGGTGGTCCATACAAAGATCAAGCTCATGGGCTGACACAGCCTGTCTTTGATGGCGACGTGATGCGGCTGTTACAACGATCGCTGAGTGACGGGTGTTCGAAAAAGGATGAACATAGCAGCATGACTGCAACTCATTCTCGGACCCTTACTTCGCTCAAGGCTCTCCGTCCAGCAGCCCAACGCCATGCCAGCAGCCCAAGCATGCAACTACGTTCTCGATATCATGATCCTGCTATTTCAGCTGCTACACTCCAGGAAACGCTCAGGGATCGCATACAATTCTCTGGCAGTCAACGTTCTGGATCCAGTCCTCTACATCCTACTCCCATTGCTCGTCACGCATCCGGCGAAGACACGTCGCTGATAATGAAATGCGTCATTGTCCCGTTTTCGTAGCAAGATAACACCGATGCGCGTTCGGATTCGAATACAGCCGTGCAGCAACTCAAGCCTTGCATAAAACAAAGGGCAAAGAGTAACCCGGCATCACCTCCAGGGGAGAGAAAAGAGCCTATTAAAGAGGGGCTGCAGTCTCTTCGTCGCATAAAGACTGTGGATTTTGACGAACAAGGATCTAAGCCGATATCCGTGCCACCCGATCTCACCACAAGAGTTGCATCTCACGGTCATGGCAGATTCTTCCAAAGAAACTGTAATAGCGGGAGGCCTACAAAGGTATCATCGCCATGCCCCATTAATCTCAGTACTGCGAAGAGTAGCGTATCACATCCCGCAATTACTCGCACTGATGTACATGTTATTGCCATTGCACCTTCAGCGAATACCACCAATTGTTCCGAAGAAGACAATGTGAATCCTGCGACGCCTACAATGCAGGTCGTAGAGTCCAATGCAGGTCGCCACGAAATTGTCTGGGACGATGTGCCATCGGATCAAGGCATCGGATCGAGGGGTCAGAGACTAAGCTCATCTGCTGGTGAGGCTTTGGAAAAGTTCAACGCCCACGGGAATCGAGGCTTGGAGCGAGTCAACACGAAGTTGGCCAACTGGTCCGGAACCTGGAATAGCCCCTCCAGCGGTTTCAAGCCAACAATTGTGGTCTTTCCGGACGACGATAGCTACAAATCTCAGTACTATTGTCCGATCGATGACGATGATGACTTGACAATGTTGGCACCCCCGAACAGCCAGAAGACGAGCGCGGCTCCATCACGCCATCAGTCGCGTCCAACAAGCGCACCAAGGACAAGAATGGCATCAGAAGTAGAAGAAGCATCTCAGGTAGTTCTCCCGGAGCCACGTTCGATCAATGTTAACGACTCGGATCTCGCTCCAGAACACCAACTCCTGGTGCCCAGTGGCGATGGACGAGTTGCTCATGGCAGTCGAAGAAGAGTACAGACGCCTGCGGCACGCAAACTTTCGAACATCGAAGACGAAGAGATGAAGTTTCGCGGTCACCGCGACTCTGTCACCATTGCCCGTTCTCGCCTGCTTCGTAATGGAGGTGTTTTGCCGGAGCTGATCGCACATGGCGATTCTGTACCCATGGCCCGGAAGCGCATGCATGCGAGAAACCACGTCACGTCGGCAGCACGAGAGACGCCTCAAGTGCAGAACTCGCGTCTCAATCTATATGGCCTGAATGATGATACGATGTGCGCAACATCACTTGAGACAGTCAAAGCGCATGCCTTCCAGGCGCTGAAGAAGAGCTGTTCAGAGTCGATGCTCCGTTCACAAGAGAAGTAACCGGCTCCAGATCATATCCGAACCATGGAGTGATTTGTGTATTGAGCGGCTCGGCTGGGAGGTACGTGGATACCTACCTACCGGCGGTACCCTACCTAGGTAGCACGAACCGCTCAATTCACCCTTTATCACCTCATCCATCCCCATGCTATACGATGCGCTGGAATGGGCCAAGGAAATGCGGTTACCAGATGCAGCCGGATTTCCCTTTTTGCAAGGTCCACTCGCTGTGGGACATACAGCGACGTAGATACATGGCTCATGTCTAGGGCAACCCATTGATGATATCAAGTTGATTGCTATCTTCAGCTGTATTGATCGCGTGATTAGCAAGTTTTGACATGCATCATCTTACACTTGATCGCAGCTCAATACCACACTGATGCGAATAGCTCACGACAGTCACCTACACGCAACTTACCATTTCCCTCACCAGCCATGGATTCTAGGCCCAAAACCAGCCCGAAGAATACTCAGCAAGGAGTATCGAATTGTGCGAGTCCCCCCAAGAAGTACCATGATGTCTTCTTGTATATCACTATTCTGTGCCTGTCTATTCTTATCCGTCGGATGGGCTCGGCACTCGGCGAGCCAAAGCAGCATAGTTATCCCTGCATCTCTTTACCTAGATAACCTTGCCAAACGCTGAATCCAACCATAGCGCCGCAATAAGACCTTTAGCATTTACACGTTTCTACGATGACCAACAGCATTATTAAGTTCTGACCGTCCCAGGGGCAACCCCAGCCCTCTGGCTGCTTAACTTTCACTAGGTACCCACGCTTGGACCTCCAAACCTAGAAAGTCTTTCTCTCATATGCATGCGTCAATTGAACAAATCTTTGCCTGTCGTTTCGAAAAAATAAAATGAACGAGTCCCGCCGCATTGCGCCTTTACTGCACGCATAGAGGGTCCGGGGGATTCCGTCTGACGTGCATGTTAATTACCTGCTTAATTGAGGTTGCCCACGAAACCTGTCCGACCACACCACAACAACTTACCTACCGAGCGGCTTCGACGCGGTAAGAAATAGAAATGGCAACGGGCGTTAACGGACGGTGATTCGTTTGTTTTTATTCGCCAGCGGATGCTATGTATTACCAACGCATGTTTTGTAAATAGAGTGCTTGGATGCCAGCGGGATTTGCCTCCGTGTGGCAAAGTTGCAGGGAAGGCCTCTAGTGGTGTTTCTAAACCGCGTTTCCTCGACTCGAGGCGCTTTGGGCGGATGGGATGGGGGTGGGTTTGATTGGACGACCTGTGCTATGCTACATAGGGAAGAGCGAATGGCTGAGCCACTGAACGGGCATAGCATTTTGCGAGGGCGGTAGATAATACAGGGAAAGGTCTGGGTTGTCGTGGATGGTATGGTGGAGGGATGGGAAAGGATGAGAAAGAGGGAGAATCCCGTACTGATTCACTGCGGCTGGGAACCTATGTAGCACCAGCACCACGTATACTAACGTCCAACCCATAATGGCTCACTCGTCACTACTCTTCATCCTCGTTGGTGTAGCCTTCGCATGCGTCCTCTACGCGCGTCTCACCCTCCGCCCCCGTCGCCAGCGCTTCAAACGCACGCACGCCTGCCAACCATGCCGCTCCACCTTCCACAAATACCGCCTCTTTGGCCTAGACGTCCTCTTCATGATTTCCTACAATCCAAAACACCACATCGTGCTCTTCGGAAACCAAAAACGGTACAGCGGATACGGCACCACGTTCCACACGCGCCTGCTCACCACGCCCAGCATTTGCACCGCTGACCCGGAGAATGTGAAAGCGGTACTGAGTCTGAGGTTTAAGGACTGGAGCTT
>Ga0182211_1000076_pt1 | contig 25331 bp, 24 predicted proteins | sample G5R1MG_20_FD_129660 | JGI IMG/M metagenome (GOLD analysis project Ga0182211, IMG submission 129660) | Switchgrass phyllosphere microbial communities from Michigan, USA - G5R2_MAIN_03OCT2016_LD1 MG | ecosystem: Host-associated > Plants > Phyllosphere > Phylloplane/Leaf | place: USA: Michigan... | reverse complement strand
TCCTGGGACAAGACGCTCCGCCTGTGGGAGCTCTCCACTGGCGCTACCACCCGCCGCTTCGTCGGCCACACCAACGATGTCCTCTCTGTCTCTTTCTCCGCCGACAACCGCCAGATCGTCTCGGGCTCGCGCGACCGCACCATTAAGCTGTGGAACACACTCGGTGACTGCAAGTACACCATCACCGACAAGGGCCACACCGAGTGGGTCTCGTGCGTCCGCTTCTCCCCCAACCCCCAGAACCCCGTCATCGTCTCGGCTGGCTGGGACAAGCTTGTCAAGGTGCGTATCCATTCTCCCTGTGCGCAGCACCGACCACCCTGTTTTATGATGATTTGTTATGTATTTGCTACTTCAGAGCCTTGGCGATGAGACAAACAATCACCTTGAGTACTGATTGACAACCCTACACTATTTTTTGCCAGCTGCTCCCAAAGCCTCCGCTGATCAATCCAGGTGTGGGAACTCGCCTCGTGCCGCATCCAGACCGACCACATTGGCCACACCGGCTACATCAACACGGTCACCATCTCACCCGATGGCTCCCTCTGTGCGTCCGGAGGCAAAGACGGAACCACCATGCTGTGGGACCTTAACGAGAGCAAGCACCTCTACTCTCTCTCCGCTGGTGACGAGATCCACGCCCTCGTCTTCTCCCCCAACCGCTACTGGCTGTGCGCCGCCACCGCCTCGAGCATCATCATCTTCGATCTCGAGAAGAAGAGCAAGGTCGATGAGCTCAAGCCCGAGTACATGGAGGTTGGCAAAAAGAGCCGGGAGCCCGAGTGTGTCTCCTTGGCCTGGAGCGCTGACGGCCAGACCCTGTTCGCTGGATATACGGACAACCGCATCCGCTGCTGGGGTGTCATGGCACGGGGATAGATTGTGTCTTGTCTAGGGTAATCGATTTGAGTCGGTAGGCAGGCGTCACGGAAAATCATGATTCCACATCCTCTGTAGCATGCCATGAGACATGATTGATGCTCATGACAGGCCCGGGTCGGGCATTGTCACTCTTCTCCGGCATCGAAGCCAATGAAAAAAACAAGTCCATTTCAGTATTGTCCCGGTCATCCTGACGAGCTCTCTAGTGGTAAGAATTAGGATGTCAGGATTATGTCGCACTACTGTGATGCTTCCAACGATTAGTAATCTGCCGCCTCCGATGAGGGCCTCATTTAAGATTTCGCGGGGTGCCATGTTGTCAGCTTACACATGTAACTATGTAACTATATAGTACGTATATAACGTTCCTTAGCACGTCTTCCACCACCTTTGATCCCAGGTAGTGTACCATCCATACCACAGCGAAACTCTTGAGCCGATCGTAGCCGTATGAACAGTTACAGCACTGGGTGTATCGTAATCGTAATTCATTAGCCCGGCTATACTTTCCTCAGCGGTTCCACTTGCCCCTCCCTGCCCCCTGCCCCGAGCCTTGTGCCGAGGTAGCATTCCAACCACGAGCGCGTCCGACGATTACGCTGGACACATTGCCATCCAACTATTATAGAAGCAATCCGTCTTGTAGAAGTCGGTACAATCTTAAAGAGATAGTTTGAGAACGTCGGAAGAGAGCACTTTGTAGGAGAGAAAATACATCATCATGGTGGACGCATCGTCACCATCGTACCAGAAGGAGTTCTTTAATGTCACATTTCCGGTGGAATATGTCGCACATGTCGAAATAAATCGGCCAGAGAAAATGAATGCATTCAAGGAGATGTAAGAGTCTGATTCAAACTTTCATATCTCGTCGTAACATGTCCTCAGTCCCTACTGACCCAACCCAGCATGTGGCTCAACCTCCGCTCCATCTTCCAGTCACTCTCGCACGACCCTTCCGTCCGCGCCATTATACTCACCGGCGCCGGCCCCCGCGCCTTCACCTCCGGCCTCGACATCCAAGCCGCGTCTGCGGGCCCCACCTTCTCCGCCTCGTCCTCACTCGACCCGGCCCGCAAAGCCAATGCCCTCCGCCGCCACATCCTCGAATTCCAAGCCTGCATATCTGCGCTGGAAGCCTGTGAGAAGCCCGTCATCGCCGTGCTGCACGGAGTCTGCTTTGGGCTCGCCATGGACATTAGCCTCGCATGCGATGTGCGTATTGCGAGCCGCGATGCACGTATGAGCGTCAAGGAGGTGGATATTGGGATTGCGGCGGATATTGGCACGTTGAGCCGGCTACCGCATTGTGTGGGGAATATGTCGTGGGTGAAAGAGGTGGCTTTGTCGGCGCGGGTGTTCGGTGCCGAGGAGGCGTTGCGGGTGGGCTTGGTGAGTAATGTGTATGCCGCTAAAACCGAGGCTGTGGATGAGGTATGTTCTTGATTCTTGCCGATTGGGTTTTTCTTGTGCCCAGAATTTGGGAGGGGATAGCCTCGCTAACGAAGACACAGGCGGTTAAACTCGCGGCGCGTATTGCGTCAAAGAGCCCGGTTGCGGTGCTGGGCACCAAGGAGATTATCAACTATTCCCGAGATAAGACGGTGGAGGAAGGCTTGCGGTATACGGCGGTATGGAACATGGCCATGTTGCAGACGGGCGACGTGCAGGATGCCATGTTAAGTGGAATGCAGAAGAAGGTGGCCAAGTTCAGCAAGCTGTAAACATAGCTGGGCAATATCGTTTAGATTTTCAAATTACTGTTGAAACACTACTATCGATATGCTTGGTCATATCCTCCTCTCCCACTACGTAGAAAGGTCTTGATTTCGATTGTGAGGTGCCGTCAGGTTTGAGCGACACTGAACATGGTGGAGTCATTCTAGGTTGACGTTATAACTCGGCGCATAGGTCGATGTTTTCATGCAGTTGCAAATTCATATAGTGGAGATTCATACTGTAACATTAACCCTTGGGTACTCAGACGGCCCCATTCGTCATTTCCACACAGTGGCATTGTCATCCCCAAGACCTCAGTACATATGCGTAGAATATGTCGAATTTACTGCACCAGCTTCATCTCTCCGTCCTGGAGAGAGTGAGGAGCGCAAATAGGTACAATTTTGGTACTGCGGAGTGTTATTTCATGGGAGTATAGTAGGATTTTGTATTGAGGGCATTTGGGGATTGTGTAACCGTGTGCGTGGACAAGTGAAGGAAGCATAACGTTTTCATGGATACTTTGGTAATTCATAACCACTCTCAATTTGCTGTTCTCGTCTACTAGTGCAAACCGGTGAGTGGGTCGTGTGCTGTCTTTCTTGCTGGAGTTTACAAACGCTATCCCGAATCGAGGCCCGTTCGTGTGGATAGTCTCAGCCTCCCTCTCAAAATTGCGGTGTCTTAGACCCGTCTCCCATCGCGATCTAGTGATTGAATGCTCTCCTTACTCTTCAGCATCCTGTGTAGCCGCAGATCTCCTTGCACCATCCCTTCCAACCGCAAGTCTCGATGTTGCAATGGTTGTCGCAGGTCTCGCTGTAATGGTAGAGGCACATGTTGGTCTAAAGTTGAGTATATCAGTAAGCAGTCTTATTTCATAAGTGTTATGGCCAGTTTTGCGTACACTGAGACAAGAGGTCTTGTATTTGAGGCATTCTCCACACATGGCATCGCGCTGCTTGTCGCCTGAGCTCTTGGCGAGTGAGAGGGCTGCAAAGCCAACGATAGAGATGATGGTGGTGGAGAACTTCATGTTGTTTGGTTGAGTTGTTGAAGTGATCTGTGTTGTAATAGAGGGTAGGTTTAATGAAGATGGGCCGGGTATTTCTACGACGTAGGGGTGGGGCTTGGTGAGAGAGTTGGCCAATGCGTAAGTGAATTGGAGCAGTGAATGTGACAACTAGCGTGGTAGAATTGCGTCAAACGCTCATGGAGTTCTTGACAGGCTCAGTGGTCAAGTTCAAATAAAAACGTTACAATGTACGCAATCACAAGCTCTTGATGACCTAAGAGAGCTACTCGGGCTAACAGACTGGAGTAGTAGAAGTAGGAATGACAACTATATTGCTATCAGGTGACTAAAATATCCTGTTGGATCATGATGTGACCAAAGATTACTTTGTGTTGGCGGGCAATTGTTCTAATAAGTTACGAGGTACTGTTAGGTATATTGTCGGGGTGAGAATTGAAACTATAGTCCTGCAATTACCATGCAGTCGATTATATGAAAATCAAGCTAGTAGAACACTCTAGCCAGCAAGGGAGATCTTCTTATGACTTGATACAGTTTTGTTCATCATGATATAAAAAATTATGCTGAAATTTGTTATAAGCCATCCCAATGCGTGTGTCGAAATTCTAGAGCGCGAGACGCCAGCATTGAGAAGCTTGAGTGTAGCGGGATACATTGCTAGGTAATACAATCTTAAATGGAGTTTTTCCTTTCAAGATACGCATTTGCTAATGCATATTCCCAGCAGGGGATTCATAATATTGCAGGCCGGGTTTCATCGATTTTTTTTGTAGTCCGGCAGGCTATCAGTCTTTTGGTCAGACGTAGTGTCAATCCCCACTGCGCCGGCGAGACCAAAAGGTTAGCAACCTTCTACCAAGTTAGAAGATAGTAGATTGAATAGTATCTATGCCCCCTCTGCGGCCCTCAGGCCGGGCCACGCTAGGTCTTGTCGGCGCATTGCCTAGCATCTTTCGGTCTTACTTACAATGCTTCGTATTACAGATAAGAAGCGGAATATATACTATGGTTCATGCTGTAAGTAATGTCCCTAGTCGCTCGGAAATTACAGCCCCGCGATCAGTACACATACAAACAAGATACCTTCTACCACATCCTATAAATAAGCAGTCTTTATAAAATTAGTATAATCTTAAACATCTAGAAAATAGCTACTTAATGCTATAGAAATAAAAGACTATATCTCAAGGACGCGTTACAAAATCGCTTTAATCGCAGTAACTTGCCGCCCCACTCAAATCTCGCTTTCGGCGATTAGGGACAATACTTCCAGGAGGGTACGGTAGTTGTTTCTCTACATGCACTTCTTCAAGTCGGCAAGAACAACCAGCTGGGAGACTTTTAATGTTATACTTGTATTACAACAGAGGGAATTATTTGAAGGTGTTAATAGAGCACCAAGATATAAGCGATAAGGCTGTATGGCTTAGCGCACAGGAGGTCGCGTTAGCGCAGACACTAGGAATAGTCTCCTACTGAATTCAGCGCAACGTATAGGTCAGCGTTTCACAGCCTGCGAGACCTGAGTTTTCTTACGGTCGAACTCGTACTGTTTACCCTGATCTGAAGTTCGTCTAGAAGCTTGAGGTATTTCTGCAACCCTATATTGGGCGGGGCTTTAAGGGCCGAAAGGCTTATGCGCTGCCCCACACCGTAAAGTTGTTCGCTATAACAAAAATGAATTTTGGCAAGGAATGTGACAACATATTCAGGGCGGATGGTTCTGCCCAGATTCATACGTACGCCCAACCACTGGTGATTTTTTAAAGTTAATAACTCAGTTAGTACGGACTCTACGTCCATATTGTAATGTTCGGAGCGACTTTCAGGACCTGAGTAATAGCCAGTTTCAACAGTGCGAGGTCTATTCATAGTAAGAGTTGGAAACTCTTGTAGAAAGAGAATTTTCCGAGGCACACGAACCCTTGTTGGTCCTAAAGTGTCTCCGTACACTCATGCCTTTTATAAATTCAGGTCTTTTCTAGACATATATAGCTTCCTCGTTATCCATAGAAATTGTTCCTCGATCTACAACAGGCTCCCGTCCATTGAGAATGATTACCAAGCATGCAATTACGCTGCTGTTTGCTACATCCTACGTTTTTGCCTCACCTCTCCACCTTGCTGCCCCTGATGTCACGAACGACGACCGAGAACTGATTCGGCTGAAACATTTATCCAGTAGTATCTCTGGGCCGCTACAAGGTATGTCAAGTGGCTTCCAGTTAGCTGCACTTATTATTCTAACATCCTATTAGGAAGTGAGCTTCATGCTCTCCCTCATCCAGGAGGTCTCGGGAAGCGGCAGAACAACGCCCAGAACACTGTCAACACCACTCCGAATCACAACGGAAAACTTGGTATCTCTGGTAGCAAGGAGCGATCAACTTGTACATCAGCAGGATGTTCCAAGAAGTGCAAACCTAAGAAATCGAAACCTCAGCATTTGCCTACCAATTACGGCGAACTCCCGAAAGGTTATCTAAGCAACCCAAATAAAGGTCAACTAGCACTAACTGCTAAAAAACCGGCCCAAAACCCAAAGACTGACTCTAATCTTCCTAACACCAAGTCAACGAAACAATCGGATATCAAGAAACGCGATGACCAAGATTGCGATATCCCTTTTCGACTACCCCCTATCCCATCTCTTGCCGAGGCTGAATCGAATGACAGGGTTAGTAAATGGTGGAATACTGTAGAAACCTCAGGGGGTACAGATACATGTACCTGGAGCATGGCCCAAAGTCATCGCCACATTAATGGCGTTGATTTTGAAGGTGAGTTTCTCCTAAGACTTCAATATGAGTATCATATGTTAATATCTATGTCCCTCTAGTCGGCTACGGCTACGAACCCGTTCTGTTAAAAGTCTTTTTTAACTATCTTAAGCAGCCTAGTCGTTCGGGACATCGTATCGCAAGCTGTACCGATTTGAAACGCGTGTTCAACACCCCAAGGAGCAGATTCGGGGGCGTTACCGCAGCTCAAGCTCTAGCCACGAAACTTTCATCTACACAGCGTCCCAATGAAATATTTGTTTTGGAAAATGGAGTCAACCGGATGAAGCAGTTTGTATGCATAAAACCTACGATGGCTACGGACCATGAGTGACTACAGACGCTAATCAATTACAAGTTTATGAGTGGTCAAACCCCTCCACAAGGTCATTTAGACTTCATGAATCTGCGTAACGAATTGGCCGATGCTTCTCTAGCATTTGAATTTATGAATAAAGATCCGGTGTCGAGGGCCTTCACAAGTGTTAACCAACGGTTGCGTTCTGTCCTGTCAGTAATAACAACGCGGATAGTACCATATAGATATGAGAAACTGACATTCAGCCAGAGATATGGTGGATCAAGACAACAGCGGGACCAAACCAGCAGGCTTCCCAAGTTGGCGGACATTCTACGACAAATGGCTTTCAGAGCACCTAATTTTCTCTGAGAAGGTTGCTGATGAATGGATTGATGTGACGATTGAAGATTATCAAAATGCCTTGCATGATATAGAAGGCCTGGAACAAGATGAGCTACTCTCGTGGACGCTCTGGATAAATCGAGAAAATCCGAATGGAAAGGGAATGCTCCACCCGAACCGCATTAAGTATTCATCTGCCTATCCTGTTTCTCGTACCGTACGACGGAATGAGCCTCTCGACTTAGCTAACCGAGAAGTTCTCGAAAAGCGAAAAAATCAAGCGCAGACTGGTGTTAACAATGACCCTAGCAGCCAGGGTACAACCAACCCTTCTAGTGGCAAAAAGAAAAGTAATACCTCTATTCTGGGTAAATCTACTTGTCCAGCATCCGGATGTGCAAAATGCAAACGTGGGAAAATCACAACATCTACGCATGCACTGGCGAACACCGGAAAATCCACGACAAACAACCCCAAAACCCCCGGCACCAACCCATCACGACAGTCTGGTCTCCAGAAACGCGCGCGTGAAGTTGTCAATCGTGTACTTGAATACAGAACACCTCTAAAACCAGATCTTCCTCATGCTCGATCGAGTCCCCAAGTCAGCAAATGGTGGTATAGTGAAATGGATTATGATCATGGTGTCTGTCGTTGGGACATAGTCCATGATTCTAATAACCCACCTGAAAATGAAGATTGGGAGGGTTAGTAAACTATACAACTGAACTTTGAGCATTAGTTTTCGATACTAACATACATCTAGTTGGCTACGCTTACGAACCCTCACTGCTAAAGATGTTTTTTGAAGATCTTGTCCAAGCTGGTGTTACAGACAATAATGGCCTGCGTAGAGTCTTTGGGATAGCTGACGACCACCCTAGTAGCGATACTATAGCTCAAGTTATAGCGGATGAATTGTCAAGTATCAACAATCCTGGCGAGATCTTTCTTATAGAGGCAGGGGTCAACCAGATGAAGAGCCTTGTACGTCGAATACCCATTTTTGCCCTGTAACGTTACTATATGCGCTGACCCGTCCGAGATTATGACCGGACGAGATTTAGGCACGTTTCAACAAACTGCTGATAACCTGCGAACCAAAATGACCGATTTTGGCTTGGCCTTTGACTTTTTGCACCAACGAGAAGTGTACGATGCATTTAATCGTGTCAATAGTCGTATACGCCATGCACTGTAAGTAGACGCAGAATATACGTCACAAGTCGAGCGTCAAGGTATAACTTCTGATCAGGCATTATTTTGACAGTGATCGCGGATCACCCAGACCGAGGGCTATTTACACCGGATGGCTTCAAGCTTACGACTCTTGGATGAAAACCCATCTTCAAAGTTGTGAAAGGAGGGCTTCAGGATGGTTAGATAACCGGGCAATACCCGCATTCCTACGAGCTGTGAATGGTAATCCAGAGGATGCGGCCTGGGTTCGGTATCATCGATATCATGGGGCAGGAAACTTTCACCCCAGTAATCTTGCATTTGGACGTGTCTACCCTCTGTAGACATTCAAACATACTACACCCGGTTGAGCCGGCGAGAGAGGCGAAAGTTGATAAAGGGAGCGCAGTGTGGACATAAAGGACTGCGATGATGAGGAACATTGGGTCAAAAATGATTGGTGTGATAAGAGAGGAGTGGACTACCATGGATAAGAGGACGACGAGTATATATCGTGGAACTGACATGATGTGACGAGATGAACCCAAAATAAAAGACTGTCACGTGCAGAATCAAAGTTGAACAGTATTTCCGGGGAAGATTAGCCAACCAGCTCGAAACGACAGACTATGCAAGAAAATGGATTCTGGATAACCCCAAGTACGATGACCTCTAGACTATATAACTCAACCCTCTCCCTGCAAAGATACACCAACCATCATATACAAGTATGTGAACTCTACGAATGCGCTGATAATGAGCATGGTGAGTTCATCTGCTGTGTGCATGGTGACACTTTTTTCCTTCTCAATAGTCGGTATAACGCAAATGGTCCATCAATTTACTACATTTTCCAAATAGGCAAGAAAAGGGGGATATGTGACGTGATATTCTGCCGCCTTGCTGCAAATATGGAGTGACGTTGATTGCAGCGGCAGAGGAATAGATGGTAGAGGTGGGGATGGAAGAAAAGAAGGAAATGAGAAGTAGAATCTCGTGTGGTTGGCTGTCATATATAGTTGGAGGAATAGCTAGCTCACCGCTGGAAGTAAATCGCTCAATACAAGACATCCACCTCATCTCCCCCCAAAAGGCCTAGGCCCAATGATCTGTCGCTTCCCAGCCCCAGGCCCCATCCCGCCCAAAACGTTTCCATCACTGTACCCATGCTGGTTGCCGCTGTCCCAGCTGCCTCCCGTCCTCGTCCCCGTCCCCGTGCCTGTGCCCTCGACGACACCCCCATGCTTGGCCGCCTCCTGTATGTTCCGTTGTATCTCTTCCCACTCCTGCTGGCGCTTTCTTTCGCGCTCCATTTCGCGCTCAAGAAGGCTTCTGCTGGCCAGGCCGAGGACTTTGGTTTTTTGCTGGGAGGCGAAACGCCGGGCATCTTCGGCACGGGCTTCCGAGGTGGAGGTGAGCTCCGGGGCGAAGTGAGTCTTGTGGGTGGGAGTGGTAGACGGCGGGTGTGTTGATAAGTAGCGGTCTGCGCGTGACTGGGACAGGGGCTGAGATTGTTTGGTGTAGATGGTGGTGTCGGGTAGAGGTCGTGCGGATGGTGAGGGCTCAGGAAGGGGCCTTGTAGGCAGCGAGGACAACGTGGTGAAGGGAGGCGAAGATTCTGGATTGGAAGAAGGTGCCGTCCCCAGGGACGCTGTGGGATTAGGGAGCGGTCGTATAGGCTGGCGCTGAATCAGCTCGCCAGCCTTGCGCAGGTAGTCGCGGTCGTCTGCCTGGGCCCACGACACGGTGCTGTCTTGCGGCGAAGGGGCACGCGGTGGGGGCGGCGGGGGCGATGGTGACGGTGAAGGTGGTGGCCGTGTGCGTGATTTAGAGCGGGAGCGCATCTTTTCGTCTAGGAGGCGGACCTGGCGATCTTGCTGGTACTGCCGCTCGCGTTCCTTGGCCTCCTCAAGTTGGCGCTCGAGCTCGCGTATGTGCTCGCGTTCTTCACTATACTCTTCACGGTGGCTGTTGCGCCGGCTGCGCGGCTTATTGGCCTGTTCCGCCTGGTACTGGCTGAGGAATTGGCCTTGGAGGCGCGCATCGCTGCCAGCGCGCTTGCGACGCATGTCAGCCTCGACGCGCTCCTGGGCCTCGCGCTCCTCGCGCTGCCGCTGCTCCTCCTGTAGCTTCCACTGTCGTTCCTGCTCCTCCCACTCGCGCTTCTGCTCTTCGAGCCGTCGTTGCTTAGCCTCCTGCTGCTGGCGCGACTCCTCGGCCCATCTGGCCTCCTCGTCTATGCGCGCACGCTCCTCTTCGGCCTCGCGCTCGACCCGGCGCCTGCGCTCAGCTTCCTCGGCCTGCCGGCGCAGACGCTCCTCCTCTTCGGCGCGCTCCCGCCGCTTGCGCTCCTTGTCTGCTAGGCTCGGCACGCTAGGACCAGCGCTCGTGATCTGGCGGCGGCCGCCAAAGGAGATGCCCTGGTTGCCTTGGCTAGCACCGCCCATGTAGCCGTACTGGTGGATGTTCCAGGCAGGCGCAGTACTTCCCTCGTCCGCCTTCCGGCTCCAGCTACTAACACCGCCGGGAGGTGATTTGGGATGGCCGGTTGATGAGTACGACTTGTTGGAGCCGCCGGTGCGCGTGGGGCTGAGGGCAGGTCGCTCGGGCGGTCGGGCCAGCGGGTTGAAGGTGGAAGAGCCGCTGGAGGTGCTGGTGATGGATTTGCTGGGCGGTCGTGCGGTTGCTATGGTGGACGATATGGTTGCCGTTGTTGGGGTAGTGTTTGCATTATTCCCGTTGCCACCACCACGCTTTGGCCCAATTGTGGTGGGGAAGCGGGCAGGGTTCTGGGCATGGGCAACGCGACTGAAGGCACCTAGACACTGCAGCACTTGGGCAGGGTCCTTCGCCTCGTACAGGTCGACGGTAAGGAAGCGGTCGTGGGCGGCCATGTGCAGCGGCGGCTGTTCGCACGCACGCAGAAAGTGCGAAATATTCTCCATTTGGACAAACGGCATGGCCGACTTCTTGAAGCGCACACCAGGGCTGGGCACAGCGAGATTGATCAGTCTGTATGCGTCAGTCATGAGCAACTACATATCACCGAGAGATATGTATGAACACATAAATCTCGGCGTGCTTCCACGTCGTACCTGCACAACACGGTCCCATCTTTGAGCGCGTCCAACAGGTCGCCTGCAGGGAGCGTCTCTCCCAGGACGCCCTCGATCCACGAGCGCACTTGGTTCGCGGCCTGGGGCGTGTACCGGTCCATCCGCAATCGCTTCATGTCCTGGTCCAGTGACGTGACCGACGCCATGTTGGGCGAAAGTCGGGCGAGGTTCGGAAGTCGAGGATACGGTGATGTGTAGATGGTTGTGCTGCAGTAGGGTCGAGGAATACAGACTCCCGTACAGATACAGGCGTCAACGGGTGGTGGTGGGGGAATGCTTGCTGACGACACGCACCAGCCACGCACGAGACGCCACGAGCACCCGCCACATGCACGCGCCATACCACACCCTTGCACGTCACCAAGCCCCGTCAACCTTCCGTCATCTTGGACTTTCCACCGTATACCTATCCCCAACCACAAACACCATGCGCGGCGCACCCGGCACCATCCGTAAGGCCTGGTACCAATGGAAAATGCAGCGGTTTCCCTGGCGCAAAAAGTGGCTAGTTGGTCTGTCGAACACCGCCTGTGGCATTTCCTGCACACACACATACCATCCATCCAGTCCCCGAATCTAACCATGCCCCCTGGTGCATCAATCCAGGCTTCGATCTTCACGGCAACACATTTTGGGAATTTAAAGATGCCCAGCACGCCCTGCGAAACCGCCGCATTGCAAAATATCACCGTAGCACGCATTACGGTGATGTCAATGTTTCGCGTGCGTCTACCCATGGCTTTATTTTTGAATTATCTTCTTCGTACATGTGCCCCATTTCAAGGGGAAAGGTTTCCAATGCTGACCATTGCGGTGAATTCATTAGCATCATGGATGCAATGGCTTCGTCACACACGGCTCGATCCCCCGACGATAGCAGAGCAGCAGATGGATCAGGAACGCCAAGAGCGCATCAAAGTTCTCGCTGCACGCGCAGACGCCCGCTGGGCTGCGAAGCCTTCCGCCCTCGACACGCCGGATCGACAGCAGCCGGTGCAGATGCTGCAGAACCGAGACCCGGATCGTGGTGTTGTACAGACGGATGTTTCCCTTCGGGGGCGGGAGGGTACACGGGCGGCAGGTCAACAAGATAGCGGACGGCACAAGTGGGCAGCGTCTGAGTCGGCGCGGACAGAGGGGGAGGTTCGAAAGGAGGATGTCAAGCATTCGCCATGGGACACAGCACATCAGTCCCAGGAATGGCAGCCTACAGGTTGGAATCCTGCGCCCGCCAAAAGGAGTGCCTGAGGGCTCCAGCTGCTATGGCTTCTTGCCGCATGTACATGTACGAATCAAACATGTCGGACCTTTTCCAGTGTCAAGCCATTCAATATCGCAATGTCGGAGCGGATATGGGGTTTGAAGAGTGCCCTTGGCTTCGGCACTAGCAGCACCATCCGAGCCGCGTACAAGATGGTCAAGGCGTTTGGGTAGTCCGTCCCTGGCCGGATGCTCTGGAGCAGCTTGCCCCATTGCCCGTCGGACCCAGGTCCGTAAAACATCGGGTGGTTCGTGTGTGTCCCCAGAAACCGGTCACAATCGGTGTCTGCCGGCACTATTTTACCAGTCCATTCCCTGAAATCGGCTAGGGAGTCCTGAACCGCAGCGTAGTCGCCATTTTGTGGCGCAGTTGGGCTTGCAGACGCCTGAGGAAACTCCGATAGCTCGTGGCATCGTGGAATCGCGCGCCTATTATACAGGCAGGAGCAATATGCGTATGGACAGTTGGGGCCGAAGTGCCTAGTGCTGTTATTACCATACCAGTGGATCGAGGCTGCATGCAGTCGATTTCAGGGCTAGTCACGTTTTGGCGTCTTGGCAGCCTTATTTCGTAAGAACGAACTGCGGCAAATATGCCGACAATAGCATATCTGGTAACTTCGTTGCGACGTTACTTTTGAGCCTTCCCATGCGTTTTCCTCCAAACTCTTGTGCATCGAAGACGCACCATCACGGCCCGAGCAGCGGGCCTTCCTTCTGCAGGACTCTACTTTGACTTCGGATTCAGCCGCTTCGGCTGAAGCACGCATACAAGTCAACACCAATGATTATTTTGTACCTTTACAACTGACAGATCTAGATTTTATCCGTCACCTTCATAGAGGCAGTGTACCGCCGTAGCTATTGCTAGTCCACCGAAGAAGCTGGCACTATGCAATCTGGTCCATCTGGCATCAGCTCCTATCTACAAAATACTCTAGTACTGCCCATAGGGTAGTCCAACGAAAGAAGTCCCCGCAAGATTGCCGCAGAAACCCTCTTAGCAACGGCGATCAACAATCTGGATATGTGCAAGTGTACTCGGGAGTTCCACGGACAAGCAGGTCCGGTCCAGATATTTACGGGCAGCTATCACGATAAGAGTAAAGGACTAGCCCGTCGATTGAATAGCAGATCGTGTTGACGGCTCAGGGTAAGGCCGGGTCGCAAGAACGTCTAGTAGAGCTAAGATATAGCCTTAAACCTGAGGGCATACTATACCTCAACGATTTTTCTAATAACGCGAAGAGGATGCGGAAACTCAGGGAATCGATGGAGATTGCAATGCTAGTGGTGTGTGTAGTGCTGAAGGAAGCAGCGGAGTAAGGGTATAGATGCAATTCAGAATAGCTGCTTAACGCTGGAAGCAGACGATACAATACAGACGTCTACGAGCATTGTTTCTGTTTTATCTACGGAATACTTCCTTCCGACTCGAAATTGTCCTAGACATATGTTATCTGTTAGAATTGGGCAGTTACCCCGCTTGCTGCGTACTCTGTCCTAGATGTACGCAATCTGGCTCACGTCAAGATTGTGCTAGATCCATGGATCATACTCAATCTAAGCATGTTTAGATTATATTGGACCCGTGGATTGTATTTGATCTAAGCGCCCATGGACCGTTCTCGATCTATGGGTTTTCATCTGACATCCCCGGCAACTGTCCATCCTATCTCAATCTGGATCGTACCAGATATTACCTAGCTCACGTAGAATATGGTAAAGCCCAGTGCTGGATATCAGCACACCCGTGCGAGTGCTCCATGGGGTCAGCACCGAATATAACGTGATAATACTCGCAGTGTTTTATATAGGGCATGTCCTGTTCAAACCAGCAATCTGTTAATCGCTAAATTGCTGTTGCCACAGGGAATATGTACAAGGGTTTAAACCTGGGTATGATCATTGATCAGGGTATTAAAAATGTACAATGACGTTATTCTACACAGGCTAAGCCGAAGTATAGTACTTGAGAGTTTCTTAGTGCCATGCTCGATTCGGTAAGACTTTACTACCCTCTTTCAGACTAAAATCAGTGTTATCCAGGTATACACAAAATAATGCAGAACCTGTAGACGCCGAACGGTCGATCGACTATGTTCCACTAAAGAAATAAATGACAAGTGTAGTGAGTAAAGTGACAATGACCCACTCGTAAAACTTGCCCAAATGCATTTTGTCACCGATTTAGTTTGATACCGACCTTGGTCCTGGCCACAAGACCTGAGTACTTAAAGGTCGAAGCCGGCCAGAGTTATCAACAAGCACCTCAGCATCGTCTTCTCCAACAGCAAGCAATCTCTACAGCTCCTGACCAGCATCATGGAATCCGTCGTGATCCACACGCCATCGGCACAAGACCTGCAACCAATCAAGCCATCCCTTATCAAGCCCATCTCGACCATCCTCCCAAACCCTCTTCACACCCTTCGTCACACACTCTACACGATCTTTCTCTTCAGCTACGACCAATTCATCGACGTCCTCCTCCCCTGTACCACCTTCGCCCTCTGCACGACGCTGTCGCCCAAACTCACCTCGAACGCTGACCCCTCCGACTCCCTACCCCGTCATCTCGTCGCAGCAGCGACATGGCTCTTCGTCCTCGTCCTGCAATGCGACCTGCAGAACCAAAGCTCCCCCGCCGGCATCGCCGAAGACACACTGAACAAATCCTGGCGCCCGATTCCCGCCGGGCGCATCACGCAGAAGCAGACGCAGCGCCTGCTTGACGTCGTGCAGTGTGCGTCTGCACTGCTGAGCTACCAGCTGGGCTGCGCACCGCAGTGGGTGGTGTACACGGTGCTGTGCTACCTGTACAACCAGCGCGGCTTCGGCGACTGCAGCGGCGTGTCGAAGAATGGCTTCTGCGCGGCGGGCTATGTGTGTTTTTTCGCCGGTGCGGTGCGCATCGTCGCGGGCCCGGGTGCAATGCTGGATTACCGCGTTTGGCGCTGGATCGGGGTCATGACTTTTGGTGCGCTGGGAACGACAATCCAGATTCAGGATTTGCGGGATGAGGTCGGGGATCGAGCCAGGGGGCGCAAAACGCTGGTGATTCAGATGGGGCGGCGGAATACTATTTTGTGGAGTGTGGGACTCGTCGTGGCTTGGTCGCTCGTTCTGCCGTTGTGGGTGTTGCGCGGGGCCTGGCAAGTTTCCGTGGTACCGGTTGTGTTGGGGACAGTTCTGGCGATTATGTTGCTCCGCGGCCTGGATGAACGAAATATGGGTGCGGACAGATGGGTGTGTGGACTGTGGGGGCTGTGGATCATGGGCCTGTGTGTGTTGCCGGGTGTGCAGGTGCTAACATTGCAGGGATGAGATCAAAGTGATCAAAGCAGATGATTTGGCCATGGATGTTCAGCGCATGGTATGTACAAGGGCGGGCACATTGATCTACAGATGTTATCAGAATGCTATGCATTATGCTGAGAGCAGATTTACTTGTAGATAGTCCCCGAAGGAAATCAATGGCATCCCCTCTTTTTGAACATAAAATATACCAGATGAGTTTCTGCGTCTAGTCAGCCTTTCTAATCCAGTCATTTATACGCCTCTTCTATGCATCTAACCGGGGGTGGGTATAAAGGGAGACATAGATCTTCCACTATCATTATATCATTACCAACTACAGCATATCAGCCGGCACGAACGGGCTCCCTGGGTAGTTCTAGGTAAAGTCGGCATTTGATGGTAGGGAGTGCTGGATCGAGGGATAAGAGGTATTCTATAAAGGTTTTAGGAGTGTCTGTTCGAAGGTGTCATTTGCTCGCATGGAGATACGCACAGAGTATGGCAGACAGTGTTGGCCATGCCATTAGATTTACTACAACCTTCGCACTCAGAAAATCAGTGCCAGCTCCTCGACTCAACTCGAAGCTCATTGCATCATCCAATCTCAATCCCCCCTTTCCACTTTATTTCTTCAAAAGGGCCTGGCTTCCACATCGTAATATGTTAGTTACTTCCTCTTCTCAGCCTCTAAACATCTCTTCAAACCCGACTTGGCATTGCCTTGCCCCTCCTTAAACCCTATTTTCTTGCTCAGCCGGCTCGCCTCCTCGTACAAACTTCTAGCTTCCACAATCTTTCCCTCCATCTCCAGGAACTCGCCGAGATTGTGTGTTGCGACCGCACAACCGACATCGCACTCTTGGTCGCGGTCTGGTGCTTGTATTGTTTCGGCATGGGCAATGGCCTTTTGTGCCCATTGACGTGCTTGATCGATGAGCTGAGTGCGCGGCGGGGGGGCCGTGACAGGGAAGTTGGACGGGGAAGGTGACATTGCCATGGAATTTGTGGGGGAGGCGGGGGATTGTTGGACGAGGCACGTTGATATATTGTTCACTGTGCTGGGGTTAGGAAGTAGCAAAGAGGCAAGCATGCGTGGCTTACTGAGAACGACGCTGTGGCAGGAATTCTTGGGGACGAACTCGAGTGCTTTGACGAAGAGTGGAGTGGCAAGGTAGTGAGAGTCGAACTGTTCGTAGTGTGTTGCGAGGGCTGTAACAAGTCAGCAGGATGGCTTCGTAAAAGCAGAAGCTGGCTTACCTTCCAACGTGCCGCCCATCTCCTCGTCCGTCAGCCAGGGTCCCTCTCCAGGCTTCAAGCCGTCCCTTTCTCGTCTCTGCTTCTCGCTCAACGCGCTCTCGACAGCCTCAACCAGTCGCTTTTCTGCCGTCTCAGGCTCATTGACATACTTGACGTCGTACAGCTGCCCCAGCTTGAGGTTGACCTGCAGCATGTTCTTCATGACGCGACTGCGATTGCCGTTGTTCCAGTGCCTGTCTGCGAAGTCATCGACCCAGCGCTGGCAGTCGGCGCGCATGATCTCCAGGACGTCCGTGGCGAGGCTGTAATAGCCATTCTCTTCGAAGAGGGCGGCAATGCTGTACTTGACGCCCATGATCTCGTCGCTAAAGGGATCCATGCCCAGCTCGTCGGCGAGGGCGAGGGCTTGACGGAAGTACTTGTTGGCCTCGCGCATGTCGAGGAAGTTGCCGCGGCTGTAGAAGAGAGCACGGCGGAGCTTCTTGGCGACGGGTTCGGGGAAGTTGTGGTAGGGCTTGATGATGATGTTGCGGTAGTACCACGGCACGTAGAGGACGAGGATGCCCGACACGACGGCGATGCTGGCGGCCGTCAGCACACCGCGCGGACAAGACAGGCGACATGGCACAGGCGCAATGTCGAGGGTTGCTTACGCTCCAAGGGCGAAGGGAAACATAAACGGGCTTCTCTGGAACTGCTCCTTGAAGGCCGCACGCAGCGAAGAGGCATGGCGCCGCGGGCATTGGGGTTGCGTCGGTTGCCATTGCCGTGGCAGGAGTGCCTCGCATCGTGGAAGTGCGCCAATGCGAGGCGTGGAGCGGGCGACCGTGCGGCGCAACATGGCCGGGCGAAGGGTGGCGGGCAGAGGTTCACGTTGACTTTTCTTTTCCTCGGGTACTGGTTGGGGTTGGTTGCCATCTCCCGGGCCGATGATGACGTCGCCCATCATCGCATCACCGCTGCGCCTTGCTTACTCGACCCATTCATTTCCACTGCGCTGCTGCTCGTCCTCCCCGCCGTGGTGTTGAGAGAAGGACAAGCAAACCGAGCATGTGTGGCCGCTATGCTCTGGCCTTGGTAACGACAGTCTGCGGTGCTGCACGCTGGGCCGACTGCTGACATAAGACCCAGCGGCCATCCGACGTCTGCCAACAGCTGCAGCAGGCACACATGCCTGTCGCAGAGGCGCCCGCCGACGACGACATGCGCCCCAGCTACAACCTCGCCCCGGGATATCACGGCCTTGTATACCGAGCACGCGACTCTGGCGTCGTGGGCGGGGGCCAGCAAGAGGCGACTGCGGCTACGACGTACCAGCTGCAGTCGATGCAATGGGGTTGGCCACGCGCGCCATGCACGTAACGCCCGCCTCGCTGACCAGCACCGCAGGTCTCGTCCCCTTTTGGAGCCAGCGCAGCCCGGACGATGGCACCAAGAGAAAGACGATCAACTGTCGCGACGACTCCCTCTTCGAGGACGGCGGGATGTGGACCACGATAAAGAGGCAGAAGCGGTGCATCGTGGTCGCCCAGGGCTTCTACGAGTGGCTCCGCCACAAAAACGCCAAGGACAAGCAGCCGTACTTCACGAGGCGCAAGGACGGCCAGCTCATGTGCTTTGCCGGCCTGTGGGACTGCGTGCAGTTCCAAGGTAACTTGCTGCACCCTGCATTGCGCCAGCTGCCTCCTGGCTGATGGCCGACTAGACGCGCCCGAGAAGCTCTTCACCTACACCATCATCACCACCGACTCGAACAGGCAACTCGCCTTCCTCCACAACCGCATGCCCGTCATATTGGAAAATGGGTCCGAAGCCATCCGCACCTGGCTAAATCCGCGTCGCACCGAGTGGAGCAAGGAATTGCAGTCGCTCCTGCACCCATTTGACGGAGAGCTTGACGTGTACCCCGTCAGCAAAGAGGTGGGCAAGGTTGGGAACAACTCTCCCTCCTTCCTCATGCCCGTCAACAGCACTGCCAACAGGAGCAACATTGCAAACTTCTTCGTCTACCCACGAAAACCCGCCCAGTCGCAGGCAGACGACCAGCCCAGCGCGAAAGCAGAGCACGGCGTGCAAGACTCGACGACAGACCCGGGCGACGTCAAAATACAGCACGACATCAATGAGAAGCGTGACACGACAGACCGCGTGGGAGGCACCGAAACCAACGCCCCTATGCCGGTCCGGGCGAATTCAATAGCACAAGTTACTGACAGGCCCAAGAGGATCAAGCGAGAGCGGAGCGACGCGCATGCCGACGGTGGCACGGCAGTATCAGACCCACAAGCCAAACGCAGCAAGCCTGTCGCATTTCCATCTCCGAATACGTCTCGTGCAAAGAAAGCGGCCACGCCCGCAAAGAAAGCAGGCACCAGAAGCGCCACGAGTAACGGTAGTGCAGTGAAGATCGCCCAGGCTGATGCAACGATGAAGATTACCTCCTTTTTCAGCAAGAAGTGAGCCTGGCCGTTTCCGACGGCATGCGGCTCGACCAGACCAGAGCAACCATGGATGGAAATGTGGCCGAGAATCAGCTCACGGTGGTCAAAAACAGCACATAATGCATTCGGCGGTGTGCGCTGACGTCGATTGTGGCTAGGTGTTGATGCGCCGTGTCGCGCCGGCCTCGCTGCCTGGACCCTCGCGGCCGTTGTTGCAAGCTCGCCGTGCGAGTTCACAGCCAACATGATGCTGTTTGCAAGCGAATGCATTGCGGACGCAGGCGGTAGCGAGGCAGAGGACGGGCGATAGGATGAGATGCGCCTGCGAGGATCAGTGGCGAGGCCGGCCTACTACTGTGTTTCTGCAGGAGAGAGCTGGTTAACCAACTTGTTAGTGCGCCCCCCGCGCCAAGAAGCGGGGATGTCCGCGCCTAGCTAACCATGAGCCGACCACCGCGACGACGACCATGGGGGACCCGAAAATAGACAGTACGCCCTCAACACCTTCACCTACCTGTCTCCCTCTCCGCCTAGTCTACCACCGCCCTGCGCCACGCGGTCTGCAGCACCGCTGTTCGAATAGAGTACACCCCCGGTTGTGATCAGCGCGCTGCCCTGACCGCTCTGACCACCCTAGCGTAGCCAATGCACAAGCCGTCTTCGGCTCTCTCTTCTCTCCCAACGATGAGCATGCATCAAGACAACAGGCACTGCAGCGTACCCTGATCGGTGCCCCGATCGAGAGCATTCAGCTCGTATATCCTCTACACCACCTGTACATGTGCCTCTAACACTGGACCCGGCTTCCGAACCTGGCACCTCGATCGCGTGCAGCTGAAAATTGCTTTTGCCCGACAGCAACATCCTTGACATCATGGCCTCCAAAATGTCTGCCTTGATGGACTTGGTCGCCCAGAATCAACCAACATTTCAAACCCATCGAGCGCTCCTTGTGATTGGAATGCAAAATGACTTCCTGCTGCCCGACGGTCGCCTCCCCGTCAACGTCAGGAAAGGTTTCCTGGAGCGCATACAGATCCTCATTCCAAAATTTCGCCAACTAAATGGGAATGTCATATGGGTCCAAACGCTTTATGAAGCGGATCGCATTGCATCTGATCCAGATACCGGTGAAGGAGATGCCCTCGTTGTAGGTGGCTTGATCGAGGGAGAGGAGAGCAGCACAGAAGGTGGTGACGAAGAGTTAACCCCAATCAAGGATGCAAAGGATGCGCCGCCAGCACAGTCCAGGTCGTCAAAACACAAACAACGCGCCCTTGATTTGCTCAAGCGCGTTTCGGCCCGCAGAAAAACAATACCCCAAGAAGTCGCAAAAGCCACCGCCGAAGGGGACGATGAGTTATTTCTGCTCAAGAGCGAGAAGAAGACGCCGGCGTGTGTACCGAATACATTGGGTGCCGAGTTCGCCGATGTGGTTGCCAGGCAATTTGAGCTACCTGCGGACAGTGTAATACGAACGACAAACTACTCGGCGTTCCAAGGGACCAACTTATTGATGACACTACGAGCAAGGCTTGTCACTGAGCTGTACATTTGCGGGTGCATCACGAATATATCTGTACTTGCGACTGTCATCGATGCCGCACGTCATGGTGTCAAGATCAACGTGATACAGGATTGCTTAGGTTATCGCAAACGGACTAGACACGAGCTTGCCTTGAAGCGCATGGATGAGTTTTTCGATGCGTATCTGGTCAACAGCGGGGAGATTCTTGACAAGGAACCTCCAGCAATCAAGGACCCACCGTCAATACCGCCAAATGGCTCAAGGAGCGGCTCAAAGGGCAACGATACTTCGGTCGAAGCGGAAGTTGCGAAGAAGTCACTCGTTGATGAAGCCCCCCAAACATCGCGCACGTCAAGTTCACGGTCACCTACCACAAAGGTTCTCAGTGGGAAACAGCGTGCCTTGTCCCTTGTGTCTATTGCTGAAAGTCGAAAAGTGAATCAGAGTTCTGATTCCACAGTAAATCCCATCGTTGAGCCAAAGGCTGAGCCCAGCATCCAAGACTTCTCAGATATGCTGGTCAAGGGCGCTACGGTACCGGGTGCGCAGGAAGCAGAATCAGAAGAAGAGAAGCTGAGTCTCGTCAAGACCAAGATCCGCATGCGATCAAAAGAGAAGAGGAAGAAAAGGAGGGAAAGGGAGAGGGAGGAGGCTGCATCCAAGGAAAAGGCAGCGGCCGAGTCATGTGCATCTGTGACTGCGACACCACTAGCTGATCTACCTGCCAGCTCTGCTGCCTCTAAGGTGCCACCATCACCGCCAGTGCCCGATCCACAGCGTCCATCATGGATTGCAAAAGCTGGTAGCGTCATGGATCTTCGCGAGAAAGAAAATAAATCCAAGCCATTGAAGAGTGCTGCCTCTGTCCCGGTGTTGTCTTCGAAAAACGAAGAGAAAGATAGGTACAGGCTATCAGATCTCTCGGATCGTATGCGCTTGTCTTTGTCAAGAGCACCTAAATCAGAATCAGGCGAGTCAAGAAAGGGTCCAGGTAGTACCTCTGCAAAGACTGTGACGTCCAAGGCGTCTGGAAAAGTGACGGAGGATAAGTTAGTACAGTCTGTTGTGATGTCTGGTGAGACAGGCGCAGCAGCATCACATATTGCAACAACGCCCACCTCACAGCGCTTAGACACGACAACCGAGGCTCCACCGCCTGTTCAAACACCAACGACGCCTACCATGGTCGTTGCAACCCCAAAACCGAGCGCCAAAGCCTCAAAAATCCCATCACTCGCCACATTGCCTGTACTAGGCCCTCATGACACCATTGGTGAAGGCGACTCAAGTATCATTTATGATTTCTTCCCCCCTTCCCTGGATAATCCATACAGCGCTCTAAAACCGCTCAAAGACAGCATCTTCACCGATCTCTACAATGAGGTTCAGTGGCAGAAGATGCTGCACCACCAAGGCGAAGTGCCACGCCTCGTCTGCTGCCAGGGTGCATGCGCCGATGATGGCTCCATGCCCATATACCGACATCCGTCAGACCACACACTCCCACTCCTACACTTTTCGCCTAAAGTTAATGTGGTGAGAAAGCAGGCGGAGAAAGTTGTCGGACACCCCTTGAACCACGTGCTGATACAACTGTATCGATCGGGCAGCGATTACATCTCCGAACACTCTGACAAAACTCTTGATATTGTGAAAGACTCCACGATTGTCAACGTCAGTTTCGGTGCACAACGCACCATGCGCCTACGTACCAAGAAATCTTCGACTACCACTCCCAGCAAGACCGACAGTACGACTACTCTTAGCACTACTACCGACGAACCAAACAAACGCACGACCCAGCGTATCCCGCTTCCCCATAATTCCCTCTTCAAACTCGGTCTCGCCACCAATGCAAAATACCTTCATGGTATCATGCCTGACAAACGACTTGACATTGAGCGCAGTCCTGCTGAATTAGATTATGGTGGGATGCGCATTAGTCTCACCTTCCGCCACATTGGGACATTCATCGACGCCAACGAGACCACCATATGGGGTCAAGGCGCTACGACAAAAGAGCAACGCGACGCCGCGGATGTTATCAACGGGGACGATCTTGAAAGCGAGAAACTTATTCGCACATTCGGATTGGAAAACCAGAGTGCAGAGTTCGACTGGGATGAGAGTTATGGTGCGGGTAGCGATGTTTTGCATTTGAACAATATACCCGAGTATGCTGGGGTTTCAATGCTTTTCCTCTCCCACAACGAGGTGGAAAATCTTCAGGTGGAGATCTATCTTACGGAATCGAAGATCAAACATACGACTATTCCTTTGCCGGTGGTGGACTGTGATAAGCAGTGGCAAGAAGGGCATGGCAAAAAAAAGATGATGTATAGGGACACAGATACACATCATACGGAGGTCTACACAGCTTCTTCTATCCTCTTGTACCTTGACCGCTATTATGGTATCGATACAACAGCACAAGGGAAAATTTGCACGGGGCGCGCTTACGGGATCCTAAGCGCTGCGGAGGATTTACTCAAAGCCTGGGAAACACACAATGCACGCGCAGTCCGAACCCATTTGTCGGTATTGGAAGAACAGCTGGACGCCCATGCTGGCCCGTTTATTGCAGGAAAACGTTTCAGTGTAGCAGATGCAGCGGTGTGGCCTATCATCGATACACTTGTGGTACATTCGGCTAGTAAAAACGAAATTCATTCTGCAAGGGATGTAGCAGCACCAGAAGGAGATGACAAAAGAGAGGAAGAGGCAGCAGCATGGCGCCTATGGGACAGTACTATGTATCCTTGTTTAACTGATTATCATGCGACAACGTTGAGGAAGAAAGGTTGTGTTAGGAAGGTTCGGGAGAGGGGTGTTGCCATGAAAGAGAGCGATAAATATAAGGATAAAAAGGGGGAGGGGGAGGAGAAGGAAGAGAGAAAAAATTCGGGAGCGCGCAAGGACACAATAAATGAGGATGCTGGTCCAGAAGAATAAGCAAATTCTGCCAGCTAGTGACGATACAACCGCATATACATAATTGAAGATATCTCCATCCTCTCCCTAAGGCGGCCCAACACTACACAATATCGAGACCTACAGCTCCAGAACACCTCGGTTACGTCATCTTCACGCAGGCACGCAGATTGTCATGTATTAGCAAGTACTTGTGTGGGTATGATGAGCGATGCATGCAAGTAAGCTAATTCCACCAGTATCGCACGGAAACCTGCTGTATTTGCGGCATTCGCACCTGCATTTAAGAAGCGTCATCGGACGATAGGAAGTATCCCGTTTTCTGCTGGTCCTAGATGCTCCGTACGCTTTGTTGTAATTGGTCTATTCTCCTGTATTTTCCTTTTTTTTTTCGGGAGAGAGAGAGAGGGCGGAAAGGGGGGAGTTGGTGGTGGGGCTGGAGACTGCTGTGCTACTGGGAATTTCACTTGTGCACCTAGCTCGCAGCACTGTCCTTGGACGGTATTCTTGTACTAGGAGTTAGGAGAGGAGATTGCGGAGCAGCGGTGAAAGGACCTAGATTATGGAGGAGAGAGTGGGCTATGTTGATGCCAAACTCAAACTTTATCACATGACGTACGTCGTTTGGCTACTACATGCTAACGACCCGAACAACCCGCTTCCCCTTGTTTCACCCTTCAAACCCTTTCTATAAGCTTTCGTTGGTGCGATGCGCTGACGAATCGACACCTAGTGACTCCTGTACACGAACAAACCAAGCCCCTCCTCCCTCTCTCCCCTATACTCCTAATACATGGGGTCGCCAAATATCCTCATGGAAGCGGTGCACACGCCATGCTCGCAGTAGCCCGATGGGGTGGCCCAGCCCCAGAGGTCTGTTTGCTGGCGTTAGCATTGTGACGAGGCGTTTCTCACTTGTTTCTATTTCGAGGCGCTGACATACCGACTTGGTTCCCGTTTGAGAATATGGCTTTTGTTGCGCCTGAGATGGTGGCCGAGCACGCCTGCGTGCCGGTGATGTAGGTGCATGTTATGGTGAAGGGGGCGCTGGCTGTGACCGTGGGGTCTGCGGTGCCATAGCAGCGGCCAGCATCGCACCAGCCGGATAGTGTAGTTGCTGCACCGTATTTATCGCCATCGACGAGTAATGAGGGGAGAGACCCGGCGACAGTGATGCTGCACATTTTGGGGGAGCTACAGAAGCCGGAGACTGTGGGCGTAGTGTGTTAGGTGGAGGGGGGGGGGGGGGGGGGGGG
>Ga0182211_1000075_pt1 | contig 25536 bp, 40 predicted proteins | sample G5R1MG_20_FD_129660 | JGI IMG/M metagenome (GOLD analysis project Ga0182211, IMG submission 129660) | Switchgrass phyllosphere microbial communities from Michigan, USA - G5R2_MAIN_03OCT2016_LD1 MG | ecosystem: Host-associated > Plants > Phyllosphere > Phylloplane/Leaf | place: USA: Michigan... | reverse complement strand
TCTTGTCGCGGCTGACCTCAACTTTCTTGCACTGCTTTTCAGCAGCGAAGGCGCGCCATTTCATCCGCTCCGCCATGCCGTCCTTGTAGTCTTCACGAAGCGCCAGTACCGTCAGCGCGGACAGCAAAGCAATCCCGCCCAGCATTGCAATAACTCCCGCCCTATAACTTTGCGCGCACGCTTCCGATTCTTCCGAATGCATCACTCGTCTCCACTGTTATCCGCCGCATACCGCAGCGCCATCTGGTTCAAAAGCTCACGGCAGGTAAACCGCACATCCTCGCCATGAGCGCCTGCAATGAGCATGTCTTGAACCTTGCTCATCATGTCGCCCGTCTCAATGGCATCTTGCAAGACTTCCCTTACGGTAGGCTGACGCTTGGGGGTGAAGGTGATCCGGTTGGTCCTTGGGTCGCGCTCTACCTCGCGTCTAAAGTCCCTCACCAGCGGGGCAAAGTGAGCCTCTGCATTCAGATCGCCTTGGGTGGCTTTTAGGAAGTCACGGTGCATGGCTTCCTCTGCGCTGTTCTGTGCATCTGCCAGGCGGCCGATTGCTTCGTAGTGGTCGCTGGCGTCTTGGATCGGGTCGTCGCTGTGCATGCTGTTGCTCCGGTGTTGATGGACGAATCATAACGCCATCTGGCATCCTTGCGCAATACCCATATGGCGCAATCGGGCATTGCCACATGGCGTACATGCATGTACCATTGCGGCCATGACAAACCTAAGTGCATCACTAGGAGCAATCGCCAACCTCTCGGCCTTCGCGGTCAAGAGTGGCATTCCACTGCGCACGCTCCAGCGCATCAAGGCAAAGGGTGATGACTACCCTGTGTCTCCCGTAACCCGGGTGGCTATTGCAGAGGCCCTGCGCCGGCACAAGCCCAAGACTAAGGATCAGTTATGAGCACGTGGTATCGCGCGTGGCATGAGCACATAGAACCCGTAGAAGTGATCGCCTCAACAGCCAAGTACGTCACTTACAAAGAACCGATCATAGTTTTTACGGGAGGCTTCGACGAAAACTTGCAGGCAGTTGGCGAGCGCCAACACACGCACCGAGAGGTTCGTGCCGCGAAGGAGGACCGATACCAAAGCTTTTTCCCGACATGGAAAGAGGCCCGGCAGCATCTCCTAGAAAAAGCCAAAGCCGAACACCAAGCCGCGCAGAGAAAAGCCACTGAGTGCCGCGATTCCCTGTTTCGGATCATCGACATGGAAGAACCAAAGGATCCCGCATGAACTGCCAAGGCATAGGCCGCATCCTGGGCCACAAGTACGAGGCGCGCTATGACAGGAAGCCGCCTCAGGTTAATAGCCCGGCCGGGTCGCTGGTTTACGCATCTGAGATGGTGCGATTGATAGAGGCTGGCACGCAAAGGATCTACCGTGGCGACGTATGCACCCGCTGCGGCCACATCGTCAACTCACCAAAGGAGCAAGCATGACCCCCACCACCTGGGAAGACATCACCGCCCGCATCCAAGCCACCAAATGCGCCTTTGACGTACTCCAATGGCCGCGAGGCAAGGAGATGCCCGCAGCACTGCCCAAAACCTACCATAAGAACGAGAGCCAGACCAAGATGCTGCCCACAACCGTCCTGAACGTGCGCGGCCATCGAGTGGTCAACCTGGCCCCCAAGGCACTTAACAGCATCACCATCAGCCGCAGCGATGCTGCACTGGCGCGCAAGAAGCGCATGGCGGCTATATGAAAACACTGATGCGCATCCTATTCGTGTTCGTGCCCGCCGCGCTCGTGGGCGTTCCGGTCGCCCTGTTTAGCTTGCCCGTTGGCCTGATGCTGTTCGCGGCTATCGCTTGGTTCGGCTGGGGCATCACAACCCCGAAAGCAGATCGGGGTGAGTCATGACCGTAGCTGAACTCATGGAGGCCCTGTCCAAGATGCACCCTGATGCTGTCGCCTACTGCTATGACTGCTATGGAAATCTTGAGCCAGTGTTAAAGCCTATCGGCGGCGAGAGCGCTACCGATTCAGTATTTTTTGATTCATAGCCTCAGTACCACGCTCGCGGGTCGGGCGTGTTGCGGACGCTATTGTCCGAAAAATAACCAGGAGCCGCCATGCCCTACAGATACTTTGGTCCGGACAACATCGCCGGCAAGACAATCAGCCAACTACTGTCCGATGACTTCGACGGAGGTCACTTGGTCTTCTACGACCCGTATTGGCAGTCGCCAGGCGTCAAGATGCTCCATGCTGGCGCGCCCTACATCAACCTGGCCAGCTACTGCGGCATATCAGGCTCAGAGCAAGCCACTACAGGCACTGCTACGGGTGTTGTGATAGATGGTCAAGGCGGGATAGGCATGTTCCTAAACGGCTTTGACACGCCATCGGACTTCGAGCCGAACGGCAGCGTTCGCGGTTACGGTCCAAGCATCCAGCTAGCGAAGTGGGCATTCTCGCCCAAAGTCTATCAAGGCCCAGGCTCTGAGCAGTGCCTGCATATGGCCTGCCGTGTCGAGCTAGATGCTATATGGTTTGATCCGCCTGCCGGGAAAGAGCCTGGAGTGGGTGGGCAGCTAGGTTGGCGCTCTACCTGGCGCAGAAGCGATGGGCGAGACTTCGTGCCGGGGATAGCAGAATTCAGCATCCTTACTGGATTCTGGGATAGCCGAAATCTCTACGACCCTGGCTTTGATGGCAAAGACAGTGCACCAGACGTGACCCAAGGCGAAACGTGGGTGTCCGGGACGATGGCGCCAGGGCATGACTCCAAGTACGTTACGCGTTATGGATCTACTCAGATGCATGGCCGCTCATCCCGGCCCGTAACTGACTTCTACTGGAACATCACCCGACAGAACATGCTCAATGCTCTTGAGGTGTTCGGGTTCGCCGATACGACTCCAGAAGACGTACTGTTATGCATGACAAGCTTCGGCTGCGAGATGTACGACAACAGAGAGCATCCAGCGCAATATAAGCCGGGGCAGTTCGGCTTCAATTTCACCAACATGATTGTGGATATCTGGTAGGGGTGGGCTACAATTGTTCCGCCAGCAAATGCCTGGCACTCCCTTGGCGGGGAGCTTATAACGGAGCCTTGCAAGGCATCCTGCCGGTCGTTATCCGGTCCGCCAACATCGAAAGATGAGGATGTCTTGCAAGGCTTTTCTTATGGAAAGTCGCATGAACTATTTCCCATTCCATGTGGGCGACTACATGGCGCATACGGCTCATCTGGAGCCGCTGGAAGACTTGGCCTATCGCCGGCTTCTGGATCTGTACTACCTCCGAGAATCTCCATTGCCCGCAGACGTTGCCGAACTGGCGCGGCTGATCCGTCTCCGCTCGTCTGTTCAAGAGATAGAGGCAGTGCTTGGGGAGTTCTTCAGTCTTACGGACGAGGGCTGGTCGCACGTCCGCTGCGACGCGGAAATCTCCAAGATGCAGGACAAGCAGCAGAAGGCCAGAGCGTCCGCTCAGGCTTCTGTCAACGCTCGCTCAGCGAACGCTCAACGGACGCTCAGCATTCGCTCAACGGATGCTGAGCTACCAACACCAACACCAACACCAACACCAATTGAAGAAGAAGCTAACGCTTCTGTCGGCAAGTTGCCGACCTGCCCGCAACAGAAGCTGATCGATCTGTACCACGAGCATCTTCCCGAGCTCCCTGCCGTTCGGTTGATCAACGACAGCCGTAAGCGAGCGCTGTCCTCGTTCTGGCGCTGGGTGCTCACGAGCAAGAAATCTGACGGCCAGCCACGAGCTCAAGACCACGATCAGGCAATGGCTTGGATCGGCGAGTACTTCCTCCGTGTCCGTCAAAACGCATTCCTCATGGGCCAGGATTCCCGCAAGCAAGGTCACGAGTCGTGGCAGTGTGATCTTGACTTCCTCCTGACCGACAAGGGTAAAAAGCATGTTATCGAGAAAACAAGGGAGGCTGCATGAGCTCGGCAATCGAAGCGGAATACGCACTCCTCGGAGCTCTTCTCCTCGACAACAGCGCGTTCGACAAGATCGCCGACCGCCTCAAGGCGTCTCACTTCTACGTCGAGAAGCACCGGATCATCTTTGCTGAAATCGCGCACGAGATAGGCAAGGGCGAGATTTGCGATGTGATGAGCGTTGGCTTGGCACTCAAAGGCGAAGTGACTTTCGAGGAGCTCGGCGTCTTGGCTCAGTACGTCCCAAGCGCGGCAAATGTGCGGCGTTTTGCGGACATGGTGATCGAGCGTTCGCAGTCCCGGGCACTTGCGGGGGTCAGTGCCGAGATAACAGAGCTCGCGCAGGACCACACGCGGCCCATAGACGAACGAATCGACGCTGGGCAGGCCCTACTAGCCACCTTGGTAAAAGATGCGCCAAAAGACGATTGGATCGGTGCATACGAAGGAATGGTTGAGCACACCCAAGTCATCGAGGATCGCGCCAGCGGACAGACTCAGGCGATTGGAACCGGGCTGGCAGATCTGGACGACTACCTTGAAGGCGGATTGCGGCCGGGTGAGCTCGTGATCGTTGGAGCTCGTCCAAGCATGGGCAAAACGGCTTTGGGGCTGTCTATCGCTGTCCATATCGCCCGCACGCACAGCGTCGGCTTTCTCTCGATGGAGATGACCCACCAAGAGGTGCGGGATCGGCTGACAGCCATGCTGGGCCGGGTGTCTCTCACGAGCATTAAGCGACCATCGCGTGGTGAAGGTTTGGCGTGGGATCGGGTGATGGATGGGGTTGAAAGCGCAAAGACACTGAGACTGAGGGTAAGCGACCAAGGCGGCCTGAACCTGAACCAGGTCCGTCTAAAGGCCCGGAGCATGCGGCGGCAGCATGGCTTGGATGTTTTGGTGGTGGACTACATTGGCCTTATGAGTGGCTTGGATCCAAAGCAGAACCGGAATACGCAGCTGGGAGAGATTAGCCGGGGCCTCAAGGCGCTGGGGAAGGAAATGGGGTGCGCAATACTTTGCCTGGCGCAGCTGAATCGCCAGGCGGAAGACAAGCCGGACCAGATGCCCAAGATGTCTGACCTTCGGGATTCTGGCGAAATCGAGCAAGACGCGGATGTCATCCTGTTTATCAAGCGCCCGATCATGGCAACGCCAGAGCTCGGGCCGGAATGGGCCAACTACGCAAAACTACGCGTGGCGAAGAATCGGCAAGGCCGTTGCGGTGATCTGGACCTGTACTACCAGGGCGATCAAACCCTGTTCACCTCTTGGAGCGGAAAGCCTCCGACCAAGGAAAAGACCAAGCACACCGGGAGGTTTGAATGATCGGCGTAGTTGAATCCATCCAGCGCTCGGGCGTCCGCATGAAGTACCACCTTGGCATTCTGAGCAAGGATTGGTACAACAAAGCGCCTGCTCTTCGGGGCTTCTACCGTGACGCGCATGCCGAGATCATGGAGGCTGGCGCGAACGCTTGGGGAATCCACCCCTATGAGATCGACTGGACTAACGTTTTCACCCCAATAGAGCTCGGCTTGTGGTCGGACATCCGCTATGTGGGGCTGGTGATGTATCCGCAGTACCCGGTGGATCGGTTCTTCGTGGACTTTGGCAATCCGGTTGCTAAGGTGGCTATCGAATGCGATGGGGCTGCCTTCCACCTGGACAAAGCTAAGGACGCAGAGCGCGACCGGATCCTGGCCGCTCTAGGCTGGACGGTACACCGCATTTCGGGTCGAGACTGCTTGACCGAGGAAAACACGCTGACAGGCGAAATGGGTGCGGCAGGCAAGTTCATTCGCGACATCTGCATCCAGCATAAGTTGGCGAATCGGCAGGAATGTAAGGTCCATGAAAGCATTGCCCCTGATGATGGCGGCATCAACTAACAGGAGTGAAGAATGAACTGTAAACCTGGGGATTTGGCGGTGATAGTTTTTAGTCCCGCCGGGAATGAAGGGAAGATTGTGACCTGCTTGGAATACGTTGGTTTGTTCCCGTGGAGGCAGGGTGCGAAGCCGACATGGCGCGTGGATAGGCATCTGCCTCGCGATACATTCCCAGAGCTTGGAAATCTTTTGGCGGATATGCAACTTCGCCCCATTCGCGATCCCGGCGATGACGCTCAAGACGAATCCCTATCGTGGAAGAAGGTGCCTAGCACCGACAAGCGGGAGGAATTGGCGTGATCATGTGGACACTTTTTGTTTTCATGACAAGCGGCTATGCGACTTCTCCGGTAGTCGGCGGAAAGTTCTATTCCGAGGCGAAATGCATTTCCGCTGTCGTTCAGATAGAAAAACGAGCAAAGCAATTGGACAAGGGTAGAGATCTGTCAGGTATCTGTGTGCCTATGGAGGTGGACGCGCGATGAAGCTATCCGCCACACTTCGGTCGCCCATCCAAGCCCATCAGTTCTACCAGAAGGCAGAGCATGAGACTAAGGGATGGTTGGTGGCTGGTGGAGCGCCGCTCAAGGTGTCAGTAAACGTGGAGACGCGCAAGGACGGACAGAGCAGGCACTTCCACAAGCTGATAGGCGCCGTATCGGATCATCTGAAAGGTGACCTAGCCGACAAGGATGATGCCAAGCGGATCCTACTCAGTGCTTTTCGCATCGAAACCCTCAAAGACTTCCCGGATGAGTGGAAAGCTTTCGGAGAGCTTCGCATTGGTCGTGGATTGAAGGGGGAGACGGTGCTGCTGGGCCTTCAAACGCGCGATCTGACGGTAAAGCTGGGTGCGGCCTTCATCACGTGGCTGGAGGCGTTCTGTGTGGAATACAGGGTGCCTGTGAGCGCGCCCAGGGAATGGGGAGGGATGGATTCATGACTGACTCGGGAAAACTTGCGTTGGCGGTTGTGGGTGCGCTTCTGGTTGTGTTCGCGTTTTTCATCAAAGAGCGCGGAGAACTGGCCGGCCTGCTTGCTCTAATGCTTGGGATAACCTTTGTGTCTGTGGCGATTCACATATGAAAGCTTTTGGGCTGATCATGCATTTGGGCGTGATCCCTATGTCCATCGAGAAGGAATGCGAGCCCGCGTCCAATTCTGAGGTTCGCCGCTGGTTGCGCAACAAAGCAGTTTTGATCAACGGCGCCCGTCCCGGGCCAGAAGATGAGATCCAGTTCCCCATAACGCAGCTGGTGTTCTTTCCTAAGGCAAAGCGTAAAACCACCGTCATATGACCCACAAGACCTGCAAGCAGTGCGGTAAGCCCTTCACCCCTGCAAGACCCTTGCAAGCCGTATGCAGCCCCACCTGCGCCCATAGGAAGGTAAAGGCAGACAAGGCGGCGGAGAAGAAGGCGGACAAGGCGAAGAAGGCGAAGCTGCGCAGCCCGGCATGGCACAAGGCGCAGGCACAGAAGGCCCTCAATGCATGGATCGTGCATGGCCGGGATAAGGGCCGGCCTTGCATCTCGTGTGGCGCGCCAGCTAAGGAGGGCGATCAAGCAGGGCACTACCGCACTCGCGGCTCCGCCCCGCACTTGGCGCTGGATGAACGCAACCTGGCTAGGCAGTGCGTCCGCTGTAACCTGCACCTTCACGGCAATCCTATAGGCATGCGCGCCGGGATGGTGGCGAGATATGGGGAGGCATTGGTGCTGCATCTGGAGACGGATCAGGCGCCGCGCAAGCGGACGGCGGCTGAGCATGACGAACTGGCTGCGCACTACCGAGCAGCACTACGAAAAGACCGGAAAGATTGATCGGGTATTACTGTTGCTGTGTTTTGTAGTGCATAATTGAGGCTCACACCAACTGAAAGCAGCAAATGACCTTCAGCATCACCACCATCGAAACCCGCAAGTCTGAATCCGGCGGCGCCTACAAACTGCAAGAGAAGAAAGTGTCCGGCGAACACACCAAGTACCAAATCTTTCGCATCCGCGAAGATCGCAGCACTTCGCTGATTGCTTGGGACATGGGTTACAGCGAAGCCTGCGACCGTCTGGATTGGTTCTCGAATGGCTGCCCAGCATGAGCGTCACTACAAGCCCCGCCGGGGGCCTCAAGCCCGGCCACGAACAGGGCGGACTCCCTGAAGACTGGACCGTGGTGCGCGAGCGAAACGGCGTGTTGGCACTCCACAAACTTGGCACTGCGCAGCCCTACCGATATTGCATCGGCGACATTGAGCACTCGCTACTGCTTGATCTTTTGGAAAAAAACGTCGTGCCTGCTCCCACAAAACCCGGTCGCAAACCCCTGACCCCCGGCGCGCACCGGGTGCCCACCAGCATCAGCCTAACCCCCGACCAGCACGCCCAGTTCAAAAAGCTAGGCGCCTCCAAGTGGGTGCGACAAAAGCTAGAAGAATCCATGCGCTGTAAGGATCATGAAAGCTAGACCCTGCATGATCCACCTACCAACAACGAAAGAGAGCTATGAGCGACGCATCTAAGCGCCAAGAAGGCGGAAATCATTATGCACAACTTCCAGAGCATGCACAGCCCTGGAACGTACTCAAGCACTGGCTCACGCCCGAAGAGTACCGGGGCTGGCAAAAAGGAAACGCCATTGTCTATCTGGCCCGTGAGCGGCAGAAGGGTGGCGACACTGACATTTCCAAGGCCAGGCACCATCTGGAGCGGCTGATTGAGGAGTTTTCTCAGGAGTTCCCCGATCTGCCCGGCGACCACCCACAGCCTGACTATGAAGATGTCAAGAAAGAGTACCAACGTTCAACCGCCCGATATTTTGCCGAGCACATCAAAAAAACTATTGATGGATGGATTCCGTGGGAGGGTGGTGAGTGTCCAGTAACGGTGATGACGCTTGTTGATGTGAAGTACCGCGATGGTGTTGAGGCGTTGGGCATTCCGGCGATGATGTATCACCAGATCCCAGATACTAGGAATGCAACGGATTGGGGCGCTGGCCGGGCATGGATAACAACGCGGGATATAGTGGCGTGGCGTTTGCATGCCAAGGCTGGCATTGGTGAGTGCGAATCTCAAGATGCCGCCAAGGTTGCAGAGCCTGATGCGGATGGGTGGATTGAACACAACGGCGGTCAAAGGCCGGTCGATTTGGACGCGGTCGTAGAGGTCAAGTTCCACAACCCAGGATCTTTGTCAGATCTTGGAATTGCAAAAAAAGCAAAGACGTGGAATTGGGGCCGTGGACCAGGCGGAATGCTGACTGATCTGTGTATCGTTGCCTACCGCCTAGTCAAAGAAGAACCCCAATGGCCTATGGTGAGCGAGCCAGGCGACCACAACAAGATCAAGGCGGCTTACAAGCCGGGGATGGAGTGGATGCCTTCGATCCACATTGAGGAGGTGTTAAAGGGGGAGTGTGAGGAATATTGGATGCGCGAAGGAGAGCCGGCATGGACTCCCGGGCTGGGTTACGCCATCCGCCCCGCACAAGGAGAACAAGCATGAGCCTCAACTTCACTCTAACTACGCAGAAAGTGATTGACGAAATTCGGTTCGTCTTTGATGAGAGAGATAGGCTTCGTCAAGCCTTGGAAATCATTGCTGTGGGGGATAGCAAAGATCCGGTTGCGGATGCCGGCGACGAATTAGTGGAGTTGGGGTACTGGCGCAGAGAGTCTTTGGACGCATACCGAGCCGAGGGCAAAGCCAGGAAAGGCCGAAAGCCATGACCCGCAAGCGCTGCAAACGCAAGGTGTACGCCTTGATCGACACGCTAACCCACGCCCGGGAAGGCGCTGCCATCACTCCAGAAGCCACGCTAAACAAGGTGCGGCTACTGGAGCTAGGCCAGATCGATGCATTCGCTAGAGGGCAAGCTACGATGGCCGACCTTCGCGGCATCACTGAAATGCTCAATGTCTGCGAGACAATGGCAGATACAGGGATAGGCCGCGAGGCTTCCGAAGCATGCCAGGAGGGCGAGAAGGCCTGTCTGGCCGTGATGAGGCGCTTTGAGAAGTGGGGCAAGCTGGAAGCTACTAAGGACGAGGTGCAGGCGTTCCGTGAATTGTTCGCCTGGCACGACGCCCAGAGGACGGCTATTCCGCGATCCACCTATGAGCGTGCGATTCAGCTAACTCAGGACAGGATCAGGTCGGGGCATCCTAGTTGCAAAGTGATTGCTTAGGATGGCTGGGTGAAGTAGGATTGCGATAGATCAAGCAAGTCCCAAGCGATTTTTCACTCCTTAAGCTGCGGAGTAATAGGCCGCAGTGATCGCAAAGGGCTTGTTTCAGCGGTGTCGGATAGTGATCCGGTGAGATGGCAGCCAGGCAGCCACTGACACCTCGGAAAGACGAGGGCTATCAGGGGTGCCGGTTCGAGTCCGGCTTGCTCGCCAAAGCGATTGGTCGATGACGCGGCTAAAAACCGTGAGTAATGGCGTGGTAAGTGTCTATGAGAGTAGGCACCCCTGATGGTGCAGCACGGAAGGACGTGCCAATAGAGATGCGGGCCATCGCACTGACACTGCGACCGTCATTGAGAGCAAGTCAACGCTTAGCCGCTATCAAGCGCGGCCACCATCAACTACCAATGCGGGACCACGCGCGAGCAGCAGTCTAAGAAGCTGTACCGTAAGGTGTGGTGACAACTCGGGAAAGACCGGGACTATCAAGTCGCTGCATTGCTGCTGGGGTTCCCGGTGAAGCGCACAGTGTGGCGACTTGATGGTGTAGCTCAGTTGGTAGAGCCATTGGACGCGCCCGGACGCAGCTGCCTGGGAAATGCGCGACATCTTTAGGGGTGGACGGGCGCTGGTTCAAAGCCAGTCACCATCAATGTTCTCGCTCCCGTTGTTGACCATGGCCTGTTGGTAGGCTTTCGCGGCTTGTCTAGTAACATAGGCAAGCCGCTTTTCTTTAGCCCTACAGCCTTGATCCGGGCATAATTCCCTGAATCTATTTCAGGGGGTATCAATGGCTTGGACACCTAGCGGGCTCAGCACCGCACTAGCCGTCACCGATCAAGGGGTCTCGCAGCCCATCCAGCTATCCGCATTCCAGTGTCGCGTGTACAACGCAGGCCCATCGGACTGCCGGATCCGCTATACCAATGCTCCACAGACGCCAGACGATTACGACATGATCGTGCCGGCAGGTCTTCTGGAGGTGCATGGGAAGGTAGGCGCAGGCTTCGTCAACGCCAAGACCAAGACCGGCGAGACGACTACCCTCCACATCATGCCGGGGAGTGGAGACTGATGACTACGAGAGTCATCCTCCCCAACCCCGTAGCGGTCGCCAAGGCTCTCCTAACTGATGCTGCTCCTTCCGCTGAAGTCACGACCGCCCAGGCCGGGATGATGGACAAGGGATCCAGAGGCGATCACAAGCACCCTAGACTCACCAGCGTTACGTGGGGCGTCCTCAATGCCTCCAATGAGGCTACCATCACGTTTACTCGGACGTTTGCCGATAAGCCGGGCTTGGATTGCATGTATGAAGAGCTGGCCGACAATCCGCCGATCTCGTTTAAAATCAAGTCTTGGATCCAAGATGGCGGTGGTAACTACACGGCTGTAGTGCTCAAGGCGTATAGAGGGCAGCTTCTGCCGTCATTGAGTGGTATCCTGTTGATAGGCCCGCTTATCACCGCATTGAGTGGGTTCAACATCTTCGGCGGCAGCGCAACAGGCATCAGCTTTTCCTGCATTGCCGTCCAGAAATCATAAATCTAGGCGCGTAGGCGCCAATCAGATAAGCCCGCAAGGAGAAGCCCTGATGGAAGTATGGATTGGCCCCGCCGACCACCCCAAAGCAAAGCCTGTTCTAAGTAAAGAGGCCATTGCTCGGTTAGACAAAGAATGGAAAGACGCAGCTGGTTGGGAGCGCATGACCCGCATGGTTGTTGAGTCTATGCAGGCATATAGCGCAGCTTGCGCGGCTGCCAATAAGGCCGCTGAAGTAGCCCGGAGTAGCTCTCATGGCTGAGAAGGGCGTAAGACTCGGCGGCAGGGCACCTGGAACGCCCAACAAGGCCACGCAAGAGGCAAGGCAAGCCATAGGTATGTTTGTGGACGGAAACGCGCACAGGCTCACTGAATGGCTCGACCAAGTGGCCCAGGGCCTTCCTGAATACGACATCAAGCCGAACCCGGCCAAGGCGTTCGAGCTATTCCAGAGCGTAGTGGAGTACCACGTTCCCAAGCTCGGCCGCACTGAGCATGTCGGTGACGGTGGCGGACCTGTGGCGATTACTGCCGTTCAACTCGTGCCAATGCGTGACCACCGCCCAGATTGAGATCCCCGATAAGCTGATCCCCGTATTCGACGGGGAGGCAGACGTTCGTGGCGCCTACGGAGGCCGGGGAAGCGCCAAAACCCGCAGCTTTGCCAAGATGGCTGCTGTAAAGGGCTACATCTACGGCATGGCGGGCATCAGTGGCATTCTCCTCTGCGCTCGCCAGTTCATGAACTCGCTAGAGGACTCCAGCCTAGAGGAGTGCAAGCGGGCCATTGAAGATGAGCCGTTTCTCAAAGCCTATTACGACATAGGCGACAAGTACATCAAGAGCCATGACGGGCGGATCAGCTTCGCCTTTGCTGGCTTGGACCGGAACATCGCCTCCATCAAGTCCAAGGGGCGATTGCTCCTGTGCTGGGTGGATGAGGCGGAGCCGGTGACGGATGAGGCGTTCACCACGCTTATCCCCACTTTGCGGGAGGAAGGTTCGGGCTGGAATGCTGAGTTATGGGTGACGTGGAACCCCAAGCGCCCTAAAGCGTCGGTTGAGGCTCGGTTTCGTCTATCCAAGAACCCTCGCGTCAAGGTTGTAGAACTTAACTGGCGCGACAATCCCAAGTTCCCTGCCAAGCTGGAGCGGGACCGCCAATCAGATCTGGAAGAACGCCCCGAGCAGTACGACCACATCTGGGAGGGCGGTTATGCGACTGTCCTTGAGGGTGCGTATTGGGCAAAGGATCTGGCGAAAGCAAAGCTAGAGGGTCGCATCGGTCGGGTTTCTGCTGATCCGCTCATGAGCCATCGGGCGTTCGTGGACATTGGCGGTACTGGAGCAAGGGCTGACCACTTCTCCATGTGGGTAGCGCAGTTCGTAGGTCGTGAGGTGCGCGTGCTGGACCATTACACCGCCCAGGGGCAGCCTTTGGCGGTTCACCTGCAATGGATGCGTGAGAAGGGCTACGAGCCTGAGAAGCTGGGAATCTGGCTTCCTCATGACGGCAGCACCCAAGACAAGGTATTCGACGTTTCCTATGAATCGGCTCTTCAACAAGCCGGTTATGCCGTGACGGTTGTCCCGAATCAAGGCAAGGGCGCTGCAAAGGCTCGAATTGAGGCTGCAAGGCGTTTATTCCCGTCAATCTGGTTTAATGCTGAAACAACCGAAGCAGGCAGAACCTCGCTCGGCTGGTATCATGAAAAAAGGGACGAGATACGAGGTATCGGGCTCGGACCCGAACACGATTGGGCTAGCCATGATGCGGACGCCTTCGGGCTGATGTGTTTGGCGTATGAACTGCCGCAGCAGAACAAGCCCATTCAATACCCGGCACGTCGCCGGATTCTGGCCTGATTGGGCCGTTTGAAAAGGATAGATGATGGCAACCCAGAACGAACGCGACATTGCTAGCGAGCTTGTCCGCCGCCAACGCGGTGACGATGAAGTGCCTACGACTGAAGCGCACACTTACCCGGACGGCTCGCAGCGTTTCGGTGTTCCTCCATTTTCGGCTAAGAGCCCTCTGGAGGAAGAAGCGGAGAGCAAGGCTGGCAACGCTCCTACTCCTGCTGCCATTCCGCAAGGCATGAAGACCAGTGGCGTGCCGGCTCCTGCGGCTACGGGCCAGATCACCAAAGATCAGTTCAAGGCCAAGGTGGAGCAACAGGTCGAGTCGGACGTGCTGTCCGGCAAGTCTCCTGACACTCCAAACCCGACCACTTCGAGCGACAAGCCCGAGCTGGCTGGCGTTGCCCAGGTGATGGAAGGTCTTGATCCGGCTAACCCTGACGACCTGAAGAAGCTGGCATCGGGTGTAAAGCCTGACGTGAAGGCCACTCAGGAGCAGATCGACGCAGCTGCTACCCAAGTGGCACGCGAGGTCAAGGGCCTGGTAAACGACGGCAAGGCCGACAAGAAGGCTAAGTAAGACATGGCGCGCCGGATCAATGATGAGGACCTGCTGACGCTTCTCCAGAACAAGGAGAGCGCCGCAGCCGATTACACATTCGGCGCGCTACGTACTGCCCGTAAGCGGGCAATCGAGGATTACTACCAGCAGCCTTATGGGAATGAGGAAGAGGGCTGGAGCCAGATCGTCACCAGCGACGTCCAGGACACCATTGAGTGGATCTTGCCGGAGCTGGTAGACATCTTCACGAGTACAGACCGTGCGGTGGAGTTCGAGCCATCCACGAGCGCCGAGGTGAAGGGCGCAGAAGAAGCCACGGACACGTGCAACTTCATCTTCACCAAAGACAATAACGGCTTCCTGCTGCTCATGACCGCGTTTAAGGACGCCCTCATGCTGCGCAACGGCTATCTGCATTGGCGCAAGGAGACGCAGCAGAAGGTTGACGCCATGACCGTGCGTGGCATCCCGGAGATGCAGGCCCGGATGATGGAGCAGGAAGGCTGGGAGCGCCCCGACGAAGAGCGCATTACCTACATCCCTCAGCCGGTCATCGACCCCAACATGGGGATTGTGGTGGTTGGAGAGGATGGTTTGCCGTTGATGGGCGAGCCGCTCATGACGATGCGCATGACGCGTATGTCTGAGCAGAAGAAGATCAAGGTCGAGGCTCTGGACCCCGAGATGGTCCTGATTGACCGGTCGTGGACATCTCCCGAGTTGGACGATTGCCCCTACGTCGCTCGCCTAATGGAAGTGACGCTGTCCGACCTGCGACAGATGGGATTTGACGATGTGGATGCGGATGAGCTGGCCGCGTCTGACCGTCCAAATGGTGGATCGACCATCCATGACCAAGCCTTGCGCCGGCCTAACGATGGCGAGTACCGCGAGGAAGACACCCAGGGCGGCATTGACTCCGAGGACGAGTCCCAAACCACTGGCTGGCTACGCATTGAATGGGTGCTGTGCGATCGAGACGGGGATGGGATCGCAGAGCGGCTGGAAATCTACCGCCTGGGCGACAAGGTGCTGTCGGCAGAAGATTGCTCGCAGGTCCCGGTTGCCACATGGTCGCCCATCCTGATTCAGCATCAGTGGGACGGCATGTCTGTGGCCGAGTCGGTTGCAGACATCCAGCGGCTGCGCACTGAGCTGATGCGCCAGGTGGTGAACAACGCCGTCCTCGCAAACAACCCTCGCAACACGGTTTTGACCGACGCGCAGGGTGCGCCCTATGCTGATGTGGACGACCTGCTTGACGGTCGTCCTGGCGGCTTCGTGCGCATGAAGCGCGAGAATGCTCTAGGCGTAGAGGCTACTCCATTCGTCGGCGCTCAGATGTTCGGCATGATGGAGTACATCGACCACATGCGCGAGCAGCGGACCGGGGTGTCCAAGCAGCAGCAGGGCCTGGATCCCAACACGCTCCGCAACGACCGAACCGCCCAAGAGGTGGTGATGACGGCTAACGCAGCCAAGCAGCGGATCAAGCTCATTGCCCGCATGGCGTCGGAGCTTCTGTTGAAGCCGGTGTTCAAGGGCATTCTCAAGCTCTTGACCGAGGGCGACATGGATGCTTTGGCCTACCGCAATCGTGGCCAGTTCGTGCAGGTCGATCCCTCGCAGTGGCGTGATACGTACCACATGACCGTGAACGTCGGCCTGGGTACTGGCGACAAGCAACAGCAGTTGGCGATCCTGAATCAGCTGTTCCAAACCCAAATGGGTGTGTTGCAGTCTCCGCTGGGCCCAATGCTGCTCAAGCCTCAGTTGATCTATAACACCCAGGCGAAGATGCTGGACGCGGCAGGCTTCCGCAACGTGCAGGATTACTGGACCGATCCGGGGCCCGCCCCATTCCCGCCACCGCAGCAGCAGCCTCCAGAAGCTGTTATCAAAGCCCAGGCCCAGCAGCAGATTGAAGGCATGAAGTTGCAGGCCAACGGCCAGCTTGAGCAAATGAGGATGCAGCAAGAGGCACAGATCGCCCAGCTACGCGCTCAGTATCAGCAGCAGACCGACATCGTGCGTCAGCGGGCCGAGTCGGAACAGCAGGCACTCAAGGCGCAAAGTGAATACCAACTGGCCCAACAGCGGTTGATGATGGATACGACTCGTCAACAGCAAGAGATGGAATTCCAGCGATGGAAGGCCGAGCTAGATGCCGCCGTAAAGGTCAAGGTCGCTGATATGGGGCGCCAAGTCCCTCAAATTGATCCAGCCACCGTTGCCGCGACCAATGAAATCACGCAAGAGGTCCAGCAGTGAACGAGCAGCAAACCGTGAATATGGGGAAAGAAGCCGCTCTAGTGCTGGATTCCCCCGCCTTTTCCGAAGCAATGCAGTGGATGAAGGCCGAAACGCAACAGGAATGGCTCAAATGCCCGATCCGCGACAAGGAGGGGCAGCAACTAATCCTCATCACTGCGCGTATCATTGAGAAGTTTGAGGCGTCTTTGCGGGGGATGATCGAATCCGGCAAATACGCAGAGCATCAGATTGAGAAACGAGACTTGCGCACCGAAGGCGTTGTGAAACGAACGATGGGCAAGTTTCTATAACGGCGATCACCCGCCATCCGGGCTCCGCAGCGATGCGACCCTTAGCTACCCTTGGTGATGAAGGGGGTAGTAAGACTGGAAATACATCAAATGAACGACGGACAAGCGGATAACGCCCCGGCAACTCTTGATGACCTGGCGAGCTTCATCGGTGACAACCCCGAATCTATCGAGGCCCCGGATGATGAAGACGAGCTAAACGCCGACGAGCCCCAAGAGGACAACTCCGAGGATGAAGAAAGCCCTGCTGACGAGGACGACGAGGAAGATGATTCCGACGACGACTCCGAGAAACCCAAAGAGCAGACAAGCGGACAAAAGCACAAAGTCACCGTCAAAGGGGAAGACGGCGCCGATCAGGAGATCGAGGTTCCAACCTCAGAACTGATTGCAGGCTATCAGCGTCATGCGGACTACACCCGCAAGGCAATGGAGCTTGGCGATAGGGAAAAGAGTGCTGTACAGATGGTGTCGCAAAAGCTCGATGAGGGCCGGCGTCACTTCGAGATTCAGGCGCAGATGGCACTTGCGGCTGTGAATCAACTGGCGGGCATTCCGACCCCCGAACAGATGGCTTACCTTGCCGAGCATCAGCCCGGCGAGTACGTGAAAGAGACTGAGCGAATCCGCCGTATCCAAAGTACGTTCGGACAGATTCAGGCGAACATCACGCAAAGCCAGCAGCAGGCAATGGAGCATCAGGCTCAAGCGGTCAAGCAAGCCCAAGCCCAAGCACTTCAGATTCTCCAATCTGAGGGCGTGAAGGTGGAAGACCTCCGCAATACGTCGGAGGGTTTGCGCAAGCACTACGGTTTCAAATCCGAGGAGCTGGAATCGCTAACTGATGTGCGGGTGATCCGCGCGCTCCGTGATGCCACGCTGTATCGGGAACTCAAAGCCAAGAAGCCTGAAACGAAAGCTGCTCCGAAGCAGGCGCCGAATGCGCGTGTGCCGGCTCAGCGTCAACCCGTGCCGTCGTCCAAGACAAAGGCGCTAGACCAGAAGTTCAAATCTGGACGGGCTAGCGAGCGCGACTTGGGGGCCTTCATTCTTCAGATGCGTAACTCTTAAGGAGCCATCATGGCAGTCCCAGCAAATACATACACCCGCTACACGGCGGGCACCAACGTTCGTGAGGATCTGATCGACAAGATCACCCAAACGAACCCCGAAGAAACCCCGATCCTGTCGGCTTCCGGCCGCGATACGGCGACCAGCAACTACCATGAGTGGCAACGCGACAACCTGCGCGCAGCCAACAAGGACAACGCTGCAATCGACGGTGACGACGCGACTAACTCGGCCAAGACGCCTCCGCAGCGCGTGGCGAACTACCTCCAGATCTTCCAAGACACCATCGGCGTGTCGGGTCGTGCGGAGAAGGTCAAGAAGGCCGGCATGACCTCGGCGATGGCCTATAACGTAGGTAAGGCGATGGTCGAGCTGAAGCGCGACATCGAGGCCATGATCGTGTCGAACAACGTCGCTGTCGCTGGCGGTGCTGGCGTGGCGTCGAAGTCGGCCGGCCTTGGCCCGATGATCTTTAGCAATGCTCAGCATGGAGCTGGCGGTTCGACTGTGGCTCACACCTCGGGCGCTGCCACTGTCGCTCCAACCGCAGGTACTGGCCGTGCGTTCACCGAAGCGCTGCTGAAGACCGCCGTTCAAGCGACCTACATCGCTGCCGGCAAGGTCCCGCAAGCCGTATACCTGTCGCCAGCACACAAGACGGTGTTCTCGGGCTTCACGGGTATCGCCGTGAACCGCTACAACGTCTCGGACCGCAAGGGCGCACAGGGCAAGATCATCGGTGGTGCTGACATGTACGCCTCGGACTTCGGCCCGCTGGAGATCGTGCCTCACTACCTGATGGCCGGTTCGACCAACGTGTACGGTCTGAACGTGGACTACATCGATGTGGTCTATATGAAAGACCGGGCGTTTATCGATCAAGACCTGGCCATTACTGGCGATAGCCGCCGCCGCCAGATCATCGCAGACGCCACCTTGCGCCTGCGTTCCGAGATGGCGCAGTTTGCCATCAAGGATCTGACCGGGGGCTAACGCCTAGATAGTGCAAGTCTCATGAAGCCTGCGCTTAGCTTCAACGTAAGCGGCGTGGGCCTCATGGGGGCATGCAAAGCATCCTAGATGGCGAACCTTTTTCCCCACCTTTATGCGGGCGTAGTAAGTGACGGTCCCGCGTTTACCACGCACGCGTTTTGACACGCCCAGCAGGCCCGAAAGGTTATGAGACATCGCACGAATCTGGTTCTGCATGTTCCCGGCTTGGCTCACGTCGCGCAGGTTGTGGATTCTGTTGTTTCGGGTGTCGTGATCGATGTGATCAAGATTGCCCTTCGGCCATTCTCCGTAGTAGTGCAACCATGCGAGCCTATGCGCGAAGTGGCGAACGTACTGAATGCTAATGGTTTGGTAGGTGGATCGCGTAGTGCCAGCGGTAGAGCCGGCTGGATTGCGGATGCTGCCTACGATCCACGTGAAGACTCCAGTATCTGGGTCATATTGAAGCATTTCGCGCAGTCGTTCTGCGGTAAGATCGCTGGTAGCCATGAGACGCCCTTCTCGTTGATTGGTCAGAGGCCGGGCGTGATTGGTAGTCATGACCCGGCTTTGCTATTTTAGGGGTAAAAATGCGCGGTACTAAAGGCTTTTCCGAGAACCTTCGACTTCACGATGGCGTAAGCGACTCGGGCGTTCACACGATCCTGCATTGGGAAGGTGACGACTTCATCACCCAGAAGTATCAGGACATGGAGCCGGTGCTCAAGCATGTAGAGGGCATGCGAGCGCGGAATGCCATGCGCAAGCGCAATGAGGACATGGAAGTGGGTCACATCCCCGACCTGTACCTGCACCAGATCAATGCGATTCCAGATCCTCAAGACCGGATGAACGCCAAGCTGCAATTCTTCCGCGACCATCCCGCTTTCTGCGCCTATCCTGGCTTTCTTGGGATCACACGACAATGAACTACGGCGAGATTAAGGCAGCGGTCCAGTTCTACGGCACACGTGCTGACGCAACTGAAGGCATTACCTATACGCTACCCGTTGTAGAGCAGCGCATCTACCGCGGCGAGGTGACGACCCCTGCCCTGCGCATCTCGCCTATGCTCAAGACTGGCACGTCCTTTACGCTCCCCGCCGATTGGTTGGAGATGCAGCGCGTGAAGTCGGGCAAGTACCGACTGGACTACCGCTCCTATGCGGACTTTTCGGACACCTCCGAGCTAAGCGGCATCCCTTACGCATATAGCGTCAACAACAGCACGTTGGCTATCGCACCCTCCCCGACCTCCCCAACGGTCGAATACAGCTACTACGGCAAGTTTCCCACTCCCGTTCTCGATGCCGACACGAACTGGCTGACGATCAACGCGCCCCAGGTCTACATCTCGGCCTTCCTGATCGAGCTGGCCCGCCGATCCGGCGATGATGCAATGCTGCTCAAGGAAGTGCAGAACTACAACAGCACAGTAACTGCCTTGATGGGCTCGGACCAGGCCGCACAGCTGTCGGGCAGCACTCTGCGCCGGCCCTATGGAGTCCTGCGGGGTCGCTGATGCCTATTGCCCGCATCACCCCTTTGTCGGGGATTAACAAGGACCTCTCCGCAACAGAGCTCCCGATTGGCTACGTCACCGACGCCAACAACGTCCGGTTTCGTGAGGGCTATGCGGAGCCGTTCCTGGGCCATACAGCGGCTTATCCGGTGTCGGGTGGACCTATCCCTGTCGCGCCTTACTCGGCCTTCCCTATCCGCCTTCCAAGCGGCGTGTATTGGATCGTAGCGGGAGCAAATAAGGTCTATGCCGTAACGGGAACGCCTGCGGTCTGGACAGACATCACGCGCACGACGGGTGGCGACTACGCGGCCACTCTCGACATTCGCTGGAATGGCGGCATCCTCTCGGGCGTCCCAATCCTCAATAACGGTGTGGACATCCCGCAGATGTGGAATCCTGTCGATGTTGCAACTAAGCTGACCGCCCTGGCGAACTGGCCTGCCAATGACCGCGCGCTAGTCATGCGTCCATGGCGATTCAACATGGTCGCCTTGAACATGACTGTAGGCGGCGTGCGTCGCCCCTACCGGCTCAAGATCAGCGGACCGGCCGATCCGGGGTCTGTCCCTGCGTCGTGGGACGAAACCAGCCTCACGAGCAACGTCTACCTTCAGGATCTGGATGGCGCGGGCAACATCGTTGACGGTCTGACGATGCGCGAAGCCTTCATCATCTACCGGGAAAACAGCACCTACAAAGTGACGTTCACCGGTGGGGATGCGCTGTACTCTGTGCAGCCACTGTTCACTACTTCGGGCATTCTGGCCCGGGATTGTGTTGTGGAAGTGGATGGCAGCCACTTCGTCCTGACGAACACGGACCTAATCGTCCACGACGGCAATAGCCTCAAGTCTGTTCTGGACAAGGGCTCGCGCCGCACCCTGTTCCAGACGATGAGCCCGGAGTTCCGTCAGACAAGGTGCTTTCTCGTCAAGAACATCTATTTCAATGAGGTTTGGGTGTGCTACCCATCGTTGGAATCGACTGGTGCATGTGACCGAGCACTCGTCTACAACTACAAAGACAACACGATCAGCTTCCGCGACATTCCCCAGGCTGTCAGCGGCAATACGGGCCAGGTGGACGACTCCATTAACGAGCAGTGGGACAGCGATCAGCAGGAATGGGACCAGGACAACTCGGCATGGAATGAAATCGAGTTCGGCGCACAGCAGGAACGAACGCTACTCTCTGTTCCTTCTCGTCCGGGCCTGGCATTGATCGACAGCGGAACCCTGTTCTTTGACCAACTTGCCAATCCTCGTCTTGAACGTCAGGGCTTGGCTTTGGATGCTCCAGAACTGGTCAAGACCGTCACTCGCATCCGTCCCCGAGTAAGCGGACCGACTGGCACGGTCATCATGATCCGGGCCATGGGGTCTATGACTCCCACCGGGGCTGTAGAAGTTAAGCCTTGGGTGCCTTACACCATCGGCACTCAACAGACAGTGGATCTATTCGCTACCGGCAAATTCATCACATGGCAGGCACAGAGCTTTGTTTCTGCCAACTGGCGAATTGAGGGGCTAGATATTGAGTTCCGCACCCGTGGAGGCTTCTGATGTATTCGCCCAGCAACCCACCGACCGACCCGACGCTTATCCCTCAGTATCTCGTCACTGAGCATGCGAAAATACAGGCTGCTATCGAGCAGGCAAAAGAGGTTGTGTACTTCGTGCCGCTTGCAGTACCCCCAAAGCGGTTGAAAGAGGGTGGAACGGCAATGGCGGTAAATCCTTGGGCGGCAACGCTCAGCAGCGGGCCTGGCTTGTACCAGTACCGCTCTGGTTCTTGGAGATTCTTGGGATGAGCCTAGCAACTGCTTGGCAATCCCTCCGCGACCGCGCAGATGTTCCATATGCGGACTTCATGCGCGCAGTGGATGGAGCAGAAGTGCACGACGTTTTGGTGGATGGCGAGGATGTGGGTGCAATCGTAGTGATAGGCCCAGAGATCCACGCCTGCATCAATCCAGACGGTTTTGGCCGGTGGATGAATAAAGCGGCTCTAGGCATCTTGGGTGAAGTGATCGAGAAGCACGGTTACGCGACTACGACCGTGACGCGGGGAAACATGATCGGTGATGCGTTTGTCACCCGTCTTGGATTTGTCCGGGTCAGTGACTCGCCGGTTTGGAAATATCGAAAGGAAGTCTGATGGGCTTGGAATCAATTCTTGGGGCGGTGGCTGGGCCGGTCATTGGCGGCCTTCTGGGCTCTGGCTCTACTGGTGGTTCGACTGGCAGTCAAACTCAGACCAAGACGACCGATCCGCGTCTAGACCGCTACCTGTATGGTGAAGACGGCAAGGGCGGCCTGCTAGGTGACGCTTCTGCTTTGTATCAGGGCAACAAAAGCGGCCTCAATCAGCAGATGATCGATGGCTTGAACCGGCAGTATCAGATCTATTCCGATCCGAACACTTCGGCCGGATACACGCAGATCGCCAACACCGGTCTAGGCTTGCTCGGCCCCACCGCCGCATCTAACCCATTCAGCAACGGTCAGGCATCGCTCCAAGTTCAGCGCCCCGGCATGGGAGGCCAGTACCAAGCTCCGATGACGCGTGACCCAGGCATGCAGCAGCCACAAGCTCAGCCGCTGCAACTCACCAATCCTGGCGCACCACAAGCCGGGGGCGCAATGGGCGGTCAAACGCCGTTCTCCATGACTCCTGCGCCCGTTGCACAAGCTCCTGCTCAGCAGCCTGCCCAACAGCCGGCAAATGCAGAGTTTCTGGACTACCTCAAGAGCATTGGATACGCCCAACTCCCCCAGATGACAGGCGTTAACGCAGACCTGTCAGGCATGGGTGTGAATCGAGATTGGCTGCAATTCGGTAATGGAGGCTAAAAAATGGCACAAGAAACAGGTTTTGACGGCTACATCAATCGGGATGCCGCAGGCTACATGCAAAGCGGGTTCGGCCCGGATCGTGACTTGGAAGGCGGGGCCAAGGTTCGTAATGGCATGTACATCCCCTCTTATGACAATCTGGCGCCTGCTGAGCAGGTGATGCCAAGTCAGGTGTACGGCGCTGGTGCGTCTGTGGGCGCCCCTGTTGCCAACGCTTTTGGGGGCCTAACGACAGGGCTTACGCGCGATCCGGGAATGATGCAGCCCGGCCAAGTCTCGGCCGGCCAATACGGCAGCTACAACGCACCCACCCAAACTAACCAATACACCCAGCAGCAGGCTAACGCTCTGACGGCAAACAGCAATCAGAACCTGCAAACCCAGCTTGCGGGGATTGGATCCAACTTCCAGGGCAACGGCTCCTACGGCTCTAACCGTCAGGGCATTGCACAGGGTACTGCTGCGGGCATGGCCCAGACTGGACTTAACAACACGCTTGCGAATCTCTATTCTGGCAACTACCAGAACGATGTTTCCAACTCCCTTCAGCAGCAGCAAATCAGCAATGCTCAGCAGTTGGGCTTGGGGAATCTGGGCCTTGGCTATCAGAACAGCAACAACAGCTACAACTTGGGCCTAGGGAACTTGGCTCTGGGGCAAACTCAGGCGAACAACAGTTATGCATTGGGCCAGGGCCAATTGGCTCTGGGCGGTCGCACTGCCGATCAGAACTATGCGCTCGGCCAGGGTCAGATTGGACTCGGTTACTACAACGGCGCCAATTCCGCCCAGAACAATCAAAACAACTTCTACACCGCACAGCGCGGGCAAGACTTGCAGTCGATTGCGCTCGGCTCCAGCCTCTACGGGCAAGGTGTTAACGGCAATCTCGGCCTGGGTCAGGGAATGTACAACACCGGCAATACGTTCTATCAGGCGCCTCAGAACGCATTGAATAACTATGCCAACACCGTGAATCAGTTCTCGGGCCTGGGTGGCTCTAGCACGACCACCGGTCAAAGCCCGTCTAATCCTCTGGGCGGAGCGATTGGCGGCGCTCTGGCTGGTTCTCAGTTGGGCAATCTCTGGGGCAATCTCAGCACTGGCAACAACTACAATACCGGCAATAACGCGCTGTACGATGCGAACCGCTTGCAAGCGCAAGGGACAACGCCGTATGGGCTGTAAGGGGTAAATATGGCCGGACTACTTGGCGATTCGTGGAGCGATCCAAAAACCCTCGCAATCCTGGGTGCAGCGGGTGCGCTTGGCGCATCTCCAAACGTCTTTCAAGGTCTGCTTGGTGCCGCGCAGACTTACGGTGGATTGCTTGGTGCCGAACAAGATCGGCAGACAAAGAAGGCTTACACGGACTCTCAGATTGAGGAAAACAAGTCCCAAGCAGCTCTCCGTCAACAGCAGATGCAGCTTGGCGCGCAGAAGCAAGAGCAGATTAGCGGGATGCTCAAAAACATTTTGGGTGGGCAGAGCATGCCTAGCCCCTCCGCTCTCAAAGGTGTGCCGCTAGAGCAAATTGCGGCTCTGCAAGCTGCCGGCGGCCCCAACTTGCTGGAGGTGTGGAAAGTCGCTAACGTGCCGACGACCCTTGCAGCAAACACGTATGCGACCCTGCCGGGCTCGGTGCCGGTCTATCTCCCCGACCCATCTAAAGGGGTTGGATTTCGGGATGGTCGCGTCGAACCTCTTCCGGGTTTTGGAACAATCGCCCAACTGGAGGGGCAAAAGGTCGGCGCCCAGGAGGCGGCACGCGCCCCATACAACTTCCAAGAAGGCTACGACCAAACCACGGGCGCGCCAGTGCGTCGCTCGGTTGCGTCTATGGTCCGTCAGGAGAGTGGGGCGGGTTACGCCAACGAAGGCCAGATGCGAAACCAGATGCAGGGCATCCCGCAAGAGATGGCCGATTACAACCGGCGCGAGTTGGCGGCAGCTTCCCGCGATCTGCAGAATCCAAACCTGGATGCCAACTCGCGGCAGCAGTTGCAAGCCTATGTGCAGGACCTGCAGAGCAAGGTGGGTGCCCCAGCGGCTCGCACCTCTCCAGCCATCGGCATTCAGTCTGGCCCCACCCCAGAGCAAGCCGCCCAGAACGAGGCCCGCCGCACTGCTCTGATTGAGCAAGCTAAAGTAGATGTCACGCCTGTCAGGGCCAAAGCGTCTGCCGTGGATTCGGCTAGCGATGCGTTGGGTGTTATCGACAAAGCACTGAAGCATCCGGGGCTGAGCGCTGCCACGGGTCTCTCGGGCAAGATTGACCCGCGCAATTACATCCCTGGCACGGATGCCAAAGACTTTCAAATCGTTCTGGATCAGGTTAAGGGCGGAGCCTTCCTGAGTGCGTTCCAAAGCCTTAAAGGCGGCGGTGCTATCACTGAGGTGGAAGGCAAGAAGGCAGAGGACGCCATTGCACGGCTGAATCGCGCTCAAAGCACAGGCGAGTTCACAAGCGCTTTAAACGACTACAAGGCTGTTCTGCAGCGTGGCTTGTCTCGTGCGCAGGGGAACTTGGGTGGAGCGACTGGTTCATTCGATGCCCCAAGCGGT
>Ga0182211_1000074_pt1 | contig 25702 bp, 27 predicted proteins | sample G5R1MG_20_FD_129660 | JGI IMG/M metagenome (GOLD analysis project Ga0182211, IMG submission 129660) | Switchgrass phyllosphere microbial communities from Michigan, USA - G5R2_MAIN_03OCT2016_LD1 MG | ecosystem: Host-associated > Plants > Phyllosphere > Phylloplane/Leaf | place: USA: Michigan... | reverse complement strand
CCACTTTGTTGCCAGTCGGGAGTGCAAGTGTGCTGGGCCGCACCGTACGCCATCTTCACCGCTTCTTGGAGCATTTCCCCCCTACACCGAGGAGCTTACTGCTACCTCGTACATACATAGTAGCTATGTATGTATGTACCATGTACCAATGTACTATTACTACATAGTATGTAGCATGTACATAGTATGTACACAGGAGAGCTGTGCCCGGCACAGACCACTATACTATGTACTACCTCGGTACTCCATAGTACTTAGTAGGTACTATGTAGGTAAACTTAGCATGTCCACCATGTGGACCGGACGGGCTATCCGTTTCTGAACACGTGGAACATGGGTGGGGGGGTTCCAGCAGAACCGTGTCGGCCAGCGACCATGATTCGATGGTAGACACCATCGACCATCGAACCCAAGACTCAGTCGGTTCGGTCTTCTCGTGCTGATAGCATCCACCGTCGTGCCCCTACCCCGCCGTACTACTATGTATGTAAATTACTACCTACCTACTACATATATAGCTACTACATATATAGCTACTACATATATAGCTACTACATACTATATACATACCTACTAGTATGATCGATCTGCCTGTCTACAGATAGGCCCTCCATGCTCGCACAAGCGTGGCATGTGCACGCACTTTGTCGTCTTATTGGCCACGCTACACGCCCCGTTCTGCTTGCCTTCAAAATTTTCCGCATCACATGTACATGGCGACTCGGGCCTGCGGTTGAGCATTCCTTCCTTCACCAGTGCGCGGACGAGGTCGCCAAAACCACATCGTGCTGCCGGGCACGGGCAACCGTGCAGCGACATTTTCTGCCCATACGCCCAAGGAGCTGAGTTACGAACCGGTAGGACTTGCAATGCCTCAACAATCCATCCCTGGGGACGTACCGACAGTACTGGTGCATTTCGCATCCGCCTGATGTCATGCATAGGTAGTAGCCTCCTACTGGGCCCAGTACATACCTACCATGTACACCTACAACTAGTATGGTCCCTGCATCGTGGATAAACGTTACTGCAGTCTCCTACATACCTACTATATGTACTATGGACATGGTACATACATACCATGGTAGTACATATACGATGTATACTATGGTACATAGTCGGTACATGCATACGTGGTACATGCGAAGGAGACGGTACATACGAAGGAGCCTGTACCTGGGTGATCTTGAGCACCACTCTCTCTATCATTTCAATCTGGTCGTGAAACCCAGGCTGCGGTGCAAGAAGGATAAAGTTTTTTTGGGTACCCTCAGTACAGTATAGTACATTCATCTATTCGGAATCTCACAGGGCCGCAGATAGCACCGAGCAACATGCACAAGAGGGCAAGTGGGGCGGGTGAGGGAACTACCGCGCCTCTGCCAACAATACTACCTGGGTACTATGGTACTATTACTATCTATGTCGACGTGCAGCTTCTCGTCCAGACTCTTCGTCATTACGTACTCCAATCGTTCCTCCATGTCCTACATGGTACATAGTATGTACAGGAGCAGGTAGAGGGTAAAACTTGTCCCGACGCTGAGGGAGGGTCTGCCTTTACCCTCCCCCGCCCTCTACTATGGTAGTATCGAATCTGTGCCATGGTCTACCAACACCTCCCTCCCCAGCCCCTCTCCCCAGTACTATACTCCTGCCCACGTACTATGTACCTCGGGTCACGCGTATATCTATCTTATCGCGCACCTACCAATACAGTCTCCTCGGTGCCTACCTCGCCCCTCTCTTCCTCTCTCCCGCCCCCATCCTGGCCCAACCTCCAAGATCCGACGCGAGCAAAAGGTGCGCAAAACTGGGCTCCCTACCCGCGAATCAAAAAACCCGCGCATAAACGTGGCGCGGAAAACGTGCCTCTTGTAGAGCTCCTGCGCGATGGCGCAATCGCAGGCTCGTCTCGACGACGCCCAACGTTAGTGCCGGGGTTGCATGTTGCTGCGGCATTTTTTTTTTGCACGCAATGCCAGCCAGATGTGTTCATTGGCTTGGTAGTCGAGCCTGTTATACACAAGGTAGGTAGCTATCTACCTACTCAGTAGGTATCGATCAATCTTCTGTGGGTGGCTGTTGGAGAGACAGTCTCTCGCGGAGTGGTATTTCATCGCACCATGTGATTTCCCAGGGAGGACTGAAACGGGAGAAGGTCGCGCGTTGCCACAAACGGAACCAAAGTCTCTGAGGATGCATCGAGGCGAATACGCCTGTGAGGGGGAGATATACCTCTTTGCCCCCGACATACCTATGACCTGTGGACCGAGGAGAAGGACAAATTACCTCAGCACATGTCCACGATCGTTCTCCTTCCTTGACCAGCAACGATTTGAGCGATGGAAATTCAATGGAACCTACAGGGTAAAGAAGGAGTGCATCATGTCCAGGGACGCCAATGGTACAGCATGTACAGGGTGGATTACGCCGGTTGAGAGGGACTTGATTCACGTTCAGTCAGGGAAACAAAACCAAGTCTTGATTAAACCAGGGAAATCATGCCCTTCAAGAGGCAAGTTGAATAGCACAAGACGCAATTACCCCATCCTATGCCAGGGCACTTTCACCCAGGTATTGCTGTCGTGCGAACATGTGTGTGACAAACACTTGCCGAGTCCTGATGGCTCCTGTTGCACACGTGACGTGCTGCAGCAAAGCTTGGTGACCCACGGCGGACACAATCTACACCTTGACAAGCTACCAGCATGGAGGAAGCTTCCCGTCACAGACACCCCTATCCTCTTGCCTTCCACATTGCGTGGATACCATGGCCACCCAGCCTGAGCCTCGGCCGTCAACAACGGGCGACGAGTTCCATGACGTGAACGACGAGCGCAGCAGACGAGACGAAACACCGCCTGACGGTGGATATGGATGGATCTGCGTAGCCGCCTGCTTCACCGTCAACGGCTTCACATGGGGCCCGGTATCGGTAGGTCGAACGGTGCATGGGAGCGTTTTCGGGGGGTCACATCGTCCGAGCGGCCTCCGATCACGACGGAGATCGATCCATCTTCACGGCACTACTTCCCCCTACCCTTTAGCGATTATGCTTACCCGTCGTTTCTCCAGGCATATGGCATCTATCTGTCACATTATCTCGACGAAGAAATCTTCCCAAAAGCATCTGCATGGGACTACGCTTCGATCGGGGGCTTCAACTTCTCCATGGCCATGCTGATGGCGCCGCTGGTGACGATTCTTGCCCGGAACTGCGGAATCCACGCGACCATGGCCATGGGCCTGCTCTTCCAGAGTGCCGGTTTCATGGCCGCTTCTTTTGCGACTCGGATTTGGCATTTGCACCTGTCCCAGGGCGTGCTCGTTGGCATGGGCATAGGCTTTCTCTACGTCCCGAGCCTGCCTGTCCTGTCTCAATGGTTTTTCCGGAGGCGTAGTCTGGCGAATGGGCTCAGTGCCGCAGGCGTAGGGGTTGGGGGCGCTGCCTTTGCATGGGGCACTGAGGCCATCGTCCGGCGTTTTGGCATCTGCTGGGCCTTGCGTATCACAGGCATGATTGCCCTCGTGGCCAATTCCGCTGCCATCACAATCATACGAGATCGGAATCACATTATCCGGCCATCTCAGCTTGGATTCGACAGGACACTGGTTCGACGATATGATGTGCTTTTGCTGCTTGCCTGGGCCTTTCTCAGCATCTTGGGCTATATTGTGCTTCTCTTCTCCCTATCTGACTTTGCCTTGTCCATAGGGCTCACCAGGACCCAAGCTACCGACATAATCGGCCTCCTGAACGTCGGTACTGCTATCGGAAGACCGATTATTGGCAAACTCAGCGACAAATACAACCGACTCGACACAGCAGGCGTCTTGACTCTGTTGTGTGGCCTTGCATGCTTTGCGTTTTGGCTTCCGGCAACGTCTCCTGGACTCACCGCGTTCTTTGCACTAGTCTGTGGCGCTACCATTGGGGTCTTCTGGATGGTAAGTCGAATCTTCGCCCGCTTTTCAACCCTTTGCTCGTCGCACGCGCTGATCTACCGATCTGCAGACTATAGGCCCGCTTTGTGTCGAGGTCGCCGGGATTAAGAACTTGCAATCGCTCTTGTCTCTTTCCTGGGCAGCAATCGTAATTCCAGCAGCTGGTAAGTATTTGCTCTTTCTACTGACGGTCATTCTCGTCCTGGGCTCTCATGCCCACTCTAGCTGATCACAATTAGTCTCTGAGGGCATTGCGTTAAAACTTCGACGGCATTCTTGCCTCCAGCAATATCTCTATACCCAGATTTTCGCTGGCATGGCCTATGTAGTCGCAAGCGGAGTCATGTTCCAGCTCCGCAGGGTAAAGCGGCGCCAAACATAGCCGCATCCGCCACAAGACCACTTGACCAGCAGCACCAGCTGCCACACGAATAACTACTATTCATAGTATAGGGTTAGGATTAGGGTTAGTCTCACTTGTGGAGGGAAGATGTTGTAGTATTGCCGGGCCATCTCTCCCTACTACATTGATGCGCATCACTCCCAGCTCTGATCCATGACCTGTAACACAGTAGTGTTTTTGATTGTACAACGCTGTCGGCCATTGCACCCAAGGGAATCACGAACCAAGTCCTCATCTCCATCGCCTCGCATTTCCGCAATCATTGCTGCGGCCGCCTGACACGATATCTCCAACCCGGCGCCCATGGCGTCGGCATCGCTCCTTGGAACAGAAGAAGGATCCTGCGACGTTGACGGAGTCATGTCAGAGCATGTGTAGATGATGTCATCTGCTCCTTTTGGCCGTTGCAAGTCAAGAGTCGCCCCTGCGACTCCGGGTATACTAGTAGGTAGTGGTAGTGGTAGTGGAAGTGGTGGTGGTGGTGGTGGTGGTGGTGGTGGTGTTGTTGTTGTTGCGAGATTGTCACTGTCGACGTCATTAATTTCCCAGTGGCGTGAAGTACATGCATGTTGACTCGGATGAGTGTTGTTCCTGGATTTTGCCATGCCGGGGGCCTCGCTGCTCGACTCTGTCTCAGTCCATCCACGATCATGGGCTGCTAGGGAAGCTGGATGCGCCTCCTGTGAGCTGCCTACCTCCTCTTCCCGTCGCAAGTAAGCGTCTACTTCTTCCTGCGAGACGCCGTGGAGCGCAAGCAGACGTCGAAGCCGACAATTGTCTTGTGCGACTTTGCGCGCTGCTCGCTGCATTTCAAGCGTTGCGGTAACGCCCTGGCGCTCGTACTCGTGCACGCGTTTCTGGAGCGAGTCTAGGAGTTCTGCGCGTCGGAGACGGGAACGTCTTTGGTTGTCGCGGATGCGAGTTGATGGTAGCGCGTTGGTAGCCTGGTATGTCTTTGAGCTGGTTAATTATAACTCTTCAGAGTTCGAGGACGTAACAACCTTTTTCGGCATTGTGATGGGGAGCAATGCCGGGTGGGCAATGCCTCGAGTTAAGCTTCGTGTGTGGACGCACCAACCAAAGTTGGTCGGCCTTAGCACAATTGTCCAGCCGCTTAAACCAACTACACGTAAGTCGACAGTACCTCACGCCGACTCCGCATCATGCCCAGTGATGGTGGCAACGGCATACACATCAGGAGAAGCGTAATCATGGGAATCAAGGCACTGTTGGCGCCCGAAGCCACACATGGCAAGTCGCGAAGATAGGATACGTCACCACGAAAGCTCACAAACTCGGGCAGCGGACCGCGGCATATGCATAGCTCAAGCAGGCTTCTACAGTCTCTGGAATGGCATTATGAGGTTCGTGTAGCTGATAGCAAAGCTACGTGAATGCGCAAGCGCAGGTGAAACCCGTCGACCGATGGTTGGAGCCGAAGGTACTCGGCATGGGTACATGGGCCATACATAGCCCATTTATACACCGGTACACCGGCCCATGCCATTGTCCTGGGGCTCGTCCTATGAGCAAGTTCGGGGTCGAATCGTGATTCACCCATCACTCTCTACACATGGGATCGCGCGCTATATCTTCGACTGTGCGAGCTGTGTGACCTGCTGCTCGATAGCCTTATCGTCAAGACCCTGTAGCGATACCTTCTTCTCCTTTCCAAAATCTGCCGCCATCGTCGTCAGCGAGCTCCACGCAGCATTCAGGCGCCCCTTCGTCCCGACGTACCGAATCGCGCATACAGAGTGGGCGCGGTGCCGCTGGCTTCGCGTATCATGATGGGCGTGTGGGGGTTGTGCTTCTTCAGTGTGGGATAGCTGCGCATGAGGAAGTTCCTGCACACATATACGTAGTCAGCCATGACATGTCTCACGCCCATCCGCATCCCCCTCCCCTCGGCGTCCGGGCCCGAGCATACCTGACCGGCGCACTGTGCTCGCTCGTCTGGCAGAACAGGAACCGCAGCTCCCTCAAGCCCGCATCAAACGCGTATTTGGACGCCATCGCTGCGAGCGGGTGAATGGGCGGCGGGTGGCGGGTGGGCTCTGCAATGGGGGACGGTGTCGTCGGCAAGACAGACAGTCGCAGTGCGCTTGCTTGCGCCTTGCCCAATCCAGTCCTAGCGGCACACCCGCCAACGAAGCCCGCGGTGGGAGCCAACACCCGTCAACCGTTCTTCTGACTGCGGCCAGAGTTGCAGTGCGCCCGCCCACCAAACCGCCATCTCGCACGACCGCCATGTCCTTCCGCCCCGGTGCCCGCATCTTCCGCTCCTTCCGCCCCTTTTTCGACCGCGCGCATGCCCGCCGCCGCGTCAACACCGCCGCCGGGCCCGACGCACCCGGCGGCTTCCAAAAGTTCTGGAACAGCCCCATTGGGCCGAAGACGGTGCATTTTTGGTACGTGAATCTACATCCCCTAGCCTCACTCCCGCATACATGCCCACCGCTGACCATGTCCTTCCCCTGCAACCAGGGCCCCCGTCATGAAATGGGGCATGGTCCTCGCCGGCGCCTCCGACTTCTCCCGCCCTGCCGAGTCCCTCTCCTTCACCCAGAACTTCGCCCTCATGTGCACAGGCGCCATCTGGACGCGCTGGTGCTTTGTCATCAAGCCCCGGAACGTGGCACTCGCGGCTGTCAACTTCCTCGTGTTTCTGGTCGGCGCCACACAGGTCGGCCGCATCTACAGTTACAACAGGAGTCTCGAGGCGACGGGCGGACAGGCCAAGAACGAGGGGAAAGAGCTGGAGCGGGACTTGAAGGCTACGGCGGATAAGGTCGAGGGCAAGGTCGAGAAGGCTGTCAAATAGATGGGCAGTCTGCCATGGGGCGGCGCAAGAGTGGATGGAGACCACGAACGTACATGGACTCGAACATATGCAATACGGCAATATTTGTTTCTGAGGGGCCGCCTACACATGTAGATCGACAAATGGCCGCAGAAGGGGCAGTCCAAAATAGTCGCTTGCTAGCGACGATGATGCAGACGACAACCAACCGATTCCCCGGTGCCGTGGTTGTGCTTTTCACCCCCAACCTGAAATAATCCACCCAATCTCCACCCACTCCAACCACCATCCCCCCAACAGTCTACCCCACACTCCCACTATTCCACCCAAAACACGTCGTGCACCCACAAGTGCCACAAACCCACCCTTTCGTGCTCCTCACACATACAAGTCCCCGTCTACAACACCTCCTATTTCTCTCCGGCTGCGCCTGCACTCTATCAACATCCCCCTCCTTAATCCCAGGCCTAGTATCGTCCTCCATCTCGTTACTTGCATGCATCTGCATCTGTGGCAGCGACCTAGACGTTGGCACCTGATATGCCGGTCTAGATCCATATCGAGCCGTAGATCCTTGGTACAGAGGGGCTTTCCCTGCGGCACCTGGGTACCGCCCTTGGTGCTGTGGTGCCCATGACGCTGACGCTCTTGGTGCCGTGTCTGGGTAGCGGGAGCTCGCGTGGGGCAAGGTGTATGCTGATGCTGATGCTGGTAGTGGTGGTGGTAGGCGTTGTTTTGCGGCTGTGTCTTGTGTGGACGAGATCTGCTGTGAAGAACAAGGTTTTGTAGGGAAGGTTTGAAGCAACGACTGTTCGAAGTTGAAGTCGGGACGGAGTAGGGGATGTATGTCGCTGTTGTCAAGACTTGTGCATGAGCCGTTAGGAACGGGAGTTTTGGCGCTGCGTAGTTGGACATAGTAGTCTTCTGGATTGGTTGGATTGTACTGCGTAAAAGCAACATTGTGAGGCTCTTGCCCTTGTCCGCGGGCAACCTGGTGAGACAGTTGGGCTGAGGGCACGACTGAAGCGCGGTCAGTAGATGGGGACGAGTCGAATATTTGAGCTCGAATGCTGCGCGGTCGAACGACGGGACGATCTCGCATGAACTCATCGTATATTGAGAGAGGCTTGTCGCCTTGAGAGATACGGACATACTTCGTCGCGTTGACATGTTGGACTGGCAAAAAGCGTTGACTTGCAATACTATTAGTCGTGGAAGAGCTTTGCTGTGCTGGCATATTCCGCACTCCAATAACTTCTTGTGACATCCCATACATTCCTAAAGGTGACCCATCAGCAGGGACATATTTCAGCCCCTGACCCATTTCTAGACTCTGGCAGATGCGCTCATTTCTCGCTGCTTCGCTCAGCACTGCTTGTTCGCTTTCGATTTCCCAATCCTTCCTTGTAAGATCGGCACCGCAGACATAACAATCTCCCAATGGGTGATCTCGGTACACGGAATTTTTCGCCAAGCACAAGGGGCAGCTTGTATCGTTGTATAATGGAGATTCATTTCCAGTGCAGACTTCGTCAGGTTCTGGTAACCAGTCGAATTTCATGGCCTGTGCTATGGGTAGCCCGTTATCCGATGATCTACTATCGGGAGTTCCATCACCGGTGTTTACATCAATCCGTCTTTCAATGTCGAAGCCATCAAAGCGAAAGGCAACAGTATCGAAGAGCGTTAAGTCGAGGCCATGGGGATTCAAGTTGTCATTTTTTGATCCGTCTCTAGTCACATTTTTGTCCTTGAAATCATCCATATCGAGCCCTTTATTGGGTGGCTTTTCACTCAGTGACTCCCCTTTGTGCGACTCCTCACCGTACGGCCTGTCGTATCTTGGCTCTTCATTGTCAGTCGTTACATTGCGGAGCTCTAATTTACCGGGTTGTTCATTGTTGTACTCCCTCTCCTACGAGGTTGCTCCTTCACGATCGTTATTGGGAATATCAGCTTCCCAAGGGGCGTGGTTCTGATTTTGTGAAGTAGTATTGTGTATAGGATTTTCCAAGCGCTCAGACTCGTTCGTGGATCCAGTAACGGTAGTCGCTCTCTCAACGACCGGTTCTTGGCTAGAGTAATGTCGTGGAGGATCAGTTGCGAAATCATCTCGGTTTGTGTCTGGTCTCTGACGGGGTTTTGAATGACTGAATCTTTGTTCTGAGGGCATCTCTGGTGCTGGATTGTGTGGAAATCCGGACCTCACAAGTCCAGAATGCATAGCCAGCTCGTACAGCGCAGAGGAGATGTCATGACTGGATTTTGTGACGAGGCGTTTAATCCACCGCACGGACTTTTTGGGGGACTTGCCCATCTCAACCCAGGAACGACTGTGTGGTTGGAAAAACTGGAAAACCGTTGAATAGGTAAAGGTGCCAGTCGCTTACTAGTGATGAGGCGTAGGAATGTGCTGATGGTATACGGGATCATGGAGAAGCGTGCCAGTCTGCTCAATTAACGCGCCGCCTGGATTGTCCTGGGGTCTCTGGAGATTGTTGGAATTACTTTCTCGAGCGAGCGAGTCTTGAGTGGACATGAGAAGCTTGGTGTATCAATATCAGTACTAGAGTGTGGTAATGGAGGCTTGACTCAATAAACGCTCTGGATGCGACGAATCAAATGGTATTAGGTCAAGGTTTTTAGCGATGGAGATATTTATTCGCGTGGGCCTTGTCCAGAGGATATGGAGGGTGTCTGAGGTCGACCACTTGTGCTTTCTGGCTTCCGACGTGATAGGACTCATGCAACGGATGGCAGTCACTTCCAACACCTCTGTTACTGCCAGGCTACCCCTCCCACGTTCTTTCTCCTCCCGGCTCTACAATTTCCACATGCATTACAGCAGGCACTACAGCCATCTCCGCAGCAGTCTCCACAGCCACTGAAGCAACCGTTGAAGCAGTTCACGATGCTTTCAAAGCAGAAAACACCGCCCAGCGTACAATCAAGTTGCCGTAGGAACCGAGAAAAGCAATCCTCCTGCCGACTCTGCTGCCCAACTGTGGTTTCTTGCTCGCCATCCACGCTTACGGGCGCATAGTTCATTGTGAAAAGGTCGCCCTGTGCTTCACCAAGTTGCGGTGGGGTTTAGAAAAAAGAGACAATACGGCGATTCGTTATCTGGGTATCGTGTATACGCGCCTACTTGAGCAGACAATGTAATCAACGAAGCAAATGATTTAATGCAACTTGAAATCCTCGCTGAAAGGTAAAATCGTCACACGCGTATTACAATCTTCATGTTCAGTCCACGTGCCTCGCGAATGCAACATGCCATGCAGGTACGTGTCGAACGACCGATGATGGCATGTAATCCCTTCTCTGCACACCAAGCTCGCGCCAACAATGCCATGTCTGTTGATCCGCGAGCGTCGAGAACGAGCACCGTCTTCTTGGTGTTGGCTATCGTGTCCGCAGCACTATCCTGACCATTGGCCAAGGATAGCAAATGATCCGTGGATTTGGAGGTATGCATTTCAAAGGGAAGCTCAAAGTCGGGTTCCAAGATCCGGGTCACAGGCACAATCTTGTAGAGGTACGACTTGTGCAAAGGATGAGAAGTCAAGGGCTTTCCGTGTGGTATGAGGTTGTGAGGGCTAAAGGTCTCCGCTTCATCCTCAGTTCCAGCTTCATACATGCGCTTTGGGGCGATCGTTGATGAAGCTGGCGGATGTGATAGCAGCGGTTCAAAGCCATGATTACTGCGTAGCGAGAATGTTACACTGTGTTTTGAAGATGAACGTGATAACGTTCCCGCTCTTGACCGCTTCAAAATATAGGGCAGGCCGACAGCCGGAGCTGCCGAAGCCGAGGTACTGCATGGCCACGAGGTTACAAATTGTGCATCGTATGCAAGTGTCAAATTATGACTCAGAGTCTGATCACGAGAAGAAAAGGTGAGCGATGCGGCTTGAATGTCGTTCTCGATCAGTGGACCCGAGGAAATGTCGTTGTCGATCAAGTCTGGGTTGATCGGTGTGAGCTCCCACCGTGAAAAAGACAGAACAGGCGTTGAGGGCACCTCGGGATCTGAAGGTAGAACGAAGTCTTGAGAGGTGACAGAAGCGAATGAAGTTTCTGGAATCATGGCTGAGTCTCGGGCAACAACATCGACGTCAGCTGTCACGCATAAACGACGGTCCTGGGGAACTTGCTCGCTTTGAATGTTGTGCCAACCAGCAAGACCAGAAGGTAGCTTTGGGCATGAGATCCAGCCCATACACTCTGTAGAGCCCTCTACAACAGCTAGCACGCGCCCTACAATGGAGTTCTTACTCCACCATGTCCTCTGCTGGTAAGTGAAACCGCCGTACAGGTTTGCAGAGTCTCCGAGGCTGCTTATTGCTGACTTATCGTTTTCGAGTAGCGTGGACATTAGGAAGTGCGATATGGCCTCACCAGGAAGAATAAATCCTGTCAAGTACGATCGACTTAACCACCCTCCAACTAAATCAGACAGAGAGCTTCCACCAGGCACTGAACATGAAGGAGAGAGCGGTACTCGGAATGCTTGAGAATCATGACGATCCAATGTGGGCTGGCCCATGTTGCCAAAGTAGCTGTCGAGGGCATCATGCGGTAGGAGTGGTGTTTGTAGAGGCGTCCCATATACACTGACGCAGGACGGAGTATTATAGTCAAGCAATCCGCTGCTAGGGGATAGCTGCTGCATGGCTTCGTTGGTGGCATTAGACACGCCCAGCTTACTGGCCAGATCCTGAAGAATATCCACAGCGTCTGGCCATTGTATAGCCTCGGCGAACTGTCTTAACCCCGACAATTGCCTGGTTTGGTGTTGCGGCAGGAATATGATATCTGCTAAAGGCTGCTCTGTCTGGCCGCCTCTACCTAGCAATGAGAATAGCCCACGCGACTTTGACTGCATCGTGACGCCACCGACCTCATTAGCTCTCATGACGGATATGTTTTCAAGGAAGGTACGGGCAATGACCAGGTCCCAGTCGACCTTGCGAGACTTCTTTTGCAGAAACTCTCCTAGTTTCTCGGGGTCGATTTGTAGTCGTGATTCGGCGTCGATTGCATCAATGTTTGTGAAAGCATCGAGGCGTAGTGAGAGCTCGCAAGAAAGTGTGATCTGTAGTAACAAAATCTCTCGTTTTGTCCAAAGCGGCTGAGGCTCTTGATCTGCAAATAGCTCGCCATCACTCCACAGGATTTGACCCAGCCGTATTCTCCACTCGACTAGACTGAAGTCATACCAAATACCCCTGAGCTTTAAAATCCTGAGCAGGGCTTGAATTTGTGTTTGTAGGCCAGTTGGATCATCGGTAGAGTCGTCATAGCCGGGAGGAGTCAAAAACTTGCCGAACAAATTTGCGTATAGGTCGCCTGAGCTTTGGTTGTTGAGCATGGTCATTGGTTCTGGGGTGTCTTGGAAGGCCTCATAGAGGTCTTGAAGTTCGACTAGACGGTCGTAGATAAGGGTCAGCGCCACGGGTCGTATACCGATCCGCTCAGGATTGATCTGCATCAGTTCCTTATTTCTGGTTGTTTCAAGGTATCTCATGCCTGATTGCGACTCGGCAGAATCAATGTCAAGAATGTCAGATGCCGATAGCCCTACGAAATAGGAGAAGCCCGTACTTCCTAGCTCAACGCCTTGACTGCTAAGCATATTGGGCATCTCAACCACGTTCGGTGTATAGCCCTTGTACGTGCTCCCGGTCGCTACAGGCGTATGGAATATCTCAAGAGGGCTGTGTAGGCTGGTGGCGGCAAATGCAGGTTCTCTCAGATATATCGAGTCGGAGACTCCCTCTTTGGTGCTGGTGTTATCCCAGGGGAAGGAGACTGAAGGCTCGGGATGGCCATGGTCTATTTTGACGCGAAATTCGGGAGCACCAGCGAACCATATGCGGAGCTGCTCTTGGCTCAATGTGGGGACCCGCTGCTCTTCCTGCGGTGCTTGCAACACGAGTGTTTCTGGAAGTATTTCGGTTTCTGGCACTGGGGGTATGTGTGCATCGGTATCGGGCTCAGGGGTTTGCGTGTCGAGCGGAGGTGGGGGTGACTCTATGGCGGATGGCGTCTGACGGTGGTTCAGTTAGCTGGTACATGCTGGCAGCAGACAGGAGGTTTGCGTACATGGGCATGCCGCCGTGGCCGTGTTTTCCATGCGCTGAGGAAGCGCACAAGCCTCTGCCGCTTGCTGTTCTTCCTCTCCATCGTTCCTCCCTCTTGATCAGACAGTCGAGTGTATAGCCACGCCAGCATAGCGGAGACGTACAGTCAGCCAGCTGAGGCGAAACATGGTGGCAGCCTGTACATTCTAGGACAGCATGGGGATGCCCGGGAAATCAGCCAGTGTCAACATAACGAACACCGACGCATCCAGGGCAAACATCCCTGCCGCCCGCATCACAGGACAGCCGGCTGGGGTCGCGATGGCGCAACTCAGGCCCCTGTGTGACAGACGCAATGCCAAGGACAGCTCACTCCACGTGGGCCAGTAGGGAAGAGGCACCGCCTTTGCTTTGTATATTCCGCTGCACCATGGCCAACACGTAATCGCGACGGGCCTTGGATAGCATGCATCGGCTCCCTGTACACCCCCTGTGCCCACAAATCCCTCGGTCCTGAGCGTCGTCAGCTTTCTAACGTGCTTACACGGGGGAGGTCTTCCGGGCTGAGTCACGTGACGCGCGGGATCGGAAGTAGAAAAGATTACGACCATACCCAGTTGTGTAAATTACACTGCTGTTCACTTGATTACTAATGTAGAGCATGGTAGAGCCACCCTCTGCCTCTAGCACGGCCTCGCACCTCTCTCCCTTGTAGAATACTTCATGGATGGGCCTTAGAGGGTACTTCATGGATGGGCCTTACTACATAGTACGTAGCCCTGTGCAGATCAAGTCCAAGTACAGGATGACAGCTTCAGGACCCTTCATGCTACTTGCACTTCACTGCGCGTCGAGCTGGAGGCTCGGCAAGAGGCTAATGCGAAGCTTCAAGCTCAATTCAAAGCAGTGCAGATCCAACGCTGGTAATAGCAACGCTTTCAGTGCCATGTCCGAACTAGATAGCAGATCAATGTAGCAACCCATACAGACTTGTGCCAGATGCCATCACGTGAACACGCATAGTTAGCCTTCCCCCTCCGAACAATAGCGGCCAACGCGTCTCAGCACCACGACAACAACACGATGGTAAGTGACTTTTTTTTTTCTATTTTCCCCCCAGCATCTCTCCTCCTGACGGATATAGGCGCCAACGCGATCGACGGCGAAAAAGCCCTTAAAGCGAAGAGGTAGCTCCATCAGCACAACCACAAGACCAAAACGGCCCAAAACTTCGGCAACACGGAAACGAGCAGCACGCGACGAAGATGCAGACGAGCTATCAATACCATGTACGGACCAACAAGCGCCCATCAAAGTGCGAAAGCGCAAGGCGAATGATACAGGCAATGCAATTGCTGGGTTGCAACCGGCGTCGCGCAACACATATGAGCAGCTAGAAGCCAGAACGAAGCACATACCACAAGAGCTGATAGACACTTGGCCGCAAGTATCTCCTCAGATCTTGGAGCAAGTTGTTGCTGTACTACGGGATGCAAAGAAAGATATCGCCAATGCGCAGCGGGATGAGCGCAAGGTCATAGCAGCACATGATACGCTGAACCCGCTTGTCAAGAAGCTATCACGCCTGCTGGCATCCTCTCGGATTCCACCTCAGGCCAAAGACATTCATTTCAACATTGGCAAGCTTACGGAGCGCAATACACAGGTTTCACGGGAGGCTACTACGGCTCGTCATGCGAAACAGCTCCTCACCGAGCAGGCTAACATTGCTCGGAACCTTCTCCACCAGGACGAAAAAAACCTGGAGCAGCTGAAGAGAAATACGAAGAAGTGGCGGGCCGAGTGGAAGCACCAAGAGAAGCGCGGCCGTGTGAGTACCACTATGCCTATCGCGCGGCTGACCGTACATCGATCTGACCCCTTTCAGATCCACCCTTTCCTTCAAGACGAAGAAGACAAGGGAGGCACGAGTGATGGGCCTGATGACATCAATCTCCAGCCATCGGCGCCCCCCGAGCTGTCATTGTTGGAGACAGCTGACACAGAGCTCGGCCCTGTACTCACACAGCTCCGCCGCAGCCTTGAGAATATGCAGGGGAATCATGCACAAGTCAGAGGCATTGACGAGGCCATTAGACAGACCCAGGCCGCATTGGATGATGTGCTCTCCAAGCATGCAAGTGCTTCGCAGTACGCCGCGCTCTAGGTCCATCAAGGAAATCTTGACGCCACTGTTTTCTCCAGACGATTTGGCGGGTGTTGGGAGTGCAACTTGTCAAGTGATGGTTGGCGACGCATGGAGTTTGGGAGTGAAGCGTGTGTCCGATACCCTGGGGCGCATGTTGTGCAAATGCGAGACAGTAACAGCATACTGAGAACTGCCTCGATAATCGACGGCCAAAAAAAACCCCCTCCCACGCGATATTCGCACCGACCTATTAATACCTACAGCCTATGACATCCCGATAGCGTGGTCATCGGGGCGGTTGCATGCAGGCCCTCCGGGCAAGGCATGCGTTGATGTAGTGTCGCCGTGCTAGAAGGTGATAGGCTCCGCTGACCCTGTACAGCTCCAGCTCGGTGCAGCAGCTACCTTTTGAAGTGGGGCCGTCTGCGAGAGCCGGTGCCAAACATTTGGGTTGGTGTTTTGTGAGTCGTGGGAGCTGGCACCTGTGTCCAGGTCGCGGTCGCCCATAATGGGTGCCCGAGAGGCTGGCGAGCCGTTCCCCGCTAACTTCCAGGCGCTCAACCGGAATGCGATTCTTTCCGAGGTCGATCTGGTAAACCACGCGACACCGATCATTCACCTCGACCCCCGTTATTTCCACGACGGCACCGCCTCCATCCTTCCGTCCCCACGTTCTGTCTGGCTGTGCGACCAGGGAACGTGCTGGAGAGCCACCCCCAGGCCCATCCAGCTAGATCCGGTACTTCCGCGCATGGCTGCGGCCTGTCGTAGCATACCGTAGCCTGTGGAGACCCAAGAAAAGCATCCGGGTTGAAACAAAGCATACCGTCCTTCGGCGCTGGATGACGGAATCTGGATGCAGACTCAATGGAGCTACTGCACCCGATATGACCGAATCAAGAGACCAGGGCTCAAGCAAAGATGCTTCGGAGATCCATGCGACCAAAAGCAGCTCACCTTCGAAACACACGGCTTCTTCTGTGGTCAGCCGTGAGGCGTCATCCAAGACCTCGAAGAAGCGTAGAAAAGTCAATCATGGTGAGGCTACTCTGCTGTGCATCCTGAAACCCTGCACGCCTTTGCTAATCCAAGGGCACTTGAAGCATGCATATACTGCAGACGTTCGGTAAGCCGCAGCTGCCTCCCTAGTACTTACTCGATACATTGTCCTCTTGTGATGGCCGAGACAATCCATGGGCTCTGCTAATCCGTAATGAATAGCATATGACTTGCGATCTTGTGAGTGCGTTGCATGTCCATTGGCCTCGCCTCAACGCTGACGATTCCGGCAAAACAGGAACGACCATGCACCCGTTGCATGAAGCGTAACATTGGGCATTTATGTCACGATGAGCCAAGAGAAACTGTAAAGAAGTCCAAATCAGAGCTGGAAGGTTCAAACGCACCGATTGACAGCACACCAAGGGAAGCCATGCCCAATGCCACCTCCACGTCTATCATCAGCGAGCAGGCTACTGCACCGGATCCAACGCTTGTCGTAGCGCCTCCTGATCATATTGCTGATAGAGATGCCTGCACAACATCAGTTTCGCAGACTGGGTCCGTGAACGCGCCACAGCTACCTACTCTCACCTCTGCTGCTCAGCCCCGTGAGTTACACTCTTGTTCAGCTCACTTTTGGCTTGCCACTGATATGTCACAAAGCTGTGAGCTATGACGACGTGTTCTCCTCTGCCCAAAATAACTTTCAGGATATGCACCAGTTCCATCCGTCTTATATGTTCAACACTGCTGAGGTCGGTAACGAGTACAATCTTCTTAATGACTTCCTGAACAATAGCCTCATGGATGACGGCGCCTTCTACGGGGCTGGAGACTTTCATACATTGTTTTCAGACGCTTCTTTGATGAATCCCATGGGTTCGCTGGCCGACGGCTCCACCTTCAACCCCAGCACATCGAGAAATGTACAGCTGTTGCCACCACCCGCACAGAACCCTGGCGAAAACGCTGCCAGACGTACTTCGAGCCGTCTTCCCATCGACAAGGCACGGGAACGGTATCTCATCACCGCCGCAGATCCTGCTGGCTCAAGTTCTGACAGCCCCGAAGAACGCATGAACAAGTTGCTCAAGGCAAAGATGGATGCAGGTCTTTTGAAGCCTTTCAACTATGTCAAAGGCTACGCAAGATTGAATCAGTACATGGAACAGAACCTACACCAGATCTCACGCGTACGGGTGTTGCGTCAACTCGACAGATTTCGCCCCAAGTTCCGCGAGCGTATGCAAAGGTTGACCGACGTGGATTTGGTACGCATAGAAATGTGGTTCGACAAGAGCTTGATGGAGTATGACCGGGTTTTTGCGAGCATGGCTATACCGGCATGCTGTTGGCGAAGGACCGGTGAAATCTACAGAGGCAATAAAGAGATGGCTAGGCTTATTCACGTACCCATATCGAAGCTAAGAGACGTATGATTTCATCTTCCGGCCTAGAGAAAGTAAGCTGACTACCTCAGGGTAACATCGCATTACACGAGATCATCGCAGAGCCCTCCCTAGTGTCGTACTGGGAGAAGTTTGGTGCCATTGCGTTCGATCATACCCAGAAGGCTATCTTGACTAGCTGCTCGCTAAAGAATCCAGATCCGAATTCGAAGGATCCAGAGATACGATGCTGTTTTTCCTTCACCGTCAAGCGCGATATGTGGAATATGTAAGTGGACAGGAGTCGGTAATCCAAGACGACCGCTGACATCGACAGACCGGCGTTGATAGTCGGCAACTTCCTGCCTATTACAGAGGCTACATCAGGACTACTTCCCGCGGTCTGAGTCTTCCATGGATTTCTCGTCTGCATGCCACTTGGTGCGGTTCTCGTTGTAGGCCACCCGCTACCAGGTTTCCTTTTCCTTGGGTGACGTGGAAAACGGCATCTTCATTTAAGTTGAAGAGAGTAGTCCTACCTAACCTCTTTGCGAGTAATTTTTGTATTTCTTGTACATCACAAATGATTAATTTATGCCTTTAATGCACATGCGGCGCTTTCTGCTCGGTCAATCGCGTGCCTGGCCTGACGAGGTGTGTTTTCCGTCACATGAGGCAGTCGCGACCTTTCAGTCGATCCCCACACAAACACACCTCCAGATTTCTCTCGAATCCTCTGTGCACACCACCACCTGCAATTTGTCTCGATGGCTCCAGATCCGGCAGCAAAGGCAGAGCGTGAAAAAAAGCTCAAGTCGTTGCTTGGTGAGAGCGACCCTGAAAGCTTGTACCATGTTGCCTCCAGTCACTCACCTATCCGCAGCATTTGCCTCAAAACTAGCAGAACGTATCGAAACTGAGTGGGATAAGTCATTGATCACCGATCTTGGTGCTGAAATTCGCGGACTACCGTTGCCAGCCTCGTGCATAACGGGCCCCAGACAAGGCGAGCTTGACAAACTGGGCACTAACCTCTGGAACCTTTCGACGCGTTTGCGACGGGATGAATCGAGTTTCAATAGCAAGCAAAACGAGACGATTGCACGCAAGAGTCGCGCTCTATGTCTTTTACGCGCCTTTGCGTTCTTACTTCTCGCCTCTGCTAGCCAGCCGGCCACGCACGACAGACAACGTAAAAGCTGCGTACGTCTTATGAAGATTGCACTGAAGGCAGCCAAGGTGTGCATTGAGGGTAGTGAGCTCAGTGCTGCGACCAAGGTTATGGAGCGTGCCGCCGACTACCAGGAAGCCTTGGGCCAAGGAGAGAGTATGGCTGAAGAAGAAACTACTCTTGTGACCGGCCTGCGGATTGAATACTTTGTGGTGCGGATGGCGCTGGTGGGAACTGAATGCTCAAGTTGTACAAGTCACCGCTGACCAAGAACCTTCGCAGGCATGGCGTCAAGATCGCATGGACACAGTAGAACATATGTTCACCAAATGTAAACAGCTCACTTTAGCCCCTGCAAGCAGCAGTATTGTAGAGGTGCTTGCGGATCTAATGTACGAGATCGGGAAAGATGCTTTGTCAAAGCGCAGGTATGAAGTTGCTATACGATGGCTAGGGCGCACATATGATACATTAGGGGAGAAGGATCTCGAGATGCTCGACCCGGAGGTTGGTGAGCTACGACTTAGTACTATGCAAGGCATCGGTAAATACATCGCTTTGCAACGATGAATCAGCTGACGGGAAGACAGTTCAGTCGTACATGAAGATGAAAACGGTTGATGCACAAGAAAAAGCATGGGGAATGCTGAGACTAATGGAAACGGTATGTATGACGAGATAACTGTGCATTCAAATTGCTCAGACTAGTATATACAGGATTTTGGCGACAAGATGGTCGTGTCACTACTGAAAATCGAGCTTCTTTCCGCGGCAGAAACCATGGATATATCAGAGTTCTACAACGGCAAGTGAAATGATAGAAATATTTAAACGGGTTACTAATCAAAGAAGTTCTCCTGCGAATGGTCCATACTGTTGTGTTGAACGATACCAATTTCAAGACGTACGTCGACCTGCATCACGCGGATATATTCTTGGATGAGATTAATGACCCTGCAGTCTGATGCATCACATCCACATTTTGAAGGATCACAGGTACGAGGAGCCTCTCTCGGGCTTAGTCACTTATTCTTATTCGCTACAGCGGTGCCATGGCATGTAAAGCACTGGATGACCTTATCGAGATTCGGCTCTTCCGGGAAGAGAATGCGGATTGGGTTGAAAAAGCCGTCATCACTCGCATCTGGATAAGCACGACCAGCACCTTGGCCGAAAGTACCCCGGAGCAAGTTCAGGGGCTACTTGATTCCGTCATACGAACTCCGAAAGATTCTTTATCTGCTGCCGCAACTCATGCAGCACAAACAGTTGGTCGCCACAACTTCTATAATTGATTTGATCCTAACGCTCTCTTTCTAGCTGTTGTGGAGACGCGTAGAAGCTGCGTCCGCTCAGGAACAACACACTACCGCGGAGGCATGGTGTCGAATATGCCTTCATTCTGTGTTCGAAAAGTCTGGCGTACAAAATAAGGCAAAGATCGTAAGGTTCGTGTATCTAGAGCGAAGCGAATACTGGTATCTACTAAGGTTGTACAGGAAACTAATACAAAGTGCTTCATCACGGCAAGACTGGGCCGCAGCTCGGGCAGCCCACGCTGCCATGTCTGAGACCAGCAAAAATGACGCTGTGACTCGGTATCTGATGTACAAAGTAGGAGTTCAGAGTAGGGACTTTGACCTCGGTGAGAACCTCGTCTACTTGCCACCCTGGGAAGAAGCTTACCATGACAGCCGCGGAATGCCTAGATCATGTATGTCGGAGTTCTGCGAAGGATGCAACGCTACTTTACGCTTGCGTGATGGAAGCTCAAAGTTCTGGAGATAAGCGACAGGCTATCAGCGCTTTAGAATGTGTTCTTCAGAAGTATGACTACAGCGCACCTGCAGGCATTCATCTCCCTGCACTCTTACGGTAAGAAGACGGTCCGAATTGTGTCACCCTCCTAACGACTCTAGGTGCACCGCAAGACTACTCCAATCAGAGCTTTTAAAGGACGGGAAAATTAGTCAGGGCATCATGGGCCAGCTATGTGACGTGTTTGATGGGGGTAAGAAAGCGTTACTAGGAATACTTTATATGCTGAATAGTGACCAGCATGGTTGCAAGCCAAGGCTTCGCGAAGACGACCGAGCACGCCGGCACAGCAGTTATTTACTGTGCAAGAGTTTGAGTGGTTTTCCAAAAATTCATACAATATTGCGCTGAAATACTGCGCGGAAATGTTGCCAAAGGACCTCGTCAGGTTACTGAGCACATGCATGGAGGTCAGTTCTGGAATTCTAACAGTTGGGAAGATCTAACCATCTTAGTTTATTAAACTCCTCCAAGAGCTATATAAACCTCAAGTAGAAAGCGATCATTGTCTCCGACTAGTATTCTGCGAGTTCCTGACTGCATGTACCTACACGACGCTAGCTCGTGCCGAGGATAATACGCAACATTGTGTACGTTCTATGAGGGCCACAGTTTGCTCATTTACTGACTATCCTAGTATCAATACTATACTGAGGTTCGAAAACATAGTCAAAACTTCCGTCGTACAGCTGCAGAGGGTATCGACAGACTAGGAGGATCTGCACAAGATGACATCATCTCGAAACACTTCCAGATCGTCAAGTTAGAGCTGGAAGCTGCATTAAAGCTGGAGAAATGGGACGAACTTGACGATCTTTTCGACCAGTGTTGGAAGTACAAAAGCCCCGATCGCTACGAGAGCTTAGCAGACCTAGTATTGGTGATTCATTCAAGCATGATCAAGGCGGCGTTGGATGTCAGTTATCAAAAAAGTACGCCCGTCGGCTGTAAGTTATTACGGTCAGGGACTAACGCGCACCACAGAGATCCTGCTCGTGTTGCAGAAGATCATTAATATAACCTGTCGTCAACGAGACAGCGACTTGATGAAGCTTTCGCGGTGGATTCGTTGCTTGTTCAGCCTTTCCCTCGACAACGACGACTCAATCAGCCTCAATTGTATCCAACAAGTCAGTCAAATCGCCACAAAACGGCAAGGCGTGAGTCTCCCATTTGTCTACCTCCCACTGTTCGTTAATCAGCCTCCCAGAACCGGTCTCAGGATATTTCGATATCCTTGATGACCACTCCTCCGCCATCGAGCCCAAAGCCAGCGATAACTGACGATGATCTCAAGGAACCCGATCGCTACCCAGAGACAGAACTCGCATGGCTTGCCACCTCGGCCTATAATCGTGCAGTCGATTATTATGTACAGGAGAATGACTTGAAGGCCAAGGAGTGGGCAGAGACGTCATTCCTGGTCGCACAAAGGCTAGAAGATGACGGTGCACTGCGAGATTTGCTCATGGGAAAGTTTTCGACGTTAAATTTTGATAAGGCTTGATTCAATCAGTTGGAAGGGATTAGTCGCGATCGCAGGTAACTAGGAAATATCTGAAAAAGGATGTTCTGCCTGGTAGAAGAGCAAGTGGGAATCCAACGAGTTGACTCATGCACCTTCGTGTGATTTCTCAAAAGAGCCCCCTTACATCGGCATCATTCAGGCGTATCGTAAAGCTGAGATTGCCATGGCCATGCAGTAGCTGTGCCAGAGTGGGTGGGGTGTGGGGCTTACCCCTACTCCCGAATGTCCGCGCGGCCCAGACACGCACGGCAAGCTACGGGAACAAGATTCAAGTTGTGAGCTCGCACCCAGATGTGGGCCTTCACAAAGGCTGGAGGCCAAAACACCCGTCATGTTTCTATCATTCAAAGTGACTCCCGACTTTCACAGGAGGTGGAACAGAGGGAGCGTCGGGATGTCTGTGACCGCTTCATCGCGAGCCTGATCATAGCCGGGTGAGATGCAGTCAAACTTGACACTGCGCACGCGGCACATACCCTTGACCTCCGGAACGTCTCTCCCGAGAATTTGGAGTCAAAACAAGGCGTCGTCATCGCCTCTGACTGCCGAGCTGAAGTAAATCGGGTGCGACGTCGCTCACGAACATGTCTACGACCCAGTCTCACCGCTCGTGTATTCTCCTCAACTGAGAGGCTACCTTTTTACATCTCCAGAACCGCGCAATTGCATATCCGACGCAATGAGGTTCGTCTCCAGGCTACATATGTGCGCAATCGCAACGACTGCCATGATCCTGTACTTCACCTGGGTACACCAGTCAGACTATATCGAGAGCAAAATGCAGGTGATGTGGCCAAGCAGCACATACCGCATTGTTGTCTTTGGGAATGACTGGTCTGACACAAGAAGCTATCGCGTCTCAGAAGCTCCATCACCTGAGGTTGGTCCGCGGGATACGGATCGCGGGGAAGTGTGGGTAGAAACGCTTTGCAAAGAGGTACATATTATCCGTTGGATCTCATGCCGGCGCATACTGACACCGGACAGCTCGAATGTGATGTTGTCGAAAACTTTGCGCGCTCGATCCCGCCTGATTCAGGAGCTGTATCCGTGCGAGTTGGCTCCTTGGTCGATGCTCACATCTACGAGCAAACAAAAGGCACAAAAAGCAATGGGATCAAGCCGGCGACCGACTTCAAAACACAATTTCGGCAATTCTTGACTTACAACAAAGGCAGGCGTCGCATTCCGGAACGGTTTCGCAAGGTTCATACTGAGTGCACCGTCTTCACTGTCTTCTTCGGGCTTTGGGAGCTCTTGGAATACTCCTCGCTGGAGAAGCAGTATGCTATGCGGGCTATTGATGACAACATCGACACGCTGTTTCAACAGTTGGATATGTTGGCGGCAGAGGTTGCGTTTCCTTTCAAAGTCGTTGTACCGCGCAGTAAGTGGCCAGGCCTATGGGCATGACTTCCACATGCTGCATACATTGACTTTGGTCCTGCTCTATTAGTGGTCGATATCACCATCCTCCCGCGATTCCAATCGACCAAGAACGCTACACAAGAGCAATTTGCGGAGACTCAGCACCTACTGGTCTTCTTGTGGTCCTATTGGAACACTGTCTTGCTTCAGGCGGCTGCACAATGGGCCAAGGGCGAGGTCATCGTTCCAGATCCAAACAGCCTGATTGTGGAACAGATCAGAGTCGGACAACTTCTGTCCACACAGATCTCGGATGCGTCTGGGACAGGCAAACAGGCGCCGCTCTTCGAATATGTTGAGCAGCCCTGTCTATCACCAAAACAGGACGATGGTACGCCCAACCTGCAAACAGCAGCGGCTCGGAAGTGCATCGATCCATCCCAACATCTGTTTTGGTAAGCACTCTGCAACACAAACGCATTGTCTCATATCAACCGTGTTCCAGGGACGATATCCATCTCAGCGGTGCTGTTCATCGTCTAATCGGAGAGCAGACCGCCAACCTCGTTCGCAGAAACGAAGCCAAGCAAGGCTCCACCAACGCTCAGGAATCCAAGGGGCCAGAGGGAGCGAAATTTGACCTAAAATTCCCTCCTGGGTACTAAGTAGGAGAACGTGCTGAACGTCGTTGTCTCAAACAAGGTTCGACCCACACGACAGCGACGTACGCAGTTATGAACCGCGCCACGCACACAAAGAACAGTTGTTGCTCAGCATGCGGCATGGCTTACTCGGTTCCCGAGACCGAATGAACCCGTATTATTTGTGGAAAGACGCAGCAATGTGGGTCTCCTTGCATGACTGGTGCAGCGTGCTGGAATGTCTCACAAGTGGGCAGCGCGTTGTCTTGGCCGTTTCGGGACGAAGCAAGAACAAAGAACCCCTCAGCGAAATTCGGCCGCAGCCACATGGAACAATCAGGTTATTGGATCGTCTGGTTAGATCGTCAAAACGTAATGGCTTTGAGCGAGGCTCCCGCATAATACCCTCAAAGAAGGTGGGAATGTTCGGAGGCTCGTCCGGCGTTGTTTCCTTCGTCTTCAAGTGACAATGAACTCTTGACCCAAAAGCGCTCTTTAGATCGGCTGGCTCGTCATCTCCTTCCAAAATGCTAGCAAGTCGAGAATTGCCTCCGAATTTTCGGCCCCCTCCATTTCCCCCTCCAGCTCCTGTTGCGACGTTCTTCAACGTGCCGAGGAAATACGTCAAATCGACCATGCAGGTTGGTGACGGATCCTCAACATCTCCTGCAGATGATGCGAGACCCTCTCGGAATTTGCGCAAGAGCAGCAGAATTAACGATTCTCGCTCAGCGCCGACACCAAGTCCTATGGAGCGTACTAAAAAGGAAGAGGTCCCCGCCTCGCCTGCTGTGACGTCGCCCCTATCAACGAAGAAGAGACTCCCATCGCTCGAGGTGGCCGATGGCGACGATACCGACGATGCTCCCAGCCCTTCAGATGATAGAACGCCGCCGAGTACGACTTCTGCTGGTTCTGCCGAATTTTCAAATCACGTTTGTCTTTGCTTGCCTGAGCCGAAGATTCCTCGGCCAAGAAATGGTAAGTGCAGCACCTTTCTTTTCTTTGTCGCACGACCTAGCATCAACGGAAACCCAACAAAGAAACCGATTCTTTGTTCCAAGAAGCCATAAACAGCAACTGATCTCCTGAGCAGCATTTATCCTGTATCGGCAGCACCACCAGCAAGCCATCATCGCTCGCAATCCCGGACTCAACAATCCCGACATTTCCAAGATCATCGGCGAGCAATGGAAGGCGCTTAGTGACGAACACAAGAGAGTTTGGCAAGATCTAGCACAGGTCAGTCCATCTGATGTTTACCTCCTTCGCAGTCTTGCTGACAAGATGTGCAGGAAGAGAAAGTACGGCATCACGAGCAGTACCCCGATTATCGCTATCAGCCTCGCCGCATATACAAGCCTGGCTCATCGCCGCTGAACCCATCTGGTCAGCAT
>Ga0182211_1000073_pt1 | contig 26081 bp, 25 predicted proteins | sample G5R1MG_20_FD_129660 | JGI IMG/M metagenome (GOLD analysis project Ga0182211, IMG submission 129660) | Switchgrass phyllosphere microbial communities from Michigan, USA - G5R2_MAIN_03OCT2016_LD1 MG | ecosystem: Host-associated > Plants > Phyllosphere > Phylloplane/Leaf | place: USA: Michigan... | reverse complement strand
TCAGGCAAGGGCTGGAAGAACCTCCTCAACCCCCTCGTCGCATCGCAAAACTTCGAGTACAAGATCAGTAACATCCTCGACAAGCCGTTGGAATCCTCTTTTGGGTACGTCTCGGTTTTGCCTGGTGCTTTCTCGGCCTACCGCTACCGCGCCATCATGGGCCGACCCCTCGAGCAGTACTTCCACGGTGATCACACGCTGGCCAAGATTCTTGGAAAGAAGGGTATCGAGGGCATGAATATTTTCAAGAAGAACATGTTCTTGGCCGAAGACCGAATTCTCTGTTTCGAACTGGTCGCCAAGGCCGGCTCCAAGTGGCATCTTACTTACATCAAGGCCTCCAAGGGCGAGACCGATGTGCCTGAAGCTGCAGCAGAATTGATTGGTCAGCGTCGTCGTTGGCTCAACGGTTCTTTCGCTGCTGGTATTTACTCGCTACTCCATTTTGGTCGCATGTACAAGAGTGGACACAACTTTGTCCGCATGTTTTTCTTGCACATCCAGATGTTCTACAACATCTGTCAAACAATTCTGACCTGGTTCTCTCTGGCTTCCTTTTGGCTCACCACCGTTGTCATCATGTCTCTTGTCGGTACCAAGACCGACCAACGCGATGCCTGGCCTTTTGGAAATAATGTCACCCCCATCTTCAATACGGTCGTTTCATACGTATATCTCGCCTTCCTCGGTCTTCAGTTCATTCTCGCCTTTGGTAATCGTCCAAAGGGTTCCAGGTGGTCTTACCTGATCTCTTTCTGCATCTTTGGCCTGATCCAGTTCTACATCGTCATACTCTCCGTCTACCTGGTCGTCCAAGCTTTCACGAATCCTACAAGCGCCAAACTTGATACTACCTCTCCACAGAAATTTGCGGAATCATTCTTTTCGTCCGACGGCGTGGGTATCATCATCATTGCACTTGCGGCCACCTTTGGACTGTACTACGTTGCTTCATTCATGTACATGGACCCTTGGCACATGTTCACGTCTTTCCCGCAATACCTCCTGGTCATGTCCAGCTACGTCAATATTCTCAACGTCTACGCCTTCTCCAACTGGCACGATGTGTCTTGGGGTACCAAGGGTTCTGACAAGGCCGATGCGCTCCCATCAGCCAAGACCGAAAAAGCGTCCGACGGAAAGCATACTGTTATCGAGGAACCCGATCTCCCGCAGGCCGATATCGACAGTCAATTCGAGGCCACTGTCAAGCGCGCTTTGGCGCCTTACATTCCCCCGGTCGAGAAAGATGAGAAGACTCTTGAGGATTCCTACAAGTCTTTCCGTACCCATCTTTGCACAGCATGGATTGGTTCGAACGCCTTACTTGCCGTAGTCATCACGCAGGATAACTTTGATCGCTTTGGTTTCTCGGTAAGTTGGCACAAAAAGATGGCTAAAGCTAGGATGCTAACCGTGTATAGTCAACTGCGTCAAGTCGAACCATGCATTTCTTCCAGGCCCTCCTGTGGTCCAACGCGGCACTCGCGCTCGTCCGCTTCATCGGTTGTGTATGGTTCCTTGCTCGTACTGGGCTGTTCTTCTGTGTCAGGAAGCGATAGACGTCTCGTCCGCAAACCCACTATGTGATAGCTCATTGACCGCTCAACAGCCATGTTTGCGTATCCTTGAGCCATATTCCCCGATTCCCCTAAACGCCTGGCGTTTTCCTCGGTGTCACTTTGACGCCAGCTGGCTGGTGCCGTGCAATCTTCTTGTTACCACAAAACCAACCCACATATCAGCCATCACATACGGATGGGCTACGAACTTATTTCCCATTTCTCAGCATCATGCAGGGATCTCGAATCATCGTTGATCTTGAGAATCTGGACGACAGCATGATATTGGGCTTTGTGTTTGAATATTTGTTTTGGGTAGCTTTGTTGTGTTTATCTAGATTGAATATGAGGCCTCTTCCAAGAAGATTTGTTTCCATGAAATAACTCTTTTTTCGGCTTGTTGAAACTCTCGTGCCCCCTATTATATCGATCCATCACCAGCAGTTCGCTCTTGCCCCGCCATAACGACTGATGATAGGCGGTATACCTTTTATTATGCACATAGAGTTGCGCACTATGGCAGTGACGCTCCTTTAGCTGGGCACGTACACCTTGGCCGCACTATTCTATAGTCGAGACGATGACACCCTCTGATGTTGAATGGTCATGTTCCTGTCCCTCACTCCTCTCTTCTTCAATAGCTGATGCGCACGTTCCTAGATGTTACTACACTGGAGGCAGGATGACATTCGATGGAGGAGAAACCACTTGGAGCCTATGGATGGTACTGTGTATACTGTGTTTTTTTGGGTGTCGAAATATGAAGGTTAGTAGGCATATCGGGCAGCATATCTAGACAATTATTCCGCAAGTGGATTTCAGTTCAAGATGGGATACGCCGGGACTACGATACCGAAGCCTACGCAGAATGCTTAGTGGAACTGGCCGAGAAGGACGGGGTGAGTTGGCAGCGTTGGATATTCCGGGGCAGCTTCCACGGAGAGAGTTGGTCAGGTTGTATCTACCCCAAAGTCGATGCTGTGTCTCGATAGATCATGGGGCGGCTGGAAAAAGGACGATGATGATTGTGTTGAAGTAGACTCATGGATGCAAGTTCCGCTAGTCAGGGACGAATTTTAGCCCAAGAAAATGGTTGAGGTTTACTATACATAGTAGTGAATATAGTAAATCCAGAGACGTGTCTGGGAGATTGACGAGGTTTTTACCGGTTTACTGATGTAGTGGCGCGGTCATAAGTTTCGCTGTATAATAGAATACATACTACATATGGAATACACCGTATTTACTAATTCAACATTGTTTCACGGAAGGCTGGCTGATTTTCCCAAGGTCCCAATGATGACCTGACCTCATTTCAGACATGCATGATGTTCGCCGGTGTTGCTCCGAGAAATAAGTGTTGAGCTGAATGGTTGCAAAAGCAGGCATGCATGCCCTGGGAATTTTACATGGGTGTGCATTGGTATACATAATCAGAAACATCTTAGATGAGTTGTATAATCTTACTAAGAAAATATCGCCATCGGATATACCGGTGCATATATGTATGTATACACAATTCTGCCCGGGCGCTCAGGGAGCAGCGTATTGATTTTCGCCAGTTATCTACCATAGTACTTTGGCCAATATCCAATATCGGGCAAACTATCTACACCATGGTAAACCTGTTCTTGCTGGCCTGGCGTATACCCAAACTAATTAGCGACACACATCAAGTCAACTGATTTGGCCTACTGAAAAAAAAAATCGCGGTCGCATGTCACTACCTTCCGCATGTGCACAGCCATAACACCCATCCTCATGTCCTTCCCCAATGTGGCTCCAAGTGAGGTCCCTGAGGGCCGCGAGGTTACGATGGGCACTATGCTAATAGTAGACTGGGTAGTGTTCCCATTCTACCCTATCCAAGTAGTGGGAGCAAGGCATAAAATCCTTGGGAGGTGTTATTTGCACGGTACCTATCGTATCAAAGTAGCTCTGACAGATGAGCCTCTCAAGAAGGAGATGCACCATTCTCGATCCACGAGGAAAGCCATGAATCAATGGAGTGGACTTGGGTCAATATTGTCTTTGTTCTTGGGAAAGGTGCGTAAGAAGGCAATGTCCCAGTGTGTTCACGTGGAGGGAGTGTTAACCGACCTGGGAGTCACTCGCGCCTTCCCCCCTTCGCACTAGCGTGACTGTCGGACCATCTGGCCTTCCGTCCTGCCCTCGCGACAGGTGTACATTTGGGCAAAACACAACAAGTTCTTCTTGCGCTTAGGGCCCAACACACATCCAATTGCAATGGACTGGTTATCACGACTACTTCGCTGCCTGCTGCTAGTCCTTCTTCCCCTTGCCACGGCCCTCAAGTTCGACCTGCACTCGGTAGCCCCACAAGACGCGGCCAAACAGCAGCGATGCGTGCGGAACTTTGTGGCTCGAGAGCAACTGGTGGTGGTTACGGCAATTCTGGATGGGTATAGAGGGGATGGGCAGAGGGTGGACATGCACGTATGTGGCCTCCGGTAGCACAGCATGGCCGTGGCTATGGAAAGGCAGGACTAACGCCGATTACCAGATCCGCGACGCCATGGGTAACGACTACCACCGGCCCAAGGATGTCGTTGGCGAAAATCGCTATGCGTTTACCTCCCACGAAGACTCGGCCTTTGATGTCTGCTTCGAAAACGTCCGCACTAGCGCCAGCAAGAGCAACAATCCCCGCCATGTCGAGCTTGATATCGATATCGGAGCAGATGCCAAGGACTGGAGCGCTATCCAAGCCAGCGAAAAGCTCAAGCCAGTCGAAATGGAGCTCAGGCGCATTGAAGAGACTGTGGCCGAGATTGTCACCGAGATGGATTACTTGAGGACGCGCGAACAGAAGCTAAGGGACACAAACGAGAGCACAAATGAGCGTGTCAAGTGGTTCGCGTTGGGCACAATGGGATTGCTAGTTGGACTGGGCGCCTGGCAGGTTGTCTATCTAAGGGCTTATTTCAGGAGCAAGCATCTCATCTAAGCAGCACATCGACTGTGATGGCATAAGGAAACTTAACCAGAGGTGGCATTGGCCCATATGCGCAGTGACTGGGCCAGTCAGGTATTGCCATTCTGGCGTGGCTATGGGTTGTGTATGAAGCTACGGCTAGCATGTCGTTCTTTGCATACGTCTCGACATGGCGATTGGGTGGCGTTCTAGTTTCGTATTACCGAGGATGTGAAAACCAGCAAGAGACATGCTGTAAGTTCTTGCCCACATTTGTGTGTGGTGGTCGATCGAGAAGCACGCAGGCTCGATGGAGCGCTTCCAGCGGGCATAGGTAGCATGAATGAGCTCTTTTGAGCGATCTATGAGTGATTGGTATGGCGTTACAGTCGAGATAAATTCGTGACGTCGGTCCAACGCCAGACAGAAATGGCCTAAGCGGATGTCTCTTCCACTGCCTGCACTTCGAACACTTCACACAATCACTCCTTCAATCCTCTCAAAACGTACTCATTGTATGATCCAATATCGACGCCGACGCCTATGCCGACACCGTTGCCGACCGACCACATGCTAATTGCGCCACCCAGAACGGATCAGCCCCTTTTGTGAACTTACCTACAGCAGCTCTCCCTGCACGTGACATCTGGGCGGAAGGAGCTGGACAGTGCAGGGGCAAGGTTGGAGAAATCAACACGGAAACTCCCGCCGCAAGATGATTACCTATCTGATACGAGGGGCTGGATTTGGGTCTACTGAAAACAGGACTCCCTTGGGATCGGAATGAAACCGCCAGAATATCGCTGGAAGAGGTAATGAGTCGCAAGATATCGAGGGATCTTTGGAATGTGTACGAAAGAGACGGTAGCGTCTCTACTCCAAACGAAACATCATGAACTCGGGCTTCGCAATCTTCCAGGAAGTACATAGACATAGCCTGTCTTTGTGACCACCCAACACGGCCTGAAGTCATTGCAAATCTAGCGAGGTCGGCGTTTCGGTGTCTCGGTGAAGCGCGCAGGACGTTGTACCGATTGGCCGGGGAGCGGAAGGATAGGTAAGGCTTAGAAGCTTGGTCTTATAGGTACAAGGCTAGCAGAGCTGGCCCTGCATAAGACCTGTTTGACAGGGGGGCTAGAGCGCGCCTCGGTGTTCGACAGCGCCGGAGAGAGCGAAAGGCGCAGTGGACAATGAACTAAGAAATAGGAAGAGCGGTAGAGGGAATCGCGTGAGAATTGATATACAGCCTACCGCACTCACTTCTACGTCTTTGCATAGCCGTTGCATTCTTCTCAAAAATACGACATTGTTGAATTGCTTTTTGCGTCACGACTCACGGGCAGCGCGTGCACCGGGAAAGACACCGAGACGGATCCCAAAGTAGTCGGCCCTTGATCATGTCTGCGCCATTGGTAGGGAGAGGTGACGAATGATTTCCAGTCTTATTGCTGATTGCTCTACAGACAAACCATGGCGCACCATGGCTGCCGAACAACTGGTCGTTGGGTGGTGTACCCAAGAAGAGTGTGGACGTGCCCATCACGGCGGTGTTCCTGCTACTGTTTGTCGTTGGCGCAGCGACGCACATGACGATCCTGAGGCTGAATTTGAAACGAGGACATAAATTCCTCTTCAACGGTGTGTTGTTCGGTAAGACAATTTCGTCGCTGTGCTTTCCTTGTCATGGTTGTTGACCAGCTACACCAGGCTTTTGCATGTCACGAATAGTGACCTGTATCATGCGCATCTCGAGTATATGTCTTCCAACCAATGTATCTCTAGCTATCGCTGCTGCAATCTTCGTCGCGGCCGGGATCCTGCTCGTCTTCGTCATAAACCTCATATGGTCGCAACGAATTCTCCGCTCCCTTCATCCACACATCGGCTGGCATCCAGCTCTTTCTGTTGCTTTCAAGGCACTCTACGTCTTCATCGTCCTTACGCTGGTGATCAACATTACGGCGACGGTCCAGAGCTTTTACACCCTGAGGCCGAGGACGAGGAAAATCGATCGCTCATTGCAACTCTACGGCACCACATTCTTTGCTATCGTGAGCTCTCTGCCAATCCTGGTAGTCCTTCTCTCGCTGGCGATTCCTCGCCGCGGTGCCCACGACCGCTTCGGAGCCGGGAGACTGCGAGCCAAGATTACCGTGCTGCTCCTAGGTTCGAGTCTCGCGACGCTAGGTGCGTGGTACCGATGCGGAACTACGTGGAAAGATCCTGTTCCCAAAACCGAGCCTTTGCCTGGATATTTCCACAAGGCATGTTTCTACCTATTCAACTTCACGTTGGATATCATGATTGTGTATTTCTATGCGCTGATGCGAGTGGATTTGCGCTTCCATGTTCCCGATGGAGCCAAGGGGCCAAGAAGTTACGGGAAGCAACCGTCACAGGACGCGGAGGAGAAAGGACGCGAACCTGGCTTCGGTGAGGCGTAAGTAGGTAGTGGAGAGCCTTGGGAATAATTTCCTACCCCATGAACACCTACCCCGCACTGCTTTTCCCGCATTGGCTATCGAATGCCGCCACCTGGTGTAGAGTGTAGGGTAGTGTTACCATACGACACGTTGAAGCCCAGGACCCGGTGTTGCAGTGATTGGATCGTGTTGCGCAGATTGTTGGACTGTGGGGTCAGCAGTTTTCTATCGGGCCGCGATCGATGTGGCTTAGCGTTGACTGGCGAGCGCCAATCGTGTGCTGCAAAGGCGAGCGGCAAACCTCCCGAGGATCACAAACCTGGCACGCGCGGGCTGGAACTTCTCACTGCTTGTACTGTTTCCCACAATACGAGATGCCGACCCGGCCATGCCAAGAAGACGGCTCATCACGACGGCATGCCCGACGGTCCCTGTCAAATTTACCGGCCGCTCGGGCGGCCTTTGACGTGGGATGAGGCTGGGGCGGCATATAAGACGGCGCCCGGTGGTAACAACTGTGCAGGCTTGCGACTGTCCCAGGCCCGGCTATTCAAACACCAGAATGGCGCCAGCAGTATCCCAGCCAGGCGAGCTAGGTGTCGTCGAGACACTCGTTGCCAACGACCACGTCCGGTGGTGGAACAAGCCCAATCTCCGCCGCCTCTACCTCCTCCTCGTACCATGCTGTCTCTGCATCGAGTCAACCTCTGGGTTCGACAGCAGTATGATGAACGGCCTCCAGGCGCTCACGTACTGGAAAAATTATTTCAACCACCCCAAGGGCGCATCGCTGGGACTCTTGGTCGCGTGCTACAATATCGGCGCGATATCCAGCATTCCCTTCGTCTCCATCGTATCCGACCACCTGGGACGTCGAAGGAGTATCATATTTGGATCCATCATCATGATCATTGGGGCCATTATGCAAGGTCTCTCCAAAAATTGTGCGTATAATCTCACGTATAAATACACATGACTGCGAGTAACTCATATCGCACAGTGGCAATGTTCATCTTCGCTCGCATCTTCCTCGGCCACGGCATTGTCTACGCCATTGTCTCTGGCGCCGCTCTCCTCGGTGAACTCGGGCACCCCAAGGAACGCGCCTTTCTCGGCTCCATGTTCAATGCCTTCTTCGGTGTAGGCTCCGTGCTCGGCGCCGGCATCGTCGTGCGCACCCTGTTGATCCCCAACGACTGGTGCTGGCGTCTCCCCTCGCTGCTGCAAGCCTGCCCCTCCGTTCTCCAAATCATCTTCTGCTTCACCATCCCCGAATCTCCCCGTTGGCTCGTGAGCAAGGACCGCAGCGAAGAAGCCCTCAACATCCTCATCAAATACCACGCCGAAGGCGACGCCACCCAAGAACTCCCGCACATTGAAATCGCCGAGATCCGCAAGGCCCTCGAGCTGGAAAATGACGAGCGATCGCGCGGCTGGGCCGAGCTGTTCCAAACCAGCGGGATGCGGCACCGCTCCTTTGTCGCCGCGGGGCTCGGTCTTTTCGTGCAGTTCAGCGGCAACAACCTCATCTCGCAATACCTGGTGCAGATCCTAGACAAGATCGGCATCAAGGACGCCCACCGCCAGGTGCGCTACAACGTCGGAACCGAGTCGTGGGGCCTCGTTGTCTCCGTGCTCATGGCCGCCATTACGCCACGCTTCCCCCGGCGCAAAATGTTCCTCCTGTGCTCGAGCTGCCTGGTCGCCGTGTACACGGCGTGGACAATTGCCCAGGCGCGCAACCGCATCACGGGCTCCAAGGAGACGGGCTATGCCGTGCTGGCCCTCATCTTCTTGTACAAGCCCGCCTACTGCATTGCCTATAACGCCCTCACCTATGTGTACCTGGTGGAAATCTTCCCCTACTACGTCCGCACCAAGGGACTCAGTTGGTTCCAGTTATTCGGTCGGTACGTGTACTTGTTCTCCTTTCCCCCCTCTTCTTCCGCTTTGCTGCTAGACCCCCCATACTAACGCCACCCCCTCTCTTCGTCTCCAGCTCCGCCGTCATGTTCGGCTCCTTCGTCAACCCCATCGGCCTACAAAACCTCGATTGGAAATACCTCATCGTCTACGTCGTCTGGCTCTGCCTCGAAGTCGTCTTCATCTACTTCTTCTTCCCCGAGACCTTTGGCAAGACCCTCGAGGAACTCACCTTCCTCTTCGAAAGCGAGAGCGACAAGCGCGACGAACTTAATGCTACCGCTGCCAAGGCTGGCACTGATGGCCTGGTCGAGTTCTACGTGGCGCCTGAGAAGAAGGCCTGAGCGCGGTCGGGGGAGATTTTTTTTTTTAGTTTGAATGCATCCATCTATGTACTCATTTGACTGCCTCCTTGCAATGCTCGCACTAGATTTAACCCCTGTAGTGGAATTGTATAATCCGCGTGGAGGGGGGGGGGGGCGGTCACTGCTTTACGTAATGATTTACGAAGATTTTCCAACCCTGCATATGCTTTCCCTTGCCCCCGTTCACTCACCTTACACAGCTGTGCATGTAGAAAGCTAGAGAATGTAATGAATTCGTATTTTTTCTTAATGGCTGATGACGCGGAAAGCAGAAATGATAGCATCGCATGATTGGGGGAGTATGTGCATTATGTGTGTGGGGCGGGGTTATGAGTTGTGTGTAGCCTAAAGGTTGCTAGACAAAAACAAAACCTCTCCCTCCATTCCCCACCATAAGAAAATGAGACCCCAACAAAAAACCCCTGCCCTCCCCCCTCCCACACCACCAACGTCGGGGCAAGTAGGTAACCAACAACAAAGAAAAATAAAATACACCTTCTCTCCTCCCTCCTTCCCACCCCGCTTCTGACAAATAACAAACAAACGCGGGACAAGCCAAAAAAAAAAAACACCGCCTCTCCGCGACCATTCAGAAGAACATAAGAAACAGGGGGAAGAAAGAATGGTATAGAATTAGAATACCTGCCCCCCCTTGCATCCTTTTCTCGTAATGACACCATCAACAATAAGCAACTAGTCATTGCGGCTGATAAAATGCCTCGTGGCCCATTGCTTGTGGATAGTAGTACGCCCCGTCTGGTCCTGGCGTCATCATGCCGCCCATTCCCGGAACTGTAAAGCTGGGTTGAGCGTATGAAGCTTCCACAGACTGCAAGGGCGCGGTAGCACATGCAGCAGTAGTAGCAGCAGTAGCAGCAACAGCAGCAACAGGGACAGGAGGTGGCGGATATAGTGATGCGGAGTCGACATAGTAGGTCATGCCGTTGGACTCGTACGCCACCATGTTGGGGGGACCGGCGACTGGGGCTACGGGTGGCGCTGCGAGGGGTGGCGCTGTCACGGGAAGAACGTAGCCCGGCGGTTGGGCACCGGGAACGAACATGGGGATCATGCCTGTTGGACCCATGTATTGTGGCTGGGCACTGGTGGGCGTGTAGTAGTAGGTTTGTGGGACAAAAGGTTGAGGTGGAAATCCGGGCTGGGAGTAGGGCTGGAAGGCGGGGGCGTGAATTGCACGTTCAGGAATGTTGGATAGCGGTGTGCCGGTTGATGCTTGATTTGGGTAGGAAGGTTGACGGACGTGTTGATAGTAGGGTTGTGGTTGTGGTTGTGGTTGTTGTGATTGTGACTGTGGCTGTGACTGTGGCTGGGGTTGTTGTTGTGGCTGAGGTTGGGGTAGTGGTTGCGGCGGCGGCGGCGGCGGCGGCTGCTGCTCTTCTGGGGCCCCAGCGCCATTAATATGTGCAGGGACTTGCTGGTGGAAGGGTTGCTGTTCTTGCTGTTGTGGGGGGTTGAAGCTCATGGACGCAGGCGATTCAATACCGGCTACCGAGACAGTTTTTTGAGGACGTGGCTGATGAATGGGGAGTTGGCCCTGCCAGTTTTCACGGAAGGCTGGTTTTTGAGGGAGAGGGTAGTTTGGCATAGCATGGGTAGACACCGTCATCGACGGCCCCGTGGGCATGCGAGGACCACCACCCGGGGGTAAGCGCACCACAGGCCGGCTTGGGTCAGCAAAGCCGCCGTTTCGTGATAGAATGGAGCCAGCTGGCGACACGAGGCCCTCGCGTCCCATTTCACGGGCCATGGAGGAGCGCCTACTCATGGCGACGCTGGGCGAGTAGGCACTGCCACCATACATGCTCGTCCGGCGGCTCGCGGGCCCACCCTGGGTAGCACCAAAGGAGCCGAAGCGGCCACGGCCACGACCGAAGCCCTGCTGATTGGGGCGCAGTGCGCGTGGAATGAAGATGAAGGAACGCTCAACTGTGGGGAAGAGGTAGCGCGGCGGGGTAGGTGGCAACGAGATGCGGACGGGCTTGTCGCGGCGCAGCGGGGGCCGGTGATTAGGGAGGCGCGTATGCTGCTTGATGGGTACGTTCTGGAAGGGTATGGGGGCCTTCATGCCGGGCAGGAAGACGCGTACGAGGGCGTTGTGGGTGTGGACCGTGGTGGAGAAGTTGCGTGGCGGCGGAGGCTTGGCCACAGGCGGGGCATGGACTGGCGGCGGGGCTCTCACTGCATGGTGATGGATGTTGACCGTCTCGTGCAGATCGTGTTGCCAGGGCGAGTCGGTGGCCCCCGTAGAGAGTGGCGGCCCCCCGATGGCGTTCCCTCGCCCGCGCCCACGCCCGCCTAGTGGGCGGAAGCCCGCATGACCCGGGGCATGGCGGTGGTCGTGCATGAAGAAGGCGCCGCGGTTGGGTATGAAGGCGGGGTCCGAGTCGCGCTTCTTCTTGTACTCGTCATGCTCTCGCCGCCGCCGCTCGCCCAGCGTCTCCACCGTGGCAGCCGGCGGGTGGGCCGGCCGCATAGGCTCAGAGCGGGCAATGGGCGGCGAAGGCTGCCGGGCCCGCTGCACCGCAGCGCCGCGGCCCCCCTTCTTCCGTGTCCGCGCCGGCGCGCTGTCGATATCGCTCAGGTCGCTGTTGTCGGCATCGGCATCGGCATCCGCGTCGACGTCGCTCAGCACTGATGCCTCGTCGCTCTGTGAGTCGTCGTCGACTAGCGTAGCCACCGACCGGTTCTCGTCGTCGTCGTCGTCAGTGCGGCGGCGGCGAGCAATGTTGGTGGTGTGTTTGTGAGCGACGGCCATGGCGTGTAAGGAACGGGGACGTGGCCGACTGAAGAGGCTGGAAGCGATGGGAGGAGAGGCCACGGAAGGGTTGCCGCGGGGTGGTGGTGATGATGGTGGTGGTGGGCACGGTGGTAGCGATGGCGTGGCGGGAAGCGGCAGCTGGCAAGCAGGCAGGCAGGCAAGCAGGCGAGCGGGCGGTGCGAGCGTACTCTTCTGAGCTGGCCGTTGGTGGGATAACGGACTTTGGCTGGGCTCGACGTGACAAGATGGCCAAGGCTAAGGAAAATATGGCGGGAGTTGCCGACGCGGGAAAGCAACGCCTGAGCCGGGTGCCCTGTGCATAGTGCACGGACCATGGTGGCGTCTCCGCGCCTTCCCGTCAACAACAACATGGACGACGATGACGATGAACGACGACGACGACGACGACGACGAAAATGATGATGATGCGGCCATGTTGGCTCCTCACACGCAGAGCACCAGCCCGTCTAGCCCTACCATCTCGTGCAGTGCACGTCCACACGAATCGATTACAAGATACATAGTTGGGCTCTAGGCTCGGCCCGGCCTGCAAGTCCCCTCCCGTGCGCCACGCTGATGCTAGATATATAATGCTGATGCTGGTGCTCGTGCTGAAGCTGCCGCCTCCTCCAAAGCATACCACGGCCACAAAACGCCCCTGGAAAACCCCCTGCAGCTGAAGTCGCCCCCGGAAGAAGCGTGCTACATGCTGACGTCGTGAATATATGTGCAGTTGTCGCCCTTGTTGCACGTGCCTTTGGAATAGAACTTGCACGCCAGCACCTTGTGAGGTCTTTCTCCACGATTCTTATGCCGTTTGCCTGTACCTTGGCTGCCGTTGGCCAGGCTGCTCCCGTCGTCGCGTCCCCGCTTGCTTCCACCATTCGCTTGCTGCTCCGTCTGATCTGGTTGACCATGCTGATCTTGCTGGCCATGTCCCTCCTGCTGGCCACAGCCCTCCGGTTGATTGTACTGAGCCTCCACGGGACCCTGCGCTCCAAACGGAAATGCAAATGGCATTGGGCCCGGCGGGGGCGGTGGAAGTGTCACTCCGTTGACTGCCTGTCCTTGCATCGCAGCCATCCAACCAGCATAATCGAATGCCGCTTGAGCAGGCTGTTGCTGTTGCTGCTGCTGCTGCTGCTGCTGCGGTTGCGGTTGCTGCTGAACGGGAGCTTGCACGGGCACTGGTGCTGCTGTTGCTTGACCCAGGGATGCGAGAAGAGCCGCCAGGTCGGGTGCAGGCGCCGCTGGTGCTGCCAGTACCGGTGCCGGCACAAAGGGTTCTTGCGTCGCAGATGGCATCGGGAAAGGCGTTGGATTCGTCCCAGTACCCGTGTTGGTGAGCTGCGCAATAATTCCCTCGAGACGACTGAGATCCGGAACAGCAATAGGCTGTGATGCTGGTGGGTACCTTGTCAGCACAGACGGGGGTGGGGTGCCAAAAGCGAGGGGCGTAGCTGCTGAGGCTGACTCCACATCCATGGCTTCCGGTGGCTCCCGTGGCGATGGGGGAACGTCGCTGCTGCTTGAATAAAACACCATCAGCGTGCCATTCTCCCGTTGCATATTCGCCTCTTTCTCGGGGCATGTCGGCTGGTTGGTTCCCCCTCCATACGGCTCGTAGTTGCCTTTTGCATCGGCCGGCATGTCGCTGAAGTCAACCAGAGATGGCTCGGTCCACGGCCGATACTCCACCTCTTCCGGCTCGTCATCATCGTCCTCGTCGAGCTCTTTGTGCTGCTTGAACATACGCCCCTCCCCGCCAATGTCGCCCGCATCCCGGACCAAGTTCTCCTCATGACCCTCCTCTTCTTCTGGCACGTGACTGAAATACCGTATGTCCACCAGAGATGCGTCGGGACGAAAGGCGACGCGGAGATGCCGTCGAGATTCTTTGCGAAGACGCTTGGCTTTCTCCTCGCTCGTTTCCCCAGGAAACTGCTTCTCCGTTTTCACCGGCGCGACGGCTTGCTCCTTGGGTCGCACCAGAGACGCCATAGTCTGCGCGAAAGAAAACCCCGGCTTCGCTGCCGTTGTCGTCGTCGTGGCCGTTGTCGTCGTGGCCGTTGTCGTAGCGGGCTTTCGGTCTTTGGCCGTAGCTGCGGCAGCAGCCTTGGCTCCAAGGGTAGACTTGTTGGCCGAAGCACTTGGTTGCACGGCTGGCTTCTTGCTAGCGGCGGCGAGGGAGGCGAAGATGCTGGACGGCTTGTTCGTGGCCTGATGGACACGAGTCTTGATCGGCGCGGGCGCAGCCAATGGCTTCTCGCCAACTTTCTTTTGCGTAAACGTGAGTTTGGTCGCGGTCGTCGCCATGTCCTTTTTCACGCCATTGGTCAGCGGCTCCGCGGGTTTTGCTTTCTTCAGTGCAGGGCCTTCGCTCCCAGCGCGATTGCCAGCGTCGGTGGCCGGCCGTTTCGCGCCTTTATTTTCTGTTTGTCCAGCGGTTGGCGGAGGACTACTCTTGGCCTTCTTCGAGTTGGAGACGGCGCCATCAAGGATTTGTTGGATGAAGCCCTTGTTTGTCTCATTGGCATTTTTCTTCATAGATGTGAGCGCCTTAATAAGCTTGGTCTCGTCCAGAAGCTCAGAGGTCAAGAACCCGCAACGCGCCAGCACCTCGTATATGACGGCTGAGAGCGGGCCATCATAATCCTTGCTATGGAAACGATTGGCCAAGAACTGATAACACAGGTACAGGAACGGCTTGATTTGCCCCAAATGATAGACCACGTCGGGGTGAGAGTACTCTAGAGCCGCCTTGAGAGCCGCTTGGAGCAAATCGCGTTGGCTAGCGACCCGGCTCTTCAGTACAGGCAGCTCTCCGCTCTTCTTCTGGTCCTCTGCATCGGTAACAGCCTTGCTGTCAATGCGCCACCGCTTCTGTATTGTGCTCAGCACCTCCCAGATTTCGCGCATGCTACTCTTGATCTTATCAGAACTCGGTGATGAGGACAAAGGACACCAGGTTGCTTTGATGACATCATAACGGACAGCCTCCTGCGGATCGTCAGGCCTTGAGGAAGGGATGGGCATCACTTCCTCTTCCTCGTCACTCGAGTAGTCACTGTCGTCATCCGACGACTCGGACGAGCTCCCACTCTCACTCGCGCCCTTCTTCCCACCCAAAGCGCTTCTCACCGGCCTCCTCGCCGACTTCAAGGACTTGGACTGAGACTTGGCTAGTGCAAGTTTAAGACGCAATTTCTTGCTATCGGCACCCGCCTTCTTCAGATCCTTGCTAGACTGTCGGGGCGTATAAAGCGGGAGTGCAGCTACACAAGGATTAGAACGAGCGATATCAGACATGTTATTTGAGCACCACGGCTTACTTCTATTGGTAGCCAAATGAAACGGTTCTGAACCAAGAGTCACGAATTTATTCAAGGCAATAGACTTGGTGGCTTTTGCCAGCGCTGCTTGATCCACAACATAGAGCCCGCCTGACCTCCTGCCCTTTGGAATTTCATACTCCGGGACACGCACTGGCTTCACTAACGAGCATGGTGGTGTTGCACGCGGCTGAGCAAAAAGCTCTGCCGTGCTCTTGGACATGAGGTCAGCACTCGTTGTCACGTGGAAGGGGGTGTGGTGCGCTGGCGCGAGACGTACCTGATAGGGTGACAATGTAGCCCGACCTTGGTGGGTCGAGGGCGCGCTGTGCTGCAGGGCTTGGGGTGTGACCGTCCCAGGTTGCGTGTGCGAAGTGCTCTGTTGGCGCATGGGCATGGGGTACTGTGAGTCTTGTTGCTGTCGGATGGCGCTAGGGTCGAGCCCCAAGCTGGGATCCACATTCGACGCCTGGCCGTAGGTGCCTAGGGAGCCTTGCTGGCCAAACTGGCCATACTGGTACGGCGACGGCGTGTGGGCGCTGGGGTTCTGGGCTGGGTAGGGCTGGCTGTGCGAGGAAAAGGAGTGTTGGGTGAAGGCGGGGTTGTGCCAGGGCTGGCCCGATGGCGTGGGGCCCAGGCCGGATTGCTGGCCGAGCTGCTGGTCCCACGAGGGGGTGCCATAGCGGTCGGCGGCGTTGAAGAGGCTGGTGTAGGCGGCGTCGGTGTAGATGTTCTGGGGCGGCATCGGGGACTGGTCGGAGGGCACGTGATTGGCGGCCATGTTGAGGGGGGTGCAGGGTTGTGATTGGCCGGGACGGGCGGGGCCTAGTCGGCACACAGCCTTTATGCGGCGCTAGGCAAGAGCGGGACTGGCGGCAAGTCACAAGCGTGCGCTGTTGCCGGTTCAGGGAACCGCGGGTTGGAATGGTCGATGGACAACAAGACGTCTGGCGGCGGAGGCCCGGGGGCGAGTCTGCGGGCAGCCAAGACCGTTTCCTGGCTGTCCGCCCGTGCAGGCGGAGGGCGGCGGGGAGGGGACTTGGCTATCTGAGGCGAGGGCACGGGCCCCGCGTATTACTGCGATTGCGGGTGCAGCGCGTCACGTGCGACGGCGGCGCAGCCCCAATCGCCCAGGCCTGAATTCGAGGGGCCGAAGCAGTCGCCGCCGCGGGAACAATGGTCACGCTGGCCTGCACGATCACCTGTGGCCTGCTGCCTGCTGCCTGCGGCCTGTCGCCTGTCGCCTGTCGCCTGTCGCCTCTCGCCTGCAGCCGAACGACGCCTGACGGCACGCACACTGACCGACGGCACACGGACTGGCACCCCAGCGAGGGCCCGAAAAAAGAGAAGCTAGCCTAGGCGTGCAAGTAGACGCCCTTATTAGGTGGGCACGTGTTCACGGAGGAGCGGCATGCGTGTCAAGAGGGAGAAGGGGATGGTTGGTGTCGTGGTGTTGCGGTGTTGTTGTGTTGGTGATGGTGGTGGTGGTGGTGGTGGTGGTGGTGGGCGGCGGTTGGGGTTGAAGAGCGAGGGAGGCGACGCAGGGGCGAGCGCTGTTTTCAGCGCGCGCGCCTGCCAAGTCGCCATGTGCGCTAGTCCTGTTCGGGCGCGCTACCGGCTGCCCGTTGACCCCGGCTTCGACGACCGCACCGCACCGCCTGTCTGTCCTCCACCATGGCCACGACGCTGCGCGACCGGCAGATAGGTAGGCGCGACGTGCACGCCCGCCGTCAACCGCCGCTGACGAGCTCCCACAGCCAGCATCAAGCGCATCCTCAACCTCAACGCGCCCGTCCCCGACGCCGACGCCCCCGACGATGCGCCCTCGCAGCCCTCGGCGGCGACGGCGCTCCCGCCCGACGGCGCCGCATGGAAGGTGCTGGTCTTCGACGACATGGGCCGCGACGTCATCAGCTCCGTCCTGCGTGTCCACGACCTGCGGGCCGCTGGGGTACGGCCCGCCGTCTCCTGCCGCCCGGCGTCGTTGCAGCTGGCTAAGAAGCGCCCTAGGTCACGATGCACTTGAACATCAACACGGCCCGCCACGTGATTCCCGACGTAGGCGCACCATTCCCTCCGCCTGGGCTCGTCCGCTGACGGCCACAGGTGCCTGTCGTCTACCTCGTTGAGCCTACGCCGCAAAACCTCGCCACCATGACTGCTGACCTCGCGCGCGGCCTCTACAGCCCCGCCTACATCAACTTCCTCGCCAGCATCCCGCGGCCCCTCCTCGAAGACTTTGGCGCCCAGACTGTCGCCTCGGGCACCGCAGACCACCTGGCCCAGGTCTACGACCAGTACCTCAACTTCGTTGTCTCCGAGCCAGACCTGTTCCATCTGAATATCAAGGGCGCCTACCACACCCTCAACAGCGGCCAGACGCCCGACCAGGAGCTCGATGTCGTCATGGACCGCATCGTCTCCGGCCTCTTCTCCGTCGTCGTCACCATGGGCGTCGTGCCTATCATCCGCTGTCCCCAGGGCGGCCCTGCCGAACATATCAGCGCAAAGCTCGATCGAAAACTGCGCGACCACATCCTCAACTCCAAGACCAACCTGTTCTCTGACCTCAAGTCGTCTACACTCGCCTCTCGGCCTGTATTGGTTATAGGCATGTTGAGCTGGCCCAGAACGCATACTCGCACAGACTAACACGGCCCCAGTCGACCGAAATGTGGATCTCGTTCCCATGTTTAGCCACTCGTGGATTGTAAGACTAATCGTAGCCCTTACATCCTCCAGTCCTAACCATGGGACAGTACCAAAGCCTGATCTACGACGTGCTTGACTTCAACCTAAACAAGATCAGCATGACCGTCCCGCTCGACAAAGACCACCCTGAAAAGGGTGTCAAGAAGCAGTCGTACGACCTCACCGCATCCGACTACTTCTGGGCGAGAAATGCCGCCCTCCCTTTCCCGAACGTGGCAGACGACGTTACCACCGAATGGAATAAATACCAAGAAGATGCAGACAGTGTCACAAAGAAGACGGGCACAACGTCTATCGAGGATTTGGATGGGCAAAGCAACCAGTTTGCGGCACACCTCAAGGGTGCCATGGCATTGTTGCCTGAGTTGCGAGAGAGAAAAGCAACCATCGAGGTCGGTTCTAGCCCCCCATTCCGAGCTCTCTCCCCTGACGATGTACAGATGCACATGAACATACTTGAGGCTGTCATGGAGGGCATTAAGAGTACGTCTGACCGCCAATACTACTTGCGAGGCGTCATTACTAACAGATGTAGACCGTAAAATTGATTTCTACTTCCAGCTAGAAGAAGAACTATCTAAACAAACGAAATCCCAGATCCTAGATCTCATCAAGGACTCTGACAAAGGCAACGAGCCGCTTGACAAGCTTCGCTTGTTTCTGCAGTGGTATATAACTACCGAGCAAGAAGTCTCCCGCGGCGACCTAGACAGCTTCACGCAAGCTCTGGATGCTGCCGGCGCTGATACTACGGCTGTCAAGTACGTTAAGACTGTCCGCCAACTCACACGCATGACCATGATTTCTTCAGCACCCACGCAACCCGCGCAAACAACCTCACAGCTTTTCGGCGGTTTCTCAAGTCTGTCCTCTCGCGTCACAGATCGCTTCAAGGAAGCTGGTCTCGGTGCAAACTTTGAGGGTGTTCTGTCGGGCATCAAAAACTTCCTACCCACTAACACTGACTTGACATTGACCAAAATCACCGAGTCTCTTATGGATCCGCAAAATGCGTCATCAAGCGCAATTAGCAAAACAGAAAGCTATCTGTACTTCGACCCCCGTTCCGCCAATGCCCGCGGTACGCTACCTCCGGCGAGTGCATCGCGTGGCCAGCAGAGCACGGGTGGGCGCGGCATTGATGCGACCTTTGGGCAAAGACGACAAGGTTTCAGCGAAGCCATTGTATTTACTGTAGGTGGAGGATCCATGGACGAATACGGCAACCTGCAAGAATGGGCTAAGCGCACGAGTGCTACCACCGGCGGTGCTGGCACGGGCCCGAAGCGCAGAGTCGTATATGGCAGTACAGCGCTTTACTCTGCGAGAGAATTCGTAACAAACGACCTAGCACAGCTGGGAAGAGAGAGTACCTAGCAAAGCTGGTCATGGCATGTAAAAGCTATCAGGGAATACATCATCAATTCTCTAGCTAATGCCAAATGCTTCTCCTGCCATCCACACCCGCCTCCAAAGAATCATCAAAACTTGAGGCTGGAACTAATCCGGAAAATGATCAATCAGCATTGCACTTCACTCTTCAAATTAATTCTTTTCCATGCACTCGTATTAAGCCAATAATCCAATCTCTGTCCCCCTCCGCTCCAGTGCCGATTTTTCGGTTCAGTCCATAAAAGAGGAGGGAAAAGAGCACGAGCTGTCTGGGTTCAACAATGCGACTACGGCGTAAACATGACTTCGTGTATCCGTCGCATTAGAATGCCGCCACATAAAACTCAAGACTCCAGTGATGCCAGAGCGACTGTTTCCTTTTGCTTTCCATGGCTGCCGACAATGAGGGCAATACATGGTAGAAATGGGCTGCGTTTCGTTCCGCTTAATTTGACTCGTCGACCCATTTTTTTGAGTTGGCAGAATGGGCTATCCGCATAGTCCTGGTAGCCAAACGATTGGTTTCCTAGTAGCCATAGAATACCAGTTTTGCAAGCACACTCACGGGTTATCCGCGCGCCTGGCACGTAGTAGTAAGTACGTACTGTGTTCGGGATTTTGATAGCGTCTTTCATGGTGAAATTCGTTCGGGCTTCCACGTATATATATTTCTCCGTAGTCGAGTCCCAATACTTGTCATGCGTTACCAAGTTTCCCAACTAAGGGTACCGGAAAAAATGTTCAGATGCATGTGCTTCTCGCAGGGACTAAGGTCGGAAGATAAAGAAGAGACCTTTACAGGTCTCTGTCGTGCCTCCTATTGTGACTTTGGCCTCCAAAAAATCAATCCCGCGTATCCCCAGGGCGCTGGTCTTGACCTTGAATGTAAAGCCGTTGATTCGAGCGGTCGCTGGCTCGCCGTTACCCAGCTTGGTATATTTGTGGGAGGAAGAAGGGAAGTCAGGCGCAGCGAAGGCTGTGCTTAATAGGGCGCACAAAATGGTGGAGAGAAGACGCATTGTGCCTGGGAGATGATAATGGAGGATATTGTAGATAGTAAGTACAAATACAGGAACACGCCTGTGAATATATACCTGTATCTCCTTTCAACCCTGCCTGTAATCAGATAATATATAGTACCTACATATAAAACACCAAGCACTATCCAAGTACTGCGCATCTCTCGGACGCTTCTCAAGTGGCAGGTTTAAATACAAATAGTTTATTATACTCACAGAATGAGTATATTTTCTATAAATGGATATATATATATGTACAACTGAACCATACGTAAAAGTCTTTGCAGCTAGCTCCCTGGCAAAAAAAAAGGCGGCTAGGCGAGTCTCCTTTGCCGACTTACACGGCGTTTGCCTTATCTATGAGTACTAGCCCAAGGCTCCGTGCCTACCCCCTCTATTTGCATTAGATAGTATGGTATAATGACCCTAGCTATGCGGTAGTTGGTATTCTTAACGCCGGAGACAACGAAAGGGAAGCATGAGATTGTTGTGACGATCCCCAATACGGAATGTCACTTGCACTCTATCGATTGGTAGATGGCTTGACTGAATAGTATTTGCCTCGGGTCCTTCCTTTAGAACTAATTAATCTCTAAGTAGAGGTAAACGCTTGGTAGAGGAGAAGAATTGTATTCGTTGCAACATTTAAAATCAATCAGGCCGAGGCCGCCTGAAGTGGGTTAACTTGCTGTGCAACCGCAATCTGCTCTCAGTAGCGTTTGAACTACTAGCATACAAAGAAACTCCCGGTTTACGCGACGCTTGGAACTGGGAGCCACGAGCCACTACCCGCATTGTAAAAATGTAATACTGGATGCATCTCGGCTATGATATAGTGGTCTCTCTATTAGGTCATCTTAGTTTCCAAGCGATTCGGTAGGCAAGCGGCCTAGCTGGGAGAGAGAATAAGGTACCTGATGTTGATATCGGCTTGTGGAATCTTGGGGCAACGTCCCTTTGCGAGCCTCTGCAGTTGTAAAATGATTTGTAGCACGCACGACTTGGTCTTGGTGCGTCCTCGGGTCTTGATAGCGGCTGTAATGGACCGTGATTGTCCATCTGTTTCGCAAATAGTTACGTGCCCCATCTTTAGACACTTCGACAGAGAAGTCTGGATTGGTACACTTGACAGAGCTGAGGTTGTTTTTATAGCTACAGTCTGTGGAAATATCTCCTATTCGCAGGTTTACGTTAAGGAGATGAAATTGACTTCGCCTTAAGGCCCCGGCCCCTGGCTGGAATTGGAAATTCGTGATGTAGAGAATGTTTGGTGCATTTCCGACTCGTGTACTGGTAGCTGGGGCGGCTAAGGCTAGGACAGCACCAAAGAGGATGGCAGAAACAACATTAAAAAGTCGCATGGTAGTAAACAATAATCAACTCCTGAGGGTAAACTGGAGGTATTTGTTCAGGACAGGGATAAATTGAAATTTTTCTCCTATATATATATTTTCTCAAGTTATGTATCACCTGTAGATGAACGAAGTTCTCCTAGCTCACTGAAACAATAAATAGAAATATATATAGATAGGATCAAACATCTTGGCACGTATTTTTGGGCCTACTAAAAAAGCGCATTACGCAGGTCTAGTTTGCCACTTTATATAGCATAACGCTTCCTAAATAGCGTAGTAGACTAAGCCTCCGCTTTTAGCTACACTAGATTTTCAAGTAATATCTCTTAATCGTATCTAAGACAATGGTTTTACACATCCTATTTCTGTGTTGTTTTGCTGCAAGGTGATAGTCATATAAGTACTACCGTAAAACGTCCTGAAGAAATAATATTTAACAAGATTTCTACGAGTAATTAGCTTGTGATGAAAATGAAATAAGCGCTCCCTTACTCCAGGCGGCGTCCTTTATGCTTATACCTAAGAAATCGGCGGGTTTCTCAAAACCGGCACCCACGAGAGAGTAAGCAGATCCCATGAATGTACTACTAAATTCATCGGGGACAAAATGTAGTAGGGTATCTACTTGAGTATATTAGTTTCCAAGGTAGTAAAGCACCTCTAGCAAGATGGGAGAAACTAGGTACCGGCTCTCGACTTTGGCTTCTGGGATCAGGGGGGATCATCCCTTTGAGCGCCTCGTGCATTGAAAAAGTCCGTACCACGCGCACTTGTTGTACTTCCTGTGTGGTCGGGTGTTGGAAGCGGTTATAGTAGACAGTGATTTCCCACTTGTCCCGGAAAAAGTTACTAAACCAGCCCCCATCTACTTCCAGCTTGAAATCTGGGTTGTCACACAGAATAGACCAGGGAAAGTCGCTGATGCTCCGACAAGATGTTGAAATAGGTCCTATTGCCAGTGTCACGTCGAGGAGTTTGAATTCTCTCATTGGGTCTCGAAACACCTGAAATTTGAAGTTGGCGATGGAAAGATGGTTGAACGCGCGTTGAACGGGTTGCGTTGGGGCCGCGAAGACAGTGCCCAAGAGGGCGGCGCAAGCGATGACAAAAAAGCGCATGGTGATTGATGATCAATACTGAAAGATGAGCTTGTAGAACTCTACTAGGGTGGCAGCATAACCTGATATAAATTTCCAACCCCTCTCCCAATTAACGCATATGTGCTCACTGGTAAAAAAAAGCGGTTTACGTGGGATTTTTTTTACAGATGCGCATGTTTCCTATATAAATAGTACAAGTCTTGCGAAAAGTGGAAAAATTAACGCTTAAACCGGCAACCACTGTAACATTAACCAATCGTACGCCTTTGGTTCTAAAGAGATGAAGGGCAAATAATGGTAGTGCTAATGGAGTAGATTAGTTTCTGGGCTAGTGTAGGTGAGTGCTCGTCACGCACCTGGTTTGGCATTCCTTCCACCTCCTTTATCGAACCTTTTTTCCTTATATCAATAGTCTTGCGGCCGCGGACTCGTTTGGGTTTGCCAGAATAGGTATAAGGAAAGCTGTTATAAAAGACCGTGATTGTCCAGCGGTTACTCGATTGGTTTACCAACCCGCCTCTGGACACCTTAAACTGGAAATCTGGGTTGTCGCACCGAATAGACGTCCCTTCTATTCCTTCGCCCTTACAGATGGTCATGACATTTGCTATTTTCAGGGTTACGTCGAGGAGTTGGAATTTTGGGGATGATCTAGGTTTGCTGAGCTGCCATCGGATAACCTGGTAACGAAGGTCGATGATTTGGAACTGATCTCGCGAGTGTAGGTAATAAGCCGGAGGGGGTCATCTCTCGTGACGTTCGTACGCCGGAGGAAGATCGAGAGCTGGTGAAGTTGGGGCAGCCGAGGCAGCAGCCAAGAGGGCGGCGCAAGCGGCCAAGAAGCCCACTATAAAAGATGGCGAGGATCGGTGAAACTGCATCTTTGGGGCTGAAGTATATGCAGGTGTTCCTTTGAACCCATCCATCCCCCTAAGATATACCAAGCGCCCTCCAAGCTACGCAGGTTTTGTGGGAAGCATCACAGACATAATCTGAAACGCCAAGTATTCTGATTTTGAACAGCAGACCGCGCTCCCCACTCCCCTCCCCGACTCGCCAAGAAAGCAAAAGCATGTGAATTTACCCAGATAAGTGTACAGTGAAACAGAGAATACCGAAAAATGAACTGTGTGGTGTGCCGCAAAAAAAAAAATCAAGAAAAGACATGGATCCGTTACAACTCGTGTGTGCATATCATGCAATAGTATCGAACCATGTGCGCACTTTCTACAGAACTACTTTGTTCGTGAAGAGAAACCTGCACATGAAAACAGAATGCGAAAAATTCTAATCCTGCTCCTAAAATCAATCTGCGAACAGTTGTTGTGAACGCAGGCGCTCGTTGGAATATCACTGCCACTCCTCTTCGTGGGACGTGCCCGATACAAGTATCATCCAACAACACAATATCCGTCCGTGCATACTTGTAGACGATCAGAAGATTGCATCTATGGTTATCTTGCCCTCGATTTTGTCTACTTCATTGGTACACGGTTGATCAAAGCATACTGCCAATAGCTCAAAGCCATGCAAAGACCCGGTTCGCCGTCGTGATCATTGCCATCGTTGATCATGTCGAAACATAACGTTACTTTCCACAAGGAGACAAGGAGCTGAGATGCAATCCTGTAGCCAGATGGATATTTTCGGGTAGCGAGGCGTATTGCCGGGTTGTCGCATCTCGGGTAGACGATTCCCAGCGCCATTCTCGTTCCTTTAAAAGCCTAGGCTAGGACCGGACGGGAGGGAATTGGCAATGACGTTGGGTCTCATCCGAGGTCGCTACCAACTACCATACGGACCAGAAGCAATTCTATCGCATGAAAGCCACCAAATGCTGGACTTGTTGCGCCATACGACTAGCTCTAACGCACACAAGATCGTCTAGACGGAAAGAAGGCAGAATGCCCATGGAAGAAAAGACCTCTTGGGTCAAGGTGAGGGCTGAAGAAGAGAGATTGCATATTACACGTGAGGAGATCGATAGAAAGCACGATTTGAGTCACAATTTGAACAGGAAGTGAGATCTATTCAGGCCAGGCAGAACATTTACTTTATTGTTCTCGGGCGATGCAGGTTAAAGAAAGCTCTGAAGTAGCATTCATTGCCCGAGAGTGAGCCGCGTTCAAAAGAAGAAGAAGAAGAAAGAAAGAAAAATCTATAGCGGATAGTGCTGGTGATGGGTAGCAATAATTTCAAGCCAAGGGCTAACGCCACACTCCATACTAAACTAGCTTCGACCCGAGTTCATCACGTATAAAGCAATGCCTGTCTTGCGACAGCTCAACACGATGCATCCTTCCGGCAGCGTTAGACACTTTCGGCCCGTGAAACCCTACCGAGAACTTCAAGAAAATCGTAGGAAAGATGAATTAGTCAATCTTGGCGTTTGCGAGCCTGTCATTAGACCCGGCTATCACATTCGACATGCGGACGTTTTGGCGCTTGTACTTGCTGTGCTTTCTGAGACGTTTCCGTGCGACCATGACCGGTACTGAGGATTTAGTAACAAGGTAATTACTAAAAGAGCCGAGCAGAACACTGGCAGAGTTAGTGCAATACCTGGAGAGAAGTGTAAGGAAACGAACCCCTTGAGAGCAGTGCGACCTCTGGACCCAAGGATGACCAGAGTGGGCTCCAGAAAATCAATCTAATAGGGAGTTTGTCAGTATGAATCGTACAGGTTGATATACGTTCGAGGCTTACCACTTCAGTAATCATGTGCTTTGGACTCTTGCAATGGAAAACCTCTACCACGGCGCGCACTTGCAAGCGAGTTTTCCGCAGCAACTTGACGCACCTATCAGACACCTCCACACATGCCTGATAGCGGTCTTTCTCAGCCTTGCTCATGGCGCCCACGTTGGCTTCTGTTGCCATTATTGAGTTGGACAGAGCCGAAAAGCCAGACCGGGCCACTGGTAATCCACCGTGATTCGACAACGCTTTCTTAAGATGATCTGATTCCTGTTGCCCCGTAGTTCCCTGACTGATCGGTGCACCAGAAGCGTCTGTACCAACGACACCCACCTCCTCGTCTACAGCATAGACGGCGAGAAGTGTGTCACCGTCGCGCAATACCGTACCAATTGTCCACTCTAAAGCATACGCGGCTTCGTCACTGAGATCTGTTGACACCAGGTAGACACGCTGGCGCCTTAAACCCTTTTGGGCGTCATCTGCG
>Ga0182211_1000071_pt1 | contig 26910 bp, 29 predicted proteins | sample G5R1MG_20_FD_129660 | JGI IMG/M metagenome (GOLD analysis project Ga0182211, IMG submission 129660) | Switchgrass phyllosphere microbial communities from Michigan, USA - G5R2_MAIN_03OCT2016_LD1 MG | ecosystem: Host-associated > Plants > Phyllosphere > Phylloplane/Leaf | place: USA: Michigan... | reverse complement strand
TCGTGGGTATTAGTCATGAGTATGCTGCTTCCCCCTGTTCAAATCATTCCGTGATGGTCCATTTCGCCAGTTCGATGGTCCATGTAATCGGTATGGGTACCAGCAACGAGGTGGATACCCTGTGATCGTAGAGGGATGCGCATCGTGATCATGAGCAGATTCGACTTGTCCGCTCTTTTTACCCGGTTAAATCATTCCGTGATGAACCATTTCGCCAGTCCGATGGTCCATTTAGTCGGTATGAGCTCCAGCAATGAGGTGGATACTTGGTGATCATAGAGGGATGCGCATGGTCATTATAAACAGATTCGAGTAGGTGCTTTGTTGGGTTAGACAAAACACTATCCAAGGGTGATGCAAGGGAAGTATTCGCACAAGGACATACCATTTGAGCCTCCGCGGAACGTAAATCCCGGCACATGATGTGTAACGTATGGCTAGAGTCATAAATGACAGCCTGTTTGCAGTCATGCCTCAAGATTGAATGAGTCGTAGGCAATGAACTTGAAAGACGTTCAAAGAATGGAAGATTGGAAGAGTGGGAGAGTAGCATCTTCGTCTGCTCCGACTTGGAAAGCATTCCAGTTGACGGGGACTAGACCAACAGGGCCGGACAGAGTTGGAGCGTTGGTAGAATAGTTGGCATGGCCCGCATTGTTCGCAGCCAATTCTGCTGCAGCCGCATCGTAGAACTCTGCATCTTCAGAATCGACCATCTTTTGAAGATCACTTCCCTGGTATGACGCAACTTTGATGTGAGCATCGGTGATTTCTGCTTGAAGGTTGCGGACAACATCGATGTTCTTAGCAGTCTGGCGTTTGTTCCTACGCTTGTTGCGAGCGAGAACTCGACTATCGTGGATGGCAGTTGCAGTCTGAGAAACTACCTTGACTTGTGTAGTCTGTCCAGAGTTCTGGGCAGGCGACTGACCAAGAAAGGTTGGAGAAGTGGCGTTGGGGTCGGCAACATAGGAATTGGCATAGCCCAAGGACTGACAGTAGCTGATGATATCCTCAACCGAGAGAGCCAAGGGTGCAAGTCCAGCGCCAACAGAGATTGGTTGGAAAGTGTCATCGCGTGAGAGTGAGGGTGCTCCATCCTTGTCGATAGTGAGAGCCCAACCGTGACACTCAAGATAGATCTCCTGCGAAGGGATACCGAGATACGGACAGATTATGGCGAAGAATTCATGAAGGGGAGCATTGTCCTTGCCAACCTGATCGCGGATTGTAGACCAGGCCTTGGCCATGAGAGACCATAGCGACTTGTTGGGGTCTTCCTCCCACATGATTCCCATAGGATTAGACAGCATCTTCATGGGCCACGGCTTGAAGACGGGAATCGAGATGTAGTAGCCTGGCAAGTTCAACTCGGTTCGTCAAGAAAATGCGACTTTAACTTACATCGAAAGCCAACAAAGGCGTTGAGAGCTTTCTTTGCCTTCTCTGGAGTCGTGCTGCGACCAACAACAGCGGGAGGTAAGTTTAGAAGTGAAGCTGTGAGCGCAGCTTGTGCTGCCGGCTCTCGAATAGCTCGCACCAACTGCACCATCTGTGCACCGCTGCGAGTGCTGAGGAAGTGCGCAATTTCAGCAGAAGTGGGATCCCGAACGATCGCCCGCAGAAACTCTTCAGTTGCGGACGACATGAAGGCTAGCAGTAGGATTATTTGTCGACGAGCGTCGGTGCAGCTGCGCCTCTGAAAAGGATTGATGAAGTCTGCCAAAGAAGAGAAGAAGGTGTGGAAAGTAAGTGGGTGAGTGAGAGGTAGAAGTGAGACAAAGACAGGAGGCAGAAAGTATAGGCTTAGCGGGGCAGGCAACAGGCGAGGATGCCTATAGATTCACCGTTGCGTTGGCCCATGCATTCACTGCTGGATTCACCGTGACTTGCCAGCCAATTGCGTAATCGCGAATTCGCATGATGAGGCAATTTCGAAATATCAAACGAATGCTTGTGGGCACTAGCCTGGATATGATTTTTGGGAATTCACAAACGGGAAACTTTTGGTTGTCTTACTACCTAAGACATACCAGAGCTACAGGAGAGGTACGTGGCGCGCCTTTGCTCTTTCCCCGATCTCATTTTGGCGACTATGATTCCGGTAAGACTTCATATTGTCGAGGGGAATATGATTTCTATCATGATTTGCTCGTTGGTCTTTGTGCGATGCATTTCCACTTCTGGATATACATAACTACTACACATCTTGTCCAAATCAACGCCCTTTTAGCAAATATATGGGAAGTCCCAGAATTTTGGACAAATACTTTAGCGTTACATATCACCATTGACTGATACTGGTTGAGTATAATGGCCAGATGACACAGTCCAGTCTCTAACTTGTCCTTTCCAATCAGCAATCCGACCACCAGTCACCCGAACGACAACAACCCTGATATCAGCTCCTTCTACATAACACTTTGTACCACTATCGCCGTCTTCTTCGTAAGTACCTGTGTTTGCCTCAATATTCAAGCCGCCACCACCCCATAACCCTGGTTCAACCCCAGAGCCAGAGGAGTTTTCCTCAACACTTGTGCCGAATGTGTTATTCGCCAAGTGTTGTGCCTTGTACCATCTCTCTTCCTCGGAGCCGGAAGGTACAAGCTGGGATGTTCCATTGATGGTGGTACTGATCCTACTTAACGAAGCGGTGTTGATGCCAAGAAGAAGCTCAGCGAGCGAGCCGGAGCGAGGTGTCGGACGAGCAGGTGACGGGGAACGACCGGGCTGACCCAGGGTTGGGGGGCGGTGCGAAATCCAATCGTGCACCAATAGCGAGACTAGGGCATTTGACTCTAGGTTCTTCGTTTTACGGCTAGACGCTGGGGTCGTCATAATGATGGTTGGCGTCTGAGAGTATGGTGTGCTGGGAAGATAGGTATAATTCATCAAAGACACGTGGGGTACATTGTCTGCGCAAGTGGCCAGGTGAAGCTACTCACTGAAGTCAGATCCAACATAGCATAGTACTGGAGTCTCATTGAAATGGGAACGGTGACAATAAAGTCAGGACAGACTTTGAATTGTGCAGTAGAACAGGCAAGAAGTCGATTGGAACACATACAAAACGGGCATTCTGAAGGCAAGTGACGACCTCGTCTGGCAGGCCGTTGGACATGGTCAGTCGGAGAGCTGTCGAATCCAGGTATGGACAATGAGCGCTGTGGACGTATCGCCAGTTCGGGCGTATGTTCTCGTGGAATGCACGCCGCCTGAACAAAGGGGTGGTCAAAATTGGGTGTGGCGTAGTGGGAGGACAAGAGGGGATGATGGCATGACGTTGAGGCCGTCTGCGCAGACCCTGGTCGGCGAGCGATCCTTGGAACTCCGCCTCCAACAAAGAGACGGTAAACGTCAAGGACCGACGGTTGCAAACACCACATTGCCCGCCATGGCCGCCCCACCTACCATTCTTCCTGTGGACAGCACCGACAGCCTGGGCCCAGAAATCAACAACGCCTCGGCTCCGACGGATGAGGGCACGTCGAAATTACCTGGCGATGGCCCAGCGCCGTCATCACCCGACCAGCGGGTCGCGCCGCAAGACCTGCAGACACAACAACGGGTGCGCGATGTCCTGCACTCAGACATCGGCGTCATCACACTACTCAGCCGCCTCAAGGCCAGCATCGCAAGCGCCCGAGTCAGGAACCTCGACCTCGGGTGCACATCGACACTGACGCGTCTGGCAGGACTTCTCCAATTTCCTCAAGCGGCGCGGCGCATTAGAGGAAGAGCATGCTGCCAGTCTCAAGAAACTGAGCCGCCTCACCATTGATGCGGTGCGCAAGTCAGATGCCCGCCACGAAAGCTACCAGACGCAGTTCGAGCAAGTCCTCCATGCGCACGAGCGCATCGCCGATAATGGCACCCAGTATGGTCTTGCCCTGCACGCAATGCACGAGAACTTACTGCAGCTGGCCAACAAGATGGACGCGAGCCGCAAGACATGGAAGAATCAAGGATTGGCCGCGGAGACCAAAGTGCAGGATGCTGAGAGGCTGGCAGAGAAGGCCAAGGCCAAGTACGACCAGCTGGCGGAAGACCTGGACCGCGTGAAGACGGGCGACACAGGTGCAGGCAGGAAGTTCGGTCTCAAGGGTCCCAAGTCGGCTGCCCAGCACGAGGAAGACTTGCAGCGCAAAACACAGGCAGCAGACCAGGACTACGCCAGCAAGGTGCAGACGGCGCAGATGTCGCGTAAAGAGCTGGTGGCGACTCTGCGACCCCAAGCAGTCGCGGCGCTCCTGGATTTGATCAAGGAGACAGACGCTGCGTTGACGATGGAGATGCAAAAATACGGTGAGCGTACCATTGTACCCTACAACCCCCCACTAACAAGAGCAGCATCCTTCAACGAGAAGCTTGTCGTGAACAACGGCCAGGTTGTCAGCCCACAACCGCTCAAAGACAGCAGCGCTCTGGCCCCTTCTAGCATGAATCAGCTCATACACCGGATCAACAACGACAGAGATTTTGACGAGTTCATACTGGCCAATGCATCCAAGGCACCTCTGGCCAGGTCTGAGCTACAGTACGTCAAACACCCCACGCAGGCACCGACACAGTCACATCCGACATCGTCTCCAGCTATGGGTGGGGTCCGACGTCCCTCGCTATCAATACAGAGCCAGCCACCACCGACCTTTGCTGTTCAACCAGACGGGATTCCTCCGTCGTCCATACAACAGGTGCCTTCGCACTTGGAGTCTGTACACCAGCCGAGTTTTCCCAGCTATTCACAGCAGCCAACTGTTTCGTCGCAAACACTACACGCTCAGGCACCACCACATGGTAATTCCGCCTACTCACCGGTCACTCAAGCTCCCTACCCGCAAGCTGACCATACACGAGGTCCAATGGGACAGGCTACGGCACAGCAGAGCAGTGGCGTCCTTTATAACAGCTCCCCGGCTCCTGTTGCCCCTGTGTTTGGCATAACGCTCGAAGATCTATTCCGCCGTGATGGCTCTCCTGTACCCATGGTGGTTTATCAGTGTATCCAGGCAGTAGACATGTACGGTCTGGAGGTTGAAGGGATTTATCGAATTCCTGGCACCTCAACCCATATCCAGCAAATGAAGGCGCTGTTCGACAGTGGTATGTTGTTCCCTATGCTACGAAATGCCAACACAGTGCTGAAGCTCTCCAGATGCCTCTCAAGTCGACTTTCGAAATCCAGAAACATTCCAGCACGATGTGAACAGTGTTGCCGGCCTCTTGAAGCAATTCTTCCGGGAGTTGCCAGACTCGCTGCTCACCCGCGAGTCTTACAGCAAATACATCGATGCAGCACGAATTGAGGACGATACCATGCGCCGGGACTCGATGCACGCGCTGATCAACGCACTGCCCGACCCCAATTACGCGACTCTCCGTGCCCTGCTCCTTCATTTGCATCGCGTACAGAAATCGTCAGAGGTGAACCGCATGAGCACTGCGAACTTGGGAATTTGCTGGGCGTAAGTCTCGTTCGTTCCATCCTCGTTGCCCTGACTAACTCGGTGCAGGCCATCCATAATGGGACCTCACACAGGTAACAACATGGCAGACGCTAGCTTGCAAGCTCGTGTAATCACCACCATGCTCGACAATGTTCTGCAGATATTCGATGAGGACTAGTCTTGCATGGCCGCGTTATTGGACTTGGACTTGTGATGTAGGCACCTACTTGAGCTACAGAGCGTGGCGCGCGCAGCATTCTCATCAATCTAGCGCGACTTTTGCCGGACACGGTCGTGAGGATGAAAGGCATTGCTGTATTCTGGAGTCTGGGGGCGGCAGGCAGCTGCCAGGGGCATAGCAGTACGAGCACATTCGAAGTACCCGTGTAGGTAGCGAAGAGTAGGTAGACTTCCGATCACATCCGCCTACTTGGTCATTGAAGCGGGAGAGAGTGGGGTACGCTTGCCCCAGACAATCCTTTTTGGGTAAAGCGCAGTGGCCCGACAGGGAGAGCTCCACTTGTCGTGAGGGGAAGCTCGCTCCATCCCGCACGTACCCCAGCCGCGCCGCTGGGCAGATCAACGGCCCACTTCTGCTGCCGGTTGCGTCGGTCGCTGGCACTCAACTCTTGTCCTTGCGTCACCGTATTTGAGATCACGACGAAACCCTCTGCGGCGATTCACTATGCTCACACGTCGAGTATGTGCTAGTGGACTACGCAGTCTGAAGTCCGCACAGTGTGTACCCAGTGCAACTGTGCGGTCCTTCGCTGCCAGCCCTTCTGCACAAAAGTCATTTCGTGCTGCAGCCCTGGGCGACATCACGCTCGACAGCGCAAAGAGCTTCCATGAGAAGCAAAAGGAGTTCCGCGATGGCCTCGTCGCCGCTCAGCAGCGCAAAGAGCAGGAAGAAAGTGCGTAGCCTGTCTCCAGCGCCCCGGAACGAAGTCCTACCTTGGCAACTACTGACATTTGGGATGGCAGGAAATGCTCGTGCTCTCGAGCACGAGAGCGGCCAGAAGAAGAGTGGGAAACTGTCCTCGCTTATATACGGTACGCCCGAGGGACGCGAGCTCGACAAGGATATTGAACGCAGTTTCTCTCAGGTCCTGGCTCGCGGCAAATACGTCCACTCCATTGTCTTCCACGAGGTCAAGCCAGACAAGGTAGATGAGTACACACAACTCGTGGGCAGCTGGTACTCCCAGGTGGCATCCATTCCTGAAAACAAGGTACATCTCGTAGGGAGCTGGAGGACGGAGGTGGGTGATTGCAACACGTTCGGTAAGATGCCTCTCCCTCCAAGATCAGTTCACCGCCTGACACGCATGCCAATTAGTACATATCTGGGAATACCGAGGATATGAAGGCTATCACCAGTCCTTGCACAACATCCAATCCCACGCCGACTTCCCAGCATTCGATGCGAACCTCAAGGGACTGATCAGCGCGAAGAACACGTCCCTCATGCAGGAATTCTCCTTCTGGCCCACAACACCCCCGCGTCAGCTGGGTGGCATCTTCGAACTCCGCTCGTACACCTTGCACCCAGGAAATCTCCTTGAATGGGAAACCCACTGGCGACGCGGCTTGAAGGCACGTCGGGAGGTTATGGAGGGTGTTGGCGCATGGTTCGTGCAAATCGGGGATTTGAACACGGTGCATCATCTATGGCAATTCGCCAACCTGGAGGAGCGAAAGAAAAGGCGTGAGCAGAGCTGGAATCAGGAGGGGTGGGGAGAAACGGTGCACAAAACCGTGCCGCTCATTCAAACCATGAAAAGCAGGATTCTGACGCCTTGCTCGTGGAGCCCAGTGGCGTGAGTCTGGACTCGAAAAGGTCTCGACGGGAAAGGCTAGAAGTCAGACGATGATATACCCATGTTACTTGGCCGGACCATCTGTGTGCTCCTGTGCGCAGGATCAATCGATCGAGCCTGTTCGTTGAGAACAAAGTACATAGGGCCATAATGTAACAGATGTGCATCCAGTAGTACGTTGTCTTTTCGGCTTGTGGACTTCTCGAAGCTGGCAACAGGCTGTGACGTGACAAGGGAAGGCCCGACGTCATAAAGCTCAGACCACGTTTCCACACTCGCACGCGCACGCACATGCACCGAGCATCAAATGTTTCTTCCTGCACAACAACAGCAAGACAAGACACATCCCACAGCGACGGGTCCTGCTATTACCCCAGGAAAGCTCCATCACCATGGTATACATTCGCCAGGACAAGCTGCCCAGGCTCAAAGAGTACAAGTATTCTGGTGTTGATCACAGTCTACTTTCGCAATATGTCCTCAAGCCCTTCTATAACAATGTCGTTATCAAATGCTTTCCCATCTGGATGGCGTACGTTTGGCCAGATCATCACAAAAGGACATAGCTGACATGAATTAGGCCCAACCTTGTAGGTGCCGAACGGATTCACGAATGCTTGTGGACGATCCTTTGCACGAGTGCTTACCCTGCCTAGATCACACTCTCCGGATTCGGATTCGTCGTCGCCAACTTCCTGACGTTGCTTTGGTATACACCAACACTAGACCAAGACTGCCCGCGGTGGGTCTACGCCAGCTGGGCCATCGGCCTGTTCTTATACCAGACATTCGATGCCGTGGACGGAAGTCAGGCACGGCGAACACGCCAAAGTGGACCCCTTGGCGAGCTCTTTGATCATGGCGTTGATGCAATCAACACTACCCTGGAAGTCTTGTTGTTTTCCGCAACGATGAACCTGGGACAAGGATGGAAGACGCTGCTTACGCTCTTCGCTTGTACGTCGCCCAAGCCCCCAGCTGTCTGAATTGGAGATCTGACGAGGAATAGCGTCTCTCACCTTTTATGTCCAGACGTGGGATGAATACCATACACATACCCTGACCCTTGGTGTAGTTTCCGGACCTGTAGAGGGTATATTAACCCTTTGCATCATATATGCGACCACGGCCTTCCTTGGAGGAGGCAGCTTCTGGCAACGTTCCATGCTTGAGAGTGTTGGGTTAAAAAACTATAGCTACATTCCCAATTCCTTGTATAATCTGGCTTGGAATGAATGGTACATGGTGTACGGCAGTGTTATACTTGTCTTCAACACTGTCTCAAGGTAAGTACAGGGCAAGTCTAAGTGGATGGAACCAACGCTCATGATAGTACAGTGCTCAAAATGTTATGAAAGCACGCCGAGCTCGAGGCCAGCAGACCCGCTCTGCCCTGGTGGGACTGCTCACCTTCTTTGCCGCCTGGGTCCTCATCGTTGCGTATCTCTACCTACAGCCTGTCATCCTCCATCATCATTTGGTGCCCTTTATCTTCTACGCTGGACTTATCAACGCCTACTCCGTCGGCCGCATGATCATTTCGCATCTCACCAAGTCACGCTTCCCTCGTGGCAACGTGCTCATCTACCCCTTGATTTACGGCGTTGTCGATTCACTTGGTCCGTGGTTGCAGCAGCACATTGGCGTGGGGTGGCCGAGTGCGTTGGGTAATGATGTTTACCAAGTCGCGTTTGTCTTCATGTGCGTAGGCCTGGGGGTAGGCGTTCATGGTAGCTTCGTGGTTGATGTTATCTGGACGATATGCGACTATCTTGACATTTGGTGTCTTACCATCAAGTATCCGCATGAACCAGAGGATGCCAAGAAGGCACAATAGATGGGTGGGCTAGCAAATCCAGGTACTGAAAAAAAAAATTGCGATAGTTTCCCGTATTCTATCAGACGTTCTTTCCATGACTGATTCTATTTATACGCCCAAAGTTGCGAAGAAATTGAATCCTGCGATGATTGCTGCGGTCCATGCCAAGACTTCATTTGTCGCGGACCTCCGCATTTCCTCCGCAATATTTATTGATGCCTAGGTACGTGCCCAATGACGCACCAGAATCAAAGACGCCCGTATGGCTGCCACGCATAGCAACCTCGCTGTCACCCAAGACGGTGAGGCGTATAACAAGCTTTCTCGGCCTGTCGATTATCTTACCTCGACTGCACCCCTCCTGCCACCGCTGTCTCCTTTTACGCGACCCGCTGGACAAGCGTACAAACGAAAGCGCGGACGAGACGATGGCGCGACTGGAAGCAAGCGAATGAGAGATGAATATGATATGCGCGCACAACTGCCCGGGCCTGATGACGATGCGGTATCTATTGGAGAGCCAACCGACGAAGCACTGGCATATCTGCGCAGCGTCCGGTAAGTAAGCTATTGGGCTGCCACCGACACGGAAAACTTCGTTGATACTGACACCCCAGCTTACGGTCATGATATAGATCTGAGGCATCGATGATTCCGCCACTTCTGGCCGCCCCCGCTGGCAACGAGATCAACGACGTGGACGAAGGGTGCTCATCCTACGATGCAGTAGCGAACATGGACGGTGCGGTCTACAAAGACGGTGTCTGGATTGCTCTGGATGCTGAGGCTCCGACCGATGATGACGCAGCGGAGCCAGATGGGCGTCACTCTGCACTCCGACCGCAGCAAAGCTACTATGAGCTACTTCTCGCACGCTTTCGGTCTTTACGCACCAAACTCGTCGAGTCCAGCTTCCCGGTTGTGGATGCCAGTGCATCAGAGTCTCACAAAAAGCCCGATAGCAGACGGGCTTGGCTAGACACGATCGATAGGGGCTATCCGACCTCAAAACACATTAGCCAGCTTGATGAGTCAGATCTATTCCAGGCCCTTGAGGCTTGTTCTGTGTCGCTAGGCCGATCCACGAATCTATCTCGCGAAAAGAGCTGCTGGATATGGACTCTTCTAGCGTTGGCAAGCGATGCTGGCACTTTGAATAACAATTTGATCAGTAAAATCAGACAACTGGGGCTGCAAGCCGGTCGGTTGGGTGCAAGGCTTCGACAGGAAGCTGCCGATCAAAACCACATGGACACAGGAATCGAGGGCGATCATCGCTCCGATGCTTTCCACGACGCTCCAGATTGCAGCATACGAGACGACACTGCACACATAAACGTCGCCAAACTTCTGGATTGCGAATCTCCACGATCCGAGCGCAACGGCCATGAACAGGACGGCGAGGCGGATCGTCAGAAACCGGATGCTACATTGGCTGGGGAGGACGACGGGAACGTCCAATCCCTCGAGCAAGCCCGCGCGCGCTTGCTTGCGCAACTGGGAGACCGCTTAGTAACTTCGGGGGGAGTTCCGCAAGAAGAAGAAGAAGAAGGAGAAGGAGAAGAGGGCGTAGCTGCACAAGTCTCGGAAGAGTCACTGGAGCACGAGGCGCCCCGCCATGATGCGACGGACTGGAACACCAGAGCCACCGTCGACATGATCTTGACCGTGGTTGCAGAGTGCTACGGACAGCGAGATTTGCTGGCGAATCGAGTGGCTTGGTGACGGCGGCGGACAGGCTGTGCGAATGACGGATGAAGGACCAAATACCCACCATACAGCGAACAGGCCAACCTCGTAACCAGGCAATTGAATTATTTTACTGCGTCCACTTTTGCCGTGACATCGGTATGCACGGACCATGGCTCTCAATCACAGAGTCCAGATGCTGCTGCACTCGCGCCGCTTTGACTCACCTTTCTGCTCATGCGGCTCATTTCACCCCACTTCCGCCCCGCGTTCCTCCAAAAAGTTCTTCGACACACCTTGAAGTCCGCGACCACTCCCCTCCCGTGTTCCTACCGCGCCGCACCCCGCCGTCTTCTCTGCGCCCCGTCCTTGCCCTCCATCGATGACGATATGGGCAAAGAAGACAAATCCAGCAAAGGCTTCAACTTGAAGGTGCCCAAGGGCACGCGCGACTGTGCGCATCCCATGGCCGGCACGCGCAACTTGCCCTGCTGACGTTGGCAGGGACTGGTGAAGATGCCGCTCTGCGCGACCGCCTGTTCCAGACGGTGACGGACGTCTTCAAGCGCCACGGTGCGACGACGCTCGACACGCCCGTGTTCGAGCTCAAGGAGATACTGAGCGGCAAATATGGCGAGGACTCCAAGCTCATCTACGATCTGCAGGACCAAGGGGGCGAGTTATGTTCGCTGCGCTACGATCTGACCGTCCCGCTTGCCCGATGGCTCGCCATGAACCCCAGTGTGCAGAGCTTCAAACGCTACCAGATTGCCAAGGTCTACCGCCGCGACCAGCCCGCCATGACCAAGGGTCGCATGCGCGAGTTCTACCAGTGTGACTTTGACATTGCCGGCTCCTACGATGCCATGATCCCCGACGCAGAAGTGCTCAAGATTGCAACTGATGTCTTCGACGCGCTTGGCTGGGACTCGTACACAATCAAGATCAACCACCGGAAGATTCTTGATGGCATATTCAAGGCTGCCGGTGTCCAAGAGCAGCTGATTCGTCCAATCAGCTCGGCCGTCGACAAGCTCGACAAGGTAGGCACTGATGCGCCACGGTAGCGACGGGCCCAAGGATGTGCTGATTCGTTGCTAGCTGCCGTGGTCCGATGTGAAGAAGGAAATGGAGACCAAAGGCCTTGCGCCTGAAATCGCAGACAAGATTGGTGGCTGGGTGCAGCGAAAGGGCGGCGACGACATCATCGAGTTCCTCAAGACGGACGAAACCTTGTCCCAGTCGGAAGATGTTGGCAAAGGTGTACAGGACATGGAGTTGCTATTCGCCTATTTGGATGCCTTTGGTGCGCGAGCGAGGGTTTCGTTCGATCTTACCCTTGCCCGAGGATTGGATTACTATACGGGCGTCATCTATGAGGTCGTTACCGAGGGCTCTGCGCCTGAAACAAAGGGCAAGCAGCAAGAAGTCGGCGTAGGAAGCGTGGCGGCTGGCGGCCGATACGATGAACTCGTCGGTATGTTCAGCGGCAAGCCTATTCCTTGCGTCGGCATCTCTTTCGGCATCGATCGAATCATCACCATCATGAAGGCACGCGGACAGTCGACCCAGCGCGCCAAAGACGTCGATGCCTTTGTCATGGCCTTTGGCGGCAAGGGCTTCACGGGCATGTTGACGGAGCGCATGCAGGTCGTGCAAGAGCTGTGGGCTGCCGGCATCAAGAGCGAGTTTTCCTACAAACTGAAACCCAAACTGCCGCAGCAATTCAAGCAGGCCGAAGCGGCGGGTGTTCCGCTCGCCGTCATTCTCGGCGAAGACGAATTAAAGGAGGGCAAGGTCAAGATCAAGGTCCTGGGCATCAAGGATGAGAACAATCCGGAAAAGGACGGTGTGCTGGTGGAGCGGAGAAACATGGTCGAGGAGCTTCAGAGGAGACTGGCCGAGTTGTCCTGAGCGAAGCCGGCGCTGGTGGCCTGGAAGACACCAAATCAAAAGATACCCCATAGACGGTTGCCTCACAAGTTGCCTTACAAGTTACAAAAAGCTGGCGAAAGCCCTCGATAATTTCGGGGCTGGTAGAGATGAGCGTTCAGCCATGTGATAGTGATCAAATGTCGGTTTCTGGACGAGGCCAGCACGCCCATTCGGTAGCCATGTCCAAATCGGCTTGAATGAAATCGAATTGAGGAGGCTTTGTCTATATGCTCTATCTAGTTCACAATGCAGGCCTAGTAGCCGTCCTTGCCCCATTTGTTCCAGTTGTCGTGGAGATGCTAGCAGCGTCAGTACCTGTCGGCCACCTCGACGACCGTAGGTAAACATACCCGGGGGAGCGTCACGTTGGGGACAATGACGACGTTCAGAGCCGAAGGTGCATCCTTCTTGATGCTCGTGTCGCCGCCGGGGTGGTACTGGTACGGGCCCTCTCCCCCCGACTGCTTCCACGGCTCGCTGTGTTCTGCCTTGGCAACAGCTCGCTCCGAAGAGGCGCTGGTGGGCGAACGGGCTGGGGTGGATGTCAGTACAGGCGTGCGCAGGTGGGTGGGCAGCTCGCCCCGTGGTCCGCGTACAGAAGTGCCAGCCTGCAAGACCGAAGACGCCGCTCATGATGGCCATGAGCACCTAAAGCCCAATTAGCCGTCTCGTGCTCGCGTGCACACTATGTGTCCCCTCGGATGGACGGCCTACGTAGAGTTCGGGGTCGCGCTTGGCCCCGGTCTTGAGAGCCTCTTTGCCGGCCTGCTGCTCGGCTTTGCTGGCGGTTGTGACCCGGCGGCGGGCGGCGGGCGCGGAGAAGCGCGGGGCGGCGCGGAAGGCGGCGCGGGCGACGATAGAGGACATGGCGGGTGCAAGTGGGGGCGACGGTGGTGGGAGTGGTGGTGGTGGTGACGACGACGGCGGCGGGCGGGGCGTGTGCGTGCAAGGAGCCAAGACGAATCTCGCAGTGTCGCCAAGCGTTGCGCCTGCGTCACAGGCCACAAGCTAGTCCAAAGCGGGTTAGCAGCGGGGAGAGCGAGGGGAAACCTTGTAGCCACCACGGCGCCCCTTTCGAAGTCTCGTCGCCCGCCACGCCGCCCCCGTGACTCCGCCCGTCGCCGTCCCCATCACCGTCGCCGTCGCTGACGCCGTCGCCTCCACGCTCCTTCTTACCCGCCTGCGCGCTCGCACCAGCCCTCCGCTCCGCCGCGCCTTCCCCATGCAGATTGCAAGGACTGCGCCTGCGCCCACACTCACGCCCTGTCCCCGCCAGCCATGACACTGCCCGACCCACCGCGCAGCGCGACCGGCAGCCGCGTGTTGGGCCTGACGGGCCCTGCGGGCGATCCCGGCCTGCCTCCATCCCGTCCGTCTTCGATTGCAACGGCCCATTCAGGAGGTCAGTCGCGAGCGCCGCCACTACCGACCAGTCCGCCGCGAAGGAGCGGGCTCAGTGCCTCCAACAGCCTCGGCCGCCAGAGCCGCCCTACCACAGGCGCAAGCAGGACCCATGTGCCGCTGGCCGCCCACGGCTTCTTTCGTCCAATGAGTTCGCAGCGCCTACAGCAGCAACGCACCCAGCGCCCCAACTCGCACCTCAGCCACGGCTCCGTCGTCTCCGACACCACGCTCGACTCGGCCGGCAACCCGTACCGCCAGAGCATCGGCTCCACCTCGCAGACGATCCGCGAGGGCGCCATCCTCGGGCTGCACCCCGACGTGGACCTGCGCCCCCCGCCCTCGCGCGGCACCGACGTCACCGACCGCGACATGCCCGACCGCACCACGGCCAACACGACGCCTACCGGCGCCGGGACGGTGCGTAGCCGCGATGAGAGCATCACTCCGCTACAGCGGCCGCAGCCCCCGCGCCTCGACCTGACAGGCACGCACGCCAGCCCCACCGCCAGCCAGGCTGCAAAGCTGTCCACGCCCGCCAAGTCGCCCCGCTCCTTCTCCAGCTTCATGCTGTCCGCCCGCGATGGCCGCACCACACCAATGCGGCCCCATCAAGGCCACGAGAAGCTCACGTCAGCCGCCTCGTCGCCCCGACTGGCACGCCAAGAGGCCACCACCGCCGCGGTCAAGAGGGAACTGGGCAAGAACCACCAGTACTTCTCGGGCAACACGGTCTTTTGCTGGGGCGGCCGCCTGCAAAACACGCGCGACCGGCCTGTCAACATCGCCACGGCTTTCATGATCCTTCTCCCCTCGGGCCTCTTTTTCGGCTTTTCGTGCGTATCACCCCGCCACATGATCAACATGCGACTGCTGACCCGCCTCCAGAGCCCCATGGCTGTGGCGCCACGTTTCTCCAGCGATACCCATTCTCTTTGCATACTTGTTTCTTGTGTCCATGTCCTCATTTGTTCACGCCTCCACTTCCGATCCAGGCGTACGTTGTCCGATTTTTGCCTCCTCCTTTGTGCTACGCTAACCCAGTTAGATTCTCCCGCGCAACTTACATCCCTTTCCCCCTAGTAATCCTAATGAAGACCCACTGAACCTGGGCCCCTCCACTACTGAATGGACCATGGTCGTGTCCGCAACAGGCACCAATGCCGCCATGGAGGTTCCAACCAAATACTGCAAGAGCTGCAACATCTGGCGGCCGCCGCGCGCGCACCATTGCCGCGTCTGCGATAACTGTGTCGAAACGCAGGATCACCATTGTGTCTGGCTCAACAACTGCGTTGGTCGCCGGAACTACCGGTACTTCTTCGTCTTTGTTTGCGCTACCACGCTGCTGGGGCTATTCTTAGTAGGCGCTTGCTTGACACACATTCTTCTATGGCGCGAACAGAACAGCGCACCCTTTGGCGAAGCCATCAATCACTGGCGTGTGCCGTTCGCTCTGTGCATCTACGGAGTCCTGGGTTGGACGTACCCTTTCAGCCTGGGCGTCTACCATTTGTTCCTGGTCGGCAGGGGCGAAACGACGCGAGAATACCTCAACTCCCACAAGTTCCTCAAGAAGGATCGACACCGGCCTTTCACCCAGGGCTCGGTCCTGAAGAACTGGCTGGCCGTGTTGCAGCGCCCACGACCTCCCACCTACCTGCACCTCAAGCGCCCCTACGAAGAGGGCGACCAGCGGTTTGGCTCGCGCAGGAATCATCGGACCGCGTCCTCGGCGACGGAGCAGCAGGGCGGCGGCGTAGAGATGCAGGATGTGCGTGCTTTGGAGGGCTTTCAGGGCCCCGTGGGTAGGGCGGTTCACGACACAACGGGCCCGATAATAACGTGAATCGATTGTGCATTGCATACAGTAAATAGATAGGTCTAATGTAGTTAATCCATGTACCCTCCGAGCCCGTTGCCAGATGGAAATACGTCGGGAGCAGCGTTCGCTTGCCTCCGCGTCAACGAGCTCGCATGGCCACACGCAGCAAGCAAGCCAGCCCTGGTCAAAGGCCTTCGTGCATGCGAGCCGGAATGCGCGGGTGGTGACACTGGACCGATCAGGAACCGCCTAATTGGTGGACAGGCTAGCTGGATGTGTTTACCTCCTCCCCAACCCTCCCCCAACCCTTCCACCACCCTCGCCGCACGACCCGCTATCGCACTCCGAGGCCTGCCCGCCAATTCCTGTGGGCCTGCTCGTCGATTCTGCGCCTGGTCAGGGCCGGCCACAGCCTGCTGCGCGTGAACGGCGGCAGTGTCGCTGCGCCATCGCCTGCCTGTAACCCGCCCCAGGCGTCCGCCGCTGCTGCGCGTCACTGGCCCGCCACCCACGCGACGCGCCCTGCCGTCTCGCCCATTCGCTGCCATGGCCGAGCGGGATGACTCGCCCATCTCAACTTCGTCGGTGCTGTCCAACATCATGGTCCGTACCGACGACAAGCAGGCCGACGCCCGCGCCATGTCGACCGCATCGCCCTCCAGCTCGACCCCTCCCACGAGTCTCGACGATGGCGCCAGCGTGCTCTCCGACATGACCAAGGTGGAGCACACGGTGGAGCACACGGTGGAGCTTCATGAAGAGCTTGCGGTGCCAGCGGTGCCAGTGGTGCCAGCGCCGTCTGACGAGACGCCTGACCCGGTGCTTGCCACCCCGGTCGCCCCCACCAGCGAAAGCCGCCGCCCAGCCAGAAGCTCTCGCAAGTCGGTCGCAACCTATAACGTGCAAATCCTCGCGGGCACCGCCATCCACACGCCCACCAAGTATCTTGAAAAGCACCACAAAAACGTCGTGCATGGCTCTCTCGAGGAAATCGCGCTCAAGGAGAAGATTGCCTCTGCGAAGAAGAAGACGCCCCGCACCCCGAAAGCCCAGCCTGCCGACGACGACCCTGTCGAGGAGCAGCTAGCTGCGGAAGCAGCCCAGGCGGTACGGCGCCGCACCTCGGCCCGCGTGACGGATCTTCGCAGAGACGTCCTGCGCAACCAGTCTGGTACCGGAGATGGTACCCCCACTGCCACGTCCAGCAAGTCCGCATCCTCTAAAAGCACTCTTCGCAGAAGCGCATCCGACTCTCGCCTCAAGTCTGCCCAGTCATCATCATCATCATCGTCATCGGCGCTGTCACTGAAACGTCCTCGGGCTGGTACAGACGATGAGGGCAGTGCTCAGGACGCCCCGCCACAAGAAGGAAAGGTCATCCTCAAGCCCAAGGGAAAGATCTGGCTGAAGCAAGGCCTGTTCGTGGGCCAGCATCGCGACTTTGAACCTCGGTTGTCGGAGAGCCGAAACCGTATGAAGAAGAAGATGAAGAAAGCAAAAGTCGACTGTCCGCTGCCACTCCCCATGTTTGGCTGCGATCGTCTGCTCGGCGAAGACCCTCGGCATGTATTTCGGGATTTCAAATTGAAATTCGACATCTACAGTCCTCTGCCCAAGAAGGTCAAGGTTGATGGATGGGTCAAGCTGAATAAGAGTGGGTGGCTCTTCCTGAGGCATTGCCCGGGTTGCTAACGTTGTTCAGATAGATTCATTGGCGATGCCCGAGAATTCTGGAAACCCGATAAGCAGGATTCCTCGCAGTGCTACTGTGGTCCCGAGGACGGGTGTGGCGAAGACTGCCATAACCGCATCATGGCCTATGAATGCGACTCTACAAATTGCCGGTTGACCCCCGAGCAGTGTGGCAATCGACCATTTGCAGAGCTCAAACGACGAGCCAAAGGAAATCGTTATGATTACGGTGTTGAGGTTGTTGACACGAAGGATCGAGGCTACGGTGTACGGGCTATGCGGACGTTTGAACCGCATCAAATCATAGTAGAGTACGCTGGCGAGATCATCACCCAGTGGGAGTGCGAACGTCGAATGAAGCAAGTGTACAAGAAAGACAAGGTAAGTTCTCCAGTTTCTATATTTCCGCGTCTAGCTAATTAATAAACAGTGTTACTATTTGATGAGTTTTGACAACAAGATGATTATTGACGCAACCCGGGGGACTATTGCGCGCTTTGTGAACCACTCGTGCGAACCCAACTGCGAAATGATCAAATGGACGGTCGGTGGAGAGCCCCGAATGGCCTTGTTTGCTGGATCCCGTGGGGTCATGACGGGCGATGAACTGACCTATGACTACAATTTTGAGTAAGCTGGTTGAGCAGTAAACTGATGGAAAATCACACTGACTATTCCAGCCCCTTTTCCCAGAAGAACATCCAAATCTGCCGCTGTGGCACAGAGTCCTGTCGTGGTGTACTTGGACCAAAGCCAAAGAAACCTGTCGAAGAGAAATCAGTCTTGCCTGCTCCTCTGGCAGGCGGCAAGCGCAAATATTCGGAAATTGGACGTACTGGCAAGACGGGCTCCACTCGCGGTCAGGGCTCTCCGAAAAAGCGAAAGCTCGTCGTGAAAAAGAAAGCCAAATCCAAAGTTCCCAATGCAGTTTCGCAATCTGCAGTCGCTCGTGAGCGAGCTGAAAAGAATGCAAGCGAGCATTCCCGCCAGATTGCTTCGCGGACGAGTCGTGCACTGATGCGAGCCGCATCCGACAGCGCGGCCAACCGGGGAAAGTGTGGTAAATTACCCAAGAAAAAAGCAACTACTGTTATTTCCAAACGCAAGACAACAGTCAAATTTGAGAGGAAGACGTCCAAGACCGGCGATTCAAAGACGGTGAAGAAGCGCTCGGTTGTTCAAACATCGCTCCGCACCAGCAAAGGGCGGAGAGCCTCACAGCGGCCAAGCACCCCAACACGGAGTGCAGACGGCGACGTACCCGACTCAGAGGAGGAACTGTCGCCTAATATAACGCCGGCCTCGCTTCGCAGCGCATCCAAGAAGATGGTGGCTCCGAGCTCCGTGCAAGCAGCACGGCCCTCTACCATGAGCAAGTCGCGCAGCGCACGTGGAAGCTGAACTGAATTTCTGAAGCCACCAATGCAATTTCACTACCTATATTTTCCGGCTCTTGGAGTGGTCACAATGCTACAACAATCCTTACCCACAATCGAAACCAAACCCAGCGCCTGCTCAATGGCTGCTGTCACATGGGGCTTTCCGCTGGGCTCCGTCTGTTACGTTCTTCCTTTCTCTCTCTCTCTCTCTCTCTCTCCTTTACCAATGATGGGTTAGCGATGTTTGGTCATGGAGCATGTGTTCCTTCCGATAGCTTTTTTGTAGGTATCCATTTTGCATGGACGGGTGGGTCGTGAAGGGCTGACTGACTCCTTTTGTTCTTCACGTAGTTATCACTGTTCATCTTGATGTTGTACCCATGCGAAATGTTTTGCCGTCTCCGTGTGAGGTTCCAGATTTTTTCCCCATCTTCCCGCCTACATCACCATCACTCATCATAACCACACCTACATCCCTTCCCTCTTGAAGAAAAGAATATTCTATTCTCCCCTATTCTACACTCCCATCAAAAAATACCTCTCGTCAATACACACACCGCCCCGGATGTAGAACACCACACACCCAGAGAAAGAAGAAGACAGCCCAGTACAAATCAAAAGACTCTTGTATCAACCCTATCCCATCCTATCTCATCCCATTCTACCCTCAGCCCAAACCCCCCTCTTCTATCCAAGAAGGGCCGTATTCACCAGTCCAAGGGCCCGGGCAAAAAAAAAGACGACGAAACAAGATGAAACACGAAGAAAACAAGAGCCATCGTCCTCGCCGAAAGGGGTCACCCCCTTCGCGTCAAAGGTCGCTTAGTAGCCAATAACACTCCCTGAATAATGGAAGATAAGAAGAAGAAGAAGCAAGACCGATAGATGTATAAATCGAAAAAAAAATAAAAAGAAATCCCCTTTCCCCTCTCCACCCCCCCTCTCTCTCCGTCTCTCCGCCTTTTTTTTTCCCCGCCAGTATAGTACGTCGCGTGTCAATCAAGCCCCAGTGCGAAAGAAGAAGAAAAGAAACTCGGAGTGCATTTCAGGCTGGGAAGAGGGCGTTTGCTTCGTCGCTGGCTTGGCTTAACTTGGCTTGGCTTGTGCGGAACGCTGGAGAGGGTTGTTTTTTTTTATTTTTTTTTATAAATTTCTTTTTGTTTTCTTCGGTCGGCGGTGGGCGGGCGGGGATTAGATGCGCTGGACGGTGCATTGCATGCCGGGGGCGGGAGTGCGTTGGACGGTGCATTGCATGCCGGGGGCGGGGCGGCGTTGGACGGTGCATTGGACGCCTGGGGCGGGAGTGCGCTGGACGGTGCATTGGACGCCGGGGGCGGGAGTGCGGTGGAGAGATATGATTCCAGACATGGTTGGGGTTGGAGGTGGTGGTAATGAGTGTTTGTGTGTGTGTGTATGTGTAAATGATTGAATGTGATGGGGTGGGGATTGCCATGGGAGTGCAGGTATCCATGAGTATTTATACGTTTGCTTTGGCATGGGGAGGACAAAGGTGGTAGTGGGTGTGATGCGTGGGGGTTTACGTTGGGGGGTGAATCTGAAAGGCTTGGGTGCTTAATATTGTTCTTAGTATTGTACTCAGCAAGGGACATCTGAGGGCCCATGTACTTTTCTATCTATAGGGTTTTCTTTTTCGTGTTACTTGGTGCTTGAGTGAGGGCTTCTAGATTGCGCTTTTTCTTCCAAGGGTTGTTGTTCCATGGCGGTGATCTAGACTGTGGCTGTGGCTGTCCTTGTGAGTCCGTGAAGCTCTCGGTATCGTTCACAGCATCTCATGACGCGAGGGCTTCCTACTCTTCCGGATGACCGTCCCGTTTCCATAATTGGATAAAGAAAGCGTACAATACTAAGGCGTTCGAAATGGTCGATTGATCTCGGGAGTCTATGTTCAACTTGGCTAGTTTGGTCGTGTCAAAAGGTAGAGAACGGCGATGTATCGGAGTGAACGCCACCGAGATTTTACCATGATTGGGTTTCATGAATCTTTGGCTTGGTTTCTTCCTGCTGGTCATGACTGTAGGCATGGCATTGTTTTCGCAGACAAGTGACCTGCGTGGCTTTACACATCATTTGTAAGCTCTCCATCTGGTAGACTGGATGAATGCGTCATCACAAGGAACAGCATGGGGCGACATGAGCGACCAGGAATGGCATTACAAATGCAGCTACGTACTCATCGTGGTATCCTAGGATGAATCGTAGTCTTCAGACAACGTAAACCATCACCCGTGACACTGTCAAAGTTACCCATGTGACAACTGAGCATACGGGGCCTGCCCGCTGTTTGTATCGCCTCAGAAGCAGTTCATGTAACTTCCCGCTGGACGGGCTCCTGATGTTCCTTCTGTTCGTAGAGTCGTGGTGGTTGGCCTGCTGAAATAGCTACTGCGGTTGTTGGGACTGACATGATGAGATCTTGTCTTCCAGGAGCGAGTGAAGTAAGCTGCTCCGCAACCATTGCGAGGCTCATCGACGTATTCGGAAAGGTTCTCGTACAGCCGAACGAAAGCAAATGTATTCTTGTAATCTGCACCTGCCTGCGCATCCATCATCTCGCCCACCGCTCCGAGTTTGCGACTTCTTCTGTAAGACACTGCTGTCAATATTAAGCTTTTGGCATACTCCTGTTGTCGGGCTGGGCAGTGTCCATCATGAAACCAGGTAGAAAGCTTCTCCTCTTCCCCGACATGTACGGAAAGCTGCGCAGTAGGGTCATGAGTGGTTGGTTTCGAGTCTGTGAAGAAAGGGCCTTTAAAGTTCTGGGCCGTGGGTGCTTGCTTGCTTAGCCCATTCGCTATCGCGTACTCTTTCGACTTTCTCAGGCCATCCGGATCGCTGAACTTGAGGGTAGCCTCTGCGGCGCTGACGGCAACCCCCTGTGAGCTAGAGGATTCAGAATCTGGTACGACGGTAGCATGCAGTCTCGTTGGAAGGGACCCGGAACTCATAATTTCTGGATCCGTTCGTCGGGGATTGGCAACTGTGAGCCCCGAGGCAGGGAAGAGAGACCGAGCTGTGGCATAAAGACCTGGCGGCTTGGTCATCTTGATGCCACTCCCGGTTGATGCCCCTGCGTACGACGTGTATCCTTCAAGCCTGACCAGGTTATCTTCAGGTACTCGATAACCGCCCATATTCTGTATCGGAGCGTAGTTCAACGAGTTTGGTTGCAACGAGTGACGTCCCTCTACAGCTTCAGCAGAGCCTGAAGCGTCTTCGCCAAAAGAAACATCCTGCAAACTGGGCTGAAGCAGGCTGTCAGGCGAGTCACGCGTATGATGGTCGGTATTGACGCGCCTCTGTCTGTTATCTGCATAAACGCCGATTCGGTCTGGATTTCTCAAAGGTGTCGGCTGTACAGAGGCGTCTGCTCTGTCAGGAAATTCATATTTCAAGTCCAAGGAACCCTTTAGACCCTCCTTCCCTTTCTTGAACAGATCATGGGACGTGTGGTAGGGCAACAGACTCTTAGCATGCGCTACAAAAGGGTCCTCGAGACGCTCTCGAATTACCGAATCATTGGATGGATCTGGGTTTGAGGGACTGCTTTTTGGTGGCAGCTCTGCCGAAACCCGGCTCGAGTAGGCGAAGGCTGAGGTACCAGATGCTACTCTTGTGGTCTCCTCAGCGAGCGTAGAGGAAGCAGGTTCTCTTGGATCAGCTTTTGGTCTGCTTTCTTGGATTGCAAGCTTCTCGCGATTCTCGGCAGCATGCTTGAAGAACTCCAATGGGTTCTGGGAGACATGGTATCCTCTCAAACTGTCACAGGCAAGAGAACCTTCGACTCTTCTGCGAACTTGCGCGTACCTCCCAATATTGACCCACTGGAAGGAAGTTGATGACCACTGATGAGCAGAAACATCTCTGTTTGGATGGCCAATGAAGACGACCTGGCCATTGAATTCGCCGGTCTGCTCTTGTAAGCGGATCAGATCTGGCAGCTTGCCGAACAGCTTCTCGCACTCGTCGCCGGGCGAGACGTGTGCTTCGTTCCGAAGCTTCTCGTCCGCTCGTGCAGTATAGGATGCACACGAAGCTCGAAACAGTTGTGTGCTTTTGTCGAGCATGGACTGAAGTTCAGAGTGTAGCGTGGACTCGACGGGCAGTACTCTGTCATCATGAGGCAGGGCAGACTCGCGGGGATGATGCGCAAACGTATGGAAGTCCGAGGAAGGCTCGCTGGTATCGTCGCCAGCGTTCTCGCACTGGCTCAAATCACTAGCACGCATCGGCCTCCAGGTCTTGCGGTGAGGTTGGAGTTTGACGATGCCTGCGGGAGAGCTGTGACCAACGGGCGGTTGCTCGTCGCTGTCTGTGTGGTGGTAACGGCGTGCCATATCTGCAAATGTCCGAGCCTGTGAGAGCGACGCAACAGACGACTCTTCGTTCGTACGTGGCGGTGCCGTGATCGGGAAGGTGAATTGCAACGAAGGTGAGCGAAATGTCGGCACGCTTTCGTCACACTCTTCTACGATGCCGCCGTCGTCATCGAGATGCGGCACAATGCGAATATGGGAATGGTCGAGCCGGTCGGTTTGCCGTGACGTGCGCGGTGGCAGTCGGACAGCCGTGGCTTGGCCAGGAGCGGGGACACGGCGATCTGCAGTCATTTTAGAGGAGCAAATAGGCGCGGTGAGAGTCGTGGCTGGGAGGTGAGCGTGCGCTACAACCGCAAAAAGACTTACGCTGCCGGCCACTGCGGGACCGGGCCTTTGCCGCCAGCTTGACGGGAAGCGATGCGTAGGATGAGTGAGGAAGTCGCCCTGTGATGTGCCGTAGGAGGATTGAGAGGAAAGGGTGGGAGGGGATGGAAGCGTTCGAAAAGGAAGCTGCGATGCGGTCATGAGGGCCAGTTGGTGAAGAGATACATACAACCCGGCCTACCCAGCTGCGCTCCCTACACCTCCCTACATTGCCCGTTTGCTAGCGACAACGAGAAGAAAGCGCGATGATACGCAATCAGAGAAGCTTGGCTAGCCAGCCATCAAACAACGCTCCTCTTCCAGCGCCAACCGCTTGCTGGACAACCCGGCAATCAATTCCCAGGAAAGCCGCCCGTCGGCGGCCACGATCCAGACTGGGTACTCCTTGGTCCTGAATGGACGTGGATGCCTTGTTCTACACGATGCAAATGAGACGACGGCCGCACAAGCTCAGGATAGGATTCAGGACTCCCAGTTCTCTTCCCTAGTGGCCCACGCAACAGCGTCCCATACGTCCTCTACAATCATGCGCGGCTCATGGGCCGGCTTTGTGTCTGCTGTGTACACGCCTGTTTGCACCAGGATGCTGGCCCAATCTGTCCCATAGGGGCTCTTGTAGCTGTTGCCACCGGCAATGTCGCTGGCTGGATTGTCGCCAACCATGTAAACGCGTTTGAGCGGGCCAAGGGCGTCCGGAGGCGGCTGCAATAGGTGCTGACGATGCGATCGCAGCCGCTTTTCCGCAAACTCGTATGTGGGCTGATACGGTTTGCCCATGACCGTCTTGTGCAACTCGACGCCACTGGCCCTGCCGCCCGTGACCGCAGCCCATATGCCCTCGAGCGCTTCACGAAAGCCCCCTTGACCCAGCCGAGGCAGATGATACTTTGCTGCCCACAGCAGATCGGGGTTGGAGAAGTACAGCGGTGGCTGACCGTCTTGTTGATAGCCGCGGTTGGCTAGGCTGGCGTTGCCGTTCTGTAGGGCAGCAGACAGGGTCAGCTGGAACTCGATGCTCGAGGCGAAATGGAGTCGCTACCTTTGTCGAGAGCGTGCCCAGGATGCCGCGTTCGGACAGCAGCACATCTTTGATGATTTGAGCGTCTAGACCCCAGTCTCGCGGGTCATTATACACGAAGATGGCGTCGATGCGAAGCGATGTCGAGGGCGACGCAGGGTCGATGGGCGCAGGGAGTGAGCGTGTAAACGTCCGGTAATACGGCAACAGCTGCTGGGAAAAGGGCCAGACTTCTGGGTAGGCTACAAGAATGTCGCCTGGGGTGACGACTCTCTGGAAGCTGTTGGAGTTTAGCAACAGGCTGGTGTACAGCAGCGACCGCCGTACCCGTATGCCTCGGCGGCTGCCCTACACTTGTCCCCTTCGCCTCCCACAATCATGACGGTCTTGTCCTTGAGGTGATGCATGTCGGCAAAAGGCGTGTGGCTCTGGACAAAGATACTTGTGTCGATGGGAACCTGGAGCTTGCTGCTCAGCTCGGCCACCCGTTCTGATTCGGGCTTGCCGCCGCCATTGGTAAGGAGGATGAAGGGAATGCGCTGCGATTGAAGATACGACAGCGCCTTACTTGCGCGCGGCAGTGTATCCGCGCTGCGTAGCAGGACACCATCGATACTGACAGCCGTCAGCGGTGGCGTGGTGTGGGATGGCGGGTCGCAAACGCCTACTCAAAAGCAAATGCGAACTCGGGAATTCGGCGGACTGGAGCGGGAGCCGTCTGGAACGAACGGCATAGTCGGATGTGACGGCTGCGGCAATGCGGTACTCTGGGCAGATGCCTAGTCAGAACGAGCGTCGCCATGTTGAGAGGATTCGATGGATCGGAGCGTGGTTGGTGACGTTCCAAAAGGCCGTGTGCCAAGCGTTAGGTAAGCCGCGACCAAGTTGACCGCTTGGCCAATACCCAGTGTCTATCATGGCCTCGAGTGGATTGAACGCCTTGCAACTGATTCGTCTGGTCCCCATGGCCAGCGTGTTCCGGGCATACATTTCTGCTCTCCACGGCAAATCCAACCTCGACTTACGAGTGCCCAGGCGTACCCGGGCTTATCGGGGTTAAGCCCAATCCAACCTAGTCAACGTCATACCTATTACCCACTAACCCAGTGGCCGCACCTCTACTGCAACCTCCACCACCAGTACGGGCGGCGCCATTACTTTTATTTTGATACTGAACAATCCTCCAAGATGCCTACGGAGAGCTACTTACCCGACGAAATAATACTGGAGATACTGTCCTACTTTGATAGCTGGAAGATCCGCGAAAGACAAGCCACGCTCGCTCGGTGCGCTGCTGTGAATCGGTAAGGCGAGGGAACCAGCGTTCTGCATAGAATCTATTTCTATACATGTACTAATATTCTCTAGACAGTGGTACGATGTATGTGAAGAGATGGAGCCATGGCGTGGGGAAGGTGCTTTTATTGACGCCCGCCGTCTAGGTCTGCGTCCACTCGCTCTACGATTCACCGTACCTGTCCGGCCGCGCCTATGAATTATTCGTACGCACAATCTGTCCCTCGGTCCTCGCCCACATCAAGGTAAAACAAAGCACTGCGAGCATCCATACCCCCCTTCCTCCAACTGACCCCCCAAGAAGCCCACCTCGCTCGCCGGCCTAGTCAAAACCCTCGATCTCTCCCACATTGTCCACCAAGGCACCAAATCCACCACGGCCCGCCTCTTGAACCGCACCAAGTACTCTCTGACCGTCTTCATCGCGCCCCAAGCCAGCTTCGCGGTAAACTGCTGGGCGTCGCTCAGCAAATGCATCCACCTGCGCGTGCTCGACCTCAGCCTCGTGAGCGAGCAAATCGACTTCCAATCGCTCAACCAGACGCTGCGCCAACTCGGGCTGCTGCGCCAACTCTGCCTCCCGCGCTGCAGCTCGACCTACTCCGTCGGCAGCGGCTCGCTCAACGTGCGCTGGCCGCCGCACCTCGAGCACCTCGCGCTCAGCGGCAGCATCAGCGGCAAATTCCTCTGGGACCTGGTCCGCCAGCCCGAAACCTTCCCGCCGCCCTTCACCTCGCTCAGCGTGCTGCACAGCCCGGGCCTCGACCCCCAGAGCATCCGCCTGCTGCTCACCAGCCTCGCCGCCCGCCTCACCGTCCTGGAACTGCGCGACCTGCCCGCGGTCAAGCAGGGCAAATTCAACGCC
>Ga0182211_1000070_pt1 | contig 26925 bp, 39 predicted proteins | sample G5R1MG_20_FD_129660 | JGI IMG/M metagenome (GOLD analysis project Ga0182211, IMG submission 129660) | Switchgrass phyllosphere microbial communities from Michigan, USA - G5R2_MAIN_03OCT2016_LD1 MG | ecosystem: Host-associated > Plants > Phyllosphere > Phylloplane/Leaf | place: USA: Michigan... | reverse complement strand
CTACTCGTTCAACGACGGTAGCACCAACAGCGGCTTCCGCGCGGGCATCGACATGATCGGCAACGTGACGATCCGGGGCGATCTCTTGGTTGACGGCACCGTCTCGACCACGGAGTTGGCAAACAACGCCGCCACGCAGGTGTGGTACAGCTCCAGTTCTAGAATCATAACTCCGATCAGTGCGCCGTCCAGCTATACGACGATGCTGAGCATGATCTTCACCAAGAACGCGGGGAGTGAGAGCGTCATTCAGTTCGACGTTCAATGCCCGATGTATGGCGACGACGCGGTGAAGGTCGAAGTCTTCTTGGACATCTGGAATGTCGGCGGCACCACGCTCTACCAGAACCGAGGCTTCCGCATGGAGGTTGACGGCAACAATGAAACTTACCTTCCGTTCATCTATCAACACTTGTTCCAGAACCTCGGTCCGGGTACTTACGAGGCTAGGTTCGTGATGCGGCGAACTTCAGGCCACTACTGTCAGACGACTGGCCTGTATCACATGATGGTCCGTGAGTTCAAAAGGTAAAGAACTATGCTTGAGTTTTATCTCGTCTACGACAAGGTCACCGGGGAAATTCTGTCGCGCAACTCCGGCCCTCCGGGGGCCGCGATCGTTGCCCCCGATCGTGAGGACCGAGGCAATTTCATTGTGCCCTACGACATTTGGGACAGCAGCCCGCTGGATCTCGACGGCATCAAGGCCTTGGGATATTTGCAGATTGACGCCGAAGCCGAGCGCTTTCGACTTCAGTATCTCTCGCCGGGCGCCGGTCAGATGATGACCTACATGTATAAGGCCAACGAGGCCAAAGCCTACAAAGCCGACCCTGCCGCCGACGTTCCGTTTCTCGCCGCTGAGTCTAGGGCTTTGGGCATTCCGCTGGACGTGCTGGTCGACGACGTTCTTGCGCGCGTGCAGGACTGGGCAACTATCGGCACCCACGTAGAGGTCAAGCGGCTGAACGCCAAGGCCGCCGTGGCCGAAGCCGACAACCTAGCGAAGCTCGCGCTTGCGCTGGTTGTCGACTGGAGGCCGCCAACTACCGAAGCTTTATCTCAGAGTTGAACCGTCGAATGATGTCCCCGGCCGCGCCCGCGCGCGGACGGGTGTCGACGAGATTGCCCGTCTCCAGAGCATCCAGCAGGATGGCGAAGCAGGCACCGGCGTGGGCCAGGTGGTGGACATTCGAGATCGGATCGAAGTCCTCACCATCGAGGTACTGCATGAGGTGCCGTTGCGCCGCGCCGATATAGACGTCAGACTTCACCGCGTTGTCGCGCCAGTTATAGGGGCCGTACTTAACGGCGCCATCCATCATTGCCGTAGCGATGTGGAGGATGGCGGCTGGTGGGACGAGAGCCGGGTTCACCTTGGTGGCACCGATCAGGTCTTTGGGGTTGATGCCCTCGGGTGCGGTAACGGTGCCCGGCACCACCACGTTGCCGTCGATTGCTGCCCAGTCCTGCTCAATCACCGCGATGCCGGGTTCGTCGGCCGAATATGTGATCCACCCAGGATGAGCAGGGTTGCGCTTGGGCGCGATGAGTTCGAGGGTCTCGCGAGTGAAATCCGAGAACGGAATGCGAAGGCTCTCGCCCGGCGCGAGCTTGGCGACCTCGGCTTCCAGCTCGTCAAGGCTGCTGAACTTCGGGCCGACATGGACCGGCTGCGGAATGGCGATGCCTTCTCCGAGATTGTGGAGAGCGTCGATCGGGTTGAAGGGTTCGGTCATACGGATACCTCGGCTTTGATGGCGTGGTGGGACATGTAGTCAGTGAACTTGATGTCTTCGGTCTTGATGTCGAACAGACCGGCGTCGGTGTCGATCCGCAGCCGCGCCATCCGGCACGGCGTGCGCGTCAGCTGAACCTTGGCCTGCTCGACGTGGTTGGCGTAGAGATGCAGATCGCCAAAGGTGTGGACGAACTCACCGACACCGAGGCCGACCTCGCGCGCGATCAGGTGCGTCAGCAGAGCGTAGCTGGCGATGTTGAACGGCACACCAAGGAAGATGTCTGCCGAGCGCTGGTACAGCTGGCACGACAGCTTGCCGTCCTCGACGTAGAACTGCATCAGGCAGTGACAGGGACGTAGGGCCATGCTGTCGAGGTCCGCCGCATTCCACGCGCTCACGACATGGCCGCGATCGTTCGGCTTGGTGCGCAGGTTCTCGATCAGCGTGGCGATCTGATCGATGAAACCCGTCTCGGTCATCCACTCACGCCACTGCGCGCCGTAGACCGGGCCGAGGTCGCCGTTCGCGTCCGCCCACTCGTCCCAGATATGCACGCCCTGATCGACCAGTGCCTTGATGTTGGTGTCGCCCGAAAGCATCCACAGCAGCTCGGCGACGATGCCCTTGGTGAACAGCTTCTTCGTGGTGATGAGCGGGAAGCCCTCGCTCAGGTCGAAGCGGATCTGCCGGCCGAAGACCGAGAAGGTGCCGGTGCCTGTCCGGTCTTCTCGCGGGGTGGGGTTTTCCTCATGCTTGTCGACCAGCTCGTGGAGCAGCGCGAGGTATTGCAGCTCGGGATGGTAGGGGCGGTCGCCATTGCGGATCATCGAGGCGTCCACCTCCATGACGGTCCCGCCTTGAGGCGTAACCAGTCCTGCGCGAAGGTCGACGATCGTAACGCCTTGACCGAAAATCAGAGAGTACCTCATGCAGCACCTAGCTTGAAGTAGCTGAGGTTGGGCTTCGCGAGAATGCGGAGCGGGATGAGGCACAGGTGCAGCCACGGGCCGTCGCGGTGCGTGGCCATCGTGTGCGTCCCGGCGCAGAAGCTGGCCCGAGCCGAAGCGACTGCGGGGTCATCGTTGTTCCAGCCGCGATCGGAGACGCGGCGGCTGGCGACGATGAAGGGCTGGAGGTCTTCACGTCCGGCGCCGGAGTTGTGCTCGTTGCCGTCGGTCACGAAATGCCGGTTGCGACGTACGATGTCGATAACTTCGCCGGTCGAGCACCCTACCTGACGGCTGGTCTTCGAGGGGCTGAAGCGTTTCGGATTTGCACCGAAGATGCGCAGAACATCCGCCTCAATTTCAGGGGTCACGGCCAACTTATTTCTCCTTTGAAGATTTTGCTCTAGGCCGGATCGTTTGCAGTTCAATGAGATCCGACCATTTGACGTAGTCAGTTTAGATCAAAAACGTGGTCGGCTACGTCCACGCCACGGTGGGTCACCAAGATGATCTGCTTCAGGTGCTTCTTCAACGAGACCATCGCGGACAGCGTGGCCGCGCGGCGCGACAGCGACAAGTCGCCGTCGATCTCATCCGCGAGAAAGACCGGGAAGGCCCGCGCCACCAGCGCCTGCCCCATCGCAATGCGCAACGCGAGGTTGGCGACAGTCGCGCCCGCGCCGGACAGCGTCTCCAGCTTCTGGTTTCCAACCAGCACGTCCATGTCTTCCGTGACGGTCATGGACGTGAGCTTGCCCAGAGACATGTCGTAGATCAGCGAGGACGCGATCTTGCTGATGCGCGGCGCGAGCATGGCCTTGAGGACCGAACGCGCCTCGACGACGTTGTCGGCTCCGGCCTTGTACTCGCCAGCCATGCGCAGCGCTTCGCCGATCTCGGCTTGGCCCTTTTCCCACGCGGCCTTGAGCGCGTCGTATTCCTGACAATCCCGCTCATACCTCTCAGACCGGCTCAGGGCCTCGTACAGCTCGTTCAGCTCGTCGGAGGTAAGCGTGGTGCCCAAAGCGTCCAACTCGCGCTGTATGCCCTCCTGAGAGGCCTTGGCGGTCTCGTAGGCCGCAAGGCCTAGAGTGTAGGCTTCGAGGGCGGCCTTGTCGGCGCGCATCTTGTTCAGTCGAGCCTGTACGACACCGGCCGCCATCGGGGGCTCCAACGTCTCCAGTTCCTCGCGAGCCTTCGCGGCGCCGCGCGCCTCAAGCTGGGTCGCATGGGGGATGTCGTGTCCCTCGGGCAGCGGCGCGTCTGGATCGAAGCCCTTCCAGCGCTCGTGCGCGCGCTCCTCGGCGCGGAGCCACTCCTTCGTGATCGAGGGCTGGATCGGCGGCTCGCCCGTCGGGCGGAAGGTGTGCTCGCATTTCGGGCAGGTCACTTCCTCGGACGCGACATAGGCGTCGAAGGCGTGGTGAAGCTGCCACTGGCGGGCGATCTCGGCCTCGTCGGTGACGGGTGGGAAGCCGCGCTCCTTGCGCGCCTTGATCTCATTCAATCGGACCTCGGCCTTGTCGAGTTCCTCTACCGTCCATGTGTGCTTCCGCGCCGCCGTCTCCAGCGCGGCCCGCCGCGTTTCCAGCTGGCGCTGCTCGTCGATGAAGCTTTGCAGCTTCTCGATTGCCTCTTCGCTGAACTCCTCGACGACCGGCTTCACCGGCGGGACCAGCTCGCGCCGCCGGGCGCGGAGCGCGGCGGCCTCGTCAGCGACGCGGCGCTCGCGCGCGATCGTGGCGCGCAGGGTGGTCGAGAGCGTGTAGTTTTCGGGCGGCTGCGGGGCGTCGCCCGGTGCGCGCAGCACCTTGCCAAGGGCTTCGGCTTCCATGCGCAGCTTCTTGGCTTCGTCGCGGCAGTCCTTCTCGGCCCGCTCGCTGTCCGTCAGGCGCAGCACCTTGTCGATGATCGCCTTGCGCTCGCCGGGACGCATCTGGCCGAGGCGCTGGACGTTGCCCTGCGTTGCGGCGTTGCACAGATCGAAGACATCCAGACCGTAGCCCATCAGCTCGATGACCTTCTTCGTGGTCTCCTCGGCACCGACGGCGATCTTGTCGCCCGTGCTGTCCTTGATCCACTCCTGCTTGCCTCGGCTGATGCTGTACCGGGCGTCGCGGATTATGAAGGTGCCGCTGGCGTTCGCCTGCTTGTAGTCGGTTGCCGCGCCGCGCAGGGCCGCCTTTCCGTACAGCAGCCAGCGCACGGTCTCGATCGTCAGGAACGTCTTCCCCTGGCCGTTCTCGCCCACCACGGCGGTGAGACCTTTTTCAGGTTGAAAATGTCCAGTCAGCGAGGCACCGCTGGTGGTGAATACGGCGGATGAGGTGATGGTTTCGATCATGGCCAAGCCCTACCAGTTTCGCCTTATACTCCACATACTTTTTTCTTTTTGACTACGTTAAAAAGAAAAAAGAGAAAGTAATATATAATGAAGACGACCCCTTCAGAGTTCATCGATCGAACCATTTTGGTTCACGAAGGCGACAAGCACTCGGTCGATCCCGACGACAAAGGCAATTGGCTCGACGGGCGGCTGGTCGGCTCGAAGTATGGCGTGACCGGCGCGGCGTTGGCCAAGTACCGCAAGGTGCCCACCAGCGCGATCACGTTCAACGTCATGGCCAACCTCAAGCGGCCGGAGGCGATCGATCTGGCGCTGACGGAATACTACCGGACGCGCGGCCTTGATCTGCTTCCATGGGACGCCGTCATCGCCAGCGTGGTCGACCACGGCTACAACCGGGGGCAGGGGACTGCCGTGCGCGTCCTGCAGCGAATGATCGGTGTCGGCGACGACGGCCAAGCGGGTGAGCAGACCCGCGAGGCCTACCGCAAGTGGCGCTGCAAGTACGACGAAGCCGAGGCCATGCGGGTGTGGACCCAGACGCGCCTGCGCGACTACCAGAGCTTGCGCAACCGGAAGTATATCAACGGCTGGACCAACCGCGCCAACAGTTTCCTGCCGGGCACGGGGTGGTGGAAGGCCAACGTCGGATGACACCCGTCCACGTTCTTCTCTACCTTCGGCTCTTCGAGATTTGTTTTCTTGGCGCAATCTACTTTTGGCTGACGCACTGGTTTGCGCCTAGCCGGTTGCGTTCTGTTCGCTTGACTCTTCTAGGCGCCCTCTTGATGGTCAATCTCACTGCCGTTGTGGTGGCAGTCAGTTGGGCGCAGGTGACGTTGTGGTAGATCTCATGCGAAATGGCCGGCTCCGCTGGTTCATCGTCGCCTTCGTAGCATCGGGCGTGGTCACGATGCTCATGCTCGGCTGGCAGCTGTACGAGACCACGCCCGCGCGCTGGTGCGTCATGGCCAAGCAGGGCTCGCCGGATCTGGAAGGATCATGCCTCGCCATCCGGCTCAAGCTTCTCGAAATCAAAAGCAATGTCGTTCTCGGACTGCTCGCCATCGTGGGCTTGTCCGTGCTCTCGCTCGCCGCCGTCGCTTTGGGCGTGCGGCTCGGTCTGTCGGGACCGGGCGGTCTTTCCGCCAACATCGGTTCTGACAAAACCACCGTATCAAATGGGGAGTCGAGCGTTACCGTCCCGACGCCTCCCGCCGACAGGATCGAACCATGAGTTTCTTCACAGGCCATCTTTGGAAGATCGCCACAGGTGTCGCGGCGGCCTTGGCCTTGTCGATGATGGCCTTGCTCATGTCGAGCTACTTCACCAATCGCGATCTCACGGCGCAGCGGGACGTTCTTGCCAACCGCATCAACGACCCCAACACCGGCTACGTCGCTCAGCTCGCTCAGGCCCGCACCAACGTAGCGCAGCTGGAGAAGGCCGTGGCCCAGCAGAACGAGGCCTACGATCGACTTTCGACCCAGAGCCTCAACCGACTGGCCGAGTCCCGCCGACAGCTGGCCGAAGCTCAGGCGCAAACCCGCGTAATGGAACGGAAACTTGCTGGTTTTCTAGCAACCAAACCCCAAGGCGCTACCCTTGAAGATCGGGTTCGTGATATCGACGCCCGTGCGCTGCAGGAGTTTATCCCATGAAGGCCTTGATTTTGCTTCCTATCTGCCTTCTCGCAGCCTGCGGGGGCAAGACCGTTCGGTCCGCGCCCGAACCTGTGGTGGTGACGAAGGAAGTTCGCGTGCCGGTGGCCGTCGCTTGCGTGCCCTCGAACTATCAAACTGCTCGACCCAACTACGTCGACAGCGACAGCCTTTTGAAGCAAGCGGCCGATGCCGCCGAGCGTCTTCAGCTGCTGTGGGCGGGCCGCGCGCAGCGGATCGCACGCGAGCGTGAAAACGAGATCGTTATCTCGGGATGCACGCAGTGACATGGCAGAAGATAATGCTCTCGAACACAGCCGTGAGACGCGGCACCTGCTCAATAACCACATCATGGTCACAAACCTGAAGTTGGAGAACATGGAGAAGGCAAGCGACGAACGGCACGCCGTGGTGGCTGAGAAGGTCACCCGTCTTGAAAGCGCCATCAAGTGGGCCGGCGGCCTCATTGTGTCGCTCGTTCTCACGGTGCTGGGCTGGGCCGTGCTTCAGCAGATCAACGCCAACGAGGCGCAGAAGAAAGACATGCAGCAGCAGATCAAGCTGCTGGAGGAACAGGAGCGGGCGCGTAACCACGTCCGCTCCGAGATCCTTGAGCGGCTACCGCCCAGTACTGCCGAGGCCGCCAGTGCCTCGCTCGGTGGTGGAGAGAACTGAGACTTCCTCAGACTGGCTCTCGATCACCGGGCACAGGACGAGCTGCGCAATGCGGTCGCCCCGCTGGATCTCGTAGGCGTTCTTGCCAAGGTGCGACAAGATCACCATCAGTTCGCCGCGATAATCCGCGTCAATCGTCCCGATCCCATTCGTCACGAACACGCCGTGCTTCGCCGCTAGACCACTTCGGCTTCGGATCTGCAGCTCGTACCCGCTTGGGACCTCGACGGCGAAGCCTGTAGTAAAAATCTTTGTCTGTCCGTGAAAGAGTTTGAAGGTCTCGGCCGCGCACAGGTCCATTCCTGCCGCTTGCTGCGACTCTCGACGCGGGAGGGGCAGATCGCTGCCGTGAGGGAGGCGCAGGAATTTTACCGTCTGCATAGTTCTTCTCCAACCAGTTGGTGCCAACGATTACGGCCGACCGCAGCAGGTCTGGCCGATGCACTCCCAGGCACAGGGAGTAGACATTCTCATAGGGGCGGTGGCTGCTGATCCGGATCACGCGCTCGTCCGGCGTGTTCGGGTGCAGCTTGAGGTATCGGCTGTCTGAGTGCGCTACGAGGCTGGACTGCACGCAGGCTGGCACTCCCAGCGCACGCGCGGCATCAAACAGCTTGATCGCCACCTCTGCGCTGTTCTTCGGATCCGACATTAAGAGACATCCTTTCTTCAATGAAGGATCGAACCAATGGGTCGCGATCTCGGATGCGCTCTTTCACCAGTCGAGGAAAGTCAAAATCGTCAGAGGACACGGTCTGTTCAACATCTTCCTCTACGCCTTCCCGCTTATGGGTCAGCTGGAGGCAGTCGATCTCCGGCAAGTCCTCGCCGGGGGCGAGCAGGACGCGCACGCACAGGTTGCGCAAGTCGTCCCGCGCCAGCGCCTCGGCGCGCGTCAGCGTGACGTAGAGGTCTCCCTCGCCGTGGGCGTAGGGCTCCATCGAGCCGGTGCATTGGATGGTGTGGCCGTCGACGGTATATGGACCGGGCTTGTGGTAGTGACCCGACCAGATGCCAATGTCACCGAAGGCCGCGCGCAGCGCAGCCACAGGCACAAGGTGGTCGTCCTTGCCGTCAAAGACCGAAAGATCCCAATGACCGATCGCGTGTTCGACTTGGGCATTCTCAACGTCCTTGACTTGTTCAACAGCGGTGCGGTCCCACTCCCAAGGGAAGAAGGCCAAGCCTTCGGCGGCAAGAGGGCGGTCGACCACTATCAAGTTGGGGAGGCGATCCTCGACCATCATCTTGAAGAAGGTCCACGCGCCGATCTTGGAGAGATTGCGCGGCCGGTCGTGGTTTCCGGCCATGTGAAAGAACAGAACATCGGGGTTTCGCTCGGCGCCGCTCAGCGCGGATCGTGCCGCTGCCAAGATAACCTCTCGCGAAACCTCTGGGAAGTCGAAGAGATCTCCGACTTGCACGACGATGTCCGCCTGCGCGTCCAGCTCGGCGCTGAAATGCAGGGCTTGGTGCAGGGCACGCTCGCCGCGCCGGTGCGTTGGCGCATACTTGTCGAAGTCCCGCCCCAAGTGCGGGTCTCCGATCAGGTGAACGCGGCGGCCGTCGGCGAGCGTGAAGGTCATCTTACCAGCCGAAGTTCTGTTCGATGTGGGGCCACACTTCATAGACGACGGCGTAGAAAGCGAAGACACCCCAAGCGGCGTTCCAGAGCAGGCCGGGCCAGTTCTTGAGAGTGGCGTGCAGATCAGCCTGCTCGAAACGGTTGATGCCCATGACGAGAAAGATCAGGAACAAGATCGACCACAGAATGCCGTAGACAATGTGCATGAGAGCCTCCGATAGAAAGAGAGGGGCCGAAGCCCCTCTCGGAAAATCAGCCGGTGATGGCGCCGGGGCGGACCTTGCGGGTCTTGCCGGCGGCGTCCTGCGTCACGACGAACTGACCTTCATGGCCGGTAACGTCGGCGGTGACGGGAATGCGGGTCGGACCGGCCAGGAAGTTCACGGTGGTGCCGACGGCGAATTCAGTGGGGGACTTTGCCATGTAGATATTCTCCTGCGCGTGCGTGCGCTTCGAGTTCAATAAGACCTAGATAAGATAGGTCAACACATTTCTGCGCTGACGTGACGCCGCTTGGCATAAAAAAGAACGTCGAGCTGCCATGCGCAGTCGTGCAGCGCGTTGTGCTTCTTGCCGCTGGCGGGGAAGGGAACGTGGTCCTCGACGGTAGGCTTGTCGCAGAGCCCCTGCAGGCCCGCGATGTAGCTGTTCATGTCCAGATACTTGTGGTGAGCGAAGGGGAACTCGATCCCCAGCTCCTGCAAGTGGCTCTCGACAAAAGGCCAATCGAACTTCACGGGCTTGGCCACGAAGGTGTAACCGCCGAACGGCGCACCCTCGGCGCAGAAGTTGGCGAAGGCATGGAACACACCTGCGGCCGGCTGCTCGCGCATGATGATGTCGTCGTAGACGACCTTGTTGTCGACGCGCCAGAAGCGACGGGTCGACTCCGACCAGCGGCGCGTGCTCAGCATCTTGGGGCAGGCGTCGAAATGTCCGCCGGTCTTCAAGGTCTCAAGATTGAACTTGATGGCCGAGAGCTGGATGATACCACCCCGGTGCGGATCGGTGTCGGTGGTCTCGGTGTCCACCATGATGTGCGTCATTTGTTCCAAGTTCTAAGCTCCGAAAATTTGACCGACCTCTTGCCGGCGTCCAATGCCTCGACGTATTCTTGTCCCGACATAATGAACCACTGGCCCAAAGGATAGCAAAAGATGTAGAAGAGGTAGCTGTCCTTCGCGCCGCGCGCGGCGGCTTTCTTGGCGGCCGCCGACTGCCCCGGCTGGATCTTCCCGAACGAGAAGCTGCTCCCGCTCGTGGTCGACTTGACTTCGGCGAAGTGAAGAGGATGGCTAGGACTGCTGACGACGTAGTCCGAGGGCTTGGGAAAGTCCTTGAGGGTCTTGCCCCCGTTCAGACCGCGCAGGTCTTTAAGGTCGCGAAACCTCTCGACGTGACCGATCGTCTCCCAATACTTCTCGAAGAACCTCTCGGCGTCCTTGCCATCGTTCTTCATCCGCTACGCCCTATCGTCAAGGTGTAGCCGGTCATGATGATGAGATAGAACACGACCGGCGCAGGCAGAAGCGCACGGGCTTCCACCGTCCACAGCGCAGGGTTCAGCTGCCACGCGGCGAAGGCGACGACCACGTAGGCCGTGACCAACAGCCACACGCAGATCAAAAAGTGGCCGAGGGCGCGGCCTATCAGTTCTCGGTTCATGCGTACATCCACTTCAAAAGCTCTTGGATCTTATGGTCGGGAAGCGGCTTGCCCTCAAGCTCTTTCTCGATCACGCCCTCGATCATCTGGGCTTCGTCCAGCTCGATCTGCGACAGGCGCGGATCCAGTTTATTGAAGGGCCGAAAGGTGCGTCCTATCGCTACCGTACAGTGCAACGGTAAACTGCTGACGATCGTCGGGTGCTCGGTCATGGCGCGCCGCAGCAGCGGGATGAACTCCATGACGCAGTCCTTATGGACCGACCAGACCAATTCGTCGTGGATCGGCATCATCAAGCGCACCTGCTCGCCCCAGCGCAGCCCGGCCTCCCCGCACAGGGTGCGCAGACGCAGGATTGAGCGCTTGGCCAAGGTGGCGCAGGTGCCTTGGATCATGGCGTTGACGACCTGATTACGACCGCGCCCTTGGAGGCGACGGATAGCGATGTCCGCGTACTTGGTCAGGCCGGGCGACGCCGAGAGGTCGAGGAACTTCGACCGCATCAGCTCGGCCCACTGCTTCGTGACTTCGAACTTGGTGCGACGATGGCCATCCGGCAGCGTGATGAAACCATTGACCGAGGCGGTGTCCTGCACGCCCACGCGCCACGCCTCCGCGATCGGGAAGCGGTTGCGGTAGTTCTCCACCAGCTCCCAGTGTTCCTCATCGGTCAGCGACAAGTTGTTCGCGACCGTGGAGAGCGCGCCCGAGTACCAGTATGAGAAGTTCACGCCCTTGCCGACGGGGGTGCCGCGCATGAACTTGTGGTAGTCCGAAGGCGACAGATCACGGCCAGAGAAGTCGCGCAGCACGCGATCGTTCGGGTTGCGCCCGAACTTGAACTCCTTGAACTCGGCTTCGGTCAGACCCGGCAGGGTCTTGACGGAAAGAGCATCCACCGCCGCGCCGGAGTGCATGTCTCCGTAGGGAAGCTGTCCGTACACCTCGGCGAAGCCGGGGTCGCCGGACTGGTCCCCGATGAGAACCAGTTCGATCGCCGACCAGTCGGCAGAGATGACGACGTGGTCTTCGGTGTCACCGAGATAGAACGATCGGATATAGGCGGAGGAGCCGGACTTGGCCAACTGCATGGGGTTGGGGAAGGAAGTTGCAAGGCGGCGAGTGGCAAGCTGAGAAGAGAGGCTGGGATAAACACGACTGGTCTCCGGGTCCATGAGCTGGGTGTAGGGGGTCAGGTACAGTTTCATGCGCTGCTCGATGTCGGCCATCGTCTGCAGGCACTCCATGGCCTTTCCTGCGGGGGAGTCCTTGGCAAGGTTCTCGCGGATACGGCCGCGCGCTTCCGCGTCGGACGCGACGCTGCCCTCGCTGTACTGGACCGGCAGCTTGAACAGGTCATACATCAGCGTGCGCATGCCGTGATAGTAGACGAGGTTCAGCTTGCCGGAGGTCGGCACCTTTTTCTTCTGCTCCTCCGCCCACGCATTGCCGATCGGGTTCGACACCTGGAAGCACTGCGTGAAGTCGTCGTCGCTGTCGGGCGAGTTCGCCCAGTCCTCGATCTGCTTGCGCTTCTTGAGGTAGGGCTGGGGGTTCTTGCCTTCCTTCCAATACCAGTCCTGCTTGCGCTTGAGCGTGGGGTTGGGCTCGGCGTCGAACGGCAGCGCCGCTTTCACGAGGGCTTTGAAGTCGCGCAGCAGCACAGCCATCTCGTGGCGCTCGATGTCGCGGCGCTCGAACACCTGCTCAAGATCGAGCCGAATACCCTCACGCCAAGCGTCGGCGTAGAGGTAGACCATCGGGTTCTCGGTCTCGAAGAAAGCCTTGAGAGCATGCGGGTTCGTCGCCAGCATGTCATCGAACATCCAGCGGTAGTGCTTGACGGCCCAGTAGGCGTCGTCGGCACCGTATGCGCAGACCTGCTCGCCGGTCAGCTCACCCATGTGCTTCTTGTCGCCCAGCACGTCCTTGAACGTGGTCTGCTTCACGCCGAAGCGCCGCTCGGTGAGCTGCTTGAGGTTGTAGCCCTTGGCGATCGACTTGACGAAACCATTGTAGGAATGCTCGGCCTTCGACTCCTTGGCGATGAACTTGCCCAGCAGCTCCTGCTGCACGCCGCTCGGCCGGCCTCCGTCGAAGTCCGACCAGTCCTTGATGACCTGCGCAGCGATCTTGTGGAAGGCGCCCGGCAGCGGCGTCGCGGCGAAGACGCCCAGATCGTATTCGTCGGGACCGTGGTGTGACACAGCCATCTGCAGCGTGCAGACGACGTTCGTCAGCTCGTGGCCCCAGCACTGCAGGATCATGACCAGCTCGAAGGGGGCGTTGTGCGCCACCTTGATGGCGGTCTCAGGGATCTCGGCGAGCAGGGCCGGGCCGAAGCCGGGCGGCAGTCGGTTCTCCACGTCCGCGTGCGCGGTGTTGTAGTAGTAGGCGGTGTCGCTGCCTTCGACGTAGGTCGAGAACCCAGTGATCGTGGTGCGTCGGTGGTCGAACACCAGCCGCGTCGCATTGTTGTAGACGTTCAGACCGGCGTGGCGCGTCTCCACGTCCGTCGTCTCGATGTCGACGCCCACGAGCTTGCCCGCGCGCAGCTCCTCGACGATGCCGGGCAGCACGAGGTGGACGTTGCGCATGTCCACGAGGACGGATTTGATATGGGTCAAAGGAAGAACTCCTGCAGCCGGGCGCGGCCGGCGGTTTTGTTCGGCGTGCCCTTGCTGATCCCGCCCTCCAGCTCGTCGTCGGGGACGTTCTGGAAATGGGTGATAGTGAGCATGGCCCGCAGCAGGTCTACATTGTCTTGCTGCGTCAGCCAAGCGGCGACGGCCGGCTTGAAAGGAAGATCGAGGAAGCTGGCAGGATCGCCGGAGCGGATAGCCGCTTCGATCGCCAGCCAGTGCTGCTCCATCGCAGCCCAGCGGCCGGGGCCGAAGCCGGGGATGCCTTTGATGTTGTCGCTGCTGTCTCCGCACAGGGCCTTGTAGAGCGCAATCCAACGTGGCTCGACGTTCTTCATGTTGACGCCGGACAGTTCGCAGAGGTGCGATATCTGGCCGTAGTCCATGTCGTTGGTGTGGACGCGGAACTTGCCGGGGTGCTTGCGCACCAGCGTTCCGATCACGTCGTCCGCCTCCCAGCCGTAGACCTCGATCTGGGTGGCCGGCGTGGTGCCGAGCAGCTCGCGCCACAGCCGGATCTGACTGATCAGATCCTCGCCCTTCGGTGTCCGGTTCATCTTGTACGGCGGGTAGATGTCGCGGCGACGCTCGTTGTGCTTGGCGCCGTCCCACACCCAGATGTCAGCGGCCGTCGTCTGTTCGTAGCGCAGCCGGAGCGACATGGGCTTGGGAGCCCATGCCGTCTTCTCGAACTGGCGGAACATGATGTTGTTACCGTCATAGAGGTTAATCACGGCGAGTTAACCTCCTAAGCACGCCGACTATTATGACGTACGTCGCGAGGACGAGAAGCAGACCAACCCAAAAGCTTTCAGGCGTGCGCGCAGGGACAAAGTGTTCCAACACGGCGCCGAGGACGAAGCCCAATAGATAGCCAAAGTCGTAGTCATTGAGTTTCATAGAGACCTCCAAAGAAAAGGGCGAGATCCGAAGACCTCGCCCTTCCTCAACCTAGCGTGCCAACGCTATTACCTGGTGGGGATCAGCGCGAAGCCGACCACGCCCCATTCGTTGCCGTTCCGGTTGGTCTGCGGAACGCAGGAGATCTCGACGTCGACGGTCGCCTGCGTCAGACCGGCCTGGCGCAGCTCGGTGTAGAACTTCGTCCAGAACTTCACGCCGGTGATGGCGGGCGTGATGCCGAGGCGTTCGCCCTTCTTGGCGCCGGGGACGTCTTCGAGCAGCTCGACAGGGATCTCGGCGGTCTGGTAGGGACCGTCGACCTTGTCGTAGGTCGCCTGCAGATTGGCGATGGCCTGCGCGAAGTTCTGACCCTGCGAGGTCTGCTGACCGTCGTAGGACTTGATGAAGGTGGTGGCACCACCCTTGTTCGCGCGAACCGAGTAGATCGGCGCGACTTCGAGCATGTTCAGGCGAACCTTGGCCTTCTGGAAGACGGGGTTCTTGTCGATGCGCAGACCGGTTTCCTTGACGGAAAGGTAGGCGTCGACCTGAATGCCGGCGTTGTCCGCCATGTCGTCGAGCGAGGGGCGAGGTGCGGCGACACCGACGGCCGTGCCTGCTGCGGCAGCGGGCACGAGAGCTTGGGCTTCTGCGGGAGGAGTGAACGAGGCGGCAGCTGCGGCGGCCTGATCCATCACGGAGTCGAGAGCAGAGGTCATGTTAGTTCCAGTTCGTTGAAGTGTTGTTTCCCGGTGGGAGAGCCTGATATATCAGCCTCCAGTGTTCATGCAAGCCTCCTTGTGAAATAAATGTGGCCCGTTCTGTTGCCCGGTGGGCCATGCCGCGAGGAAGGTTCCTAGCCTAGGCAGCTTACGCTGCGAGCTTGAGACCGCCCCAAGAGTCGTTATCATTGGCAGTTATAGAAGTCTACTGACAGGACGATCGATCCTATTTCGCCCCCGTCAGAGCAGTTGAGCCCGAGGAGAGTTTTGCACCTGCCCGCCGGGGGTCGAACCCGATGCGGTTGGGGACTCGAACCCCGCTGCACTCTCTGGCCTGCCGTTGGCCCGTCTCAACTGCTCTGGTGGAGGCGGCGGGTACTGCCCCCGCGTCTCGCCCAACAGCCCCGGCGCCGAAGCGCCGAGAAGTTCTACCTAGTAGAGTCGAACGAAGCGGTCAACAGTCCACTCGGATATTTTTCTCACGAACGAGATGTCACGCTCGGCCGCCGGGTCGTAGTTGGGGCCGTCGTAGCGGCCATAGTGGACGCGCACGGAGCCGTCGTCGGCGTCGATGACGTGCCCGAGGATCATGTAGCTGCCGCCCTTCTTGTGCCGCCATCTGCTGGCGACGGGGAAAGCTGTCCGAGCCTCGGTCAGCGCGGCGTTGAGTTCTTCAGACGAGAGCATCATATTCTCCTTATATAATTTTACTTTTTTCTTTTTAACGTAGTCAAAAAGAAAAAAGTAATCTAGCTACTGGACGAAGGTTAGCACCCTGCGCGTCGGGTCGACCCGATTGGCAAGCTGGCTTTTTGCGGTCACGATGGCGTACATCCGGTCCTCCACCTTGCAGTCCTCATAGCGCAGGAACACGACGTAGAGGGTCTTGGTGCGACTGCCCCGGCTGGCGCGCCGGTAGGCTTGCAAGATGTTCACGTCCATGAAGTCGATCGACGCGAACAGGACCAGATCGAAGGCCTCCCAGTTATACCCGACAGCCACTGTCGGTCCCGACGCGACGATCACATCCAGCTCTCCACGCTGGAAGGCCTCGTCAATCGCCTCTCGGGCCTTACCAGGCACGTTTCCGTTGATGAGGGCTACACGGAGGCCTAGCTCCTCGCAAAGGCGCTGTAGGCGCTCCTGCTCGGGCTGCAGCGAGGCGAAGATCAGGGTCTTCTGGCCGCCGGACAGGTGAACGATGATGCGCTCATCCTTCGGGGTCCACTTTTCGATCTTGCCCAGCGCCATCGTTTCGGGATGGCTGAACAGCTGGCGGCATCGGATCTGGTTGACGCCGGCCATGGTGCCGTCGAGGACGCGGCCGTCCTCCAGCTCCAGCATGGCCTGCTCCTCGAACTCGTCGTACTTCTCACGGACCTTCTCGTCCATTTCGACGTACTCGGTCTGGAAGACCACGTCCTCTTCGCCGTAGACCTCCTCGAACGTGCGTCGGATCGAGTGCTTCTCGATGATCTTACTCAGCTTGTCCTCGTTCTTCCACACGATCACGCGGTCGTAGTCGTCGACCAAGGCCGCATGCTCGAACATGAACCCGCGTCGCCCGCCGTAGTAGCGCGGCTCGATGACGTGGATCGCCGGGAAGGCGGTCTGCAGCGAGCCGTTGATCAGCGTGCCCGTCATGCCGACGAAGCGGCTGACGTGACGGTTCACATGATAGAACGACTCGGTCTGTTTGCTGTCGAGGCCGCCATAGCCCATGTGCAGCTCGTCTACGAGCAGCAGATCGATGTTCGGCGCGGCGGCGAGCAAGCGCTCCCAGTGCGCGGACATGAAGGCGTAGGTGCAGATGAACGCCTTGACCCCGTCAGCAGCGTAGGCCGCGATCAGATCCTTGAAGGTGTCGGGAACATCGATGTACTCCTTCACCGGCGTGACGCCGTCGGGGCCGAAGAGTGGGTCCACTTGATACCAGCCGGGACCGCCTACAGCCAAGCCAGCGGGTTTTCCCGTGCGCAAGGCTAAGGCGTTACCCATGCCATCAGAATACCAGAACTTCCGGCCTTCCGCTGCCTTGATCTCATGCGTCATCGTGCCGTCCTTGAGGCGCCATGACGCGACACGCCGCGTCGAGTCGATCGTCGGCCCCGTCCAGTCCTTCGTCAGCGCGGCGCGGTCGGTGCGCATGATGGCCACGTCGTCGCCGGGCGTGTACTTCTTGTCGTTGCTGACTTGGAACTCGGTGAAGCGGCACAGCTCCTTCAAGTTCTTCTTGAGCAGCGACTTGGGCATCGACCACAGCGTCTTACGCTCGCCGCGCGCCCACATCATGTAGGCGTAGACGCAGCAGGGCGGAGTCTTGCCGGTGCCCGGATCGCTGAGATCCAGGCACTTGGGGTTGCGGATGTAGAAGGCAAGTTGTTCGACTTGCTTCTCGCGGAGCTGGGGGATGTCGGTCATGTTCAATCCAATGTTGGTCTGCCGGTCGGCAGAGGGCAGCGGTGATGCTTGCCGTTCTGCTCCATGCGGTGGCCTTGAGCGTCATAGACCAGACCGTACTTGCCACAGCAAGGGCAAGAATGTTGTCGAGGTTGTCGGGGACGGCGGGGCGGTTCCCACCAGTCTCCGATCATGCGGTCTATCTCGTAGTCAGCGTACTCACCCACGAAGAGAGTTCTGCATCAGGGTCCACTGGCCTCTGCTCAGCTCGGCCAGTGCCTGCTGATAGAGGGTCGCGTCGCCCTTGTTCATCACGTCGAGCAGCGCGGCCTTTTCTTCGAGGTAGCGCACCGCGAAGTTCTTGTCGTGCTCGACGATCGAGCGCGTGTTCGAGATCAGGTCCGCGTACTTGATCGTCTGTGCCCGCGCCGGCGCCCCGGCCAGCCGCTCGATCTCGGCCAGCTTGCGCCGCCTGCGGTTCCACGTTGGGTAGACCTCTTTCGTGAATTCGTCCGTCAGCTTGTCCACCAGCATAGCCACATCCTCGCCGAAGCGGCGGATGATGGTCTCCAGCGAAACCTCGCAGTCTTCGATCACGTCGTGGAGTATGGCGGCGACCAGCATTGCTTCGTCGCCGCCGGCCTTGTGAACGATCGTCATCACCTCGATGGGATGTACGATGTAGGGGAGGTTGTCGTATTTGCGCTTCTGCCCGGCATGAGCCGTTGCGGCAAAGGCGATGGCGCGATCGATCATAGCTCTACTACCTCATATTCTACACGGTTCAGAACGTGAGTGGGAAGGACCAGCTTGACCAGCTTGCCTGTGCCACCCTGCTTACGCGGCGTCAGGTCGGCGCGAGGGCTGGCGAAGATGCCCACCTCGACGTCATTGGTCTTGGCATAGGCACTGACGTGGTAGCGCCGGAACTCAAGAACCGTACCCTCTTCGAGGGTGAAGTCCTTGTCGCCGAGTGCGACCGCGTAGTCCCAAGGCTGATCGCCCCGTGTGATGCGCCACCCGGCCTGCTGGTTGACGCTGCCACCGTAGCCGCTCGCGCACTCCTCGTGCGTCACGGTGAGCGGCGCGGTCAGCCGGATCTTGTCCTTGAGCTGTGGGATGTAGAGCTTCACGCCATGTCCTCCACGATTTCGACGTCCAGCTCGCGCAGCTGCTCGATCGTCAGGCTGAAATAACGGCCAAAGTCTGCGGTGCCGCCGTACTTGCGCATCGAGAACTGCGGGTCTGGTGATATAACCGTGCGTAGGCCGATGTGCTTGTCCGGCTTGATCGTCTTATTGATCTTGAACCCGTCGAAGGCGAAGACCGTGCCGGCCGGCAGCGTCTCCAACCCTGAGCGAATGGCAAGATCGTTGACAAGGCGGAAGCGATCTTTGGTCAGTGGGATGAACATCTTCATTTCGCGGTCACCTCTTCACGGGCACGCCATTGGCCCTCGTTGTCGCCCAGCCGCTTGTCCATCAGCTCTTCGCTTTCAGGAAACAAGTGGGCGTCGTTGACAATCATCTCGTAGAACTCGCGCCACCATGCGCGGACGGTCAGATCCTCGTGCTTGTAGCCGATGATCTGCGCGGCGTGCATCAGGTGCAGCTGGAAGTGATGAGGGATCTCATCGACATGCTCAAGGTAGACCTTGCGCATTTCGTTGAATACGCGCCACCGGCTAGCGTCCGACGCGTCGCGCCAGAAGCGCTCAGCCCCGCCGAACAGCGGCGTAGCAGCCATGATCTTGTAGATAACAGCATGGTCGACTGTGAACGGGCCAGTAAAGCTGCCGCCGCCGGGCGCGAAGGGGTCGTCCAAGGCCTTGCGATCGAACGCGCTGATGAGAATGCTTCGGCGATACCAGCGCATCAGCACCTTGACCGGGTGGTTCTTGCGGAGCCCGTCCGGCGCCCGCACGGCAGCAAGCAGCACGGACTGCTGCATGAGGGACAAGCCGCACACCCAGCGTTGTTGGACAGGCAGCGAGTGGCCAACGTGCCGGCGCTCGGCCGCGTGCTGCTCGGTGACAATGCCGTGGTGCCGGCAGGCGGGGTTGTGGTGCGACCCCGCAGGCTGGGTGCAGGTACACTGCTTGGTCATGACAGCTCCTTCAGACGCTGATGAAAGTTGTAGTAGGCCTGACGAGGCGTCCACGGTGTCAGGTCCACGAGTGGGAGAAGGTGCTCGAACTCCACGTCGGCGAGGGCGCGGTAGCCAGCAGGGTCTTCACCCCGCAGGTATTTCACCTCAAGGCCGAGCATCTGCATGTCGGCAACCTTGACCTCCGGCGACATTTCTCGCGGCAGACCAAGGATGTCGGCGGTGCGATACTCCAGCTGGATCTCCAGTGCCTTGACGGCAGGGAACATGCGCTTGAGCGGCGTCACGATGTCGTTCGTAAAGGCCTCGCTGCGGTCGTGCCACAGCGCTTCCAGTGCGAATTCTCGGGACACCAGCTGCGACGTATTCCAAGCGTGCTGGGCGATGGAATACCAGCGGCCGAGCGCGAGCTGCCCTGCCCATCGGCAGTTGTTGCAGAGCGGGATAATCATGTCGTCCGGCTCGCATACCAGCAGTTCGGGATGCTCGTAGTCGAGGATGTTGCCGCTCAGCAGCTGCAACGTGTTCATCTTGTCCATCACCATGAGCTGTCGCTCCCGCCGCCGCCGCTCGAACCGCCGCCGCTGTCGTAGCTGCTGGACGAAGACGAAGAGGAGTCGCTCGACGAGGACGATGACGATGACGATGACGAACCCCAGTCGTAGCTGGGTGAGGGCGACGGCGTCGGTGTCGGGATCGGCACAGGGGCGACGTAAACGTCGCGCTCGCGCTCACGGCGACGAACGGGCGTCGGCGTCGGCGTCGGCGTCGGAGTGGGACGATACGGCGGCGTCGGCGGAACGTGACGGACGGGGCGACTCTCAACGACGCGGTCCCGCTCCCGCGCTTGACGACGACGATCGTCTTCAGCACGTTCGAACGCAAGCCGGGCGCGGCGCTCGGCTTCTTCCTTCTCGCGACGACGCCGTAGCATGACGTGGCTCGTAACAAGCAAGCCGGCGCTGCCCAAGCCGATCAAGCCCAGCAACCACCACCAGCCGTTGCCGCCACGGTCCTGCTTGACCGGCGCGGCAACCTCGGCCTTGACGTTGGCGATGATGTTGTCGACGCCGATGTTCAGCGCGCCGACCACGTCGCCACTCTTCAGCTCGGGGACGATCGCTTCCTTGAGGATCAGGAACGTCGTGCCGTCCGTCAGCTGGCCCTCCAAGCCATAGCCGACTTCGATGCGAGCCTTGCGCTCCTTCATCGCCAGCAGCAGAAGCACGCCGTCGTTCTGCTCCTTGCGGCCAAGACCGTAGGAGCGAAACATCTGGTTGCTGAAGTCCTTGATGTCATAGCCCTGCATGTTGGGCACGGTCACGACGGCGAGCTGGTGATGGGTGGCCTTCTCCCACGCCACCACCTTCTGGTTTAGCGCACGCTCCTCGTTGTCGGGGATGACGTTGGCGCTGTCCACGACGCCGCGCCCGGCGCGGTCGGGAAAGACCGGCGCGGCAGCGATCAGCGGCAGCGCCATGAGAGGTAGTAGGATTTTCTTCATAACAACATCGCTCCTATGAATAAGCATTCGATCAGGATGATCGTGAGCCACCAAGCCCGCTCGAAGCGGGCCTTGGCTTGTTTCAGATTTTCTTCAGCCTCTTCGAGAGGGGTCACGACGCGGCACGCCGCGCCTCGTTCTCGGCCCACTTGCCCTGCTCGTCATAGTCGAACGTCTTCTTAAACAGCGTGCCGGATGGGCCGTGGCGCATGACGATGCCTTCGGGGTCCATGAAGCCGGCGGAGAAGCCCGAACCTTGGTCCTTGAGCTGGCTCATGACCCGCTCGAACTCGGCGCCCGGCTCGCCCATATAGCCTTCGGCCAGCACCGGCACGACGCGCACCCGGTCCGGCAGCTCGACGCCCGTCCAGCGATGCGTGTTGAACAGGGCGAAGACCTTGGTGTTGAGATTGTAGTGGCGCTTCTGCACGCCCTTGCCGACCCACTCGCCGTAGTGACGGCCCTCGCCCAGCGTCGTGACCAGCGCCTCGGCGTTGTCCTTGACGAACTGCGCAAAGCCGAGGTTGTCGGTTGTCTTGCCCGGCCAGATCAGCTTGTTGCGGGACTGGGCCAGCACCGCCATGCCGTTGATGATCGCGATGACGTGCTCCAGCGGCTGCTGGTCATCGCCCAGCCCCAACCCGGAGCCACCGTCGGTCAGTTGCAGATTGTGGCGATCGTAAGGCACGATAATCAGCCCGGCGTTGCTGCCGTCGAGCTTCTCGGTAATGGTCCAGCCGTGGCTGAACCGGGTAAGGCTTGGGAATTTCTCGAACATCAGTTCATGTCCTTCTTGCTAGGGATAATCAGCACTTCCATGAGGCTGTCGGTGGCGGCCTCGGCCCGCGCCTGCGCGGCGTTTGCCGCAGCATGTGCGAGGCCCAACTCGTAGGCGCTCTGCAGCGCCGCGCTGACGCGCTGCGCCAGGAACTCGTTGTCTTTCTTACGGCTCATGCTCAGGTCTCCAAATGAAGAACCCCACCGTAGTGGTGGGGTTCTAGAAGTCAAGCTGCCGTTTTGAAATCGATCGGACAAGCACCGGACGAGCAATCCAGATGCTCTCGCCCGATGTCCTCGGCTACGGCCTCCGAGATCGCTCGGGTGATCTCCTCGTAGCGCGCCTTGGTGACGGGCTCCTCGGGAAGATATTCATAGGCCGAGTTGGCGGCGTCGGTCTGCGGCATCACCGAGCAGGCGCGGACCTGCCCCTGATTGGCGGTCAACGTCTCAAGGAAATGCTCGTAGGAGGTGTCCTCGAACTTGTACTTGAGCGTGTAGCTGATCTGCCCGCCGTGGCGTTCGTCGCCGGTGCGCGCCTCGCCGCTCGTCAGGTACTCGGTGACGCTGCCGCCCTCGATCCAGAAGAACTCGCCCAGCTTGAGCCAGTCGTACTGCTGCTGCGGGGTGGCGTCGCCCGCCAGCACCAGCTCGTCGCCCATGCCCAGCGTGGCAATCGTCGGCTCCGTCGGGAAGCCCACAATCGTCGTGCCCTGATAGGTCGACAGCTCGCGGGTCTGGTAGCCCTTGAGCTTGTACTCGGCGACCTGCGGGCTGTCCGAACGGAACTGCACCCAGCGGAGGTAGAACGCCATCGCCGGCAGGTGCCAGCCTTCCGACAGACCGAACAGCTTGCTGGTCGTGCCAGCGGGCTTGATCGTCGTGACGGTGTGCGGCCGAGCCACGCCGATCTCGTCGGCGTAGGCGAACGCCGCCTCCATGGTGTGGCGGGCATAGTAGCCTTGGAAGTCCCAGAACGCGGCGGCGCGGATGCCCGCGTCGCGGTGGGCGGCGGCCGATCGGATGGAGCCAAGCTGATCGGTCCACTCGCTGTCGCGAGCGGTCGAAGCGGCATAGCCCTCGAAGTCAGGTGCGACCAGATCACGGAAGCCGACCTTGAAGAACTTCCAAGCGAACTCGTGGACGCCCGTCTGCCCGACGCCGATCCGGTTCGTCCGCGCCGTCTCCTTGGCGTAGAGGTTGTCCATCAGGTTGACGCGGATCAGGGCGCGTGCCGAGTGCGCACCGGCCGAAAGGATTTCTTCGAAGCTCTCGGCGTGGAACGGCACGTTGTCGGCGATGACGCAGTAGCCGCCGTACAGGGCCAGCGGGATCTCGCCGCAGGGATTGACGATGGTGTAGTGCTTCTTCTTCGCAGCCCGCTTGGCGACGGCGCGCAGCAGAAAGCGGGTCTCTTCCGAGACCTGAAAGCGCGACGACCCGACGCCGATTTCCTCGGGCACCTCACCCTTCTGGGTCAGCTCGTCGAGGTTGAGGTAGCCCGGCTCGCCGGTGCCATCGGCGTAGGCACACTCGGTGGCGACGCGGTGGACTTCACGAGCGTGGCGGCTCATGTCGCTGTTGTAGCCCTGATCGCCCGGCTCCAACGCCAGTCGACGCCAGAAATCCTTGGTCACGCCGATCGAATTGTTCGACGACCACAGGAAGGGGAAGGGCTGCTCGCCCTTTGCTCGCAGCTCGATGACCTCGTCCATCGTGAGGCCTTCGTATTCCATCGGGCGCTTGACGCGGATGAAGTCCAGCACCGACTTGTCGGTCCAGATCTTCACGGCCATGCGCGCGGCGCGGCGCGCACCACCCACCAGCACCGGCTCGGCAAGGTAGTGGTCGACGTACATCGCCTGCAGCCAGCGCGGCAGGCCAGCGCCCCTCAGCGTGGCGATCTTGTGGAGTGCGTCCATCATCGGACGCGGGCCGGATGATGGCCGGTCCTGCATGCCGGCGATCGGCGAGCCCTTGCAGCGGACCTTGGAGAAATCGAGGATCAGGATGTGGTCACGGAAGGCTTTCTGGAAGGCCAGCGTCTCCATCTGTTCGATCGCCTGCGCCCAGCCCTCGCGGCTGTCGGGGACCTCGAACCAGATGACCCGCGAACCCTTGGCGTATTTGTGACGGGCGTCCTTCACGCTCTCGTCGGTGCCCCACACGAAATCGGGGTGGGTCTCGTCGAGGACGCAGCGCACGTTGGGGCAGTCGTCCCAGTCGACGATCATCATGTCGTCGTCGTAGCTGCGGCCCACGCCGGACCCGTTGAGGAGGAGGTAGAACAGCAACATCGACAGCGCCGACGTCGAGCAGTTGGAGAAGACTTCGAGGTTGCGGCTGGGCTGGTTCTCGTCACCGTGTTGCAGGTGGCGGCCGCTCATCAGGATGGTGGCGTTGCGAAGGTGATTGCGGAAATCGAACTGGTCGTCGGCACCGGAGGGGTGGAGCAAGGTATTGCCGACCGCGACGCGGTCGGCGACGTTGCCCCAGTCCTCACCGGGCCGCAAAATAGTCCTCTCGGCAACCGCTACGCCCATGCCGGGGTGGAAGGCACGAGCGGAGGCGAGTTGAGAAGTCATGCAGGGTCTCCAGGAGAAAGTGGACGACCCTGCTACCGGTCAGGCCACGGTCGGTCCACTGCCATTTCCGTTTGGACCCGGTCGTTGTGGGTGGTTGGACGAAATAAAGCTGTTGACACGGCGCAGGACGCTCGACGACTGGCTCTCTTGCTGCAAGCGGAGCATGTCACGCACCGCCGCCGGCCCGATAGCCGTCGAGGTGTGGCGATGCTGATGAAAGCGGCGAACGATCAGCCAGTACGGCTTGCCCTGCTCATAGATAACTGCCACTATTTTCTCCTCAATTTCAGGGGTGCGGCGAACTGCTTGGTGTTGGCGTGAGTAATCAACTCCTCAAACGTCCAGTCAAGAACTTTGGCTAGGCGGTGCATCTGTCCCAGCGTCCAGTTGTGGCCCACCCGCATGTTGATCGCTTGGTTCTGCTCTCGATTGGTCAACCCGATCAACGTCGAGACTTCGCTGGGGTGGTAGATGGTTCGAACGTCGCGCAACAGCTGGCCCAGCCGGAAGCGAAAGCCGGAGTTCTCGTCGTCGAGCCCGAGTGCGCGAAAGCCCTTGCGGCTTGGGGGTGGCAGCGTGATCCTCTCGGCGTCGGCTACCTCCTTTCGCTGCTTGCCGGCATAGGCGATTTCCAGCCCCTCGAAGTCGGCAATCTCCTGTGCGGAGAGGCCGTTCTTGATGTGCTCGATCATGCGTGCCCGCCGTTTCACGAGCAACGAGTCTCGGGTGTCAATTCTGGACATACCTCTTACCTGTTCCGTGCGCTTGGATCTGGATGGAAACGCGAGCCTTCGCGCTGGTGCCCATGCACGCCTTGCAGTCAATGCACTCGACCTTCTGCCCGGCCTCGTGGCTGGCGGGGCAGACGATCTCGATGCCCTTGATAGGCTGCTCGCCGAGCGGCGTCACGCGGAACGTGCGATAGCCGAGCGCGTGGGCGAGTTGCATCTCCCTCTCGCTGTCCGCCGAGGCCATGACAAGCGGCGCCCACACGGCGGCATCGATCGAGTTCCACTGGTGCGTGTAGCCGGTCCACCCCTTGGTATTGAACAACGCCGTGGTCCACACCTTGACCGGGACCGCAGCCGGATCACCGTAGGTTCCCAAGCGAACCATGCGGTCCTTGAACAGCCCGTGCGCCGGGCGGCGCGCCACGCCCTCGCCGTAAGCGCCCCGTTTGTACGCCGCCCACACGCCGCGCGGCCCGTGCATCAGCGTGACGTAGCAGCTACGGCCCTTACCGGTGCCGTCGCCGCGATGGGTGCAGCCGCCGCAGATGCTGGCGTCGTCGCCGGACTTCACGGCGTCGATCGGTGGCATGTCGCTGCGCAAAATATAGGTCTGGATCATGGCACCAGTCTTGGCGTTGGTGCTGCCTTGCTTGAGACCGGTGGCAATCACCACGATCGGTGCGCCGTCGAGCTGGCTGGGGCCTTCGTAGAGAATGACGCCGTTAGGATTGGTCATTGGGGATCTCCTTCTTCGGATAGAAATAGACGGCACCGTGGATGATCTTGCGCCCGCCCGTGAGCAGGCCATCGCGTTTCATCTTCTGGCACTTGGCGCGCAGAGCGTCGTCACGCCAGCGGAGGGTGACCCGAAACTGACCCTTGGCCTTCGCAATGGCAAGGATTTGTTCTTGGGTCAGGCCTTGGTGATGAGGCCGCCGAGGCAGGCTCATTGCTTGCGCCCGAACTTCTGCTTGGCGAACAGGAAGCGAGCGCGGTGGTAGCCGTCCAGTTCGACGCCGGGTTTAGCTTCCGACTGCGAGATGCAGGGTGCGTTCGCCGTCGCGCCGCACTGTTCACACTCCACGCGCTTGCTCAACATCGACCAGAACTCGCCGAGGTTGCCCTCAACCCGCGCCGGCGCGAGGCTGCGCGGGCCGGGCCGGCTCTTATCGTCGACGAAGACCTGCACGACGCGACGGGTCATGTCAGCCACTCCGGCTTCTGGCTCTCCTGAACGCGGGTAATCGCTTGTTGAATGTTGGTCTGCTTGGCTTGCCCGTAGTTCCAAGCGTGCTCGGAAAGCTTGCTCTCGACCACAACTTTTCCGTTAAGCAGCAGCATGTTGGGGCGATCCCAGTTGCTACCGGCGCTCCGATATAGCTCGTAAACGTGGTCGAGCACGTTCCAGTAAGTGCGGCCGGCATCGTACGTGAAGGCCGAACCATTCACCGTGATATAGACGAACCTGTCATGGTCAGCCATCGACTTGCTCCTTGTAGAGACGCAACACCAGCTCGTCGGCCAGCGCGCGGTCGGATGTTTCGGGGAGGGTACTGCGCTCGCCGGCGGCGTGAACCTCAGCTACCAGTTCTTCCAGTAAGCCGCCGATCTTGCCGTAATGATGTTCGCCTTGTTTGATCTCCAGCAGTTGAGGCGCCCACGGGCTGGGAAAGGTGATCTTGCCGGTGTCCAACAGTTCGATCGCTTGATAAGCGACGCGCACGGCATGGCTCACGGCCTTCCAATCGATGCCCTCGTTGGTCATGGCGGCGCGGGCGCGCTCGCCGTAGTTGTCCCAGACCTTCTGATAGACCTTGAGCGCTTCGCCGATCGCGGCTGTCATAGGCATCGCCCGGTCGCAGCACTTGATGTGCCACAGGTCGCTGCCGTTGGGGCTGGGTATATTCACGAACTCGGTATGCTCACCGGCTT
>Ga0182211_1000069_pt1 | contig 27010 bp, 26 predicted proteins | sample G5R1MG_20_FD_129660 | JGI IMG/M metagenome (GOLD analysis project Ga0182211, IMG submission 129660) | Switchgrass phyllosphere microbial communities from Michigan, USA - G5R2_MAIN_03OCT2016_LD1 MG | ecosystem: Host-associated > Plants > Phyllosphere > Phylloplane/Leaf | place: USA: Michigan... | reverse complement strand
GCCTCTAGCCCTACTGTCTTTTCCTTTGCTACCAGTGCCCTCAGCAGGCTGTCCAGGTGAGGATCGTCTTTTTCTTCATAGTGCCTGAATGTCTCAAACCCCTCCTTCAGATCTGTACCGATGGGCGGCGAGACGTAGTAGTTGATACCCGACTCATCATCTCTGTATTCGTGGTTGTCGTCGTAGGAGAAGTTGGCCACTTCACGAGGTCGCTTTATGCTCGATGCAGTACCGCGAAATCTGCTGATGGGCTGTAAGGAGAAGCGATAGACTTGATCTGACGACTGGGGCGTGGGAGGTGGTAGGGCTCGTGCCGTCAATGTGGTGTTTGTCGTCGAACGGGATGCTGCTGCTGCTGTTGCGAAAGCGGCTGCGGCCCCTGGAGGAGCGCGCGTCCTAGGACGCTTGCGGGGCGGTGATGGCTCTTTTTGTGGAGAAGAGCTAGGTGATTGTCGTGGTAGTTCTGAAGACATGGCACATGCACCGGAAGACTCAAGGTGTTGGGTATGTTTGGCCTTCACTGGAGTCGGTGTAGTGTCAAGACGCTTGTTCCCGTGTTTTGACCAGCCAATATCAACGTGTAAAAATGATCGAAAGAGCCGAAAATCATCCAGGGAATTCAAATACCCAAATGACGCGTACCCAGGCGCGTAAATCGCCAGATTGGAGAGGCAGTGTTGACGTCGCGATTTCACGAAAGATGCAGGGGCCATCATTTCGCCCTTCCCCGCATCCCCATTCCCTGTTGTTGTTGAAACATGACAAGAACAGACGACCACCCTTCACCTCGACATTCGTCTGCACACCCCAGCCAAGCCCCTGCTCACAATCATGGACAACCGCACTGTTCGCCTGCCACCGAATGCCCGCCGAAACCTCTTTCACACGACGTCGCGACGCCAGAACCCGACCACCATTCGCCCCGATCCCCAAATGTCGTCCACCACCATCTTCCAACAACCTGGCGACGAAGAGTTTGTCGAGCGCGACACACAGGGCGAATTTAAAATTGCGGCACCGCACCATGGCTACAGGAACATGGCGCTGGGCCTGATGGAGGAGGCGGATGCAGAGACGAGTACGTCGGCGAGGGTAGTAGCCATGTCGAGCGAAGGATACTAAACTGACGAGGAGATAGGCCAAGATAATGAGATGATCAGCATGTACGAAAAGAGAAACTCACACTGGGACCCGAAGATGGTGGAGGAGGAAATCAGGGCGGCGTTGAAGAATAGCCTGAGGAAGAAGGTGGCGAGCATGGAGGAGGATCGGTGGATGTTTGAGGGAGAGATGGAGATGGGGAAGAAGTGAGGGTTGGAGGTTATTCCAGGTGATTCTTTGTAAAGTGTAACAGTGTAGGTGTGTTTATTCTACGATACCCTTGCAGCGAGGTAGGTAATGCAGCGATTTTGCATAGAGACGACTGGTTGATGTACGAGTCTGTCCAGCTAGCATATGATGCTTTCCCTACAAGACTCTTATTCTACCATTGCTCGGCGCCTGTTTACCCACGAATTCTAACGAGGCCCGGGTTACTGAATTGATTCCATTCTGGTACAATTCAGACATGAAGTGACGGTCTCCCAGGCCACGCCACACCGCCTGGCCAGCGTGACCTTGGACGGCTACCCACGCCTCATGGATTCAGCTCCCTGCCCTCGAGCCATGTTTATTTGTATTCGGTCCACAGCCCTCGTTACCAGCAGTGTTCAGTGTGCGTTTTGGCCGTGATCCTGCAGACGCTCGCTACCTTTGGTGTGGAGACGGCGATTTGGAGGGTTGGTGCGGTTGATTGGGGTGTATTGGTGAGTGAGGACTGAGAGGGGAGGCGAGTGCAGGCGAAGAGGGGATTCGGATGGTTGATGGCGTTGTGACGGCCTGCTGTTCCCCAAGAGGGAGGCATATGCCGTTCCAGGCACCTTCCCTCGGCCCCTCGTTCCTGTTGCTCCTTCCTTCCTGTTTGACGAGCACGAGGTCCCATGGTCAACGAAGCCTTTCCATCTCCCGCCTTGGCCTGCACCCATCTCCCGCCTTGGCCTGCATCCATTTCCCGCCCCGCCCGAGCGGTGCCAAGTCTTTCCCAGACGCTCCTACCTCGCCTCCGGGCGGTCAGGCCATGGGACGACGCTAGCAGGCGGGGGGTGGGGCCAGCTTCACGATGGTGAAGCTGGTGGTTGCCATCGACGCCCAGGGCTGGGGACAGTCCAACAGCGGCGCTGGACGCTCAACCCCATGGAATAGCCCAGCCCCTCGCGTGCTGAGGGCCGAGAGCGGGACCAGGGCTTTCTTTTGATACCCATATTGCCTGGAGCCAAGCCCCCAGCCGCCAGCCACGGCACCGGACCGATGGACCGCCTCCTCTGCCCACACCCCCCCTCTGGCCCGACCCCCTTCACGATGAAGCACCTTCCGCCTGGCTCTCGTCGAGGAAAGCACTGGCCCAAGGGAATACTGCCGCTGCCATGCTCGTCGGGGGATAGCGCTGTCAGGTGACGACTCCACCCAGTTCGACGCCAGGTCCGTATAAGCCCCTGTTCCTTCCTCCTCCTCTGGCTCTTCTTCTCTCCCTCCTCCTCCACCCTCACGTTGAACGACCCAGCTCTTTCTGTCCCTTGTCCGGCTTGACCACCATCCACCTCCTTGGTCTTCATCATCCATCCCTTCCATCGTTTCTGTACATCGGTACCCTACTTGTCCAGACTTCGTTGATCATGTCTCACCACCATTCCCCCCCTTCCTCGGTCGGCATGGGTCCTTCCTCAAGCCCCTTTGCCGGCACCGATCCCACGCTGTACTCGCCCGAGTTGGCTCGCAACCCTCGTCCCGGCCATCGCCGCCAGAACTACAGCCAGGTCACGGTCATCGCCCCGGAGCAGCCCCACCCCAACGGCATGGCCGCCCTGGACAAGCACAAGACCATCCTGCCGGTTCCCGCTGCTTATGTCCAGGGTGCGTTTGCCAATGAGTTGCCCGAGGACCACATCCACTATGTTTCTCGTTACCAGTTCATCTCTCGTCTGCCCGATGGCACCGTTGCCGGCACGGACTCGGAGCACGAGCTGTTTGGCGTTCAGCACCAGATGAAGCTTGTAAGGCACTTAATCGCCTGTCCCCTCTTGGCCTTGCTAACCCATGGCCAGTATGCCTGCTTCGCCAACTGTGTTCCGGTCTTTGCTCGTGGCGTCCATCTTCGCTTCGATGATCTTCATGACGCGGCAGAGGCCAAGGATATCTTGGAGCAACATGACTTTGCTGTCGACTATGTTTCCGGCTACGACTTTGCCATCGCCAAGACCCAGGAGACCACCCAGCTCAATGAGTTTGAGGGCCAGATCAAGCTTACCCTCCTGGTCGAGCCCCACCCGGAGCATGCTGCATGGGTCCTGAGCACCGAAGATCTTGCCATGGTTACCAAGTCGGTCGAGCTCACGGCGAGTGTGTTTGGCGCTCTCCGCAACTGCGTCCACATGGACTCGGTTGACGACAAGTTGCTGCTCGACTTCCGCATCGAATTCCACTCGATCGATGCCGCCAATCGCGCCGTCCAGTCGCTGCGTATTGACCCCGTCTGGGGCGTCGGCAACGATGTAAGTGGCCTTGTATCTTCTCTCATGGTACGGCGTATGCTGACTCCATGACAGAAGTCCTTTCAGTGGTACACCGCCAATGCCTCTCACTGGACTGGGGAGCGCGCCATGACATCGCCTCTGCGCACCAAGCCTCGCGTCGATGACCAGGGCCGCCTTGTCGGTTACCGTCCTGCCGCTGATCAGTACCCTGGTGTCCATGCCTATCGCCATCCTCACGACCAGCACAATCGTGTCCGCCGTGAGCGCATCCTCGACGGCGGCGATGTGCGCACCACCATCATGCTTCGCAACATCCCCAACAAGCTTGACTGGGTAGGATTACCCCTTGTTCCTGTTCCAACCATCAGTGCTGTGCTAACCTTGATCCACAGATGTCTCTCAAGGCCATTCTCGACGATGTCTGCTTCGGTACCTACGACTTCGTGTACCTTCGCATTGACTTCAAGACCGGTTGCAATGTGGGCTATGCCTTCATCAACTTCTCCGATGTCCGCGGCATGATTTCTCTCATCGACCGCATCGAGGGTCGTTCCTGGATTGGATTTCGCTCGTCCAAGGCTGCTGAGATCTCCTATGCCACCATCCAGGGCCGTGAGGCGCTTGTTCAGAAGTTCCGCAACTCTTCCGTCATGCAAGAGACTCCTTTCTGCCGTCCGCGCCTGTTCTTCACCTACGCTGACGCTGAGGCCATGGGTCGTCTCCGCAACACGGGCACGGAGCAAGCCTTTCCGCGTCCTGACAACCTGTCTAAGCTCCAGCGTTCCATGGACAGCGCCCGCAGCGTTGGCTTGTATCCTCCTCATGGATACTCTCCCGTCACTGAGCACCGCACCCGCACGAGCACCTACGACCGTGGCACTCCTCGTGACATGATTCAGGCAGCAGTCCAGTTCGCCCGTCAGCGCGCCAATCCGGTCCCCTTTGTCGGTCTTCCTGAGTCCAAGAAGCGCGAGGTCGAGGCCTGGTACACCCACACCTGCGGTCATGGTCATCTCGGTCTCATCCCCTTCGACTACATCCCGTTGACCCATGTCGCTCAGTACTTTGCGCAGGCTTCCACCACGGGTACGCAGGTTCCTGGTGTCATCGGCGGCCCTGTTGGTAGCCCTTACCTCGGTGAGGTCGCTGCCACCACGGACGCCACTCCTACTCGTGGTCCTCGCATGGCGCGTACCCCGGCTCGTGTTCGTTCGGCCCGTGGCTCTTCTGACCATGTCATCAACCCCTTCATGTGAGTCGTCCCGACACGACTCCACTCTGGTATTTCGTGGACTGGTAATTGCCTGACTCCATGATTCTGGCTGTTCACATGTTGCGACATCTACTGTAGATAGCACTTGTTCGTCGGACATTGTGGGTCTGTCGTTGTTTGTTTTCGATCTGATCTGTATACACATGCTTGTCGACAGACCAAGATGTTTTTACAGAATCTATCCCGTATGGGTATCGGCACCATATAGGGTATATGGCTGGCTTGAGGATTGACAACCATCTACGATCATAGAATGGGTTGACTGGGGGCTCACCGTAGCTACTCAGCCGTGCAATACGCACCATATAGAAAATACAAGAGCGTTGCTCAACAGCACCTTCTCTGACTTCGTGATCCTCGTCCCGTGTGGTTGATGGTTTTATGGCGGCGTATGATTTCATCTGGCCCCTTATTCAGGGGCTCGATGTCGTACTTTGCGTGGGCAACATGTTCGAGAGGTCGAAACCTTGAAATCGCTGAGCGACTGGACTTGACAGGAAGACTCCGTACGAAGAAGAGGGTAATTCGTGGGTACTTTGTAAAACTCGACTAGGTATGCGGGCTTGTTGAAAGCATGCATTTCCCCAAACGGTTACGAAGCTGCCATAGGCCCATTGGCCCATACCAGTGAATGTCGCGGCGATAACGATGTCGGGAGGAGGATTATCTCCAATCTGCCATGGACTTACTCGCGGCTGTGACATGGTCGCAGCACCTGGAGGAACAATGCCGTCTCGGCTAGGAGATGCAGACAGGGCGCATACCATGTGTGCACAGCATGTGCGTGTGTGAGTGACCTTATGCATGCTGTGCCTATCCGGTATTCCCCTGCTTACTGAGGCTGCTGCTACTGATGTGTCGTAATCAGGCAAGCAAGAAAGTAGCAAGCTTCCCGTCACGTTTCGTGTGCTGCGTCCCACCCACGGCTAATATAGCCGGATTACGTACGGGTATGCACGCTGCCGGGCGCATGGATTCGCACACGGGAAATCATGCCCACGAAACATGGCAGAGCACGCATGTACGCATGGTACCCGGGAACACGGGATAGAAGAAATGGGTGTGCTCGCCACGCCTTGCTTGCGGGTAATCGTGTCCAAGAGAGGCGGCAGGCTGAATGCACGGGTTGTCGGTACAGGGGATTCGTTTTGGAGGTGGAGGCGCTGGGTGGATACGGCTTCATGGCAGACAACGGCTATCGTAACGAGTATGCTACTGATGGTCGGATGCGATTCTCGATCCAAGGAGCAGATAGAAGTCCAAGGTAGACAGGAAGATGACCTCTGGTATGGGACGAGCGTTCGTCTCTGGGAAATGATACGGCGAAAGCCGGCCAACGACATCCCCCCTTGATGCAGGCCACGTCAAGACTCTGGAATTCTTTTTCGCGACCCGGCATCGCAGTCCGGGAGAGCTTCCAAGGGATTGACTGCATTGCACCGAGACAGGTAGGTAGCCTACAGGTCTTTCAATGGTGGGGTACTTGTGTCCCTGTCTTTTGCGCCCCTCATCTTCCAGGTATCTTGGCCTTGGTGGTGAGGTGCAATTCGGACATGTCTTTTGGCGGGAAGAAAACCATATACATGTTGGAAGGGGAGGACAGAAAGAGGGGGAAATGCCGATTTCGTGTCGGATTCAGGCAAATACCCTCTTTTGTATTCATTCCCTGGAGTAATCCAAGGGATGGAATGGTAGCGATTGGAAACTTAGGTTGGTCGGTGTTGGCCTTCCAGCGTTCCGTAGTAGCCAGGATGCAGAGCGGGTCTGCAATAGCCCGTCCATTCGATATGGACGGTTGCCCAGGCACGAACGTAAAAGTGACGTGAATGGGGAATAGACAGGGTTAACTTGGTCCCCGCCGCGACAGGAAAGTACTTCATCGTCTAAACGTCGGACTGGAGTCTCCACTGCCATACAGATTAGATCCTTCCTGTGTAGGTCTGTTTCATGTTCAAAGAGAACAGGGCGAGTATGCCAGCACCCATATTGCCAGACTCCTGAGCCGATTCCATGGTGCTGTTGCGGCTGGTAATTGTACCTAGTGGCCGTCTGAGTCTTTATCAACTGCTAGCATACTCCATAAACTCGGAAGGTTCTGGTGGTATGCTTGTGGTGGGTCGCCCTTTGCTAAGACTTGCTGTTCAGCCATGCATCTGGACACAAGACTCCCTCTGCGCTTTCCGTGAAGGCTTCCTCACAAAGCCCACCATGGTTGGGTTTTGCACTCCGATTGTGGTTCTCGGGACAAAGTGTACCACGCAAGATGCCGTAAGCACCCGAGCCAACCAATGAGTGCTATTCTGCCGATGGCTGTTTGCGCACCCAGATCCTTTAGGCTTCAGTGCAGATCTGTGGCAACTCTCATCTTTCTGTGCCTTATGCGTATGCTGTATGCATGTCACCCTCAAATACCTGCAAAATCACGATTGCGTATCCAAGTCCGATCCTGCAACCTATCAACTTGTGGTCTCCTACTCACGGCCTGTCCAGGCAAACTGAAGATGACATGCCTCATTTAGAGGCAGAGTGTTGAGCCAATCAAAGAGTAGACTGGCTGTGTTGGGTGGTCTGAGGCATTGACTGTGTTGCATATAGTGTTGGCCGGCCGTGTGCTGGCTGGACCCCACCTATTCTCAGCATGCTGTGAGGTTTTCAGTAGGCATCGAGATGACCCAGAGCAACACTGTATACAGAGTTGAGAGTAGCGCAATACTTGCGTCAGCTCCCTTAATAGTCGTGGTTGACGTAGGGAAAGATAAGGGCCAGATTAGGGGCTCTGCCATATGCGGATATGCGAAGCACCGGCGTTTACAGAGGTTCACTACTCTGTAAACAATTTGCCACACGCTCTGAAGCCGAAGGGGATTGGAAACATACCGTAAGTCATGTCTGTATTGTGGTGTTGGTGGAGAGTGTGAAACGGGTAGTTGCTATCTAGCCCAGATAACTTGGTTGCCGACCTGCCGACGCTAACTAGTTATGTAGTTAGCGTCCACAGCATGAGTTGTGACTACATAGGAGGCACATGGGGCTCAATGTAGAACTCGAAAATTCTCGAAGACGGCATCACATGCTTCGGTTGGCAGGATTCGAGAGTCAAGAGTTAAAAATCGACTAAATATTGGATATGCATCAGACGATGCAGACCTTTAGTACAAAGTATGAAGACCTCCCAAATCTGAATAAGACCCATCGTCGGACTGGGACTAGTCTCAAACCAACGGCACGCGACATCTTTTTGACAAAATATCTGAATTCAGACAGTGGATAGTTACATTCTTTGTATCTGGTGCCTCGTGCCCGTTTCGGGCTGTACGACGCCAGGAAGATCATCCGCCACCCATTTTCCATCACGACCTTGCTAGGCCAACGTTGAGTAAACCTATTGCGTCTGCACCGCGTCGCACGAGCCTGCATGCATCTTACCTCAGACAGCCCCAGAATACTAACACAGTAGGAACGCGGGGTCTGCGGAGAGACAAGAGGGTATCACCATCAGCCTCGTGTTCTGCAGCCTTCACCGCTTCAGGGCACGATTAGCCTCACGATTTAGTGTGAATGGGACTTTATAAAGCCAGATGGACCGATCGCCAGGAACCTCGCATCTACCCCGGATTTTTGCATTGGCAGCCTCATCAACGACCGCAACTTATATACTATAGCTAGGATTAAGCCGTCGGTTGGTGACTTGGGGCAGTCCTGCTACTTGACTTTTTCCGAGCAGCGAAGACTTTTTTGTGCCTCACAGATCAGGAACCTCAAGCCGTGCCCCCTCGAAGCAACACACGTTTGGTGAAATTTGCTGAACAGCCACGTCACACCAACGCCTGTTCCTCTCTTCACATTTACATCTGGCTGTGTTAACAATAGAATAAAGCTCTTTTTTCACCCCGAGCTGGAAAAAAAATTATGCGAGCAGCTCCTACTCCAACTGCCACCAGTACCATTACTACAGCTATTCTGCCGGACCAAGCACCGGGGGTTTCAGCACTCTGACGGTATCTTACCTTCCTGGCAAGAGTTGTGTAAGCATCAAAAGATACGTCTGATCAACGCGCATGCACATTACCCGGACACCTGTGCACGGCAACCTACATCGCATCTTCACTATCCGCGCCAACCCGCAGCCGACGGCGCCTCACATTGCCTATCCATACTCTCCAGCACCTGCACGGCCCACACCACCAGTACAATAAAGCCCACTCCAGCGCCCTCAATGGCCGTGCAACTCCTCTCCCACTCTCCGCACCACCACCACCACCCCTTCACCATGCCCTCGGCAACCCCCCGCATCACCTCCACCGCGCTCCTCGCCTGCACTCCGCATGACAAAGCCATGCTTCAAGATGTCCACGAACTCCTGAACAAAATCTTCATCCGCAACCGCAACCAGCACCGGCGCTCACACTGGTGGAAGAGCCTGCAAGCCTTCCGCAAGCAGATTCAACTCTTGCTGCAAGACCTCGACCGCAAGAAGAGCGAGCGCGCCGAGCGACTGCAGCTGCGGCTGCGATATTGGGATGAGAAGTGTATCCACATGTGGTACTAGTAAGTACACCTGTTCTTTTTCGATGCAGGATTCTTATCGAGAGTGCATTGCTGATGGAATTATCAAAGTCAGTTCAGCCAGCTTGTGTCTGTGGGCCCGTTTGCAATGCTGGGTCTTGTGATGATGGCAAGTGTTGCGCGTGTGTGTCGCATTACGGGCATCACGGCGGTGTACGAGGAGATTGCCTCGGGCGATGTGCAAGGTGTTCTGACTGCCAATGACGATTTGGCTTTAGCGGATGAGTTTTCAGGGGTGCTGGGTGAGGGCGAGGGGTGGGATGAGGGTGTCCTCATTGCGAGGAAGGATATGGACGAGGATGGAGAGGAGGGTGAGGGTGAGGCTGAGGATGAGGACGAAGATGAGGACGATGAGTAAGGGGTGGAGAGCTTGGGGGTGTAGGATAGCAACGGCATGTGGTACCAGTCTGTCACTGTAGCAGCCACAATACGTTAAGAAGTGATGATCATGACAAAAAAATCGACCGGGGATATCCCAGATCCTCTATCGCACGGTGAAGAACGCTGTGATAGCTCAGTCTACCGTATACCAAATCTACTCCCCAATGTGCCAAACCGCTCGCTAGTCGCCGGCTTTGCCGGGCTCTGCGCCGCCACCTGCGCACCCTCTTGCACCTTCTCCAATAATATTGCTCCTTTGATTTGATCTACTTTTCCATATTTGCGATTCCGCTGCGCAATGTCAAAGTACTCGTCGCTGTTCTCGCTGCCCATGAGCGCTACCGTCTGCGTCAGCTCGTCCAGGTTCTCCATGAGAATCGGATTATTGAGCGACTCAACGAAATCACTGAGAAAGCGCGTGTCATTTGCCAATGTTGCTACGGCTGCAGGGGTGACCCGCTTCACGTGATCCGATAACGGGATATCGAGGATTGCGCTTGATGCGTGCGAGAGAGCGTCAAAGTATATGAATTCTTTGATTTCTGTCGGAAGGGCAAGTAAGACAGAAGACATGATGTTGCTCAGATATCGTGTGAGCTCGAGCATGTACGTGCTTGGTTCCGATTCGGGCTTGGTTGCCATCCAATCATACTCAGCGGTCTCGATTAGGTCATCTATCTTGCTGTTAACGAGCTCAAAGACCCGGTTAGAGGCCTGTTGTTTGGCCTTTGCGAATTTGTCCGTGGCGGAAAGGACAATAGGTCCGGTTGCTGAGGGGGAGGAGCGCGCTTGGAATAGCAAATCTTGCAGCTCGACGCAAGCAGTTTCAAAGTGCTCCAGGTTGGTCAGGATTTGGACGATTTGCCCGGGATACTGCGATGATAGGCGGTCTATAAGTGATTGACAGACTTGCTCGCAGAGCAGGTCGTCGAGTGCAGTGCGTAGGGTTTCGTCTATGATGGTAGACTTCTGGAAGTAGTCATCAGAAAAGAGGTAGATTTGGTTGAGAAAGTTGCGAATGTCGATACAGCATAGCGGGTACATTTGAGAGAAAGGAAGCACGCATGGGAACGTGAGCTCCTCGCGTGTCTTGCCGGGTGAGTACCAACTGACAGAGACTACCTTGTCGTACTCTTCGTAACTGTTAATGGGCATGGGCATGTAGTCGTCTGTTTGGACAATTTCCAGAAAGTCCTCACTGAAGCGCTGTTTGAGAAGTTCAGAATATTTGGAAAAGAGAGTGAGGAGTAGATCGTTCATCACGGAGACAGAGTAGCCCCATTTCTAAACACATCATCAGCAATGCATACACAAGGTCCAATGAACTACTAACCTCCATGGTTAACATGAAGAGAGCTATTCGGCCCTTGATCTTCAGAAGCAGGTCGTCGTTATCAACAGTATGTAATTGGCTTGTGATGAGCTTGATCGCGCTCTGACACATTGAATCCCAGAGCTCATCGACCTTGACCCATGTTAGCATTACTTCTGGGTATACGAAATGTTACATACGTCTGCCTGAGAACGCAGATTTGCAGTCTTCGACATGGTTGCTTTCTCGATAATCGCAAAACCAGCAATACTTTCCAGTAAACTGCTAAGATCTGAACATTCATCATCCAGCAGATTCAGCTTGCTAGGTATGATCAAATCTTTCTGTGTCCTTCGATCCGCAGCGTATTCTGACTTGAATTGTTCGCTTTTGCCCAATGTCTCGTTGATGTGCATTGCCTCAAAGAGCGGAGAGAAGTCTGTCTCATTTCCGGCTTCCTCGTTGTTGAGTACATCGAACTCATCCGTTTCGTCTGCGACGAGTTCGATCGCAGAGTTCAGCTTGAATTTGAGAAATCGTGGGTCTGTGTCAGCGCGCTCCTGATTTCGCGTCCTCCTCACATCGGTGTAGTAGAAAGACACCTCTCCCAAGAATTGCGCTGACTCTCGAATACGATACAGCCAGGTACTCAGATCATTCTTCACTGCCTCTCTGATCTGATCCTGGGTCTGCGGGATAGACTTCTCGATCAAGTTGGCGATCTTGAATCGGCTAATCTCCTTGAGGTGGATGGTCTGCAGCTCGTCCAGCGCTCGTAATGCCGCGTAGTAGTTCTTCTCCCTCAGCATATCCTGGACTTGATTTGCGATTCGCAAAACATTGAGACAAGCATCCAGTGCTGCGGTCGCTTCGTTGATGTTTTGACGCACACCACGTGAGTCGACGAGTGCCTTCTTCTGTGTGGCAAGCTTTTCAATGCTTTCTTGAATGGCTTCGTTGAGCTGCAGTATCTCACCACTCATTTGCACAGTCTGGTCTCGAATCCGTAGCATAGAGTCTACTGAACTGACAAAGTCTTGATGATTCGCGTTACATATGCGCTCAATCTCAGACTCGCGATCATTAGCATATCGGTCGAATGTGTATTGGAGATGGTTCGAGTAGCGCGAATCCTTCATTATGGGGATCAGCTGGTCAATATAGTCGGACCCCATGGAGGACTGCGAGATCTGGTATTTGTTAGGACATATTCATCTCCGTGGCCCCCCCGTAGCGCAGGTACGGACTTGTTTGATGGCCAGCCATAGATCATCTTCGTGATCAATGGCTGAAGGCATGATGGTGGCGGCAACTAGCCTGTGGTCGCTCTCTAAAAACTAATGCAGTGCGGAACGAGTGACACAAATCACTGTATGAGCTCGTCAAATATCCTAGATGGTTCAAGATTCAGGTGGTGAACGGTCTCCCGTCGCGGTACCTGCCGGTCGGAGATGCATGTGCTAACTAAGCCTTCTAGAGCACTAGTTCCGGAGCGCTCGGCGGCCCGACAAGTGTGGCTCTTGCGCCCCACTTTCCTCTCCGAGAAGGTGGCGGAGCGATGGCCCCGCCAGAAATCCGAGTACTCCGAATCGAACTTGTAAATACAATCTTTCTTTTTCCAAGCATTGCAACTCGACACGAAGCATACACTATGGAGGCGCTTACCAGTATGTTCCTCTTCAATTGACTGAATGGGCATTCATTGACTCTCTAGACACATTCCACAACGTCATGGACAGCGTCAGCGGTGCAAATTCTGGAGCGTACAGCGGAAAGTAAGTGTGGACGCAGCCGTACTTCAGGGTTGGACTAACAAGCTATCAGGTCTGCTCTTTTGTTAGGTGCAGGCTTCGTGTAAGTCACTCTCACTCGGGAGACGAGCTTCTCGGAGTTTAACATACGCAGTACACGCCCTACCGTGGATGTGCTCGCAAAGTCGGGTGTCAAAGTCACAGTCGCCTGCAGGACACTCGAGAAGGCTCAGGCACTAGCCAAGGGTATTTCCAACACATCCACTATCAGTGTAAGTCTGGTTGCATTGCTATGATGCCGAGAGTACTGACCACCATAGCTCGATGTCAACGACGCCGAAGCTCTCGACGCTGAGGTCGCCAAAGTCGATGTTGTCATTAGCTTGATCCCCTACACATACCACGCCACCGTCATCAAGTCCGCCATTCGCAAGAAGAAGAATGTCGTTACAACCTCCTATGTATCGCCCGCGATGATGGAGCTTGACGCAGAAGCAAAGGCAGCTGGCATCACCGTCATGAACGAGATCGGTGTTGACCCTGGTGTCGACCATCTGTCTGCTGTTCTCACCATTGACGAAGTACACAAGGCCGGTGGCAAGATTCTGTCGTTCAAGTCATTCTGCGGTGGTCTTCCTGCTCCCGAGAATTCTGACAATCCTCTCGGATACAAGTTCTCATGGAGTTCTCGTGGTGTACTCTTGGCACTGAGGAACCAGGCCAAGTACTACGAGGATGGAAGAATCAAAGAGGTAGAGGGTCCTGAGCTCATGGCTGAAGCTAAGCCATACTTCATCTACCCTGGATACGCTTTCGTCGCATACCCCAACCGCGACTCAACACCATACAAAGAGCGCTACAACATCCCCGAGGCGCAGACCATCATCCGTGGTACACTCCGCTACCAGGGCTTTCCCGAGTACATTAAGGCCCTCGTGGACATTGGCTTCCTTTCTGACGAGCCCAAGGACTTCCTCAAGGAGGGTTCCAAGAACTCCTGGAGGGACGCGACTGCCAATGTCATTGGTGCGAACAGCAGCTCGGACGAAGACATCATCTGGGCCATCAGCTCGCGTACCAAGTTTGCCAGCACCGAGGAGAAGGACCGCATTATTAGCGGTTTCCGATGGATCGGCCTCCTGTCCGACGAGGAGATTATTGCCCGTGGAAACCCGCTTGACACTCTGTGCGCCACACTGGAGAAGAAGATGCAATACGAGGAAGGCGAGCGCGACTTCCTTATGCTGCAGCACAAGTTTGAGATCGAGAACAAGGATGGTAGCCGGGTGACTCGCACATCAACTCTCGCTGAGTACGGTGATCCTAAGGGTTACTCTGCCATGGCCAAGCTTGTCGGCGTACCCTGCGCTATTGCCGTCCAGCAGGTGCTTGACGGCACGTTGAGCGAGAAGGGAATCTTGGCGCCTATGAGTCCGGAGATCTGCAAGCCGTTGATGAAGACCCTGGAGGAGAAGTACGGTGTCTACTTCCGGGAGAAGACTGTTCCTGCCTAGATGATATTTCGGGGATGAAAGTTTGGAAAGGCTTCCTAGGCAAGGCATGCACTGGTAGAAGCAGAGTGAATTAGACATGCGTCAACGGTTGTCGTTGCAGTACTCGTAAGCATGCATTTTCTCCGTGGCATATGTTCACACATGCACATTGTATGCCAATTACTTATTATGCCGTTGCCACAATCTCGCTCTCAGTCCAGTCCCGACGCAACAGGCGCTCTTCCTCCTATACTCTTCTTCGCCGCACCACCACCACCTCCCCCGCCCATTCCACCTCCAAACATATTACCCAACATGTCAAACATGGGATTTCCTTGCCGTGGAATCTTAATGCCAAAGTACATTTCACCGATCTGATCCAACGCTTCTGTCCAATTCACATCCTTCAAGTCAGGCGCATAGTGACTTTTGAGCTGTCTATACAGGCTCGGATCGCCTCTCTCGACGCTCAGTAGCAGGAGCGCAAGGAAGTTCAGCAGGGGTAACGAAGGGTACACGCGCAGCTCCGAAGAGGCCGTCGACACGCTTTGCATGCTGAGGTTCGGCTTCTTGGCGAGCTGTGAGGTGAAGAGGAGGAAGAATTTGTTCGCGGCGCGGAGGTTGCCGGTGAGGAGGTAGGGGAGTACGCCGCGGGCGCAGTAGAGAGGTGCGGTATGGGAGTCGTCAGCTTCGTACCAGGAGTACTGTAGCGACGAGAGGGCGGAGGCGGAGTCTTGGGTGCCGAGGATGAAGTGGCGTTCTGCGTCGTAGGGCTCAAGATCTGTCGACACAAAGTATGTTAGCCGATTGTGCGCGTGGTGCTCTGGAAGAAGAGGGGGGAGGTTGTACCCTCGGCGAACAGACTCCCGGCGACGTGATGGATCTCCGGATCGCCCGCTGGGAACTCGCCATGTCTACTGCTCCAAGCTACCATCTCGCCAATAAATTTTTTCCTGGTTGGCTCTTCTTTGGGAAACGCGCGCAGTAGGCTCAATAGCTTCCCTTTGCTGCTGGCGTCGGGCTTGATCTCGCCCTTGTTGTATACATCGAGAAGGAAGATGCAGAGGTCGCCGCCGGATCCGCCCTGACCAGCTTGCAGGAGGGATTGGGCGCCCTCAAAGAGGATGGCGGTGGCGTTGGGCCAATCTTGGATTTTGGTGTAGCGTGAGGCAACGACGCGGAGTTGTTGGTGGGCCTCGTAGTATTGGCCTTCAGCGATTCTGCGCACAGGGTAAGAAACAGTACAGGTGGAACGGAGGAGACGTGTTACTTCTCCCGTTGTCGCTGGAGCGTCTTCTCAATTTTGGTGGCCATGCTGGGCAGGTAGACTGCAGGCTGTGAGGCGTGTTTGCATCGCAAATGCTAAGGCCAAGCTCAGTCTGAGATGCGATGACGCACGGTGCTGATACCCCACACTGGCTCTCGACAATTCTTAGCTCCCCTTCCACAGGACCATGTTTGCTGGTTAACACACTGGATGCCTGGAATAAGTACTATGGATAGGTGGCGGTTGGCGAAATTTAAGAAAGCAACATGACTGCGTGCCACGTACATCTAATGAGTTTCGCAACACTTCAATTCGATTCAAATTGTGCAAAATATTGAGCCCTCTGGAGCCAAGACAACCTCACGTTACCTACATGAACAAATTTCAAAAAAAAAATAACTCTCAACAAGTAAACCCTACAATTGCATCAACCGAGACTCGAACTCGGACCACGAGCAGGCAATGCATTGTGACATGGGAAGCTCGTATTCTACCCCTAAACTATTGATGCGATAGCAAGTTGGCAATTTTGAAATAATATATTGACGGTCAGTATTTGCAATGCATATGAGATTCACTAGTCATGGATAGATGGAAAGATAATAGTATATGCTCACGGTAGGGTGTTGTTAGCCAGAAAGCTGGAATGCGGGGTCATGGTACCACTCGTGCTTCTTACGATTATACACGATAGTACAAAGGCCTAATCTCCTTTGCTTCAACTCCTATGTGGATTATTAGGTCATGACAATATGTTAAGATGACCTCAGTATTCTTAATCAGGTACGAATCGTTCTCTGGTCCCAATCAGGTCAAGAAGAGTTGGCGACTTGACATCTACAAGCAAACCATTGACGTCCTGCTAAGCAAGGGTACACTGGCGATATAACATTATGTCTCCGCCAAGATAGGCCGCCGTAAATATGTTCGATATTAAGTTACTGTTGGGTATCATTTCGCATCTTCTCTACTATATGTTTCTGGCAGTATTAATACACCTACACCTACAGTTCCAACTCCTCAACCTCCATCCCGCACTCACCACACCTCTTCCTCGTTAACCCTGTCTCAGGATCCAGCACACTCCTACCCCACTCATGCTCATGCCTATCATACCGGCCCTCGATCTTCTGTCCAAACTGCGCATCGCCGCCCGCCAAGCTCGCCCTCTTATACGCCTCAGCCCGTGTCCTCTTCTTCAGCACCTCCAGTTTGTTTTTGAATTTTTTCTGTTTCCTGTCCTTGGACACAGCTTGTCGCTTCTCATACTCTTCGTCCAAAGCAGCTGCACTGCCCCATTTCTTGGGCGAGAAGGCGTAGGCTTCGACTTGCAGGCGGAGGAAGAGTTGCATGGGATGGAAGAATTGCTTGTGGGGGTTGGGCCGTTCAAGGTGAGGGAGGAGGTCTTCGTCTTTGAGCTCGGGGTCAGTGAGGAGGTAATCGTCGCGTGCTTCGGTCTTGGTAAGGAGCGAGTACTTGTCGGGTATTTTTTCTTTGCACGCGTTGCAAACACTGATGTGGAAGATGTCTTGCCACTTCCAATCGATTTCCAGTGACTGACACTCGCGGCACTTGCCCTTGATGTCACGCTTCCCGTCTCCGTATTTGCCTTGGAAGGTGCCAGCTTCGATTTCGGCGTTCTCTGCGGCTTCCAAAATCAGAGCGCCTTCGTCGTCAGCCTCTCCTTTGCCATTTACGGTGTCGAGAATGGAAATGCTGGGCTCGTAGGGTCCAGCACGGTTGGCTCGCAGTTTCCGGCGGATGCGGTCGCGCTCCCACTCTGCCATGGTGACACCCTCGGGCTTCTGCTCTTCTTTAGGCTGGCCCTTCCACATGGCCTTGTTGTGGGGGTCGTCGGTTGTGCTGAGGAAACCTCCTTTTGTATCGGTCATCTTGCTGAAGTCATATTCGATGAAGTCGGACCGCGCGTATTTCTTAGCAGGCTGGATGTAGTCATTTGAGGGCGGCTGAATGAAACCATTTTGATCGTGCTGAGGCTGGGACGATGCCGCGACGTTGCGGACTTCTGGTGGCGCATGCGCTGCCGTCATGGTGGGGTAGGCCCGCTTTGTGCCAGCCGCGGGTGCAGGGGACGGTTTTGCTTGTTGTGCTGTGGCCTTTGCCTTGAGGCGTGCCTGTTCCATCTTCCGTATCTGTTCCGGCGTTGGCGGATTCGGAGGTAGCCTACCCAACGAGCGGGTTGCGCGTGGAGGCGTTGTCGGCCCGGATTCCATCTTGAAGTGGACAAACTGTCGCCTCGTGGGTGTGATGACCTTCTGTAGTACCTATACTTCGTAGTCTAGTTAGCGGCTACTGTGAGCGCTCTCGATGATGCACGCCAAGACCCTCCACGACATACTATGTAAGTAGACGCGCTCCGAATCACACACATCCCAAGCCGGGGCGGTGTAAGCCGTCCCATCTCCTTTACGTTCAAAACACACGAAAACTTCAAACGGCTTTAAGCCATTGAGCGCATGCTGAAGAGCCCCATGTCACATGCTCACCTGACCCCACTCGGCAGCGCAGTGCTCACGATTAGGCTACTCTAGGCAGTGTCGCAACCACTGTAAGCCCTGAGCGTATGCCCTTCCTCATTCCCCAAGCGAGATTCCCAAATGGACTTCAAGCCGGATCAAACGCCGGACTACGTTATCGACGGCACATGAGCCACTGTGACTCCTCCATGAACGGTGATAGGCCAACGGTGGGGTTTTATGTGACGAACTACTTTGCACAGGGAACCTGTAGGCCGATAGAGTAGGTTACAAATAATATGTGACGTGGAGTGTAGAGCACCGGTCAAGTCATGGCCACATCTATACCAGGCCGTGTAGCTACTATGTATAGTGATACCCACTTATGCATGGATATATACCTAGAGACCCGAGCCCCTTGTTTGAGTGTATCGGCCAGAGATCGTTGGAGCAAACAAGCCTCACAGAGTTGACTAATAATAATTGCTCGTCCTACGGGCTATGCTATGTAATGAGCCCAATAAGAGCTCCGGCTCTTATAACGACCCGCAGATAGTTATCAATCACGGCGACTTCGATGTCGCTATCGTCCTTGATTTTTGCCCGTTCGTTTTGTGGAAAATACTTAGTATAATGGAATCATCTTACGCGTCTTGCATATCCAGTCTGGTGCTCGAGAGGTTCACTGTCTGCCCTTGTTCATGTTGAGTCATTCTTACATCTGTAGGCATGGGTCATGTGGCCTTGGCACATCTGACTCTTCGTGATATTGCCACGACATTTATTACAATATCATTCAAGTAACAAAGAATGTCTCTTTCTACAACATCCTCTCTATACTCCTCTCATCCAGTGCACTCTTTCTCAGGTTCAAAATCCTCTCACCATGAGGAACGCGAACACACGTGCGCACGTGGCCAGCCCTACGCCAGCCTCCCCAATCCCTGTCACCAATCTCCAATTCTCCAAGCCACCAGCCAAAGCCCCCACCACCGAATACTTCCCTGTCTTCACCCCCGCCATACTCCCACAAAGTCACCGACAACGACGCGACACAAAAACGAAACAAAAACGTGATTCCGCCCAACCCACACCCACGACTACAGACACCGAAATCTCTCCCGTCCGCAAATCCCCACCAGCCAAATCCAAGCACTCAGCCAATCACGCCCCTATCCCACTCCCCTCGCAAATGCAACCTACGCCGTCCCTTTTCCAGGGCCCCTACCCCCTACTTATCTGCTCTATTGGCAACCCCGGCGCACCATATGCCTCCACCCTCCACTCCGCCGGCCACATCCTGACGTCGTACCTCGCCGACCGCAAGCGCTACAAGCCCTTCACAAAGGGGCTATCCGGGCTCGTATCCCGCCCAGACACCACGAGCTACAAATTCAGCGTTATCACCGGCTACTCCAAGATACGTGGTAGTGCTGCGGCGCCGCCCGCAGACCAAGACTGGACGCTGTGGCAGAGCACGAGTTTGATGAATGTCAGCGGCGCGGGCGTCAAGCGGGCATTTGGCGAGTGGAAGCGGGGGAAGGAGGCACAGGGGCAGGAGGCCCGGTTGGTGGTGGTGCATGATGAATTGGAGGCGGAGCTGGGGAGGGTGACGGTGAAGGATGGCGCCGCGAGTGCGAAGGGGCATAATGGGATTAAGAGCTGTCAGCAACAGTTGGGTGGGATTAAGTGGTGGCGCGTGGGCGTGGGGATTGGGCGTCCTGAGAGCAGGGACCCTGCGGTCGTGAGTAGGTATGTGTTGGGGAAAATGTCGGGGAAGCAAAGGAAGGCCTTGGAAGATAGTGCTGTGGGTGTATTTCAGGCATTGGAGGATATTGCTGAGGGCAATCGGTGAGGCAGTCAAGAGCAATGTTTTGCGTGGCATTGAGGGAGCGAGAACTATCGGCGAAGACGAGCATGATACCCATCGAGCTTCCTTTACGAATGATTTCTTGCATTGAATAAAAGCATATAGGAATGAATAAGTGGCCATGGGCCAGAAAAAACATGCTGAGGTATCTTCCCGTGCGCCATTGACGATGCATGTGATGAATATAGCACCTAGGTGCTAGAAAACAATGCTGATAAAGTACTCGCCAAAGTAAAGTGAACCCAAGGCTTCTTCCGCTGGACGAATCATGAAAGCCGCTTAACTCTACCCATCCTAAGCAGGACAGTTTTTTCTCAGCTTCTTCCGTGCCTCAAGTCTCCGTCGAGCTTCCGCTTTGCGGTCTACAGGCAGTATCTCCGCTCGGTCATGCTTGATCTGTGCTGATCCTTCAGCATGGTGTGCTGTAATTTTTGACACATTGAACTTAGAATCACTAGTGGATCCAGTCCTCGATGTGGTTCTCGATGCAGCAAAAGCCCTTGCATCTTCCTGCACGGCCTTCTTCGTGGTCCGACCTGCACCAATAGTATATGTCGAACCCAGCCCCTGTGTAATATCCGAACTATCGCGGGGCTTGTCCTTCATAGCTGCAATCGCCTGTCTGGAATTCGAGGTAGATTTCGAACTTTGGTGTTGCTTGGGTGGGGGGTTCCATTCAGGCCTAGAGCAGAGCATCCCGGTCGAAAGAGGCAACGCCATTTTATCTACTTGCAATATCGAACTGGCCTCCGCTCCAAGCCATGGGTCCGGCGATGACACAGGAAGTGGACTTGATGGGAGTACGATTAAAGGTGAGCTAGGGGGAGCATTCTCATTGAGTGATTCCCATTTCCGCGAGTTCAGCGGTGATTTTGTAGGGATCTCTGTTGACGGCGCTGTGCGAGTTTGCTCGGAGAAAGGATCGGTGGCACGAGGTGATTTCCCTAATACGATTGAGACCTCACCTTCATCTGTACCAAGTCTGGTAGGGAGGCTAGGACGAGCTAATGCATCGGGTACGGTCTGGCGACGCGGCCGTTGAGGCGTTGGCGAGGCATTCTCTTTGCCAGTGGTCATGCTGGGTGGTGGGATAAAAGAGGCCTCGAGTTCTGGCTTTTGAGTTTGCCGTGATCGTGACTTGCTCGAATCCTCATATATGTTGAACGACGGCTTGCTGTTATGCTGGGGTTCTGGTAATGATATCGACGCCGATCGTTCCAAGGTGGCTACGCGAGCTTTGAGGGCCGCAGCTTCGATACTAGAAGACGCGTTATCTGCCATAGCCTGCCGCAGCCGCTCCTGGTAGTCTTTATTCTGCTGCTCCAAATCCCGCTCACGTTGTCTAAACCGCTTGCGTTCTTGTTCGAGTTTGGTAGTCAACTCAGTGACTTCTCCATCTTTCTTTATGGCAAATTTCTTGGCAAGCTGCTGTTTAGCAATCACTTTTTTCATCTCTTTCTCGCTTCTTGCGGCATAGTTTTCGTATTGCTCCTTCCAGTATTTCCCACTCTCGGATCGCGGCGCGCTCATGTCGATTGTAATATCGGTGTCATCTCGCGCCCTGGGCTTCGGGCCCAAGTTCGATTGTGTTGTCGTGCGTGCGTCTAGCAAAGCTTCGGTAAGTTTGTTGCGAGGCCGCTTGTCGCTTGTTGGGTCCAGTTTCAGTTGTGTGCCGGGTGTCCAAGGGCTGGGAAACTTTCCGGGGCAGTCGTTGGGTATTCCGCTCTTTCCGGTGTTGCCACGCTTGCCCTCATTATCCATTACTTGCGAGCCGAAGGATACCGTTTTCCGACCCTTGTTTGTTGTTCCAGGTGTCATCAATATTCCGCCTGGCTGCTTAGAAGGCGACGACGGCGGAGTGGATTCTTTGGGAGCTGGAAATTCAACGGCCTTGACGTTGGTGGTATCTATGCTTTTCTTTCTGTCTGTGGGTCTGGAGACATTGTGCGCGTTTTCAGGAGCCGGGGTGCCAAAAATAGCGTGCTTGAACGCCTTTACTGCGAATTGATGTGCAGGCGTCTCAGGTTGCTCAATGAATGTTGACTCGTAGTTGTTTTCTGGTCGCGTGAGTACGTGCTCGTGGCTCTAACGTTTGGAGCTGCGCCTACCTGGCTGCAGGTCCTCGATCACATTGGTGATACGTGGGCCCGTAATCCACGAAAACATGGTGAATAAACCGTACGAGGTGCTCGAAAGGTCCAGAGAGCCGGATACGAGTATTGTGCGCTGGTGTGCTGCAGTTTTGCGGCGATAGCTGGTTTGTTTGGGCTGGTTTATTCGTCGAAAACGAGGGCCAGACGCTCGGAGGTGGCGCTTCTATGGGTCGAATCCTCGAAAGAAGGAGGCTTACACTCTTCGGATATATTGAGCGCGCTCGCCTCCAGCGAACAGACAGGCAGGCGTGATTTTGTATGTTTGCACGCAGTGGTAGCACTGACGGGAGGCGTGAGGGAGTCGCGTTGTTCCCGCTAGCCGCTGGTGCTTAGCGCGAAATGGCGGGGTCCACATGGCTGCCAACATTGCACCGACCGCTACTTGCACATGTGTTGGCAGCGCGACAGTCTTTCTGCCTCGCTACTGTCGACACGCCCTCACAGGAAATATACAAACGCAATGTCTGCAGTGTGAAGGGCAGGCAGCTTCGGCTGCTAGTCTCTCCGTCAAATCCCTCCTATGACGGCAATCTCAATCGTACACAAGTCAACCCATCATGGCACCGCACAAGACAGCACGCAAAAAACAACAGTATGACGCGCCTACGCCCAATGGGAAAGATGGCGCAGGGCCGGCAAGTTCGGCTGATGACACGCTGCCGGCGCGGCCTGAACTGGTCTCGCAACCCTCCGAGACCAATGAGAAGGCACAGGAAGACGAACGTGAAGTATTGAAAGCAATCTACATGGACGACTACGAAGAATCCGAAGCAAAAGGGGCATGGAGTAGAACAACTGATCGCGTGCTTCGACTGAAGTTGAAGTCGTATTCCAATAATGATATATCGATCACGCTCTGTGTTAAGCTCACTGCGACGTATCCCAAATCACTCCCTGCTCTCAGTCTGGAGGGTGGGGTCAAGTTGAGGAAGGGAACATGGGACAAACTCCGAAGACTGCTTCAAGATCGGCCCAAGGAGTTAGTTGGCGAAGTCATGATCTACGAGATTGCGACCGAGATACAAGACGCCCTGGAGGATGAGGTAACCGTCCGTGAAAACGATGGCGCATACGAAAATTTGGATGCCGAACGTGTTGTTCAAGAGGCAGAGACTGCCCAGATTGCAAAACGTGAGGAGGAGGAGATGCAGAAGAAGCGAGATGAGAAAAAGGCTGATGAAGAACGCGCCTTGCAGCGAATGGTTGGCGACGAAATGCGACGAAAAGAAATGATGGCAAAACGCAAGAACAGGTCGTCAATGATTGCCCCAGCCTCCTACATGCCTGATGAAGGAAGCACCAACCATGTGTCGTTCGACCGGAGTATCATATGGCAGCAAGAAGATGCAATGATTGATTGCAGCGCAGTCGAAGGCATGCTTCCTTTCCATAAAGGGCCTGTCACCGAGCAGCTGCTGGTAAAACCTGTCAACAGCTCTTTGGCCCTGACACTTGTTCTGAAACGCGCACGAGTTGGTGGTGGCAACTCTGCCGCTAGCCCACGGCTGAAAAAGGCCATTACAGAGTTCGAGGACGAGATGGAGGAAGTAAAGCGGCTACGGCAAAGCGCAATACTTACAGTCTTGGACTTTAAGATTGAACATCTGCCAAATTCTGGCTGGGAAATCAGCATTCTGATGGAACATGCTAATAAAGGATCGTTGCGCGATAAGCTTGAGGACGACGGAGAAGTCGCTGTTTCCAAAGTTCGCTCTTGGACCATAGAGCTACTGGAAGCGCTGGATTACTACCATCGGAACGGCCTCGTACATAAGCGCATACACCTCGACAACATCCTATTCAAGAGAGCCCCCAATAGAGGAATCTCGGTTAGCTTGACAGATGGTAGCTTTCAGGACTCTCTACATTTACTACAAAATCTTTGCAGAGGCCAGCAGACTACCGCAACATCAAGATCCGCATTCTGGGTGGCTCCCGAGGTCGCACAAGACAATCACCACACTCGCAAGTCAGATGTATGGGATTTAGGCGTGGTCTTCCTCCAGATGCTTTTCGGTCTGGATACACCGCACAAACACAACTCGCCAAAGGACTTACCAGACGTCCTCGGATGCTCAGAGCCCTTGCAGGAGATCGTGCGAAAGTTCTTTAAGCCGGACCCCAAGAAACGACCATCTGCATTTGATCTCATCCCAAGTGAGTTCCTGCGCGAGGATGTTCCTGTCTACGACCGACCTCCCACGCCAATGCGATCAAGACATTCTTCGACATCTTTGGGTCATTGCCGGCTACGTCGCGAGTCTTCAGCGGGTGTGGCTGCGTCTTACTCACGATATGCTACCGATTGGGTCGAACAAGGCCGTTTAGGCAAGGGTGGCTACGGAGAAGTCGTAAAAGCACGTAACAAAGTTGATGGCCGCATTTATGCTATCAAAAAGATCAAGCAAAAGTCTGCATCTGCATTGACTGAGGTTCTGTCTGAGGTCATGCTTCTGTCCCGTTTAAATCACAGTTGTGTTGTGCGCTATTACACAGCATGGCCTGAAGAAGATATGTATGGTTATTTAGAAGCAGAGGGAGATAACTCCACAACATTTGGGGACGAGAACTCCGACTCTGAATCCGACATCTCGCCCAGCACAACTGAAGATGCTGGTATCACCGGAAGCACTGGAGGTCTAGACTTTATCAGCTCTAGTGGATATCCCAAGATCGAATTTGGCTCTGATGATGAATTGGACGAGTTTGATGACGATGGTGCTGTTGTGTTCGGTTCTGATTCTGGTGAGCTATCGCCTTTCTCATATCGCGTATTGATTATACTAATCATAGTAATAGACGACGAGATGGGGACAGCAAGTGGGCCTCCATCTCCAATGCTAAAAAGGCGTACTCTCTCTCAGAGTCAATATTCACGACCTGCTCGATCTATATTATACATCCAGATGGAATTCTGCGAGAAACAGACACTGCGCGACATCATTCGCAGGAGCTTGTGCGACGACCCAGAGGAGTATTGGCGACTTTTCAGGCAGATACTCGAAGGCCTAGCGCATATCCACGGCCATGGCATTATTCATCGCGACCTTAAACCCGATAATATCTTCATCGATGTTGCGAAAATTCCCAAGATTGGAGATTTTGGTCTTGCTACGAGTGGGCAATATCAACGACCAGATAAAACCAGCTCTGCAGGCAACCAAGATGGTGATATGACTCGCAGTGTAGGTACAGCTCTTTATGTAGCCCCCGAGTTGAGTTCTACGGTTACTGGAAGTTACAACGACAAGGTCGATATGTACTCCATGGGTATCATCTTCTTTGAGATGTGTTTTCCTCTACAAACTGCAATGGAACGGGATCAGGTAATTCGATTACTACGAGAACGCAAACATGAGCTTCCACCCGATTTCCAAAAGCCCGAAAAGTCTCTACAGGGTTCGATCATTACATCCTTGATTAGTCACCGACCCTCAGAACGACCTAGTTGTGCGGAACTGCTACGAAGTGGGAAGGTACCACTCCAGATCGAGGACGAGGCTGTCAAAGAAGCCTTGAAAGCTCTATCCGACCGTAATTCCCCACATTATGCCAAGATGATGGCCGCACTTTTCTCTCAAAAGCCTGATTTGCAGGCCAAAGATTATACGTGGGACTCTGGGGTTGCAATTCGCGCCGTTAAGGCTACGGATGTGCTGTTACAAAATCTTGTCAAGGATCACCTAGTAATGGTGTTTCGCAGTCATGGCGCAGTCGAAGTGCAACGTCCCTTACTTCTGCCATGGTCCGACCACTATGCAAGTAAGAATGTAGTAAAACTCTTCGATCCTTCCGGTACGCTCGTGCAACTACCCCACGACTTCACATTACCATATGCTCGTAGCATTGGACGAGGCGCGCTATTCTTGGAAAAGACCTTTACCATTGGCCAAGTCTACCGCGACAATCCCGATGGCGGTGCTCCACACAGCAACGGCGAAGCTGACTTTGATATCCTCTCGTACGATGCATTAGACCTTGCACTCAAGGAGGCAGAAGTCCTGAAGGTGGTGGATGAGATCGTGGACACGTTCCCACCCCTCAATTCTACACCGATGTGTTTTCATCTCAATCATGCTGATTTGCTCGACATGGTCTTGGAATTTTGTCGGATCAGCATCTCGCAACGATCAGCAGTCAAGAACATATTGAGTAGGCTCAACATTGGGAGCTATACCTGGCAGAAAGCTCGCAATGACCTACGGCATCCTGAAGTGGGTGTCTCATCAACATCTATCGATGATCTCGCTCGCTTTGACTGGCGAGACACGCCAGAGAAAGCATTCTCGAAATTGCGACGCCTCTTCGAATCAACCAAACACCTTGATCGTATCCACGCTATCTTCGCCCATCTTCGCTCAGTTACGAGTTACATGAAGCTTTGGAATGTCAAGCGGAAGATATACATCAGCGTGCTGAGTAGCTTCAATGAGAAATTCTATACTCGTGGCATAATGTTCCAATGTTTATTCGATACAAAGCAACGCGAAGTGCTTGCCGCGGGTGGAAGATACGACCAACTTATCGAGGAGTACCGGCCAAGAGGCTCAAGTCATACGCATCCTCCCACTGGGTACCACGCTGTTGGCGTCAACTTAGGGTGGGATAGGCTGGTCAAATCCATGTCACGTTGGCTGAAGAAGCCTGATAAGTCCGCATATTTAAAGAAGCAGGTAGAGGACACGCCGTCTATTTCATGGATGCCACGTCGATGTGATTGTCTCGTAGCCAGCTTCGAACCGAATGTTCTTCGATCTGCTGGAGTCAAAATGGTAGCAGAGTTAATTGCTCACGGCTATACCGCAGAATTGGCCGTCGATGCGCACTCCATCGAAGATATCTTACGCCACTACCGGGACGACAGACATAGCTGGGTGATTCTGATCAAACACGGCGTC
>Ga0182211_1000068_pt1 | contig 27102 bp, 35 predicted proteins | sample G5R1MG_20_FD_129660 | JGI IMG/M metagenome (GOLD analysis project Ga0182211, IMG submission 129660) | Switchgrass phyllosphere microbial communities from Michigan, USA - G5R2_MAIN_03OCT2016_LD1 MG | ecosystem: Host-associated > Plants > Phyllosphere > Phylloplane/Leaf | place: USA: Michigan... | reverse complement strand
GCTGAAAAAAGAGTTACGCTAAAGTAATTGCAGGTGCAGCGTCGAGGCCTGGCCACGGCCTGTGGGCGTCGGGCTTGCGCGTCGCCCTGAAATTGCGACTCGTCACTGGCGTGTGTGGGGTCAGCCTAGGCCTGTCGGCGGGCGCCCTGCACGCCCTGGAGGCGCCTGGGCCCCTCCACCACCACCACCACCACCACCATCACCACCGCCTTCGGGTCTCTCCCCTCTCTGTCTCTACTCTCTATCTCTCTCTACGCCTTCTCTCGCTCTCGCTCTCGCCCTCCTCCTCTCTTGTGGCAACGTGCCCCCCTTCTCTCCCGCTGCTTGTTGCTTGTTTTTTGCCGTGACAACCAATCGTTTCAGAACAGAGCGACTCTACCTAGTTATCGCCCGAACCGCACCGTACCTGGACACCCGTGCACGCTTGCACCTGTGGGCTGGATTCCCGGACCACCGCGCTATGACAGTCTGACCGGGCCTTGGTCGTCTTGGGTCTTGGTCTGACGCTTCGCCTGCTTGCCGCGAGCCCTTTGTTCGCTCTCACGCCTCGCTCCTCCTCCTCGAGCACAACCACCGCCCAGCCCACGCCGCCGTGCTCTCTGCCCATGCATGGCTGAGCACCACACCTCACCACCATGGCCTCTGCTCTGCTTCCCACGGCCGCCATTTCCCTCCTAGGCGCGCCCGATGGCCCTGTCCGGCCCAGCAACCCCGAAACCGCTCCGCCCATGCAGGCCATGCACCTCCAAATCACCCAGGACATGGTCGACAGCCTCCTTGCGAGCCTCAAGCACGGAAAGCCGCCCCAGATCGTCTTTGGTCGCACCCCGGTATGCCTGCCGTCTTGCTCCCTCTCTCCTCTCCTCCCCTCCCCCAGCCAGGCTGACCACGCGCTGCAGCAACTCAAGTACGGCGACCAGACCCACGTGCTGCACACCAACCCCGAACCGCATCGGCATGAATTGTACAAGCCCAGCGCGGCTGGCAACGGAACCGACCTCGAATTCGCCGCCTTGATCAACCACAGCCTGGTCGTGCAAAAGGCCAACCATGTGACCGCGGGCGTCGACTCGGCCCTTCAGCAGCTCAGGAGCAGCATGGCAGCCATTTCCGAGTTCAAGGAAGCCAACAAGTATGCCTTTTCTCTACCCTCGTGCCCAAGCACTCCTTGCCGCGTGCTCGCCATGACGCTCGCACACACACACACACACACAAACACACACATCGACTGACAACCATGCTTGCAGGACAATCGTGGGCGATGCTACTACGCCCAGTCGCACGCCAGCCCATGGTCGCTTTCCCTCTACCGGCTTCAAGGCCTCCCACTCGCCCATGCACAAGCAGCAGCAGCAGCAGCAGCCGCCGCTGCCCATGGTACAACCAGGCAACGCACGTGATTTGGTTTTGAATGCACTTCGCGTTCCTGTCATTCACCTCCTCGCCCGAGAGCCGTCCACCGCAGCGTCTCTGGCAGCATCATGTCGCACTTCCGTCGCCCACATAACGGACCTCTTGCCCAAGATCGCCAAGATAGCTTCTTCGGATACAGATAAGTGGCAGCTGACGGACAAGTCGTTCCGTGAAGTCAATCCGTGGAAGTTCCCCTACCAAAGCAACGAGCATCGGCAGCAGGCAATTGAGGGTGCGATCAAGTCATTTGACAGGCAACGACTCACCAAGGACGACAAGCTTTGGCAGATACTCCTGCCGCGTGACAAGCGAGGCCAGGGCATTTGTCTGTCGCGGTCCACGGTGAAGGCGCCGGAAGCCAGGGCGAAACCTAGTACACCCATGCACAAGATCTCGGACCTGACAAAGAAGAAACCCGCGGCGAAGAAGGCGGTTGACAAGGGGCCCGAGAAGGAGAAAAGGCCAAAGGCGGCCAAGGATGTCCATGTCCAACCCAGGTCGACAATGAAAGAAAAATACTTGGCACGTGAAAAGCCAACGGTGAAGGTGAAGGTGAAGGACATGCGAGACAAACCCACCCAACCTATTGTTCCCTCAACTTCCCGTCCCGCTCCATCTCTCACCACCACCACCACCACCACCACCACTACTACTACTACTACTACTGCTGCTGCTGCTGCTGCTGCTACCGCCACCACTCACAACATGGCTTTTACCGATGCTCCCAAGATCCGCACGAAGAGAGTGCCTGTTCTCCAGGACAAGTCCGCTGCATGGGCCAAGTCCAAGACGTCAGCTAAACCATCCCACTCCGAGCCACCCAAAAGACATTTCAAGCCCACCATGCCCGTCAATACCAAGCCCAAGAACCCATCGCCACTGTCGGCGTCGCCGCCTGTCAACGCGAGCGATTTCGAGGACAATCACCCCGTCCACAAGGCGCTTGCAGCAGCGCCCTCGACGACCAAGAAGATTCTGAGCGGCTCCGACCACACGCTGAAGCGCAAGGCCAATGATTTGGACAGCGACATTCACAGCCACAACTTGGCCGTCAAGAAGCCACACATGGACCGGTCGACACCAACCCACACGAATGGCCGGCTCACGGGCTCCACTCCTTCGACCACGAGCTCACGCAAATGCAAGAGCGACGAGTCCTCCTCCACGACGCCCACCACCGCTCCCAAGGTGCGCAAAGTGACCAACATCGACACCGGACTCGCTTCGCGCTACCATCACAACAACCCACGTGCGTCCCCCGGCGCCTCCTCCTCCTCTACCACGTCCCCGTCGTTGCCCAATTTGAGTTTCCGCCAAACCGTCGAGCTGTCCCAAAAGTTCCAGCGGTACTACAAGCGGTACGAGGAGATGTACTGGCAGTTGGCTGACGCCATGACGCCCCCAACGGACTCGCAGAGGAACAGCTTGCTCGACATGCATAAGAAGCTCGAGGAGATGAAGCGGGAGATCAAGGCAGGCGCAACGCACCACCGCTGAAGGACAGAATCGCTTCCTGTGCCCCACATTCTTCGCTTGAAATACCTGTTTGCACATTACCTATACCCCACGGCCTCTCCATCCAGTCTGCTGAAGATGGCGCCACGATTGCATATCCCAAAACGTCTTGAAGACATGTCTTTTCCCGCCGACGAAATCCTACTGGCGGTTTTTTTTTTGTTTGGCAGTCTTTTCTCCTACTCGAGCTTGGACTCGTCGATGCACCCACGACCGATACGTTAATGAACCATGCAAAAGCGAGTTGAATCTTGCGTACCCAACTTCACAATGGCTTTGTCACATAGGATGATACAATGAAACACGATCCTTGTCACCAATATCCGTGCCTCTCGTGCTCTCCTCTCTTGTCTCTGCATTGCGCCATCTGCAGTACACACTGCGCGGCAACGCCTTGGCGCATGACCCCTAAATTTCCCGTAGAAGGATGCGTCCCTTTTCTCTCTCCCCACGCGTCATCGAGGCACCATGATGAATTACCCAGCACCATGGCACGGCAGCCCATTGTTCTGGCCTGCATTCTTTGCTCAACAATGGCGATAACGGCCTTTGCCAGGCCTACTGCGTGCGAGGGAAGCAGTAGTTGCGCAGCTCACTACCACATGGGATGGCCGAGTTGCTAGTCCTATCCATTGACGTTGCGACATCCAATGGTCAAGATCAGGGGGAATGTCGACGTTGTTGATGCAAGACATCCATTCCACTCGCCTGTTGTTTGTTCGACCGTTGCCGTTGCCGTTGCCGTTGCCGTTGCCATTCGGAGGCGTCCCCGCAATGCTGGACGCGTCATCACGTCTTAGTCAGAGCCGCTACCGACAATCCACCCGACCGAATGACCAGAGATTCATCCTACATACATATAGTAAGGACGTGAGCATCTTGAAATGTCGACCTGCCATGGGAGAGAGACACACGTCTGCATGCTACCCGTAGAGCCTGCCAAATCACGCATGCCACGTTCTCGGGCCATCCCCATCGCAGCATAGCCACGCCGGATGCTCCGGTTGGACCTCAACCCAGAGGAGAACTCGCGGTCAAAAGCGGGGGTCCTTGTCAGACAAGAGCATGTGAAGCAGCCATGTTGAGCCAATCGAATGGTAAACGGCGCGAGGGGCCCAATGCCCGATTGGGCGGTATATTTTGAGACGCCAGACGCTCCCATCGTTGTGAGAAGCCAGACGCTCCCATCGATTTGCAAAATTCTGCTCTTGTCCAGACATCATCCCAAGCCTGAACCTACTATACTCTACCCTCCATCCCAAGCGCACCTGTAGCCTGCACTCGCTGCCTACACGACTTCCGGTACTTCCGCGACACCCGACCCGGCACAACACAGTACATCTCTGTGCTCCCAGGCAAACAACCCATCCGAATCCAACCATGTATCTCGCCAAGCGGGACAATATGGGCTTCAGCATCTCGCCAAGTCTCATCATCTTTCTCGTCATCCTCGGAGCGGGCGCGCTGGTGGTTTGCGGCTTTGCGGTGATGCGCTTCTACGGCGGAGACATCGAGGACGAGTCAAGCCGGTATGCGCGAACGCCCGAGCAAGATAGCTATATGCGCGAGGTCCGCGAGCGAAACTGGAACAAGCTTCCAGCCGTGGTCTTGCCGAATCAACGGGGCCAATCGAATCGCCAACTGTCCCACGCACCGCCCATTACCCCAACGTAAGCGATTCCGCCATCTTGCTTGCTGCCCTCTCTCCGCCGACGACGACGCGCTCACGAACAACAGTAGCCATAGCACCTCCACGCACGGCTGAAACGATGACCTTGAAGGAGGGGGGGAGGGGGGGAATTTCCCCTGCGACTTGCCTTGCTACTTGACAAATGTACATGGAGGGCAAGCGGCACGAGTGGAGCGGGTTGGATGGATGGACGATAACCAGCATGTGCGGGGAATAGCAGGATATACATGTTATCAGGGGTTTTCCAGACTTGATGGACGCCTTAGGGTAGGGCAGTGGACTCGTTTCCGAACACCCCATCCTCCAACCCATCATCATCATCATCATCATCGTCGTCGACTCTTTCCACAAAGGCGCGAGGCCGGCGCTCCGCCGTCCCGCTACCGGCGTCATCTCCCAGCAATCTCGCCATTTCAAATCTAGCCCATGGTTCTTATGGTTGTCGACGTCGGACCTTTTCGCCTGGAGATAAGGAGGACCGGTCTTGCTTGTGAGATGCGGTGGACTTGTAATTGCTAGAGGCCCTCTCGTGTAGGGGTATGTTGCTCATGCATCGTATGTCCATATGCCAATCAAAGAACAAAAGCACCCATGGAACTTGGAGTCGTTGGCAAGTCACCGCGGGGACATGATCGAATTGGGTTAGGACGGTGACCTGCCTGGGTCGGATCGGTGCTCCCGAGCCTGCTAACCCCATTAGGCCCTGTACCGGCTTCTTTCACTTATCACCGCATGCCTTTCTTCCTTCCCCGTGATGGGCAAAGCATGCGAGTAGAAATTGACGCAGACAACCGTGCCGTGCTTCGCGGCGGAATGAGAGCGGGGGAGCATCGCGTGACGGCGCTGTCTTTCGCTGTCGCTCTGCTGGGAGGTACTACCTACCTATGTAGATGGTGACACTATGCACGGGTAGTGGTGGGAGATCGACAACCACACCCCGCAGATTCTCATCGCTGCTTTCATCCTCCCCAGATGGCTTATCATTCCCCATTTCCTGGACCGCAGCACGTGAGCGGGCCTCGTACCTGCCTACCTACCTCCTTCGAATTGCCCGAAGCCCGAGCGGATTCCCCGTTCTGAATGGCCAGCCCGCGCTTATGCGTCGAGCATATACCACGTCAAGCTACATGACGTGGTCGACCCCTCCAGCGCATCTTTTTCGATACCCGTGTAGACGAAGAGCGTGGGACCACCAAGCGGGGTATGTCAAACGGGCAGGGAAAAATCGTCATTTGCAGAGGGGAGGGGAGGGGGGGAGGAGACGCATGATCGAAGGTTTTTGCTTACACCCCTTCTCACCCTCACGCTCACGGGGCGACGTAGGCCCGGATCTGCAGCGACCTACGTTGAGTTTTGCTTCCAGCGTCCAAGGCGCCTTCACCCACCCTTCCCCTCGCCCGCCTTCCTCGAGATGCATTTCCCCAAGCTGCTGGGCGCGTTGTGCAGCGTGCCGCTGACGGTGGCCGCGGCACAATGCCCGCATTACATCGACTACGCCAAAGAGGGGCACGAACCGCGCAGTGCTGGCAAATTCAAGCTGGCCTACCAGCGGCCTCCCGAAGAATGCCGTACCTTCCAGTCTCCCGGGCTGGAGGCAACGATTGCGCGTATGGAATCGACCATCTCCGACCCGGACCTCTACCGTCTGTTCGAGAATGCGTACCCAAACACCCTCGACACGGCCGTCAAGTGGAAGGGCCTCGCCGCAGACAATGCGGACGAAGAGCTCACCTTCATCATCACGGGCGACATCAATGCCATGTGGCTGCGAGATTCGTCGAACCAGATGCAGAGCTATCTTCCCCTGCTCAACGCCAGCAGCGAGCCGGATTCCATCGCCAGTCTGTACCGCGGCGTCATCAATCTCCAGGCACGCTATCTGCTCACCTCGCCCTACTGCAACTCCTTCCAGCCGCCCGTGGAAAGCGGGATTGCCGTCGCCGTCAACGACGCAGCGAGTCGCGACACCGTCTTCCCCCCCTATTCCAACCAGTCGGTGTTCGAGTGCAAGTACGAGCTCGACTCGCTGGCCGCGTTCCTGCAGATCTCCACCGACTACTACAATGCCACGGGCGACGTGGAATTCTTCGCCAAGTTTCGGTGGATCGACGCCATCGACGCCGTCCTCCAGGTGGCGGCAGACATGATGGCGCCCACCTACGGGCCCGACGGCGCCGTCCTCGCCAGCCCCTACACCTTCACTCGCTACACTACCCGCGCGACCGAGACCTTCGCCAACGACGGCCTCGGGAACCCGGCGGCACATGGTACGGGGCTGATCCGGAGCGGATTTCGACCTAGTGACGACGCAACCCTCTATCCGTTTTTGATCCCATCCAACATGCAATTCAGCGCCTTTCTAGCAACCACGGCGGACATCATGGGCCGACTGGGTACTGACAAGGCCGCACAGCGAGCGCGAAACATGTCTGCTCTGTCGGCCTCGCTGCGCAACGCCATTGAGACGCATGGGACGGTCAACCATCCCACGCATGGCAACATCTACGCCTTTGAAGTGGATGGCTTTGGCTCGACGAACATCATGGACGATGCCAACATCCCCAGCCTCCTCTCGGCTCCGTTCTTCCACTACCCCGTCAATGCCGACACGTACGCCAACACGCGCTCGCTCCTCCTGAGTGCCACGAACCCCTACTTCATGCGCGGGCCGGTCATCAACGCCATTGGCGGTCCTCACCAGGGCCCTGGAATGGCGTGGCCGATGGCGTCCATTGTGCGCATCCTGACCACCGACGATGAGGCCGAGATTGTGCACGAGCTGTCGGAGATTGTGAGTAGCACCGCCGGGCTGGGCCTGATCCACGAGAGCATCAACAGCTTCAACGAATCCAAGTGGACCAGGCAGTGGTTTTCGTGGGCAAACGGACTGTTTGGGCAAATGATGCTATCGCTGGCCGACAGCAAGCCGGAGATTCTGGCGACTAGTTTCCAGTGAGCGTGGCTGTCCGAGATACCTAGGAGATAAGCCAGTCCTGTAGTAGTAGTAATAGCCTCATGGCATTCGATGGCCCATGTCCTGTCGCAGCCAGTGATGCCAATGTTTGCGCTGCATCCAAGTGACGAGTTTCCCGCTACCCAGGTCATGCCACCCTCACTACGCGCCCTCGTGTGCAGTGGAATTTCGGTCGCGGACTCGAACGTGCAGAAGCAGGTTTCATTGCTGCCTCTGAGACGATCGACACGGGACAGGGCATCATCGCCGTGTAACCTTGTCTCCAAGCAATGGCCTCCGAGGCAGAACGGCGCCACTCGCATTGATCGTGGCAATCGTGCGTGGTTCCACATGGCAGGCAGAGCCTGTGCGGTGATTTTCCGCAGACTGCGACACCACCCACGCTGGCTGCACGACCACGACGAGGAAGCCAGCCACCTGTGCATGTGCCTGGGTACGAAGCCGCATGCTGCCCTCTCGACCCCAGCACTGAGCGTTCGTGAGGACGACGGCAGCCTTTCCAAGTGGATCGCTTACTGGGCCGGTGATCGTTTCAGGGCCGATGCGGGCCCTAAGGTAACCGCGCGCTGAATGGATCGCGGCCGGCCTTTCTTCTTTGGCTAGCAACGACAAGGGCGACCCCAGGCCGTGAATCGCGGGTGGATAGGTGGTTGTGTGTGACGCCGTCGCTGTTCCCTCCTCTTCCTTGACTGGACGACCGCTCCCCAGCTGCGAGAGCAACGCGCAGATTCAGCACACCGTCTCGGGGCTCCCTCATCGGCCGGGTGCTGTCCGTCCGTCTGCTGAGACCAGCAAGCAGGCCTGGGCCATGGATCTGATCGCGACGGAAATGAAGGAGCTGAACACGACTGGGGCTGGCCTCTGGCCGTTGTGACATCAGCCCAATAAGGCAGCGTGCTCGAGAGACTGGGAACAACGTGGGCGGGCGACTTACTGCTACTAGCAGTCCGCAGTCCTCTTTAGTACTTCCTCGAGTGCAGAAGGCGCAGTGTGGCTGCCGTCCGTTCCTGCCTGCCCCGAGTGGCTTGCCTTTTTTTCCTTTCGCCGTCTCTCTCTCGCTCTCGCTCTCGCTCTCTCGCAACCTCTCCTCTTCTCCCATGCCCGAGTTAGAACAGTATGCACCCACCGCTTTTTGGACTACCGCTAGAGACTGTTTCATACATCTGATATTTCAGCGATTTGCACGTCGACACGAAGCGCTGGGGTGGCTTGCTTCCCTGAATCCCTCCTCCGTCGCATGCCCACATCATCGCCCGGCGCCAACAGGGCCAATCTTGAACGACTCCGTCAGCGGCCCCCGTCTCCACCCGTCTGGAAAAGTCCGTCTACCGGTGAGCTCCTGCAGAAAACTGTCGGCAGCAGCGAGCCTTTGCAATTCTCCGCCCGTTCTGATTCCTCAGGCTGGCAGGGGACTGCCAGCCTCGCCGCCATCGGCCCATACAGCAACCAGCATCAGTTTCAGCATTCTCTCAACCACCCATCTCGTTGCGCCAATCAGGCGTCTAGCCTTTTTTTAAATTTGCGTTTCTCCCCCCCATCGGCCACACAGCAAAACCAGGCTGAAACACGCCAACACGCCGTTATGCATGACAGTCTATTCCTGGTAGCTCGCCATATGCATCACCTCTGAGTTGGCCTGGCCTTGTCGCGTGTAGGCGCTTTTGAGGCGACAGTACTTACTACTTGTAGCTTAGTTGCACTCAGCCATGGATACGACGGCGCTGCACACGTTTCTCTTGTATGGCTATCTCTCTGCGCCACCTTTTGGAGACCGCTGCTGATTCTTACACCAAGTCACTGCCCACCTGCGCTACGAAGCATAGTCCTGCTTGGCTCGTGGGACAATTTCTCCAGGCCCTATCCACTGGAACTTGACGCACGTCGAGGGCGTGATATATGGAAGGGCTGCTTCACCTTTTCTGACATCATCTGCGACGGGAATTTCAACGAACAGCCCACCAGAAGGGACGGCCTGCTCAAAATGGGTGGAACGTACTGGTACTATGTACGTCAGGGCCCTCGAGTTGCAATTTCTCGCTGACTGTCTTATAGTTCAAGGTGGACGGAGACGAGGAATGCCATAATCCTTTCGAACCATCCACTACGACATGTCCCCTTTTACCTGGGCAGCGACTCAATGTGCTGGATTTTCCAAGTGAGCGGCACAGCTGCAGCAAATCCGAGACTTCTGCATTCACTCGTAACCCAAAGGATCGGTACCTAACTCCAGTGCCTCCTATGCCCCTCGACCCTCAACCCTCTCCACGGACAGCGTCTGGCATTCCGAGCTCATACTCTCCGGCTCCACCCTCCCCGTGGGCGCCTAAATCGGCTACATACCCTCCAGCGGATCAGCAACTGTCACCTAACCTGATGCGCCAGGCTCGTAGTGCATCTGCATCACCCTACATGCCTTCCACTCCAATCTTCCCGGATTTCAAGGGTTTGAAAGGGAAACTCGCCTCGAAACGCTCTGCCTCCCGGACCCACAGTACTACCAAATCAAAAGAGCTTGAGATAGGGTCTCCGATACTCGTCAGCTCAACCGTGGACAAGGACAGCTTGATTCCACTAGCAGTGTACCGGCCTGGGCTGCAAGGGGACGTGACGAATCCTCGACCCAGCAAGCCCACCCGTTCAATACCAAGCATACGAAGGCATTTCAACCCACTCGCGTCGAATCCAGTGGACCCAGTCCTAGATGGCAATTCGGAAATATTCGAGGTACCAGCTGACGAAGAAGCACTACCGCGTCGTCGGTCTCATGTACCTACTACTGTGGAAACGAGCGAATTCAAGATAACCGAGGGTCGTATTCGCGCAAATTCGGCAGACACAAAACGGAAGCAGCATGTCTTATTCTCAAATGACCCGTGGCTCTCATCGCCCAAGCTAGAAATGGAATCTGTGAAACCGCATCAGCTCGCCGAGGATAACACTCGAGTGGCACCTACACTGGGACGGCATGCGAGTAACTTGGGTCGTCCTGAAGTATGCGAACGACCCACTTCTAGGCATGGAAATGATTGCGAGGCATCTCTACGAGACTCACCACTCAATAAAGAACTCCCCGCCCTTCCCCTGTACGTGACGCCTGCGCCATTGTTCTCATGCACCAAGCCACTTGCAGAGGACACCACGGCCACGGAGCTACCAGGAGATGAGCCGAATGGAGATATGGGACTAAACGAAGACATCATAGACCTTTACCACCGTGAGCCGCGTAGCCACTTTTCAACGTGGAGCAGTGACTTCCTAGCCTACAGCCCTACAACTTCTGATGACGAAACTATTCGCTCACCGACACTCAGCTCTTTTACCAGCAGCTGTGGCAACTCTCCTCAACGTCTCGTAACACGTTACTCGTACACCCCCGCCTCGCCGCCTTGTGACGCTAAACGCGCCACCATCCTGTGCGAACGCTCAGAAGACATTGATGAGCATGATGAAACAGAAATCGAGGACTATGACCGTAAAGCGTATCTGTCTCTTACCCCGCCGCAGCTTGAATCGTTGCGCATTTCAGGATTTGGCTTAGACCTTTTCGATCTTGCTGCCCAGCCCAACGACATGGCCACTCGCCGACAAGCTGCCTGCTTCGATCTCGGCTTCCACTACACCCTGCCACAAGACGAGACAACGAGCAAGGCGACCATCACGCAGAGTGCTATGCAGTGCGAACCAGCCGTTGCGAGGCAGAGGCAAAGCGCAATCAGCCAGCTGAACATGCTTCTAGATGAGTTTGCCTTTTTGGGCGACGCGGTTATTTAAAGCAAGCACAGCCTCCATACTGACATGACAGCATTACGACCAAAAATTTATCGACTCTTTACCGCCACTGGGTGCTTTTTGGTCACGTCATATTTCCCTCTCCCGTATATGATTGTCTTTATTGGGAGGTTCTACTGCTTTCACGATATACCACTCGACTTGCTATCTACGTTGCATTTGTACGACGCGGTGCTAGAAATCACAAACATCAGATGAATACATAAAAATTTACGTAGCAGATATACAGCCGCTTGGTGATTGATTTGCAGATGATGTGCTTCGAGGATTCGTGAGGCATCCACAGGCAACGCGTCAATGACTGTGATTATACTGGACCAAGCAAGGAGGGACGTGGACAGGAACAGCATGCGAGCCATTGCGCAGGGGTCTGTGAAATAAGAGCGGGAAGAAGGACGAATTACAAGGGTAGGATCTGGCACCGTTTGACCATTGAATTTTTGCAATTATCTTTGCAACATGCACAGCACCTCGCTTTTGACCCCAAGAGAGGGCCATCCATCACCTTGCCTATGCAATCTCGTAGACGTCGGCATGCGACTTGACGTCTTTGGAAAAGCTGATGTCTTGCTTCATAGAAAGCAGGGTAACACTTGATACCTGGCGATGGAATCAGTCCATTTTGGTTCAGCGCAGGCAGCTGGGGCGTGGCACAACTTACATCAATGTCCACAAACGGCGTGTTCTTGGTGAAGCGCACGCGCATGGGGAAAAACTCGGCGTCGTCGGCCGCTTGGGCCTCAAACTCCAAGCTGCCGGAACTGTTGGCTTCGTCGACTGCACCAATGCTCCACTCGATGCCGTCGCCGCTGACCTCGTAGACAGCGTCAAAGGATGACACGTTGGGCTCGTCGGTCTCGTAGGGAATCGTGACGGCCACGTCTTTCAAGGAGTCGCCGCCTGTGAGCTCGTACTCGACAGTGATGTTGAACGTGCTGCCGTTCTCCTCCACCCACACCCGAAACGTGATTGGCGGGTCCGATATCTCGTCGGCTCGCGGCGACAACTTCCACTTCATGACCCCAATGCCCATGTTCGACGGGAAGCCTTTGGTGGTATCTGTGAGTTGAAGTACCTTCTCGTTCCTGAAGACGGCCTTGTCGACTTTGGGATGCGTCATGAGCTGGGCGCCACGAGTGTCTCCCGTCGCGAGGTCCAGCTTGATTTGTGTGAGAGAAGGATCGGTAATCTTAAGCTGCATGTCTCCCTTGACCTCAAAGGACTTGAGCGCGCCCTCCCGGTCTAGGCGGGCGGAGATTGTCTCGACAGTCGCAATGTGTACGGCTTCGCGGTCTGTCGAGGTAGACTGGCGTGCGCTTGCTGGAGCGACTGCCACGGGCGTGGCCTTTAGGGGAACAAGTGGCTCTTGGTCGGCGGGTGCTTGTTCGCCAGTGACTTGCTCGTACATGTTGGTCGCCTTGTTCTTCTTGCCGAGCTGCATGCCCTTCTTTCCCAGCGCCAGCGGCTTCGAACTCGCCTTCTTGGCTGCTTCATAGCTGTCGTACGTGTCGGTAACGTTGGTCGTAGGAACACTCGGCGTAAAAGCGGGATATGAGGGCGATCGACTCGGCATGCCACCGCCCATAGAACTGCCCATCCCCCCTGCCATGCCACCGCCTGCCCTCTGAGATCTCGACATCTCTTTGCGCTGCATCTCCAGCTGCTTAGCCCTGCGCTTGCGCTCTTCAGAGGCCTCGAGCTCCTTGTTGCGCGCAATGATCTCTTGGATGCGCTCTTCGTGAGACTCCATGTCAAGAAAAGTCTTGATCTGGCTCATAGTTAGATTCTCCCGATAGCCCAGAGTGACAATCTCGTCAAAGGCTGTCAAAAGCTCAAAGGCATTCTTGAGGATTTCTCGCTCGTCGAGCGACTTGCATATCGAAGAGGCGACTTGAGCAAACAGATGCAGCGTATTGATGTCCTGCAGAATGTTGGACTGCAGGTTGGTGATCAGGACCATGTAGAGCTCGTCGAGCGGCTGGTACACATAGCGGACGTTGTCCTGCTCGACGATAGTGTGCTGCGTCCCGCTGTCGGCAAGCTTGGGAAAGGAGGCGAGGAGACCTTCAATGCGGGACCGTTGCATTTCTCGGAACTGGCGTGACAAGACGGCCTTGCCGCCCCTCGTGCATATTGAGGCTGCGAGGACGACCTAGAACTACGGTCAGCATGTCATCGAGGGGAATTGTGGCTTTCGGCCATATGGGATCTTCTAACCATTTTACCAATCGATCAATTGAACCCGTCGGGGAGAGCTTTGTCGGGTGTCTGGCGGCCGACCTATTGCGCCGTGGTGTATACCGTGGAGGGGTGTTGGCGAGGACCCGTGGAGCAGCACACTCTACTTTAAGGCGTTCTGGGAGGTGGGGGTGGACAGAGAAGAGGCCAAGAGAGCGCAGGAACAGAATACAGCCCTGCTTCACACGAGACTCGACGTTGGCAACGCTGCTGTTCTGGTCGCAGGCCCGCCGTGCGCATTAGCTAGGGTCCGATGTGGACACCTCATTGTACGTCACGTGCCCGAGATATCGTTAGGCTAGCGTCGCCGCCGCACTCCCTCTCTCTCTCCCTGGACAGCTTCACCACGACTTCGCGTATTGGACCACTGCAACACACGCGTCTTCACAAGAATCTAGAATTGAATCGTATTCCCCACACCGGCCTCTCGCAGCTCGAGTCTCTTTCCCTGTTCGCCCAGCGGCTTGAATAACGCGTGCACTGAATTTGCCACTCGCCTCTTGTAGGGACTCTCTCGCTTCCAGCGCTTTGTCTCATTCCCGGCGCACCCCCTCGCAGCTCTTCACTTCACTACTCTTCACTTCACTAGACACCACCCCCAAATCGCCCGCGACGCAACGCGATGCGCTCCTAGCTACGCCTCTTGCTCTAGGGTATTCCCGCTAGGCCTCAGCCTGTCACCATTTGCGTTGCTGCCTCGCAGCTTCAGGCAACTCAGTGACTCGTCCAGTACGTTTCGCTTGCACAGTTCGACCCGCAAACAACACGGCACAAACGGCGTCACTAAATACAACTACATAATGGCAGCCACCGCACACGCTATGCTCAATCTCGACATTCCGACAGCCGACGACATGGACATGCACTCTGATAGCGGCCTCGACTTTGGCGATGGCGATGGCGATATTGACTTGGATTTGGAGCCTGCGCCACTCACAAAGGGAGAGGACGAAGATGTCTCGATCATTGACGCAGCGTCAGATGTTGGACAGGCGGCTGCCCTCGAGGAGCAGGAGCAAGATGATTTTATGGTTGATCCTGAAGATGCCATTGGTGAAGACGACATGTACCATGACGGCGAGGACGCCATAGTCGTAGAAGAAACCTCTACAGATGCCGTTGCTGTGTCACAATCACCAGCAGGCTTACAACCCGACGAAGACTTGATTGACTACTCTGATGATGAAGGCGAGCAGCCGTCCAACGTCCTCAATGAGAGCCAAGGAAAAGACAGGGCTGAGACTCAAGAGGGAAAAACTGATGACGTCTTGAACCAGCAAGAGGAGCCGCAGATCGGCGAAATGGCTAGCAGCGCGGACGTAGACCATTTCGACCATCTTGTCCAGAATGACGCTTCAGAAAATTACTTAGGTACTGATGAAATTAATGATCAGCAACAGACCCCCGATCCATCCCACGCCGAACTGACAGACCATGGAGACGATAAAAGCGTAGACGGTGACGAAGGCGGCGTGTTTCTCCATGAACACAGCGACCGCGCCACCGCTGAGCCCACCGACAACGAGCCTCACCAGCCCGAGCCCGAAAACCACGATGATACCGAGAATGATCCTACCGACGAAAATGAGGATTATGAGGACCAGTCACCCGCCGAATTGCATTCAATTACTGTGAACTATGCCGGTAACGAGTTGTGGCTTTTCAAGCAGCATGATCCCGACGACAGTGGCGACTGGCTCCTTGACGATGTTTCTCTTCTAAAATCCAGAATTTCGGATGTTTTCAGTGCTTGTCGGATTTCACTAGGGGACAATGTCTCGAACGAGCATGAGTTGGGTTTCCGATTCGACCACCTGCACAACCTGGAGCTCTGGGAAGAAAACACGGCCTGCGTAGCCGTTTCTTTGGAGAAACTGGTGGACTTGTACCGCACGCTCCAATTGCAGGATGGCATTCAGGAGCCGGACTCGTTCTACATTTCTTTGTTATCCCGGCCTCGATTTGTTGCCTTACTTTCGGACGTCGCCAGGTTTGCTGAAAACGGGAGTGGCTACTCCGCTCTAAACGCCGCCGTCGCTGCCGGCGAAACTCATTTTGCAAATGTGTTCTCGGAATCACCTAGCGAGGAAGTGACAGAATGGGATGATGAACAGCCGGGCGATGTTGTCACTGACGGGCAAGAAGATTCGACACGTAATGAAGTTCAACAAGACGAAGATCCGAATAATGACGCAAGTCAGCAGCTTCAGCAGTATGAAAGCATCACCCACCAGACCTCTGCTGAAGATCCATCGCTCAGAGCCTATGAGAGCGATGATACATTTGCCCTTGCTACCAATGATAGTGCTGATGCTAACAACGCGTCCACTAAAGACGAGAAATCAGCAAGTTCTCCGTATGACGAAGTTGACCAGGTCACTGCTGAGGCAGTCTCCGAGGCAGAGGCGCGACGCGCACAAGAGGAAGATGATCTTGTTGATTATAGCGATGATGAAGGTGTCGAGCCTGCTGAACAAGCTAAGGTCTCGTCCACGAGAGCTTCGTCACCATCTTCCTCTACAGTTCACGGTGACGAAAAGCCTTCGGTTGCGAATGACAATGTAGACTTTGTAGGCTCACCAAGTGGAAATGCACAAGAGACAGAGGTTCAGACCAAGACAGAACACGACGACCACGGTGAGCAGCCCGAGGCAGAGAGCAAGAATGCTGCCACGCAACCTTTCCAAAATGATGTCACGCAGAACTACCATAATGCAGACAAGGAGTTTGATGATTTCCAAGGAGAAGGAGAATGCGATTCGAAAGTGGATTGTCAATTCGCCTACGATACTAACCCAGACTTTGCTACCTATGACGGCCAGGTACCCGAGCAGCATACACAACCAGACGTTGCGAGCGAGAGCGAGCTGTACCAGGAAGGCGAAGGTCTCAGTCTGAATGACTACACCGAATCAGACGTATACCTGGACTTTGATAACAACGCATCTGCGTGGGTACCTGACCCGGAGTCCAACGTACATCTACCGGAGGACGCCACACTCGAGCAAGATGATGACGACGCTTTTGAGGGCAAAGAGACTGGTATTACTGAACAAGACTTGGCTGCGGTGCCTTCGGATGCAACCGTTGTTGCAGTCTCGTCAAGTGAGGCAAATACTATGTCACCACAGGGACAGAAGAGATCTATTGACGAGGCTGGACACGGTGTTGATGATGCATTCGAACCTATAGGTACGTTGCCGACTTGTCCTTCTGTCGTCGCTCCTGTGAGCTAACACAAGCTATAGACACCAAGCGGCCAAAAGTTTGAAGCCCCCCGACTCTCTGAGTCTTCACCCCCTTCGATTTCACTAACCTGCAGCCTTTCCATTTCTTTTCTTCTTGCAATCGCATTGTGGATTCCTTGCCTGGACGGTTCACACCGCTATCGCATTCTCGATCAGCGAGTCGAGGAAGCCCCAGCGTGAACCCCCACATACGTTATGGGAAGGGCCGTTTCTCTTCACTAACATCTTCGCTAATACAGGCTTGAATTTTCCACTCGAATTGACATGATGATTTCGACAAGGCCGTATATTGCAACGACATCGCCTTTGTCACCAGGACTGAATAACACTGAGGTGAGTACGTGTTTCTTGTGTTTCTCTAGTCAATGGAAGGCGGTGGGCCATACGGTCACATGCGATCCTTTTCTCTTTTTTTTTGAGCGATTTAGGGGGATGAGGGGTGTGAATATGGGAGGATGCTTCTTCGCTGTGGACTGGGTAAAATCTTTTGAAAAAGCTGGTGTCACAGGCGTTCTTGGGGAAACCAAGCGAGCGGTAGTTCTCATTCCCGCGATTGTTTTTTCCAACATGGACGAATACCCAGCACGCTCGATGTGGAATCATGGGAATAGGCGCTACGGGTCTTGATTGCGTCGGCAATCTACTATACGAGGTCACTAGAGCCATTACGAAAGGCTATGGGCATGCTTGTCGAGAGCTCGCCAATACCGAACGGCTAGCCAGACGTCAAATATACCTAGTAGTATGGACTTGAAACTTGCAACTATCCGCTTCCAGCAGTTGTTTCGCAATGCCTTGAAGACCGTTGGACTTGACAATCCGGATGTATGTATTGTGTGCATGCCTCGGCTAGGTAGGGAGTCGGGACGCCTTATCGCTCGAGCAAACGTGTTGCATCATGATGTATGAAATTGACTTCTCCTGTCCGATGGCATAGGACCTGACAGGCGATCTGCAGGCGTTTTAGCGTGCGGGTTGCGTTTGTAGTACGTACATCTGGGCTGGGATCCCTGCGTTTGGCGTCAGCTGTGAAACTCGGGGTCCTCAGGCGGGGGCCTCCCATGGTCGAGAACAGCGGCTGTCGATGGCCAGATAGGTACTTTGTGTGCACGCTGTTGGCTGGGGGCCTGGCTGTCGGTGGCGGTCATCATCTTATTCTCACTCGGTCGACCTTGGGCACACACACACATACACACAGGGCGCTGTGTTGGCGCCAGGAACGCGGGATAAGCATTTGGTGAAACGTGCATGGCTGCGCAATCCACCTTGCCTCGCCATTCGTTCCTCCAAGCGTTGCCAGTACAAAACACCTTGCTGCGTGCCCATAGCCAGCGCCACATCACACCACGTTTCTTGTTCTCGCACTAGATGCAGCCGTTGTGGGAGGCTACTACGAGACACTTGCACTATCGATAGTCTGGCCACGACACTACGCACACGACACGAATCACTGCGCCGCCGCCTTGTTGTTCGCGACAAAGCTGCGCCACCACTGCGCTTCGAGCAGAGGGTTGCGTCACGCGCTCGACTTCCATTCCGACCGTCGACGTCCAACCGCATTTATCCGTATTCATTGCGCGCCAGAACACGACACTCCGGGTCGATACGACCTCAGGTGCAAGAATGGTAGAAGACAAGTACGTGGTGGCGTACACCCGGCGCAGACGCAGGCTGGCGATGCTAACGCGGAGGACCAGATATGTTGGGCTTATGCTGGCCGTGAGCTCGTCGTTGGCAATCGGTACATGCTCTGCGCAGAACGGAACGAGTGGCGGTGTGGCTAACCATTCACTCAGGTGCTAGTTTCGTCATCACGAAGAAAGTACGTCGATGCCTACACGTCGCGCCCCGCTCGCGCTACAACGAACGGATGCGCGAAGACAAGCACTGACGCGTGCGACAATAGGGTCTGAATGCTTCGGTAGAGAAGCATGGCTTTGACGGTGACGGCTTCGGATATCTGCAAAATCCCGTGTGGTGGGCTGGTATCACGACCATGGTGCTCGGCGAGATATTCAACTTTGCAGCATATGCCTTTGCCCCCGCCATCCTGGTGACGCCCCTGGGAGCGCTTTCGGTGCTCATCGGGTATGTTGTATGCTGCGCTCTCGCGGCAGAATGCTGCTAACAGCAAGGCAGCGCCGTCTTGGGCTCCTACTTTCTCGACGAGCAATTGGGACTGTTGGGGAAAATTGGCTGCGCAATCTGTCTCATCGGATCAGTCATCATTGTGCTGCATGCCCCGCCGGACAAAGAGGTTGAGTCGGTAGAGGAGATTCTCAATCTTGCGCTGCAACCCGGTATGTTCCAAGGGGGAGGGGGGGGGGTGCAAATCTCAAGACAGCGACTAACACAATGCCCCAAGGCTTCCTATTCTACTGCGCATTTGTCGCCGTCTTCTCCGTCTTTATGATCTACAAGGTCGCACCCAAGTATGGTCGCAAAAATCCGCTCGTCTACCTTTCTATTTGCTCTACAACCGGCTCCGTCTCCATCATGTTCATCAAGGCGTTTGGCATTGCCCTCAAGATGACTTTTGCAGGAAATAACCAGTTCACGCACCCCTCGACCTACGTCTTCATCATTTTGGTGGTGGGGTGTATCCTGACCCAAATGAACTACTTCAACAAGGCCTTGAGCCAGTTCTGTACGAACATGTAGGTATGACCAGCCTCTTGGTACGCGCACCAACTAATAGCGACCAGTGTCAATCCCCTCTACTATGTGTGCTTTACGACATGCACCCTCATCGCATCCTGCCTTCTCTTCCAAGGCTTCAATACCACCTCGGCTGTAAACACAATCTCCCTCCTCTGTGGATTTCTCATCATCTTCTCTGGCGTCTATCTGCTCAACCTCAGCCGCGAAGATCCCAACGGAAATAAGCACCTCGGCTCGCACTTCTCAGACGGTGCGCCCTCTGATGCCATCTCTGGATTCCCAACACGCCGTAGCATACAGACGAGACGGAGCGAGGAACTCATGTACGAGAGACGCATTTCTAGCGGTGCGAACCGCGCAGGCCGTGCGAGTTACACGGATGCAGGGGATCGCGGGGCCCTCATGCATGATTATGATGTGGAAAACCAGTTCGAGCTAGGTGATCTGGCAGAGGACAGCGATGAGCTGGAGAACTCGAAACGAACCAGTTTCGATGAGGACGCTCGGCTCAGTGGGAGGTTGAGCGGGACTGGGCGAGGAAGAGTGCAAAAAGAGTCGGCACGGCCGAAGCGCAATTCTTCGTTGAGGTGAACGCTTGATGTGGATGCCGTATAGCTGGTCTTCACGGCTGAGCACTGGGCGCATTGTGTCGGATCGCGGCGTTGGGAAAAAACGGGGAGGCCGCATCGGGGCCGACGCATCGGATGTGCGCCATTTGTACTTGTACGACGATGATCACGGAGTCTCTACTGGTTGGGGAGCACGCCAGGATACCACATTTCCTGAGTCTAGTTCATTTACTATAGCATAAAAAGTCGGTTTGCAAGTGATCTCGCGCGACGGATCGTATGTCGCATCGCATCGAATCTGTCGATGGCAGCGTGTAGTGTAGTGCACGTGACGATCGTCCACCGGGCTCAACGGGACGGTTTTCGAACAGACAGCTGACTTCGTGAATGCGCTAGACTACTTCGGCTTGGACGCGCCTCTGTACCTTTACAGAAACCACTTCTCGCGCAAGCACACTCCCAAATCCATGATTCCAGCCGGTGAGGCTGCCAATGTACAGCAATGGCACGCCAGGATCATGTTCAACGACGTCAGCTGCTTCAACAGGCAGAGAAGATCCTGCTGCACCCAATTCACCCACACCTGATTAGCTACTGCCCTACCATGGACTTGATTGCGCTCGTTACGGACGAAGAGAATCTAGATGTATATCGGATCAATGGGCAGCGAGCATTTGGCTTGAAGAGAAAGAGTGAGGATGTATCTGTCGACGCTCTCCAGTGGGAATTTAATGGCAAGAGCATCGCGGTTAGTTGGAGTGACGGGTCAACCGATGTGGTGAGCGCGGAGACAGGGAAAGTGACACACAAGGATGTCATGCTCCCGTCTTTATCTGCACAGGAACATGACATGGGGGAAGATGAAGTACCCAGAGTGAAATGCATGGGCTGGGGACTGAACTTCATCAATACCGAAGCTGTTAAGAAAAGGATAGCGACAAAGACGAAAGAGACCAGCGGGGGCCAGATTGATGGCTTTGGGAACCCAACAACAGAAGATTGGGATGCTTTCAGAGACGACACTACCCTCGAGGATTTTCTGCAACGACAGCCGGACCTGCAGACACTGGATATTGCGCCCGACTTACCAGACCAGCTTGCCATGATGGACATGGAAGCGTTGCTGCCAAAGCTTCCTGCGATTCCGGTACCGCCAGCACTACCTTTTATGCGTGTCTCCCCAGCAACTTCCGGCGCGTTTAGTTCACAGGCTGAGGTCGATGCGCTGCTGCATTCGCACCATTTGAGAGACCATAATTCGGTCGACATGTTCTTCAGGTGTTCGGATCGGGGGACCATACATCCGTCCATATACGACTCGCTTGAGACGGTCAATGTGCAACTACCGAGTGCATGGAATGTCGAGAGCATGCCGTTGCTACATGCGAGTCATCCGTACAGTTGCACCCACAGTTTATTGATGCGAACTACATCGCCTGCATCGCCGCGCAAGCAAAGAATCGCTCTGGTGCCACTGATCCTGAAGTTCATACCCTCGGCAGGCATCTACTTACATCTAATCGCGTCCAAGACGTCACAGCTACAAAACCTACTCTTATACATAACGCAAACCCTCCAACGCATACGCACGTTCTTCAAGCAGTCAACTGACCTGCCAGGGAAGTTCATGATGAATATCTCTGAGACCCTCGAAGAGAAGTCCCAAGGCGATCTTATCACCAATCTGTTCCATATAGCCTGTACCGGCAACCCCTCGCCTATCATGCGCGAATGGCTTGTCGACGAACTCGCTGAGCAAGGCCACAAGCGCTGGGACAGCACCGTCACTGCCGCCATGACCACGCTTATCGCTCTACTGCACGAGAACCTTTTGCCCGCCATCGACCGCTGTAGCATTGTCGTTTCCCGTCTCCGTGGTCTCGCACAGTTTCACGACAGAGACTGGATCTTTACATCACCTGTGCATGACTTTTCGACTCTGCTCGAGGTGTTGCAGAACTTGCGTCTCCTAGCACACACCACGTTATTGTATGCAAGCGAAGAGAAGAGGCAGTTTCACGCATTTTCAAAGTGGCTACGGTTCACTATTGACTTCGAGGCGACGGAGCCGGAAAGCCAGTCACGCAGTGAAATGGAGCACCGCGATCCGGGCGTGGATATCTCACAGGTGTTGGAGTATATCAAACATGGTCTTACAAAAAGCGATTTGAATCCCTATCTGCGGCCGGAAGCACAGCTTAGTACACAGGCCAGGGGGGCAGAGCCGGCGAGTTACGAGGATACGAAGAAAGCAGTTGATCTGCTGAAGGAGGGTGCACTGTTCAAGGAAGAAGCGCTGTGTCTCGAACATGTAATAGGGCATTTAAAGACGGGAGTAACGAGTTTGCTGCGGCAAGTAAGTGCATGGCAGGAGAGCAATGTTCAAATAGACAGTGGGTTTGTGCTGGCCGAGGGTGACAGAGGAGAGCAAACTGGGGAGGTGGATATGAGAATGGTTTTTGACGTGAGTCTACTTTGTGCTGTGATTATTCTAGGAGGCTGGATCGTTCCTAACTGTGGTATAGCCGTCTACAGATCAGATTTCAACTTACATCAGCATCCTCTCGCTCTCATCGCCGGATCAGTTGTTCATCCACCGGATCACACATCCACCCAAAGGAAATGTTGTGTCAAAAGAAACACATACTCACGCCATCGCTACGCTCGACTTCTCCGTTAATTCCACCGCTTCCATCAAGATCCTTGATGCAAAATTTGCAGACGATGCAACCCTGTTTCTTCTCATCCAATCTAATGATTCCTCGGGTAAGAACAGCAAAGACAAGACAGACACGGTGAGCCTTCTGCTATCTCTCCCATATATCTGCAGCGGCCACTCATCTGCCACATCTGCGAGGCCAACCATAACATATACAGTCCTTTCAGACCCATTCCCCCTTCCCACCAGCTCTGCACCATCCTCACCACGTATACACATCCCTCCTGAGACGATCACCAAAAACACACGCCATGTTTTCGAAGGAAGATTCACGCCCCTAAAGTTGGTGGTCAACGGAAGGAAGGGCAGGAGAGTGGTGGTTGTGTTGGGAAGTGATCGAAAACATTATCGGGTGTTAGACATGGACTATGAGAAGGGAGGGAGAAGAAGTGCCGAGGATGAGGATGAGGATGAGGTTGAGGCGGTAGAGGCTGGTGGCGACGAGGATATTGAGATGAGCGGACTGTAGGGGAATGTGGTGGGATCGTGCATGACAGCATTGATTCAGGCAGATTAGAACAAAAAAAACTAGGATGAGCCATGCAAGTCAATTTATGATAAGCTATGGAGATGTTTATCAAGGTTTCTTAGGGTGTGGTTGACCGGATAAGTAGCGTCAGCAATAGTTCGTGAGGATGAAACCCCCAGGGCAAGAAGCAGTGAGATGGATGCACAATGCTCTACATTCAACACCGAAGCTCCAAGTCATCAGGGCAAACTATTTGGCCATCAAAAGATCATCAACAACTTCTTCGCTCAAAGGCTTCATGTAGGGAGGTACCTGGGTAGGTTCATCCGAGCTTGGCGCGGCGTCGCTTACGTTAGCGCCTTTTCGAAAACCACACAGCAATTTCTAGGTCTCTTTACTTAGACGAACTTCCCCTCCGACTCCTCCTACTCACAACAACACCGTCACGATGGGTAGGGTCATTCGCAACCAACGTAAGGGTCGCGGCTCCATCTTTACGGCCAACACCCGCCTAAACAAGGCTCCGGCCCAGTTCCGCACGCTCGACTTCGTACGTCCGCCGCCCGCACACGCCTGCGCCTTACCATGGGAGACGAGAAACGCAGTCGGCTAACGCGCACACAGGCCGAGCGCAATGGATACATTCGGGGTGTAGTCAAGGAGATTGTCCACGATTCCGGTCGTGGTGAGTAGTCACGGTGCATCTTGGGCACCGGACACAGTGCTAATAGATTTCCACAGGCGCTCCCCTCGCCAAGGTCACCTTCCGCAACGTACGATTCCATCGAGTTACGATTCCGTCAAACGCTCCTCTAATCATTTGTGCAGCCATACCGGTTTAAGCACGAGACCCAGACCTTCATCGCGAACGAGGGCATGTACACTGGCCAGGTTAGTGGCGATACGCCCGGACACGCTTGGACACGGGTCTCGAGGCTGACTTGAAGAAAAAAGTTCATCTACGCCGGAAAGAACGCAGCGCTCACCATCGGCAACATCCTGCCCCTCCACTCCGCTCCCGAGGGTACCGTCCTCACCAACGTCGAAGACAAGGCTGCCGACCGTGGTGCGCTCGGTCGTACTTCTGGCAACTACGTGACCGTGATCGGCCACAACCCCGATGAGGGCAAGACCCGTGTCAAGCTCCCATCTGGTGCCAAGAAGGTACTCCCCAGCTCATGCCGTGGTATGGTTGGTATTGTCGCCGGAGGTGGACGCACAGACAAGCCTCTCATGAAGGCGTCGCGTGCTAAGCATAAGGTGGGATTGCTCGTATCGCTTGTGTTACGCAGCTACTAACCAATTCCAGTTCGCTGCCAAGCGCAACAGCTGGCCCAGGACTCGTGGTGTTGCCATGAACCCCGTCGACCATCCCCACGGTGGTGGTAACCATCAGCACATCGGTAAGGCCTCTACCATCTCGCGGTACGCTGTCCAGGGTCAAAAGGCCGGTCTCATCGCCGCGCGGAGGACGGGTCTGCTCCGTGGTACTCAGAAGACCAAGGATTAGAGTGCTTGATATGGTGGCGTCGAATTGGGTCAAGGACAATGATGCAAACGGTTATTCTCTCCATACCTCTATGCGGGTGGCCGGGCGTTATTACGAAACTTCTCGGCAGGCCAGGCTTTTTTGCTCCATGGCTTGCATGCATGATGGGTTCTCAAGGGAATGTGATACCGAAAAATGCATCACGATCTGTACTTTTGGCAATGTGATTTCCACATACTGACCTGACGGTAATTCATGCATACGGGATTTCAATATCCACGCAAGTTGCTATTGCTAGGGGGTTTTTTTGCTTCAGGAATTTGCTTCACATCCAGTCCTAACCTGCACCTATGACCGTCCACACCACCATAAATGAAGTCACCCCATCCCGTTCGATTCTTGAATCTAAGCCGTCACAATGGACATGAACAAATAAGTGAAACTCGTACTTCTGTTTTTGCAAGTTCAAGACCCAGATTCATAATACAAATTACATATATACACGAGAAGTCATCTACCGTTTTTGTCTTGTTGCCTTCTCCAATGTTATGTCCTTCTTTTTGCGACATAGGGCGCTTGGCCCCCCAATCCCAATGCCGAAGCAAGAGTGTGTAATATAAAACATGGCATGAATGGATTTCCTCCCCACGTTGGTAGTAGGTAGGTAGGTAGATAGGCAGGCGTTACCCAACGCCTTCTCTTTTATTTTTTTTTCAGTTGAGTCAGCAGCGGCTAGAAAGCCATCCCGCTAGCGACAAGGAGCACTCTAAGCTCCCCCACCTCTCCTCACGCCGTATTTATTTTGCTGCTCCCACCTTCCTTGTCCCTTCAATCGCCTTCTCCAGCCCAACAATGCGCAAGCTCTTGCCCCTCCCCAATTTGCCGCGCATGAGCCCCGCAGCGGGAATACGCGCGTCGTCCCAGTGGCGGAATACGGCCTTCATGTCGCGCGGGACGCCCTCGAGGATAACGGTGGTGACGGGGATGAAGGGGCGGTCTTGCTCCGACACGGCGATCATGGCGTATTCTTGCGCGAAGAGGAGGGCCGTGGCGAATGCGGGGGCTTGTGTGCGGGAAAGGGGGCCGACGATGCTGTTTGGGTCATGTCAGTTGTGATGCGTTGACGATGAAAAAGAAAGAATTTTTTTTTGGAAGAGGGGAGGGAGCACAAAAAACGTACATGTACATTTCGAAAAATGCGTCAAGGACATAGATATTTTCGGGCTCCAGGTCTCGCTGACTAAACGGCATAATCTCCTTGATGTCGGTCTTGATGTTGCTAGAAGTGGCATTGACCGGCGTTTGGGGCGCAAGTGGCGTCTGTTCACTATTGTTCGCACCGACGGCGACACCATTCCACGAAGGCCGACGCAGCAGCGGCGCTAAAAAGGAGCTGCTGCTCACCTGAAGTGCCGAGCCCCAGCTGCCAGACTGAGCGCTAGTGCTTTGTTCGACCTTAAAGAGGCGTACGTGGTACTTGTCGCTCGTGGCCTTATAGCGCCAGTGATCGGCGGAGCGTGGGATAGCAGGTCCTTTGACCGGCACGTTCGAGGGTGGGAAGATATTGAGGAACGATTGCGGTTCGCTGCCTTCGTCAATTTCGGTAAAGTCGCCGGTGGGCGCGAGATCCATGCCCATGAGGCGGGCACCGGAAAGTTCTTCAGCAGAGCAGCCGCGGCCTTTCCAGAGAAGGACTTTGCCGGCAGCAGTAGAGATGAGATAGGGGAACGCGGAGCAGAGGGTCTTGAGAGAGAAGTCGACTTCGTCAAACGCAAGATGCCCGAGGTGGCGACGACCACATAGCATAAACTCTTTAGAGGCAGGGTTTGTGCCTCGCCTTGTGATGACGATACCTCCCAGGGCCTCAAAAAAGTTGGGTGGCTCTTGACCTTGACGGAGTATTATGAGGTTTGCTTGATTCTGTCGGGCGTGATTCTTTGCGAAAAGTTGGGCATCTTCAACATTGGACTCCGCAACACCGTTACCGGCCCAGAGGTACACATCGGTAAGCCTTGCATTTTTGGAGTTATCGTAGACATGGGTGCAAATGTACATCGACTCTTGGAACAAGACGTGCTCTTCGTGTTGAGGCACGGGAGAGAGGCGCCCATCACCATTCACTTCTTGAATGTGTTTGCGCAGCGTGCGAATTTTACCCGCAGGTCCCATGACCAGCGGTGGTGACTTGAGCACATGGGCAGTGTCGATGTGATCAGGAAGTCGTCCGTTCGTGATAGGAGCTTCGTCGAAGACATCTGCAAAGATGCCGTCGTGCTTTTCAGGCTTCTCGGTGTTTGGAGATGCTACGAAAGGCTCTCGTTGCGGGTG
>Ga0182211_1000067_pt1 | contig 27246 bp, 30 predicted proteins | sample G5R1MG_20_FD_129660 | JGI IMG/M metagenome (GOLD analysis project Ga0182211, IMG submission 129660) | Switchgrass phyllosphere microbial communities from Michigan, USA - G5R2_MAIN_03OCT2016_LD1 MG | ecosystem: Host-associated > Plants > Phyllosphere > Phylloplane/Leaf | place: USA: Michigan... | reverse complement strand
ATAGCCCGCTTGGCGCGCGCCGCATGCGCCAAGGATTAGCTAATCAGACGGATTCCCGAACAGGAACGGAGTCGGAGTCCTCTCGGCATGGGAGCGATGCGACTGCGATGGAACTGCGCTCTACGGCAGAGATGCTCACTGTGCATACACACCGACTACAGCGTCGATAGCATGCCTACTCGGTATGTATGTACATGGTAGTAGGTAGCACCGTAATGTACAGCGCCAGGATGTGCCTGGGCACGGGCGGGTGATACGCGAGCCCGCTAGCCGCCTTTGGCCACGACGCACCTCGGGGACGCGCCTCACGCCTCACGCCTCACAACACTTTCCTGCCACCGGCTTGTCCCAGAGAACCACCAAGAGAACCGGGACTTGCCCATCCTCTCGCCTCCTTCCTTCGCCTCTGCTGTCGTGGCGTCACGCCTGCTGCCATGTCTGCCTCATCGCCCTTGCCGTCGTATTCGTCACCTGCGTCATCACGCGCCGCGCCGTCGTATGCCAGGCGCCCAAGTTTCGGTCGCCAGTTGGCTTTTCTCGTCCACTCGCAAGAAAGCGTAGCAAACCACATGCCGCCCCAGGTCGACAACAAAGCACTGGCTCGACAAAAACGAAGACGCACCAGGTTCGTTCTGCCCGTCCTACCAATTGAATTCCGTCCGCGTCGGTTCTGTCGTCTAACGCGCGCGCGCGCTGGAACGTGCTCGTGCTGGCTCGCGCGCCGGGCGCCACTTCGGCTCAACTACCCCGCGACCGTCGCCTCAGCATCGATTGCATCAGCGCTGACCACCACGGCCTGCAGCAAGGAAGACGAAGACATCCTGAAAGCGGAATATCTCCAGAACCCCCGACCCGACAAGGCTGCGCGCCTGCGCATCGTTCGCAACGTCGCGCTTGGCGAGAAGGAGGTCCAGGTACGTACCCGTATTCCGTCCCACGTCACGAGTGCGCGCATTGTACTCATGCACAGGCGCGTTCTAGATTTGGTTTCAAAGTGAGTGTCCTTGACGCACCCGATTCTGCCGGTCTTTGCCTTTCCATCCACCACCAGCCGGAGCATTTCACTTTCGAGGGCGCCCGCATCTATCTCGGAAATCATCTCCTGACATCATCTGCCTTAGATAAACGCCAGAACGATCGACGTCGATCGCGTCCCCTCGAGTCATCTTCGACCGCCTCGCTCATGTCTTCATCATCCACCATGTCCGACCCGCCAACCGAGGACGAGACGATAGTACCTGACGTCGAGAGCGTCCCCGCAGAGCACGAGCCTGCAGAGTCTGTAGAGTGCCCGCAGTCCGACCCACCACAGCGGGCCTTGACTCCCGAACTCACTTCTGACGAAGCAGCTCCTAACCTTCACACCGACGACGCGACTAGACCCACCGCGGCCAATCTAGTAGCTGAGCAGACCAGTGAGCCACAGGCCGCCGAGGCTGGCATCACCGACGTTAGCAATTTTCAGCACGCCGCGTCATCCTCGCAAGGCGCGTCACAAGCGCGTACATCGTGGATCTCCAATCGCCGCAGCGCCTCGTTCATTCGAAACAACGAAGATTACGCGCCCGAGGTGATCACCTTCCCGAACGCGCCTCCCAAGCCGGCCGAGTCACCTGTGCTGGCCAGCTCAGTCACACGCTCACTTAAGCGCACTCACTCATATGTCCGCTTGTCTACCAATGGCGATGGCACAGCCCGTATTGTCACCGATCTCGACAAGACTCCCTCGCCACCACACATCAAGACCACCCCAACCTCCTTCTCACGCGCTGCTACTGGCCTACGACGAAGCTACAGCGCCGCTGGCTTTAACGAACGACTAGTAGCTGCTGCACGGGGCGAACCAAGCCCAAAGATAGCGCGAACTTCATCAAGTGTTGGCAGGAGTCGCGACTCTCGCGCCTGGGAGTTCTGGTGCGACCCAGACAGTCGATCCACCACAAGTCTCACCACACGTGCCGAGCAAGAAGGAAGCGGAAGCGCGGCAGATGCCATCGGCATACTTCGAGCGAATCGCAAAATACTCGCGCAGAATCACGCCCGACAGAATACGCCCCTCAGATCACGATCGAATCAGATACTGGCTAGCTTAGGCAGTCCCGGCGTGAAGAAGGTGCGTGGCCCCATGCAACGTGCCTCGACTACCCACGGTCGCTTCTCTACCAATGGCTACAAGAAGCGTGGAGACACGGTCGAGTCAGATGAGGCCCCCGAGACGACGTCTGACAAGGAGAACTGGGCGCCCGATATGCCAAAGCCAGTACGGCGAGATGGCCAAGTCGCTGCCACACCGCCTGCCTCCCGAACAGCGCGTAAGATACTGGGCGAAAATACAGAAGCGCTTTCTCAAGGTTCCAGTCTGGGTGCAATGCTAGCACGCGAGAAGAAGAAGAAGAGTGCCAAGGTGGTTCTCGATCCCGAAGAGGACGAGGAGTTGAGACACTTCATGGGTGGGGGCGAGAGTGGGAGAACAAGTCTAAGTTCGGCCGAAGAAGCGGGCTGCGTTGAGGGCTTACTGAAGCTCAGCCAGGGGCAGTGGAAGTGATGGCCTGAAACATGGCGCGCTGAGGCTTTTACCCATCGATGACCTGGTAGGTGCGGTGTTGCCGCTCGCACCAGTGTTGCGCTCTATTCTTCTTTCTTTTTTTTTCACGCATTTCAGCGGGTGGATAGGTATTAGCTGGTGTTTTGCTAAGTTGGCTAGTTGCCGGTATCACTAGTTGTTGGCGATGCACATCGTATCCATATCGTAGGAAACGAATTCACATCCCTATACCGAGAAGCGCTCGCACAACAACAATGAAAAGGTGATTTCGTGCTGACCTGTCGCAGATGAGTAACGTGACAACCTAACACTTCGCTTGCAAAGGAAATCTATATGGCCATGTAGAGATGCACACATAATCTGGGGCGAATAGAAGACTGCCTGCCATGAGGTCAGAATCCAGAAGCAGTGGGATTTACCATCATAGTACACTCCCACACCCATCACGCGAGATCAATGCAATGTATTGACCGAGGTATGATTACATACGCTTCTTATCATCTATCACCCCAGTCAAGAGGTCCGTCTGTCAGTACCTCCCGTTCCAAAAGACCACTCTCACATCCAAAACATAGTCTGGCTAATTCTCGCGTGGAACGGATTCCTTGGCACCATGTCTGGGCCATAGAATTGTTCCTTGGCCTTATCAAACGTCCACTGTTTGATCATTTCCTCGGCGGTCTTCTTGTCCTTCTCTTCCGCTTCCTTCTCTGCCTCACTCCGGAGCCATTGTCCGCCATGACTAGCAGTACGAAGCGGAACGTACTTTGCGAGACGGGATTTCCGCAGGGATTCTTCAATATCCCGGTATCTTTTCTTGTGCTCTTCAAACAACCCAGGCCCAGCTTGGCGACCGAGAAAGCAGCGGAGATAGCATCTGGCATGTCAGTATAGGAACAGCCCCATTTCTTGTAGGAGTGGGGGAGAAATACCGGCCACGATCGCAGAGTCGATCGGCATAGTATGCTGGCGGGGCATAGGATACGCCCATGGTTGCGCGGACATACGTGTAGCATAGTTTGTGGGTCTGAAACGGTTAGAGTCAGCGGCTTAGCTATGAAGTGTATCGGCGAAGCACAGGGAAATCGACGCTACTTACAAATTCCTGTAGATCCGTGTCCCGGAAATTCATCTCGTTAACGAGCATGAAGTAATGCGCTGACTTGGCTGTGCCTTTGATGCCATCGTGCGACTGGAGATAGAAGTCGCTATAATAAGCTGATGTCACCACGGTATCAACAAGAGTTCCGGGTCTACAATTTCCGTTCTTTTCTTTTCCGTTATTCTGCTTCGCATAATTTGGATCGTCTGAGTCCGGGAGCATCTTCACATTGTGGCGCTTCGCAACCACCACAGCTGTCAACTTGAATCTGGTGTCCGTCCTCAGCGACTTTGCATAGGCCTCAAAAGCCGCACGGATCTGGGGTAGCTCCTTGTCCTTCACTTGAGCGTATTGCTGAAACTTGTCAGTATATTCACGAGTCGTTGAAGAAATGTCCCATACCGAATCAGAAACACCATCCCGGTAGTACAGAACATGCGTGGGCATCTTCCTGTTTGCCGCATGCCAGTCCTTGATACGCTCCGTCACCATAGATTTTACATCTTGAATTTCCTCACAGGCAACGTTCTTTGGCTGGAGACGCATTGAGCCAAGAAACCTGCCACCTTCAGTATCCACCGAACCGACAATGGCTGCAATGGAAGGTGTACCCTGCAGCGCGGTGGCCCCGGCATGAGTGACGTCGCTGTGGCAACATATCAGTGAGAGATTTGATCATTTGATATAATCGCTTACGCGCCAAGGACAAGGGTATCTGCCAAAATCTTTTGAATGTCAAGATTTGTATGGTTGGTGCCTCCAGTCTTCAGGTTAAACTTCATCATTAAATTACCCCATTGTTGATCTCCAAAGGAACCTCCAAAGAGACTTTCAGGCCTCTTGTCTTTTTTGAAGACGGAACACTGCGATTGTATACCGAAGGTTCGGTCAGCCAGCTCTTTGAAGATTGGATATGCGATGGCACTCTTCTTCTCCAACAAGAGGAACACGAAGTTCGCCCCTTTAGCCAGTGCGGCCTCAAAGTCCGCCTTGGCGACCCCTGGCATGCAAAAATTCGGGGATTCTCGGCAACCAATGACCGTGTGTGATGTCATAGCATAGGTGCGTAGGGCTTTCACGAAGCCGTTTGCCACCGCGGCAGCGGCGCCACGGAGTCCGGTCGCAGTTTCCGGAACGAAGATTATGAAAATCTTGAATTTGACGTTGAGACCGGTACGCCTGAACTTCTGTTCAGCCAAGTTCCATTTGCCATCTCTGACAATAGCCTGTTTGTTGCCACTGTATACAATGTGTGGCACTGGGAGCACAACAGCAGGGATCTTGAGCATTCGCGGGTCGATAAGTATGACAGGACATGCAGCCTGATTTCCATTAGCACTTCAATCGCCCGAGAACACCTGATCATGAGAGGTAGAAAGACGTTAGACTTACAGATGGTGTGAAATCAGTTGCAGAATTGGGACACAACATGCGAAGTCCCTCGTGTTCGATCAATGCACGAGTATCGGCCGGGTGGCGACAGGCAACATTATGCATGCCACTCGTGAGGCTATCAGGTACCTTACCCTTGAAGAGCTGGTAAGGTAGAATCAGGAGCAGCTCTGCAGGGTACCAGAGTGGCATTTCCCTAGTACCGCAGTTGATAGCAGGTACTTCTGGGCGCTTAAGACGTATCATATAGGCTGTCTCTATCAGCAAATGGGATCTCGTTTCTTGCGAGTGATCTCTATCAAGAAGAGTAGCAATCATAGCAGGCCGGAGGCATGACTTACTTTGTTCAAAATATTCCTGCACAGTCGTCGTTTTATTATTTGCCCCGTCTTTTCCAGTCAAGGTAAACGTCTGTTTATTACACGCCAAGCCTTCGCCGATTATGGTCTTGATTGAAGACGTCTCCGTGGAGGATGATTTGCTGCTTTCTTTGCCCTTCACGGTTGGATTGTATGCCAACTTCACCTTGAGGCCTTGCAGCATCGCAAGGCGTTCTGACTTGGCCCTGAAGGTGTTCTCATCAATGAGGAAATCAATGACGGGGATGGGATTGAAAAAAGCACTCGTGGACGTGTCGACCGCGAGGAGGATCTGGCACATTCCGGGTCTGATGGAAAAGTGGTAACCGCGCATGGTACAGAGAGACGCTCCGAGAGGCGCATGGCCACCAGTTACAAAGAACTTGTTTCCTTTTAGGGTTAAGGAGCCCCCGTGCTCCAAAGCCTTTGAAAGGACTAAATCAAGGGCATGATTAACGAGTATAATCGCCTTGCGGGTTTCCTGGTCCAAGTCAGTCCACTGGGGCTTTGTTGGATACAGAGTATGTCATAAACTCGGTAGTTCCGGGACACGAGAGCCGCAGGTGTACGGAAGGACAGAATGCTGGCATGGTATACCTCTGTGGGCTGAGCCTTGCCCGCGGCATACTGCGTGAGAAGACCGACATCCACAGTCTCCTTGTACCAAATTTCAAGATTGACAGTTTCTCTATCCGGCCTCGATGTGACCGCAGAGGAGCGCAACCATTCTTCTGGAATCTTGACCCACGAGATGAGCTCCCCCCGGTAGTCGGTCACGAACTCCTGCTGATGGCCCCTCAGAAAATCGTTTGCTTGGATTAGCGCTTGTACCAAAGCTTTGGCTGTCCGCTTTCCGATTCTCGTCGGGAAGCCTGTGATATGGTACTTGTACAGTGGCACCCTCGTGTCGAGCTTCAGTGCGAAGTGATTGGTGTACACAGTACTGTTTGTTGCGTGAATTGTCTTTCGAAGTGGAAACTCTGCAACGGATGCATGGCCACTAACGTCAGCAAGTAACTTGGAGAACGGTTTCGGGTCGACGAGGCTTCCAGGGACCGGCTTGCGAGCAGGTGGGCGGACTTGCGGGGCCATTTGCAGCAGAGTGCCAGCCATTGTAGCCGCTCTGGAAGGGCCAAGTGAAAGTTGAGACATATCGGGGAGAGGGTTTCCTTGTTTTTAGTGATCAGTGGCTTTCTCAGCTCATATCCACGTTGACCTACCCAATTGGTCACCCCGTCCCGTCGCCAATCCACCGCGTCCACCTCCACGACCGGTACCACGAGCGCCTCCGCGAGCTCTCTGGAATCCGGACATATTTGCACGAAGATGATCAACAAGCTAGCATGCGGGGACTTGGGGGAATCGTTGACGAGCTAACTGCTGGCTCGGGAGTAATGGTAGCTGTGTCTGTAACGATGGTAAAATGCGTAGAGCCGTGAAAAGTAATGTAACCGTTAGGCCAAGTGAATGGACGAGATGTTGTTGAGAACTGGGGCATGTGCATAGTGAGAGGATGGCAGAGAAGGCGGTATAACTGGGTGGTCTCAGGCAGCAGCAGCCCGGCTGAGGCATACCCCCACTTCCTACACTGTGGTCGGCCCTGTTCTGTTGGGCAAGTGCATGTTACCTCATTCTCAATCTCAAATCATGAGCAAGTAATTAGCCAAGCAGTAGGCAGAAAATCTCAACTTATCAATATACGCATAAGCAGTCGACTACGGAAAACAACGCCCCACCCAAAGGAAAACATTCATGCTGCGAAGCGGGCTTACTTGGAGGGTATCTCGATCCACACGATGATCGGATTGGAAAACAACAGCACAAAGATAACTAGGCCAATAAGTGATTACGAACATTCTCTACTGGGGTAAAAGAAGGGGGCGAGGGGGCATTAGACAGAGGGGGAGGAAACAGCCGGGTATATGCAGGAAGCCAGAGTGCATGCAAGTCGTACAGATAGATGGGAGGGGAACCGTGTGTGCGTCTACTTGGCACCGGCGGGGAGCTTGACGTTGTTGGAGAGCCATGCCTATGGATCTTGTGAGTGGGACGCACATATCGGGTTCAGGGGTGCGATGACGAACCAATCCCTCAAAGATACCCTCTCCTGTGGTTGCGCAACTAGGCTCAACTTTCCACACGTGGTCCTTTGCGATCTTATCGAGCTGCAGACGGTCCGAGACTTCCTTTGGTCGCATAGCTAGTATCGTGTCAGTCGTGTGTTGGATGGCGCACTGCCTCCTGTACGCACCCCCTTGGAGATCCTGCTTGTTCGCAAAGACCAGCAGCAGCGCATCCTTCATTTCTCTGTCCTGGATGATTCTCGTGAGCTCCGTCCGTGCCTCGTCGATGCGGCTGCGGTCGTTGGAGTCGATGACGAAGATGAGGCCCTGGGTTCCTGTGGGCAGGATTAGCACATGGTTGGGCCAAGGGGCATCAGCAGTGGGAAGGGCTCCAGCGGCATGGGGGTGGACTCGTGCATGACTGCACGCTCACTCGCATACGCATACCCGGAACGGACCCACTGCGCCCCAACATACCAGAGAAGTAGTGTCTCCATAGGGGACGGATCTTGTCCTGGCCGCCGACGTCCCAGACGTTGAACTTTGTGTTTTTGTAGGTGACGGTCTCGACGTTGAAGCCCACGGTGGGGATTGTGGTGACGTCCTGATCGAGCTTGAGCTTGTAGAGGATGGCTATGCGCAGGGGGGAGGGGAGGGTCAGCTGGCGTTGGGACGCGGCACGGGCACGGCAGCGATGCAGCGTGTAGCAGAAGAGCGCAAGGGGCGTGGCCTACTGGTCTTTCCTGCTGCGTCCAAGCCCAGCATCAGCAAGCGCATCTCCTTGGATCCGAAGATCTTGGCCATGGCCTTGGATATCGATGCGCCCATTGTGCTGCTATTGCAACGTCACTCTACACGCAAAGGGTGGCTCAGGGTCCTGCTTGTGGCCGAGTACAGCGGGGTCGAAGAGGTTGTGCGAGGAGCGGGGACGGGGGTGGTGGTAGTAGTAGTCGTAGTGGTGGTAGTGGGTGGTGTCGGTGGTGTTGGGGATGGATGGGCGATGTCTGTCTGTCGGTGCACGCGATTAGCGACAGAAGCGGTAACCGTTAGGCGCTGCGAGGAATCGAATCGAAGCCACGACACGCAACAAGGCAAATGCACAGCCGATGGAGAGATGGGCGTTGTGCAAATGACGGCACAGCTGGGCATGGCTCCCCAGACCACTTTTTTCCCCGCGAGAGAGGAGAGACATGCGCTCAGGGTGAAACTCGGCAGACAGCCAACCCGAACCGCCAACAGCGCTATGCACAGACTGAGCCATGGCGACCGCCACTGACGGCTCTCCTGCTCGTGCGTCCTGAAAGCCGCTTGATTGCGAAGGCGCCCATCGACTATGTATCGGCCTACACTGCGGTGCGACGAGCCCACTGGGACTTGTATGCAGGTACACGGCGCTAAGTAGGGCGTATGTCTGCCCTGTTCCCAATTCACTGCCCATTCCTCCGTTCCTCCATCCTCCTCGGCCGGCTGTCCTGCAGTATATCTATCTAACTACATGGATAGACATGGATAGACATACCTCCGCCCTTCAAAACCCATCGTGAACTCCCCTCTCCTTCTCCTTTGCCAATCGCTCACGATTAACTTCCCACCACCACCCGTGCGTCTCCTCACGGTGCTGGCCCTGCTCCTCCTCCTCCTCCCACGGCTTCGGACTCAGGATGTAATGCACATTCTTAACCTCCTCGTCCCGCCAAATCTGGTCGTGCACACCGGGCCACCGCAGCGTCTTGAGCGCGTTGTAGACATACGGCAGCGCTACCCAGCGCCCGCTGAACAAGTCGCCCAGCAGCGATTGGTCGGCAAAGTCGTAGGAGCCCGTGGTCTCGCGCGAGAGCTGCTCGAGGATGAGGTTGTAGACGGCCAACGACGGGTTCACGACTTGCAGACCGCCATTGGGTATGCCGAGCCCGATGGACGAGGGCGCGCCGTGGGTTTGCGCGGCGTCCGGCGTGTGGTGTTGCGAGGTGAAGGCGCAATTGGCCGGCACCCTACGCAGTCTCGTGTCAGTTTGTACAGAGAAGGCAGTGGAGTACGACGTCACGTCATGGGATGCGACGCCACATACCAGTCGGTGGGGTAATGCTGCTTCTTCAACGGATTGCACACACAGGCATGGCTCGCAGCAAACACCTTGTTGCCCTTGCCCGCGTCGCTGGGGGCATCAAGCTCCAGGTCCATCAGCTCATCCATGTTGCGCAGCACCAGCATGTCGCTGTCCAGCTGCACCACGCGGTCGTACTCTTCAAGCGAGAAGGGCGTCAGCTTGCTCCAGCAGTCGTAGAAGCGCGGGTCGTTGGTGAAGTCCTTTTGAACCTTGGGCAGCAGGTAGTTGACATGTTGCTTGGGGATGCCGCGCTCGTCGAGGGCACGATGGCCTTCGGCGGGAAAGGTGTCGGTGTAGAGGGCAACGAGGGGGTATTTGGTGCCGTGCTTCTTGAGGCTGTAGTCGAGGGTGAGCAGGCCGGTGAGGTAGGCCGTGTTAGTAATGAGGGTTGTCCACACTGCGTTCTTGTCAGTGTGCGTGTGTGTAGGGAGCGCATGGCCAAAGCATGGTCCTCGTACCTTTCTTCGATTGCACCCCAGTCGCCTTTGTGTTGCTGCTCGATGTTGTCATATCTCCCGGGTCCTACGCACGGCCACACCGTCTGCTCAACGTCGGCAATGATGAATACGCAGGAGCAAAGCGATCAGACTGAAACACACACAGTCGCAACACGGTAAGTGGAGGGGTCCGGACGCTTAGGTAAACCAATGGAGACTCCACCGACGGTACCTGTGCATTCACCATCGCTCTTCTCACCAAGCTGGGCCCTTGTTTCATGCACAGTTCGTCTACGTACATTTACTATACATTAGGCACATAGTTGTTACTCTTGAGCCTCCAATCCGTCCGCCTAGCCCGATCGCGGGTCCTTGTCGAGATCGTCATCATCCACGCTCGCAGGCGCTTGGCTTGCTTATCTCCGCCCGGACGCTTTTCTCATCGGCACAACCGCCATGGGAGGAACAAACCACCCATCCGCTGCCAGGTAGCCACTCACCTACGCAACAACACGCCCCGCCGCCTTCTTTCCCGTTGACAGGTTCCAGACGCAGCTAGGCATGCTTCCGACATTGGCCTGCCAACCCACCGCGCGAACATGGCCACCACCGTCATGAAGACGGGCGAGAAGCCCGCCGCATCGCGCTTTATCGAGCCACACGTCGAGCCACAGAAATCGCCCAAGCATTATCGAGCCTTTGTCGCGGGCGTCTTCTCGGGCATTGCAAAGCTCTCGGGTACGTGGGGTCCTGCTTTCAGAGAACCTGTTGGACAGGCAAGTCAGCTAGCTAACGCAAAAGCACCAGTCGGCCACCCCTTCGACACGGTCAAGGTGCGCCTGCAGACGACACAGCAGGCGCAGTTCCGCGGGCCGGTGGACTGTCTCGTCAAGACGCTGCAGAGAGAGGGGTTTGCGGGGTTGTACAAAGGTGCGACGCCGCCGCTGGTGGGATGGATGTTCATGGACTCGGTGTACGCTCTACTGCCCAGCCCACCACAACCAAGTACCTGCCATCAAACGAGACCCGTGTCAGGCTAACGTATGATAAAACAGTATGCTCGGCTCCCTCAACGTGTACCGCCGCCTCCTAAACGACAACCTCTTCAATCCCTCCTCCTACTCCGCCTCCTCCGCCCGCTCCACCGCCCACAACACCCTCCCCACCCACGGCCACGCCCTCGCCGGCACCCTCGCCGGCTGGACTGTCTCCCTCATCGCTGCGCCCATTGAGCACATCAAAGCACGCCTGCAAATCCAATACGCCGCCTCAAAGGCCTCGCGCCTGTATACGGGCCCGCTCGACTGCCTGTCCAAAATCTACCGCGCACACGGCATCCGCGGCCTCTACCACGGCCTCGGCGCTACCCTGCTCTTCCGCACCTTCTTCTGCTTTTGGTGGGGCAGCTATCACGTCTTTACACGCCAGCTGCAGCTGCGCACCGACTTGTCCGCCCCGGCGGTGAATTTTTGGGCCGGCGGGCTGAGCGCCCAAGTCTTTTGGCTGACGAGCTATCCGAGTGATGTCGTGAAGCAGCGCATCATGACGGACACGCTCGGGGAAGGGCGCAGGTTTGAGCGGTGGAGGGATGCTGCGAGAGCGGTCTGGAAGGAGAGTGGGTGGAGGGGCTATTGGAGGGGCTTTGTCCCATGTTTCCTGAGGGCCTTTCCAGCGAATGCGATGGCACTTGTGGCGTATGAGGGCGTAATGAGAAGTTTGCCCGAATGAGGCGTGGTGTTGACGTCTGAGTATGCATGAGCATGATACCCCCCCCCTAAAATGTTCTAAGTGTGTAGTTTTCAAGCGTCGCCATCTCCGCTCGTACAAGGTTGATCTATTATCGTATATTTTATACTCCGTTGCCTATGTTGCATCATCTTTGCCTCATCAGACAGATGGCTCTCCCTGGCCGTCCTCGAGCTCACAGAATGCTTTGAATGTTACTAGTCCCTCACCACCCTCGCCGTCCATGTCGCTCTTTACCACAACTTCGGCCGTAGCCCCGACGAAGAAGACGTAGCCCTCCTCTATCTTCTCTTCCTTCGAACCCACGCTGATTGTGCCCTTGCCTTTGGTACACAAGACAATGCTCGGCCCATCAATGGGATCAAACGTCGCCTTTGCATCCTTCCTGTTCAGCGCCGTCCTCACAACGGCAAACTCGGGAATCGGCGGGTCGTACACCTGTGCCCCAGAGTTGGAGCTGTAGGCCGGGGCATTGAGCCGCACACGAGGGTAGTCCTTGGGTTCCATCTTTTGCTCGCTGATTGGCGCGTAGCTATACGTCAACATATCCGTCAACGTGTCCACGTCCTTGAACTTGGGCGTGAAGCCCGCACGCACCACGTTGTCAGACGAGGCCATGCACTCGATGATGTCGCCCGAGAGATAGGCGTGGATGTCATCGGCCTTGAGGAACATGGCCTCGCCAACTTCAAGCTTGACGTAATTGAGGAAGAATTGGACAAATAGGCCAATGTCGCCAGGGAACTGTGAGTTGAGGCGGACCACCAAGTCGGCAAGTTCTTGGCCGTTGTTGGAGGGGCCGCCTGCGCCTGCGAATTGGGGGCCTTCGGACTTTGCGGCATTGATGAGCTCTTCGCTTGCAGACGCCAGGGCATCCTTGGAAGTGTTCATGACTTTTGTAAAGGCGGATTGGAGTGCCTTTTTGTTGGCTTGCAGGTCGTCGTCCTTGTCTGACGTCTCCTTGCCCTTGACTGTGTTCTCGAACTTGGTTGCCTCGTCTTCGCCGACGAGTTTGCGAAAAGAGGGTATCGTTTGAAGGAAATGGGTGATTTCAGCGAGAGGGCGAAAGCCGCAGAGTCCGTCAAAGGGCGTGACCGCGATGGTCATCTCGGGCTTGTGGTTGTCATCTGGGTTGCGTATTAGCCCTGTCTCTGGTATTCCATCAGCGTGGCTGACCTGGGTAGTTCTTGGGGTCCTTTGCATGAAGCTGTTCGGCGAGCTTCTTGTTTGGGTGCGCCTGGATGCTCAGCGCCTTGTTGATAGAGAGCACCTTGAACAGGAAGGGCAGTCTGTTCTCGTAGCGCTCAGCAATCTCTGCAGAGAGGAGCGATTGGTTCTCCTGCACGAGATCGAGGAGGGTGCGCTGCGTGTCAAGATCCTTGGAAGGCAGCGAGGGGTGGGTTCCCATCCATAGCTATGCGCGTTAGCCAGGCCGCCTGTGCGTGCGGTACGTGTTGCCCACCTCGGCGTATGGTTTCTCTTCCTGGATGGAGAAGTCGGACGCCGTTGCAGCGTGGAATTTGGCGGCAGCCGAGGTCTTGCCGATTTTGCCTGGGACGAACTATTCAGCATGTCGCTGGCAGGTCACGACTCAGAATGCGGGGGGCAGCGCACCCCAGTCGTAGCTGTTGACGCCTGCATTTCTCATTAATTGACTGTATTGGGCGCCCATGCGACGCAGCAACATACCGCATTCGAGTCTGATCAGAGGGTTGCGCATGACGAAAGAGGGCAAGTGCTGGGGTTGGGTGGTGGTGGTAATGAATACGGGGTTGCTGTCGGCCCCACATGCAATGAATGGGAGGGACAACCTAGTCAGAGACACTTGGTGAGGTTACCTAAGCTTCATCGTCACCCTACAGTTGGTTTGCACAGAGAACCTCGGTCGCTGGGTCGCTGGGTCACTGTCGCCAGGTGCAGGGACAGCGCTCCCGAGGTCGGTTCTACTCGTTGAATCGCGCCTTGCCTCTTCCAATTTATTTCCTTTATTTTTTCTGAACGCAACCCCAACCTTGGCTGCGCATGAACTGCTGCTTGTGCTTCGTCGAACCCGGCGCGAGAGTCGAACAAAGTGTCGATCCATTGCGCCTCACAGTGCCATGGCTGCACGCAGCCGTCCACGGGGGGGCCAGCTGAAGGAGGAGTTTGACGAAGAAAGGTCGATCTGGAACTCGATCAAAGCCGACGGCCGGCGTGTTGATCAATATATGGTAAGGACAATGTTCCCGTCTCTCCATCAGCTTCACAATCACCAGCATTGTTTTTCATCGCTTCCTATATCATTTTCTGCATCATTGGATCCATCGTTTTCCTTTCCTTCATCAGCATTGCAAAAAGCTTGCAGGATGTCTACAGACTCTATCTCTATTGGCAGAAACACGTCATGATATACCATGAGAGTTGCACGATTCGGATGGTTTCCACCGTCACGACGTGCTTGACAAGAGCTATACATGACGACCGATTCCATCTACTTCTGGTTCATTGGCTTTGCCGCAAAGAATCAAGGAAAGGGGTAGAACGATCGACGCGTATATGGTGCGCCGGGAACGAGGCATGCGCAGCCATCCTGAACTCCTTTCTCGCTGGCCATGTTGTTCAAGAAAATCTCCTAGCTAACCTCACACAGAAAGAGTCCGATGCGCTCCAGGAAAACATCCTCGATCTCATTGCGCAACAGACTGCTCGTATAAGTGTGTTTCATTTCCATCAACGTACCCCTTAGTAGCTTACGCTAACATACACAGGTCGAGGAGAGGAGCCCTCTTCTCGAATCGACAATGAACTAGAACAGGCGCTCCGAGACAACATTCGTAACCTCGAACAAGCACAGGCTCTCCTCCAGGCTGTTGATGGTGGCAACGACATCTCGACCCAAATTGGTATCCTCGCCGCCCTGCGTGCATCACCAGATGTCTCGTCTGCCTCTCGTGCAGCCAGTGTTGGCCACGGAAAGACTGGCCGCGACCGCCATGGAAAGCGAAAATTGACGGACAGCGTCGACGACCGCGACAGTATCGCTGCAGACAGTCCCGGCGGGCCAAGTCCCAAAGTCGTCATCAGCAGCCAGAAAGACAGGCTAGTCGCCAAGTCAAGCAGCAGCCGTGCAGGATCAGTACCTGCTGCACGCGAGGGCAGCGTGAAGATGGAAGATGACAAGGATGATCTTGGTAAGGGTAAGAAGGCTCGTTCCCCGTCCAAGTCCAAATCCTCGTGGCAAAAGAATGCTACTCCCTGAAATGTCTTTGTGTATCCTTTCTTTCTGATACTTTCGGTATTTGTTCAAGACGGCAGATGATACCCAACTCTTGGCTATTTAAGATCCTTTTTCTTCTGGGGCTTGTTCTAGGCTTGTAGTCTGATAGACAAGCTGCCAATCTCATTCGTCCGCGCTGTGTCGTCACTGTCTCATATCTATGGCTCTCGTCATCATATTCCTTCTTCTCCTTCTTCTTCTTCTTCTTCCCCTTCAGAATTCAATCCCAGTCATCTTCAATACTAACTCTACACCCCGCTCTAGATTCCCGTCCCCGACTCTCTCCCCAATCCGAAGTCCTCTACCGGAACAACGCCAAGCATCGGTCCTCCAACAACAGCGCCTCCTTTGAAGGTGAAGGCATCCTCTGCCGCGTCACCTCTGTAATCGGCGAAGGCAAACAGCGTCGCTACGAAATCATCGATGCTGACCCAGACCCGCCCACGCCCTCCGTACCCTACCGCGCCAGTGTAAACCATCTCATTCCCATCACCCCACCCAGCACCAACACAACGCTGCCGGATCTGAACAAGGGGCGCAACGTCCTAGCGCTGTATCCGGGGACCACGACGTTTTACAAGGCCGAGGTTGTGGCGGGGTGGCGGGTCGCGGATTGGAAGGAGGATGGCAAGGATGTGGCAGAAAATCTAGTGAGGTTGAGGTTTGAAGGCGAGGACGAGGCAGACCGCGAGATGAGTGTGGAAAGGAGGTATGTTTTGCCTGATCGGTGAAGCGATGCTACCGGATCGGTGGTCGAGGCTGGAAAGTCAGGGTTGGTACAGTGTAGTGTAGGATACTTCGGGTGTTTTGGATACGAAACTTGGGTTTGTCGTAGGGCTAATAGTAGTTTGGTCTTCCGCTCGCTGCGTAAAACCCATGTTCAGGATGGTTCTTGATGCTATGATAGATTTCGTGATTGACTCGATAACCTTGTCTAGCATAAATGAGCACTGCTCGTCATTGCCCCCAAAGACAAGTATCCATGTGACCAAGATGTCTTCCCAAAACGCCAACGCTATGCAACCACCCTTCATGGGGCCAGCTCAAACCCAGCTTTCAAACGTCGCTATTGTAACCTTTCGCTCTCGTCCTCGCTTCCCTCCCTCTCCTCCCATCCCACTATGCGCCTCAACACTCGATTCTCCTCGGCCAACTCCTTGTACTCCCTACGTAACCCCTCCTCTACCTCGCTTTGGCTTCGCAGCGCCGCACGCGCATTCTCTGCCACCCGGCTTAGTCCGGCCTGCCACTCTGCATGCTCCAGTCGTAGCGCCAAGCTTGTGGAGCGCTCCTGGTCCAACAGCGTCTGGTAGTGTTTGTGGAGCGCCAGCACGGCAGAGGTCTGGCTGTAGGCGTAAGGGCGTAGTTTGTCAAGGAGGAGGGTGACGGCGGACTCGTAGTCTGTGACGAGTGCGTTGAGGGAGGAGTTTGCCGTGGAGAGGGTAGCGATGGTGGAGTTGGCGGTGGACAATTGAGATTGGAGATGCGAGAGCTCGGCGGCGCGTGTCGCTGCTGTGTTACGCGTGTTAGTGTTTCTGGACTGGCATGAGGCAGATTGAGAGCAGACATACCTGTGATCTCCCCATTTACCTCCCGTATCCCCATGGTACCTGTTCCACCCTCCTCGGCAGCCCGCCCCTGAATTGCAGCAACGCCATTGACGATGCCCTGTGTCTGCGCTTTGTTCTCCTCAAGCAGCTGGCTCAACTGCTGCACTACGGCCCAGAGATGGTTCATGTCCGTCTGCTGGCCGCCAGACTGCAGGCCATTGGCCATTGGAACGCCGTTTTGCTGTGCCCCGTTGACTTGAGGGCCAGCGACAGAGCCTTGCGAGGGTGAGGGAGGTGGCCGCGGCTGATGTTGGCCGTTGGAGTCGAGGAAGGAGTAGGTGTTCATGGTTACGAGTCTATGTGGGGGGGGGATAGTACCTAGGCGAAACTCTACCCAGGTGGAGACGGCGTGCGGCGTGGTCTGGCGTTGAACTATGTGGAGACTAGAGTAAGGCGATTGGTCTGATGGTGTTTGGGAACAGACAAGAAGCGTGAGAGGTCCAGGGCTCTACGCTTAACACATAGACGGCTTCTTCATTGCATGTTCAAGACATTATTGGCTGGGTTCAAGGAAATGCCATGTCGCATGTCGCGCGCCCCCGAGGTTCACACCACATCCTGCACTATCGCTATCTGGTCTCTAGTGTCTTGGCGACTTCATGGCCAGCCCATCCAGGCTCCATGTTGGTCGACATCTCTCCATCAGTATTCCTACCTATTTTGTGACGCCTTCACAACGCTCCCCTGTCGCTCGCATGGTGTATCAGCTCCATAGTGTGCATGTGGACTGGTGATGGCATTCGGAAATGGCTTCGCCACAATGCGCAGCTGTCGTTATCCAACGGGCGAAGCTCGTATACCCACAACAATGCACTGCCCTCCAGATGCCTCCACCGCGCAACTCTCTCAGTCACAACCCATGGCGCTTGAGCTTTCGTCCGGTGAGGTGCATCATACCACAGTCGGCGAGACGCCATCAATCGTACAACATAGTCTAGTTATGTGTCCAGCACTCAGCACCTAGTGAGGAGCATGCGCGACGTCACCGCTCCTCACGGCCCATCGATATCCATCATTTCAACATCCTCGGCAGATCCGGCGCCATCATCATAATCCTCACTGTCTTCACTACCAGATGTCTCCGAGTTGAGGACCTGTGCTCTGACTACAAGAGTCCTATCACTTCGCATGAAGTCGTCCTGCCATGCCGCCATTCCATCAATAGCGCCAACGAAGTAGAGATATCCAACCTCCTCTGCGACCTTAATAGCCTCTCTCTCGAGTCTAGCTTGTTCCTCCTCTTGATGCTGCGCTTCTATCCAGGCCAGATCGACGTTACAGCTCTCGGCTGTCTCCGAGTACGATAAGGGGCTACGAGGTGGCCTAGGCCGCGTCGTATTTCCCCGTGCCCTACGCTCGGCCATGCGCTGGGCTTCTCGAGCTTGCTGATGCTTTCGCAGACTAGCATAGCCTGAGAGTGGTGATCCCCAAAAGTCCGGGTGGATTTGAAAGTCCTCGCCTAGCCCATATTTCCGCCGGATCGCCAACTCGGTTCTATGTCGTTCTTCCCACACTCGCCTACAACTGTTGGCAGCGAGCATCGTCTCTCTGACGCTGCGTATGATCTGGCGCAGTGCTTCTGATCTCTCATGTTGATTTTCAGGTTTGCGCCGACGATTGCGTGAGGGTGGCGGTGTTTGGGGCATCACGCCCTGCTCCATCACGAGAGCACCTGGACACTCCCACCACGGCAAGTCAATGTCGCTCCGGACATTGGGAATATCGGCCGCCTGCTCGTTCGCTATAGATGCACACAGGGGGCACTCTGCCCGGTCTCCGTAGTCGGCCACTGTCGGCAGACGCTCGAAGTCGTATTGTCGGTGCGCTTCATCCCACGCTTGCTCACGCTCCCAGCGCAACTGGTCTCGCTCTCGCTCTCTTTCGAGTCTTTGCTTCGCGATCTCATGCCTTACCCTTGCCATATTCCAAGGACGGTCGCGTGTACATACTGCTGGCGCCAGGCCCCCTTCCGCTACGATGTTCCGTTGCGCAGCGTCCAACTTGGCCCTCGTGTGCGATTCAGCGCACTTGGGACACCACGGCGTATGTCCTGAACTCGCTGGATGAATCTCGTGCCAACATTTGGTTGCGACTACTTTCTGGTGGCCGCGGTACGTTGGATAGCCTGCGGCCTGGTCGCGAATACGCGGATCGTAGATATGCGGATGAGACAACTGGCAAGACATTTTTCTGTTTGCCAGTGAATCTTTTTTCCCGAGTGGTGAAGGCTGATTTTGGTGGTGCCCCAGAAGCCCGGATTCATGGTTAGGAAAAAGTTCGGGTCGCGTGCTGTGGTAAACCACAGTTAGCGAGCGTTCCGGGCCGGACAGTGAGAGGCGAAAATCCTCCAAGTCGCAATGCGTCAAGGTCGCCAGCGAGTGTGCTACGCCTTACAAGGCGTTCGATACTACCAAGTTGCACGTTCTTTAGAGGCGTGTAAGCGCGTCATCGACAACACATGATTGGTGTACTCGCCTGCAAGTCACACGAGCAGTCATCGTCGAGCTGGCTGTGCATCCATGAGCTGTCTCAACGATCGTTGCATCACGGGAGGCGAGATCGTGGGGGTGCAAAACGTCCAGTGGCCAGATTTCTCCTACGCGAGCATCTCTTGCACAAGTTTGCAAAACCGCGATAGGCCACACATCCCCACAATAATTTCTCCGCTACTGGCGGGCGTGCTTGCGACCGGGTCGCCTTCACCTTCGCATTGCCAACCGAGAGTGCCAGTACACCGAACATGGCCAAATCAAATTCCCCACCCGCCCACGCGCCTTTACCTCGAAGGCTGCCTGGTGCCTTCATAATAAAATACACTAAACATGATCACTACGCATTCACAGCAAACGGCGGCCAACCGCTCACCAGTAATAGGCGTGAGTCGCTTTATCCACGGGTCGCAAACGCAAATGACCTGTAATATTACCCTCTTTGGCTGTATCTTGCGGTAGTCAACAATGAGATTTAATCCAACTGAGACAGCAATCGAGCGTCACCGTCGAATTCAATCGCGAAGATGCACTCAGGGCGGCCACGGGCCAGAGAGAGGACATATAAGGGTAGGGCCTCCCTTCAAAACTCACGATCTCCTTGCCAGCAGCTTCGGCAAAATACTAACCGACTGCTTTGCGGAAAGACACGGCAGCTAACGAGTGTAGTACAGTGAACTACCGCCGCCGCCGCCGCCGCCGCTACCGCCGCCATGAAGCGTTGTCCAAAGACTCCGAAGCCGCCAGCTAGCCAGGGATTGAGCTCCTTCAACCCTGAAGCGTCCCCGTTCAGACCTCAATCGCCGAATAGAATCCAGCCAGATGCTCCCGCATGGACTCCTCCGAAGAATCACTCTAGACGCTCTGGTGCTCCCACTAGATTTGCTCGTAAGTGATCTATATCAACTGAGGGAGTGGAACGTACCCTGAAACAGACCTAGAAGATTTGCCAAGGAACTTGCTGTTATCGACCACACGTCCTGCCTATGAGATCAATCGCGGAATAGACCTGGCTCAGGCTCCAGCAAACCTCAATGCTCAGCAACGTCCACATGCACCTTCCAAAGGTGTACAAACGGAGACATTGGAAAGATTGGTACAAGGTGAGCTGAAACAGCTTGTCTCCTATATCGATTTGTTGATTCCCGTAGATCACATCGACTGCACAGCTCATAGTTCGGCATCTACGTTCCCAAGCAACCAGGTCCTGCAAACAGCTGCAACGAACAGCTTTCCAGGACAGCTTTCGTACTTCGCCCCTGCACCTTTACGCGTTGTTCATCGCCCGACTGTAAGCATCCAAGAGATCAATGCTGTACTAGGTCTACCTGGCGGCAGATGGGGAGATGTGGCGATGAACGGAGGCCCTGTGCTGCTCAACAGGTCTGGTCTCTTGGGTGGATCTCCGGATGTTCAGAGTACGGCCCTTGAGAAGCCTATCGAGACCCACGCTGAAATTTTCACAGATTCGGTCCAAAGCCAGCAGCCCCCTATAGGCACTGGTAGACCCCTTCAAGCCGATCTTGAAGGAAGACAGCTCGTGGGACCTCTGGCTGGCCTCGATACGCAGCAGCCGCCACTGATCATGGAGGAGTCTGAAGATGCTGTCTCGGGCATAAAGATAAATGAGCCTATATTCTCAGTGCCTGCTAACCGTCGTCGCCGCCAGCGTCGCGGTGGTATGATGACAACCCTCTATCAAATCCAACAGCAAGCACCACATACTCGCGAAGGTCGCCATCAAGCTCGTGCCGAGTTCTTTCGTCAAAAGCACTTCCACCAGGGCCCCAACCCCTCTTCAGCGGACATCTATCCAGTAGATGCTCCTGCTTGGAATCCCATCCAGACATCTTCCAGGACTGACGCAACGTCGAGTCCGAAGCCGTTAGCCTGCAACACGCCATTAGAATCTATCGAGAATACTACTGCTTGGCCAACGCCTGCTGAGTTGTCTCGGCGAGTTGGCCAGTCTCACCATACGCATCAAAACGAGCAACAAGATGCCCTCACACGTAGGGTGTCTGTTGCCCCTTCCACTCCAGAGCGGATTACCGCACCAAATCTTCAGCATGTCAGCCCTTACGCCTATCAGCTTCCCACTGTGTCAACTATACCGCAGAGCAGCTCTTATCCTCTTCAGCAGTTTGCCACGCCCACTGTTCAGCATGTTAGCCCTTATGCTCGTCAACAATATGCCGCGCCTACTCCTCACCATGTTGGTCCTTATTCTTCTCCACTCTCTACAGGGCCAAACATGCTGCAGGGTAGCCCTTACGCTCATCAGCAGTTCGCCGCGCCGATTGGTCAGTATACTAACTCTAATGCTCCCCAACTATCTACCGCACCAACTATGATACAGGGCAGCCCTTATGATTCACGTCATTTCACCGCCCCAGCTATGCCACAGGTGAACCCCTACGCTCCTCGGCACTTCCCCACACCGGTATTCCAGCATGCAAGTCCCTACGCGCAGCAACACTCGCTCAATCCAACCCTGCCATTAGTCGCCACGTATCCCCCACAGAGTCTTTCTTTAGCAGCTGGTTCTTCCAACCCTACCATTTCTCAAATGAAACCGCCTGTATTGAATGCGTTTGGTAACTATGAGACTTCTCTCAAGCCAGACATGTCTTCCGCTGACGACGATGTCCACTGGCTGATCAACGAGCTTCCGGAGCCGTCGTCGAATACCATCCGGGCTCTTGGTATCTTCGACATAAGCCCTGACCGTCGATCACTGGCAGCAAATCAGGTTGATGGTTCTCGCTACGGTATTACAATTGGTGGTATAGGTCTTGGAACTTACTGGCATCCTCCGGTCGGAACAAAGGGTTAATCATCTAGGGTCTTACCCCCATGATGGCTCAACAAGAACACGACCATAACCTCCATACCTCAGTCCTGACTGATTGGGCCAACGAGTTGGTTTGTGAACAAAGTTCTGGATGTGAAAAAGCATACGGAGAGTTTACTTCGGAGAGCTGCGTCTGGACATGGACATGGACATGATTATGAAGCAAGATCTGGATTGAGATCAGTACTACAAGCAACATGATGTCCGACACATTTTGGACGCTACGCTGCCTCAACGCAGCTTGCTAGCAAAGTCCTGTCGGTAAGATTGCCATTTGTCGATGCGTGTCTTTATTCCTAGTTAGGGATGGACATGGATCAAAGCAATCCGACGACTATTATGATGACTAACGATTGTAATATCTGATGTGATGCTCCCATTGACTTGATGCCGCGCTTACCTATCCATCTACAGTCGTTCGTTTTTATCATTGTCCTCGTAATTGTGCCCATTCTAACTGCATAACCGGTATCAAATTGTGTCTTTTCTCTTCGCCTTGGGAGCGTGCGTTGTCATCATTGTCATTCGATACATCAACCGTGGCATGACTGCATCCATAGCCTCATTCCAGGAGCGACTTCCGATGAGTTCTCATGATTAAATAACCCATTCAGCACGCCTATTCTCGGATCTTTCAGGGAAGTGCTGGAGAGTGATGCAGCGAAATCAACATCACGGCATGGTGCCGGGATAAGCGCTGTCGTGTTATCAAGAGGATTAAATCCAATCTTCGTCATGACTGTAAGCGCAGCAGCAACATCCTTAGTCTTCCTTGTAATAGGCCCCGTGATATCTTGCGTATAGGGGATTGGAATAACACCGGTGAGAGTGATGAGACCGCGCGGCGGACGAATACTACAGAGGAAATTTGCAGAAGGCAGGGCCTCTGAGTGAAATGACAGTGTCTATTCCAGTTCTAATAACGCAAGATAATGCCGCTACGTCGGCATCTGTATCTCCTGAGCTACCTCCTGGTCCCCTCGTAGAGTCGTAGGGCTGATGGTCTGCTCGCCTAGCGACGAAACCCTGATGCCTTCCAATGCAAGCTCACGCAGATTTGCCTTTCCGAAAATGATCGCTCCAGCCTTCTTGAAAGCCGATTCGCTTGGTGCATCTTTTATTGGTGGTGACTTTTCAAGTGCCATGGCTCCACCAGTAGTCGGTATATCCTACCGTACCAAGGGACATATATCAAAGCGGAATAGCGGAAATGTTATGGGTAAAGCCTAAAGCTTCTGCTGTAGAAGGTCTAGGCTATCCTCTTACCGGTATTCAAGATAGAATGTCAAAGCGAAAAGTTGGTAAAAGGTTGAAAACGATATGCATATTCCCTCCGTGCAAACAGCAACATTCCTGATCCGGGTTGGCTTCTATAGTTTTAGAACGTATCAATAGAGCAGTTACCAATCACATAAAGCACCTTCCAACAACCAGGGTGCTTAGATCCCGCAATTGCTAATTTTTGAGTATGGATGACGAAACTATTAGATATGGCATTGTTTACACTGAGGTATATATAGATAGTCCACATGGCCCTCAAATGATCATATCCTTTCACTATCCTGGCATTCCACCCCTAATACGCTCCACATTAGTAATTTACTCATCAATTGCATTGAACTATCAAGATGTCGCATCTCTCTTCCACAATTACCTCTGCAGAAGACGAGCTACTTCAAAGCATCCAAAAGAATCAAAAAATCAACCTTGATGATGGTTCAGTCACAATTGTCGACTGTGAATCAGCTGTTTCAGCAATGATCGATGCCCTTACTGGCCTCCCAGTGGAACCGCCATCAATTTATGTGGATCTTGAGGGAATCCACCTCTCTAGACAGGGCTCGACTTCCATCATTCAGCTTTACATACTTCCACAAGACCGCACATATCTTGTAGACGTCCACCAACTCCAACATCGGGCTTTCTCCACCACGGGAAGGACATCTGGGAAATGTTTCAAGTTAATTCTGGAGGCCAAAGACATCATAAAAGTCTTCTTTGACGTGCGCAATGATTCAGACGCATTGTTTCATCACTTCCGGATCAGCCTCGCGGGTGTGAACGATGTCCAGTTAATGAAGTTGGCCACAAGCACCTTCCCAAGGAAAAACGTCTGCGGTCTTCAAAAGTGCATCAAAAATGACGCTGTTATTGCTGTGACCACAGCATTTGGTAGCTGTCGCTGCTTACGATATTGCATCTGAGCTCGCCCCGTTGGCGCACTGCGCGTCTGACGCAAAGCGGCGCATTGCGCGTTCGTCCGGCTACGCACTGTGCGACAGCCATCAAGACCAGTTACCGTAAGGTACCAGCTGGTTTCAGCCCGTGACGCGGCACCAATTTTATACTACAAACCGACATTCCACGACCTCTTCAGACCGCCAACGGGGCGGGCTCAGATGCAATATCGTGAGCAGCGACAGCTACCAAATGCTGTGGTCAAAGGCCCAAAGACGCGGAAGTACGGTACGAGGCACGAAGCGAGTGTGTATCATGAGTGGATTGAGGAGTCCCAGACGGTCTCCGTCTATGGACTATTTACAGTGAGGCTGCGCAAAGGCACTCGGCCTAAACAGGGACTTGGCAGGCTCCATCGGGGTGTATGGTAAGAGCGATATAGCACAGAGGAACTTGTTCAATACTATGTGCAAGATGTAAAACTCTTACCTGGACTCTGGGCTTATTACAAGGGAAAGGTCAGTCCTTCTTGGGAAAGTAAATTGCGGGCAGAGGAAGAAGCGAGGGTTCTGTCATCGCAAAGCAAGGACTATGTGGGCCATTGTAGGCACAAAGCGCTGGCACCAACGAGTTGGCGCTATACCAATCGGTGGTAGATGATTTGAATTGAAAGAACGATGGAATAAGTGTTGATATCCGGGCGATCATCTACAAGCACTGTACAGTAGACTCTGTTTGGCTAATTACAATTTCTCGTCATTCTTTATCCCAGAAAACACCATCCTATAACATTTCAAAGCCAGCACTCTGTTTGGTTCTGCTATCAGGTCGGTCTGAAATTTACCCTAGCTTACTGTACTTAATGCTTGCTATTGTGACCGGGGAAGATAGCCCCACCCAATGATTTTCAACCGGATGTCCCATGTATTTCCGGGCCCCACCAATGCCTACTATGTAAGTGAGTCAGACCAAACTGATCCGGTAGCTATATATGAGCATTGGAGCCCCCCTTCTCCCACTAACATGGCTATCCTATAGTATTAACTAGAGTAAATGAACGGAAGTATGACGTCCCTACTCCGGAGTTCAGCTCGACAGCCAGCCCTGGTTATCTTTCTCGGGAGGCAGCTATCTTGAAAGTGTATGGGATAGCTATTGCAACTACCGAATTCTGTAGCTAACAATACTCTATAGGAATCTCTGGTATTTGAGGTGTAGAAAAGTCTGGCTATTTAACCATCGAGCCACATACCTACCAGAGTTGGGTAAAGTCACACGCCTCGCATATTTCTCACTCTCTACTCTCTTACTTAACATGCCTGTTCCAACACTGCATTCATCATTAAGCAAGACTACGGAACAAAATAGCCACACTATCTGGGCTCCATCGATTCCCTCCGTTGATTGGAGCGAATTGCATCAGACCATTTCTCTCCATGGTATCTTGACACAAGCGTCTGAACTCAGGGAAGGAAAAGCCTGTAGTTTCGCTTTCAAATCTGATACGCGGCCGTTTTCAGGCAGCCAATCTATCATTTTTGTGGTGGAGTACGCAGACAGCACTAAGTTCGCATTTCGGCTCCCTTACCATTTCCGAAAATCTAAGATCCGCGACCGCCTTATATCTAACGAGCTAGAACAGTGGGAAGCGTTCATAGGAAGCCGCATTCCGCTGGTACCCCAAATACTTGGTTATAGTCTATCTATTAACAATCCAATCGGCTTCCCATTCATTGCGTACGAGTGGGTTGAAGGAAAGCCACTGCTTTGGAATGATGTCGAACCGCGGAACTCCTTACAACGAGAAAAGATAATCAAGACTTTGGCATTATTCACAATTGAAACAGCCTGTCGACTGCAGAGGCCAGGTAGGGTTCCAAAGTTCCAAACCAGCATTCCTAGTCTGCATAACTCAGGAGGAATAGGTGAAACAACCGCTGAAGTCTATGTCACCGAAGCGATCGACCGTAAAATCAAGCGAGTCCTGAATGGACAACTCCGTACTGCGAAATTGGGAGACTGCCTTCGACAGCGAAGCCTAATCCGCAAGTACATAATCCCCGAGCTTGATAACGCGCCTTGGGTTATGGTTCACGGAGATCTTTCCGGGGCAAACATCATTGCCGACACGGAATACAATGTTTCTGGGTCAGTTCCATTGTCATCAATGACTATTTCCTCGTCCAAGCTAACCCAGACTTCCTAGAATTATTGACTATGGCTTTGCTGAATATCTTCCACTACAATTTGCCGCGGTTTTTCCACGAATCCTCGATCACGAATCCTACCAGGATCAAGAGGATATTGACGTTGTACCCGAGCTATGCGATGACCCTGAGTCCTCGCTTGTCTGGCGGAGCAAAAACACCAAGACAAAATACCGCGATCGCCAACTCTTCCTCGAAACCGTCAAAAGCCTGTGCGACACCCACGGGGAAATCTGCCAATCTTTCTACCGTGTTCTTAGCTCGAAGGAGGAGATCAGACGTTATTGGTGGTTCCTGGCAATCAGTAACCAGAAGTTGCATCAAGTCATGGTAAGGGTAAATTGGTTGCTGCATGATGCGGAACGGGCGGAGGAAAACCTTTCCAACGAGTGGAAGCTGTTCCAACTGGGGAATCCTTCGGTCCTTTCCAACAACACCAGCGATTTTTCAAGCTTCTCGTAAAGAGTCATGCGGAATGAAGCCTGGTAGGTTCGAGGAGTGGTTCGTTCTATAGGTCTTGCGGTCTGCCCAAATACTACTCATAAATGGGTTAGTTCCTTGACTTTTTCCGACTACAAAAAAAGGGTGACAAGGGGCAAAAATACATACAACAGCGGGGATTCGCCAGTGGTCACCCACCTGACTACTAATCCGCCGGTACACTGCTTGAGTACAGCTGAGCGAACGGGAAGCTCTATTTTCAGTGTCCTATGGTCGTATGTGGCAGACAAGGGCAAACATTCAATATATGTTCAGACATAATCCTATTAGAGTGAGAAGAACCTACTTACTTTGAGTTCCCACGATACCAAAATTGTCTTGGGTGCCATGGCTAGCTATTCAAGAAACAGATTATTAGAAAGATTCAATATAAACAGGGGCAAAGTGCTGATTGATAGCT
>Ga0182211_1000065_pt1 | contig 27507 bp, 34 predicted proteins | sample G5R1MG_20_FD_129660 | JGI IMG/M metagenome (GOLD analysis project Ga0182211, IMG submission 129660) | Switchgrass phyllosphere microbial communities from Michigan, USA - G5R2_MAIN_03OCT2016_LD1 MG | ecosystem: Host-associated > Plants > Phyllosphere > Phylloplane/Leaf | place: USA: Michigan... | reverse complement strand
GATGGACAAATTCCCACCACATTAGTTCTTCAGGAGGACAGGGTTCGCAGCCGGTAAAATCAAACCAGAATGTGTTGACATATGATAGCGTGCCATCCGGCGAACGCGTTGAAATGATTGTCGGCGCTAGGTCCGTCAACATTTTGATGTTAATATCTGATTTAATTGCCTTGTCCACGCTCGCCCCAATCCCTACCCCAGAGACAAGAACGCCCTGCAGCCACTTATGTAACTGGGAATTCCTGTCAGGCATGTGGTGCTCCGTAAATCATAAGAACACGTTATGTTCTAAGTGATAAACTGTCACCCGAAAACTTCGGAGCACTTTTCCTTACTTATCGCAAATTTATCTCGCGCTAAGTTGTGTACAAGAACTCGCCTTAACAAGAAGCAAGGGCGTGGTTTTGCTGCCTGTAAGGTTTGCTGCTAGGTTGGAGGTGGCCCGTTCGGTTGGTACGCCGGGACCATGCGCCACCTAGGGAGTTGATCCCCTAGGGATTGATGAGACGCGGATTATTCACCGAAGCTTCAAATCCTCGCCTAGCCGCTTACGCGGCCAGACGTGCCTCGACAACAGTGTTGTCGTTGACCGTTAAGTCGTTGGCCGATTTAGAACTGAAGTCACAGGGAACCACCCCTGTCATAGCTTCACCAGTTGCCTGGATCGTCTCTCAGCCGTTTGCTCACACGTCGATCCTAGTTCAGGCCCATCATAACCGCCCCGGAGGGCAACATCGTCCCTAGGTGGACTCTGCGCAGTTATGGTGGACCTGCCGGGTACCGCCCCCGGGTCCGCTGTTTGCTATTAAGCTTTGGTCTTCAATAACATCGCTTGTATAGCAAAGCTTTTGTTCGTTGTCAACCCCTAAAGAATGAATGACCTTCAATTCTTGTTACAAAGCTGCTCTGCCGAGCCCACGCAGGGTTGCTGATAGCTAGGTTGACATACATCGTAGCGGGAACGTTCTTGATCCGCTGCCATCCCGCGCCACCGTTATAGTTGCCATTCACAACCTGCTGGGCAACAGCATGGAAGGAATTCCAAGCCGATGATGCACGATATTTTGCCATCTTTTTCTTGCCACGGATCTCAACCTTGGCCCAGTCGCCACGGGCAACCACACGACTATATCGCCGTCCTACGAAATCAAAGTAAAAGCCGGAAAATTGATCACTGGCTAGAACTGTTCCCTTGAGCGAACCTTTCCAGGCTGGATTAGTGACACCGGCGTTCTTTCCCGTCCGCGTACGGGTAACTACCACTTGCGCCACTGCCGCCCACGCATCATGGGTCTTTTGGTTCAGCGCCTCGTCCATCATACAGGTGGTCAACCAATCAATATCGTCATCCGAGGCGTCGATGGGACCATTCTGTGGATCATCCGGTAGATTGGAAGAATCTGCATTTATTCCTTCAACACCGCTTTCAGTATCAATGGTGCCAGAGCCCGAGTAGCCGCCGGCTTTGACAAAACGCTCTGGATCACCCAAGTCCGCAGTTGACATTGTTGCCACAGGTGCTGCACCGCCACCTGTACCTCCTGCATCACCCACAAACACATTTGGAGAGCCTTGGGCGCAGCGACTACCGCAGAGAACTGGATCGCCAACACGAGCTTGGCCTTTGCCATTCACAAAGACACTGCTGGAACCACGAGCTAGTTTGCTGGTGTGACTTTTGTGCATACCCCACATATCGCCTTGACGATGCGCAGGCTTTCCGTTGATGAAAACGTCAGGGCTTCCTTGAACACAAGCACGCGGTTTTGCATCACCATGCCCGGTACATTTGTCACCTTTTCGGACTGCCGGTTTGCTCATTTTATGATTGCTGCCGCGGCACCCGTCACTGCGCTTCGAAGGAGTCCACGCAAGCAAGGATCTTTGGGCAAGTTAGCTAAAAGCTCAGCTAGACCTTGACGAGCTTGCGCCAAAAGCGCTTTGGCAAAGTTCATGATTTCAGCTTTGGCCTTATTGATAAAGCTGGAAATCTGAGATTTGGCTTGATTCACCAAATCTGTTATTTTGTTTTTCAAGCCGCTGATTGCATCCCTGATACCATTACTTAGATCGCTGATCTTACTCATGATAGCGTTCTTCACTGAGTTGATCTTGCTCTTTATATCGTTGAGCAATTTCTTACCCGAGTCCATGATAGAACCCAGCATACCATCCAGTCCTAGGCAAGGATTGCTCAAGAGGTTCATAACCGTGTCAAGTGCAAGAGCCGCTTGTGCTATACCGGCCAAGCTGGGTAGATTGCTTGTCAAACGATCAGTATGATCTTGAATAGTATTCAGATCGATGTTGATGTCCCGAATGTCGTTACCCAGTTGATTCTTCAACTCGTTAAGTTCGCCATCAGGCTGCATTGCTGATACCTGATCAAGCAAGCCAGGAAGCTGGCTGAGATCACCTGTTATATCGTCGATTAAACAGCTTGCGGGGTTCACAATGACACCCTGGTAAGGATTCTGCGTCGAGAGTGCATTGAACGTTTCAACGTGCTCTTTGAGCTCCGCTGGAACAGATGCGGGATCAATCAGCGGTGTGCTGGTCAGTGGAGGCTTTACCACATGCGTCGTGGTCTCCATGATCTGTTGCAACATCAAGACACTCGATGGCGTCTCGGGGTTGTAGATTTGACTGTCCAGTGCTTCCTGGTTCACATAGGTCGACATGGATTACATCCTTTTCTTCTAAGTCAGGATTCAAGTGGATGCCGTGTGTGTACGTGTTGCCGTTATTACCACTCTGTACAATCACTTCTTTATCCGAACTCAAGACCATGGTTCCGGTAGAGTGGAGTACATAGTCACCATGAGTTACCAGACGGTTGTTCGCCGGATCATATGTGAGCTGTGTTGGGCCGATAAAAACCTCTATCGGCCCAACAGACGGCGAGAACCAGCGCTTGGCCGTCCGTATCCAGTTAGCCAGCAATCGCTTGCTCATACTGTTCAACTGCATCCTGACGAGCTGGAACAACTACCATCACGTGGGCATTCCTGATCGTCATCATTTCTTTGCCCGCAGCAACCATCCAAGGCGTGAACATTACTCGCGTCTGGGTTGGATTGTCGGGGTTCTCGGCCATGACCATGGCAAGAGGACGACTGATCATAATATGACCATCATCGTCGCTAAGCTTGCGGGCGATAATTTCTTCACCAGTGATAAGCTTGATAGCTACCACAACGGTGTTTTCGGACTTCTTTTCTACTAGCATGTGATATTTATCCGCGTAGTTTATAGGTGTTTGTGCTTTTGATTTAGTAGCGCCCGGTGAAAGCCCTTATAGTTTGCAAGGGTCATATAACCCACAAACTTACTACCCTGCATAAGAGGATACCGCTCGGCTTCTCCAACTCTAATAACTGGATCACCGAAACGAACTAGATCCTCATCAACGATTAGAAAAGAATCACCAGACGCTACTTCAATTTTCCATTGGTTGATTGTGCCACCGTCGCCTCCGATGAAAGTGTCACCGCAGTCCCAGATCCTCACTTCATATGTGGGCTGTGGGAGTTCAGCGGCTTCCTTTTCTGCTTGGATGACTTGTGCAAGACGTGCCGAAACATACATCTCGCGATCATCATGCGTTCTGAAGTTATGCAGTGCTTGACGAATCCAGAGAGGCTGACTTAATGCGTCAATCTCCACCGGACTCATTTTGAACACGTTATCAATGAGCTCCTGAAGTTGTGGCTTTTTCTTAGCCACAATCTTCAAGTACTCAACAGGATCTTTGCTGCTTCTCATCCCTGATTCTTAAAGTACTCAACCAGCTGTGTGAAGCCGCCTACGTACTCATCACCAACCCAAATCTGTGGAACAGTCCTGGGTGCCTCACCAGTGGCTTCGGTTACGCGCTGGATCATGTCATCCTTGTTCTCTACCGCATTGACTTCCGTGTACTCAATGCCCTTGTGATTGAACAGCATCTTAGCGCGATCACAAAATGGGCAGGGAGACTTGGTGTAAATGATTGCTTGCATTGTATTTTCCTTGTTTTGACGTTCTACTTCTTGATCCACTGCCCAGCGTGCTTCTGCATGAGCATCAATTCCAAAGCGCCTACACTCTGCTAGTTCTTCTTCAGTGAAAAGCTTTTCAGAGATAATCACTCCGCTTTTCGTGGTCCTACTATAAACCATTAGAGCTTGAAAGTGTTGAAATCGTCGACACTGGCGTCTTGCTTGACACCACCAACCACGTAGCTGGAAATCTCAGTTTCCTGTGGGGCTACTTGGACACTCTTGCTGGCAATCCAGCTGGAAGTCCATGGCAGTGGGTTACGCGATGGAACAGTGAATGGTGCCTTGAGACCAACACCGCGCATACGAGTTCCACCAATGTAATCCACGTACTCGTTAAGCAGGGCTTCATTGAGTCCGATGATAGAACCATCCTTGAACAAGTAGCGTGCCCAAGTCTTTTCCTGACTGATTGCACTCAGATACATGTCGATTGCCTGTGGTTCACACTCTTCAGCAATCTTGATGAAATCTGGATCGTCCTGCTTTAGGATATTACGAAGCAAGTTCTGCGTGCCAGCGAGGTGCAAGTTTTCATCGCGTGCAATGAACTTGATTAGCTTGGCATTGCCTTCTAGGCGCTTGTTTTCTGCAAATGCCCAGCTGCAAGCAAAGCTAACGTAGAAGCGAACACCCTCAAGGATGTTGACACTCATAAGGCAAAGCCACAGCTTTTTCTTGAGCTCGTACTCATCAACAATGATTGTTTTGCCGTTTACTAGATGCTGACCGTAACCTAGCAGATCGTTCCACTTAGAGGCTTCAATCAGCGCATCGTAGTGGGCACTGATGTCCTTGGCGCAATCCACGATTTCCTGGATGGACTTCATGCCATCAAAGACTTCCGAAGGATTGGGATAGACGTTCCTGATGATGTGAGTGTAGGAGCGACTATGGATCGTTTCCATAAAGGCCCAAGTCTGTGCCCACGTTTCCATTTCAGGAAGACTGGTGATGTTACCGAATGCCTGTGTAGGCGAACGGCCCTGAACCGAATCAAGCAAAATCTGACGCTTGAGGTTCGAGGTAAAGATGTGCTTTTCGTGGTCGGTTAGCTTTTGGAAGTCGCCACGATCAGTGTTGAGATCGACTTCTTGCGGGCGCCAGAAGAACCCTAGCTGCTGATCAGTCAGGTGCTCGATTTCAGGATACTTGACCTGGTCAAAGCGCTGAATATCTACGGGACCCGATGGATCGAAGAACATCTTCGCGGTAAGGTGGTCAACCTTGTTCAGGTTAAAAACGGACATTGATCTGCCTCTTTTCGTTATTCCATTGTTATACAAACTCTGGAGCTCTGTGTCTATTACTGGTAGAAAGGCCCAGAGATGCCAAGCACCTCCAGGCCCTTTTGATTACAGCTTGCAGGAATCGCAATCGTCTTCTGGCAGATCGGCCATCAGTTCTTCAAGGGACATTTCAGAAACGTCCTTTTCTTCCTTGACAAGTGTTACGTCTTCTTGACCATCGTAGGTGTTGAAGTAGTAGAGGTTCTTGATACCCAGCTTGTAAGCCCACAGAAGATCAGTAATCATCTCCTTCATGGAGATTTCATTCTCTGGATAGTTCTGAGGGTTGTAGCTGGTGTTAGCCGACATTGACTGGTCAATGTACTTCTGCAGAACGCCACAAACCTTCAGGTAGCCACGTGGGCTCTTCTGATCCCACAGTAGCTCGTACTTGTTCTTCAGCTTGCCAATCTCTGGCACAACCTGCTTTAGAACACCGTGCTTCGAGACCTTCTCCGAAACTAGCGCGCGAACAGGCTCAATGCCGTTGGTGCTGTTGCTGAGCTGTGCCGAAGTTTCTGCTGGCATCAGTGCCATCAATGTAGTGTTGCGGATCGAAGTCTCGAGCAACTGAGCACGCAACTCTTCCCATGGCATACGGAACTGTGGAGCAACCAACTCATCGATATCCTTTTTATAGGTATCAATGGGTAGAATGCCCTTGCTGTACTTGCTCATGTGGTGACCGGGGCAGGCACCCTTTTCTACAGCTAGATCAGCCGAAGCCTTGATCAAGTAGTAGCTCATGCCTTCCATGTACTCATCAACCAGCCCCAGCGCGCCATCATCATACTTCAAGCCATTCTTCGCGAGGAAGTATGCTAGGTTGATGATACCAACACCAAGTGGACGAAGTTCCTTGGTTGCAGTCTCAGCGGCCTTGACTGGATAGTTCTGATAGCTGAGTATCTCATCCAGAAAACGCACAACGAGCTTGGCAGGCTTTTCAAAGTCATGAGGAGTCTTAACACGTCCCCAGTTGAGCGCGCTCAAGGTGCAAAGACTGATACGACCTTCATCGCAATTGAAGCCCTGCTGTGGCTTTGTTGGAAGCGTGATCTCCTGGCAGAGATTGCTCTGCGTGATAGGAGCTAACTTAGGAATGTACGAACCATGCGAGTTAGCATGATCGATATTCATGAGGTAGATGCGACCAGTTTCCTTGCGCTCAGTCATGTAGGTCTGGAACACGTCCAGAGCCGTCATTGTGCGCTTGCGGATCGAAGGATCGTTTTCATACTGAACATAGAGACGATCGAACTCGTCCTGATCAGCATAGAAAGCATCGAGGAGGCCTGGAACATCCTTGGGTGAGAAGAATGTAATGTTGCCACCTTCGACCAAGCGCTGATACATCATGCGGTTGAAGAGGAAACTGTAGTCCAGCTGACGAATACGATTGAATTCAGTGCCCTTGTTGTTCTTCAGAACAATAAGTTCCTCAAACTCATAGTGCCACACTGGAAAGTGGACGGTTGCAGCACCGCCGCGAACGCCGCCCTGCGAGCAGCTCTTGACTGCCGCCTGCATCCAACGCAGGAAAGGCAACAGACCAGTATGCTCAGCATCACCGTTGCGGATCTTGGATCCAAGTGCGCGAATGCGACCCATGTCAATACCAAGACCAGCCTTCTGGCTGATATACTTGACAACACTGACGTTAGTTGCCGCAAGGCTTTCAAGACTGTCATCAGACGAAATGGTAACGCACGAGCTGAACTGCTTCTGAGGAGTCCTCAATCCTGCCATGATGGGAGTTGGCAAGCTGATATCAAACTGACTTACTGAATCGTAGAAGTCCTTGATATACTCCATGCGGGTTTCACGTGGGTAAGCCATGAAACCAATCGCTGAGATAAGAACGAGGGCAATCTGAGGAGTCTCAAAAAACTGACCGGAAACGCGATCCTTGACCAGGTACTTTCCGCGCCACTGTTCCATGCCTGCGAACGCGATAATGTCGTCGCGCGAATGCTTGACAATCTTCTCTAGCTTCTTCCACTCGTCGTCGTTGAAGTTATCAAGAAGTTCCTGGGTATAGTGACCCAGTGCCACATTGTGCTCAACTACCTGCTTGACGGTCCATGGCTCATAACGACCATAAACTTCTTTGCGCAGCTGGTAGCTAGCTAGACGGCTAGCAACAAACTGGTAATTGGGGGTTTCTTCGCTGATCAGTTCGCTTGCGCTCTTGACCAGTAGTTCATGAATCTTAGTGGTAGGAGTACCATCTTCTAGCTGAAGCTTTGCGCGTAGCTCAACTTCGGATGGAGAAACGCCTGCTAGACCTTCACAGGCCCAGAATACCACTTTGTGGATCTTTTCGAGGTCAAGTGCCTCTTTCCGGCCGTCACGCTTGACGACCATGTTCGGTGTGCTGCCCATCTTGTTCCTTGTTCTCTTCTCGTAGGGCCGATATTTAGTATGTGCTTAACCGCTTTTTCCTGGGCGTTTTGAAGCCAGGTATGGCGATAAATTAGCCTTCCAAATGTCCGCCTTCTGGGTTTACACGATAGCTAACCAGAGTTACACAATTCTGACGCTCCGTGTCAAAATTGAACACGCTTTCGTGCTGATAATTCAGAGCCCATTTGTTATCGACGAGTAATATCATGGTTTGAACGCTTGCTTCCTGGTTTCTAACCATCATAAGCTTCATGCGTTCAGGAGACCACCCTAGAGCAAACAACGTCTGCTCCATGAGGTAGGCCATTGCGACATCGTCAAAATCACCCTGGTGTAGTAACTCCCAGGGAGTGCACCAATTCTGGGGATCATCGTAATCAAGTACATACTTGGAAACAGGTGCTTGCGCGACCCACTTGGCAACTGCAATAAGCTGCTCCATATCGCCAATGCCAACAAGACTGGTACGAAATTCCCTCCACTCAGCGAGACGCTCGCTGGGAGGCAGTAGAAAAGGGTTCATAAAATTCTCCTGAGAGAAGATTGGTTATTCGACGACTACTGAGCCTCAGCTCAGTGGTGGATTGGTCCACTCACGACCGCTCAAGCAAAAGATGATCTCTGGACCAAAGTCAGCACAGATAGCTAGCCAAGTAAGTCCGTTGTCACCACCTTCACTGTCCTGGCGAGTGATCCTAAACCGACTTTGTAAGCTTCCGTCCGCTGGAGACCAGTTGAGCTTTGCCATTTCCACAACTTTTATGCTGCTGAGGTTTGGATCACTTGGGTGGACACAAACTGAGAGTGTGCCGGCGATCTTACTCGTATCATTGTTTGCCGAAATTGAGAAATCGTAGTTGGCGAAATCAACGGTGTTGTGGCGAAACAGTGGAACAACACTTTGAAAGATATTGGTAGGCGTAGGTGGCACCCTGATGCCAACCAGAGGACCGTGGTAATAAACATCGCCAGTAATGCCACGCTGTATATCAAACTCGGTAAGGATCTTGATATTCTGGTAAGGATACGATTTGCGACTTTGGATACCGGGAAGATTGGGTGCGCCCATGAATACTTCACCAGTGTCAGTCGTGACCCCGATCTCACCATCAGCAAGAGCATCTGGCAATTCGCCACTTGTTCCCCTGCGGTGCTGAATTCGAGAAATTTGAATAACAGCCATGTGTGCCTCCGAATTACCACGTATTTATTTGATGGAGCGTTGACATTCAGCCAAAGTTTGCTAGCTTGGCTTTATGGAAGGTTTTCGCATCCCAGCAAATGGCACTCGCGTCAGAGTTACAACGCAAAGTTACTACGATTGGATGAACAAATATCGTCGTCCAGTCGTTGGGATTGTTGCTTCCAGCAACGCTTGGGATCCTCCAGGTACGTTTCGATTGGTTCATGTAGAAGGCTACCAGGGCCGCTACCTCGAAAGCGTGACTAGCGTTGACAACGTAGTCTCGCTGGAGATTCTTGGCCCCCTTAACGGAGACCAAGAATCAAAGACCTCTGAAGGGGTTGAAGTTAAGACTTCAACATTTGAGATCAAAGGAAGCGGTGACAACATCTATGTTGTCAAGCTAGATGGCGACCGTTTTTCATGCACCTGTCAAGCAGGAGCCCATGGTCGGCTTTGCAAGCATGTTAAGGCTGCTCGGGAGCTTCAGGAGTCTGCTTGAAGAAAATCTCCAAGCGGTTCATCCATTCATCAATGGCCTTTTCAAACTCTGGTCCTTCGAACACATATTCCTGAAAGCTCAGGTCTCGCGCTACCATAAAGATCACACCACGCTTGATGTTGGTTTTGAAAAGCTCGTTATGAGCCAAAGCATAAGCTGCTAGCTGACATGCATAGTTTTGGATCTTGTCCTTGCTTTTCATCTTGTTGGTGGTCTTGTAATCCATAATAGCTGGTTCGCCATTATGAATTCCAATCAAGTCGGCAGTGCCCGCGTACAAGCCTGGAAAGTACAGCATCTCTTCCATTGCCCATACTTCGCTGACATTGACTAGGCCACGTTCAATAATCACATCCGCCATATTGGTGGCCATCTGACGGACTAGATTGCTGCCACGAGGACGATCAATGCCTTCCATCCAGCTTTCTAGATGTGTGTGCATGAGAGTTCCCAGCGCACACGCATCATCGCGGATTTGATCCGCCTTCTTGTCGCCAACCCATGCACGCCACTCCAAGAGACCAGTCTTGTCCTCAGTGGCACCAAGGATAGTGGTTACGCTTGCATGTGGAATACCTTGATCACAAATGTAATGACGGACGCCGTCTGGACGTGTGACACGTTCCAGAGAAGGATAATCGAATTGTTTGTTATGTGGGATCATGTCTTTTCTTTCTAGCTATACAGGAGTCTGGTGTGGTTTGTCTATTTCCGATCTACTCCAGATATGGCTGGAGCGGGCATTCCTGCCCGCTCCATATTTACTTTAGCGTTTGTCGATGACCTTTGTGATCACCTTGCTTGGCGAGGGATCATAACCCTGAAGTGCAGCTCGTTGCATTGCGTGAACTGAACCGTACTCGTCTTCTGCTTGGTCTAGGATAACCTGCTGCATCGACTGGTCGCCGTTGTAGTGTTTGTCGATGACCGCTCTGATAATCTTGAAGATGTCTGCTTTGGGATTCTTACGAATAGTATCCTGTACCACACGCATCATCTGCGCGATAGCACCGCGAGTCAGCGCCGGCTTTGCTTGCGCGGCTTCCTGTTCTATCTCTTCTTCAGCAATAGCGTCAAAATAGCCCTTAGACAGTGCCTCAAGACGTGCGCGTGTTTCATGCACTGTTGGGGTACCCTGGTTTACCGCAGTGCCGTCCTGGACTCCAGCGAGCGTCTTAGTCTCCTGAACCTGTTGAGCAAAGAATACATCATCGGTGGTATCTTCTTCAACGGTCTCTTCAGCAGGCTCTGCGTTGGCATCTTCATAGAATTGGCGATACTCGCCAATTGGCATAACGTCGATGCCTAGAACGTAGTCACCTTCGGTGATCTCCACCGTGTGCTCGCCCGATGCAACTTTGGCCGCGAGTGCGCGAGCTTCGCCGTAGTGTGTGAATCCTTCTTGGATCAGCTGGACACGAGTGCCAGCAGTTGCCCAGCTGGGATTCTCAGCCGTACCAATGTTCTCCATGATCTGGGTGTGTAGCACCACAGCAAAATTATTGGCCTCCATTACGGGCTCCTCCTCTTGTTCTTCATACTCACTTAATGGTGTATCGACGATATCTAAGACTGGATTACTATCGTGATCATAATCATCACGAATCTCTTCAAAGAGATCATCCTCAACATCAGTGGCTAGCGCGTCCTGCTCCATAATATATTGTAGAACAGTAGAACGGAATTCCTCTTCACTTAGCTGACCATTTAGATGCATGTAGCTGGTGTTCGCGTAGTGACCATATGCACGACTCAAAACTGCTTCGACTTCTGCACCCTCATGAAAGCCAGACCAATCCAGACATTCTTCAAGATCGCCTTTGTAAAGAACATCACTGATCTGACTCAAACCTTCCTTTAGCGACTCACTTACTTTGCGAGCAACCATGACTGGGCTTTTAATGGATGCACCAAGTAAACCCTTCTTTTTGAAGAGATCAAAAGTCTTGTTGTTGGTAAGCATTGCGTGACTTTTGCTGGCACTAAATGCGATGACCTGGAAGTGCTCCATATCAAATTCAGTACAACCACCATACATCGTTGCAGGCTTGAACGTAAAACTTTTGAAAGCATTGATTGCTTCGTTCTTACTGGAGTAGCCTAGCATCACTTTGTCTTCATCAAAGCGAGAACCATCAGGAGTTAGCTGGTGCATCACATACACCGCTGCATCCTTTTTGGGGTTCTTTCTCAAATAGCAATCCAGATGCTCACCGTCTGGGCTGTGGGTGCCTTTGATATAACCGTAATTGTCGGCGATCTTATATGCCCACTCCTCACCAGTCTTCTTGCTCTTACCACGGCGATATCCGCCAGCAGGAACCTCAATACTGATGTCCAGCCCTTCAAAATGCATTTTGCTGTGAAGCTTGGCTTCATTGAGCTGCTTGAACAATTCCATCACCACATAATCCTCCACATAAAGGTGTTGCCAGTGCTGGTGTTCTTCAGAGGAGTAATCTGGTAGCCTAGATCTCTGAAGTTCTTTTGCACGATATCAATCTGCTCACGCAAACTGCGATCATAGACATCGCTGAACAATGCGCCATAATAGTCACGCGCGTCCAGCTTTGCTTCATTGAGCGGATCGTAACTCAGTGGATCAGTCATTGGACTATCCATAACATCAACGTTCAGCTTACCATCTTCAATGGTTTGATAGATCTTTTGTTCTATCCAGCGAATCTCACTATGAATAGCTAAATTGTTTCGTGAACCTGAACGGGCTTCACTTGCTGTGGGAAAAGTGTTCATTCCTTGTCCTTATTTGCAATAGTGCGTAGGGCAGCGGACTTGATAGCTTTATCATCCTTTTCAGCTTGCTTTTGATCGACCTGACGACCGGCGGTTGGATTATCAATCATGATACTCAACTTTCCGGTAGCGGGATCAGGTTGCACGCTGATGCCATCCACGTCCTTAACGGCGGCGTTGATTAGATCTCCCTCAATAGCAGTTCCCTCAAAATCTGGATTCTTGCTGATGAGATCGATTACTTGATCAACAGTGATACTGGTCACTCCTTGCGCCTTTAAATTGGCAACGATGTCCATGATAGCACTCTTAGCCAACTGTAGAGGATTGAGCACTTCAGTGATGATTTCAGACCAGCGCATGGTTGTCTCCTATTTTCACTATTTACTCAGATATGGCAATGCCGGAAGCTAGGCTTCCGGCACCACACTATTAGAACTTACCTCTTGGATCGAAGAGCCTTTTTAACATCGTTTGCTGCCGACTGGGCTGCTGCCGCATCTGCGTCAAAGCGATCACCGGTCGACGATGCGCCCTTGCCAAAAGCAGCATCGAACTTGGATGAGCTCTTTGGAGCATCGCTATGACCAGTTGCGATAATGTCGCCGATTGGATCCGAAGTACGAGCTGCTGCACTGCCCGAAGCCAATGCTGCCGCGGCGCCTGCGCCTAGAGCTGCCTTCTTCAAGACCTTACCAAATCCTTCTTCAACCTTCTCTTCGGTTGAATCTTCCTTTGGTTCGTCAGCTTCTGCCTTCTTGGCAAATGGGTTACCTTCTGGAGCTTTTGCGCCATCAACCTTTGGTTCTTCGACCTTGGTCTCCGGAGCACCGCCCTCAGTTGCACCTGCCTTTGGAGCAGTTAGTGGCTTCAGCTTGCCGTAGTCAGTGGACATTGGCTCGCCCTTGTACTGACCATGTGTGTCAACTGGCCAATGGGCAGCATTGATGTTTTCATTCACTGCATCATCGTCGTTGACCATAGTGGAAGCCGCTTGAGCAAATTCACCAGCATTCTTTGGGTTGGTACCATCCTGCTTCATCTTGTTCAGCAGCTTGGTTGCAGCCGAGCGCTCCTGGCCATCCATGCCAGTCATTGCACTCTGAACACTCTGGTTTGCCACTGCCTTGTTGGCACCCATCTTACCAGCCATTGCACCAAGTGCGGCATTGGCATTCTTCTTCTCAAGCGAGTTAAGTGGGGTACCGGCTTCGCGGATCTTTTGGATGCTGTATGCTGCAGGAGTCATACCAAATGCGCTCTGGAATGCCTCTACCAGCTTGGCCTGGTTGCCACCTTCGGACTCGTTAAGACCAACAGTCTTGTCCAAGTACGCAACAGCTTCCTTGACTGCAGAAGCAGCCATGCCCTTGCCATTCTTCTGAATGTTAGCTTCGATGATACGTGCTACGGCCTGAGCAGCGATAGTGGACTCGTCAATCTTGTCCTCGCCCTTGCCCTTTTCGCGACGAGCATCCTGACGAGCCTTGAAACGATCAGCCTTGTCGTCTTCATCTTCACCCTTACGGAAGGTCTTGCCTTCTTCTAGGTCGTCGCCCTTTTGCTTGTTACGGCGTGCGTTCTGACGAGCTTTGTCGGAGTGCTTCTTGTTCCAGTTGCTGTCATCGTCGTCGGAGTTCTTAAAAGTCTTGCCTTCACCAACAACGGTAAGATCGGGTTGGGCTTGAGTCTCATCACCTTGGGTACGCTCAGGATTGCCAAGCTGCGCCATTGCTGCCTTGCCGTACTTCTTTTCACCGGCCCAGCCTGCAAACTTGACTGGATCGCTTGCTGCCTTCTTGGCAACGCTGGTAGCGAATGTACGGAAGTGAGCTTCTGGCATGCCAGCTGCTGCTTCAGTTAGGACCCAATCAATGAGCGAATCAAGAGACTCGGTCATCAGCAGCTGACGACCAGCAGCTTCGCGGAGAATGGATTCATTGAGAGCTTTACCACCCTCAACGGATTCACGACGAGCACGACCAAGAGGTTCTGCTTCTGGACCTGATGCTGCGTCTGCACCACCGAAGTCGTCCATCGCTGCGTCAACATTATCCATGCTTGCATCCGCAGTTGGATCAATATCGGTGGTCATGTCTGCACCAGCATCCATGTCTGCGCCAGCGGCCATGTCGTTCGGTGGAATCTTGCCTTCTAGGCGCATGATGGAGTTACCAAGTTCGTCCTTTGCACGACGAACGGTCTGCATCGCATCAGCAATTGCGCCCTGCGACGACTCTTCAAACGAGTGCGCGGCTTCTTGACCAAATGCAGCCTTCATCTTGTCGACGAGTGGGAAAAGATCCTGTGCGTTCATCTTTGCAAGATCTTCTGCCATGTTCTGCAGCTTGTTCATAATATCCTGAGCTGCGAGAACTAGCTCTGCCTGCTCTAGGTCGTTTTCGAGAAGCGTGCTCATGCTGTCATAGCTTGCGCTCTCTTCTAGCTTACGGACTTCAGCGAGTCGAGCCTGCGTACGAGCAAACTCTTCTTTGATAGCCTTAAGCCTCTCAATCTTGGTCTTATTCATGTGGTTTGCTCCTTAAGAGGACTTCTTGCGGATACGCTTTGGCGCAACTTCGCTGAGAAAGATATGAATGGCTTCCTGAATTAGTACAGCCTTTGTGTATGTGGGATCATTATTATAGGAGTTGAATGCAGACTCCTTGATAATCCTACTACGCTCTAGACCGTATGCTTCGTAGATGCTCTGGAGTTCTGCCGTGCTGTTCGCTGCATCAAAGTCGATCGTTAGACCGAATAGCGATTCCAAGAGTCCAAGGACCTTGTTCAGACGATAGCTAGAGCTAGTGTTGAATTCATCAATGCCCATGACATCCTTCCAGACAGATAAGCTGCGATATTAACTGTATTTAGCTGGACGGTGTTCAGTCATGGAGAAACGGATGGTTTATGCCATCCGTTTCGTTGAATTAGCGGAGAGATTCGTTAATGGACTTGATTGTGTCCTGCGCAACCAGTGCCTGAGCACGCGCTGCATTGAAACGATCCTTGAACACGGTTGCCGCCGCGCTTTCACCTAGTTCCATGGAACGATTGTAACGCGCTTTGTGCTTGGAAGTTTCAATACGATTGCGATTGAAATCTTCCTCAAGGCTGATTACTTCCTGAACCTTGGCCGACTGAAGTGCATGACCCTTGTTCAACATCTTCATGATCGCAGTTGCAGCTTCCTTCATTACCAGGTTAGACACAACATCACGACGAGTAGAATCAACCACGTTGTAGCGATTTACTTCCTTGCCGTTGCTTTCAGTAATAGTTGCCATCACTGAGTATGAACCACCAGGTGCTGGGAGCGCTGGAGCTTGCGAGTAAGCAACTTCAGAATAAGTTGATTCGGCAATCTGCTGACGCTGTGGTGCTGGAGATTCATCTCCAGAAAGTGAGTTCATCTTCTCAAGAAGATTCTTCATTGCGTTCACTTCTTCGCGCGAGGTACCAAAACTGGGTACAAACGGCTGAGCAGGAGGGGCCTGACGACTTTCGTGTAGAGGACGCTGAGTTCCAGCATAGCCTCCTGCGTAGTGGGCATTGATGGTATTATCTTGGACTGCAGGAACATTAGCTCCGCCGCCTTCACCACCATTCATAATTTGAAGCAGTCGAGCCATCTCTGACTTGTCTGCATTACTGGGTCCCATTGGGATTAGAGAGTTACTCATGATTTCTCCAAAGATCGTCTAGTTTGTTTACGACATAATAGAGAGATCCATCACTCTGCGTTCTATCTAGGACGCCTCGGCTCACCATTTTGCGTGCCAGTTCCTTCTGGCGTTCATCAAGCTCGCTTCGCTTAATGAATTGTCCTTCTTGTGATTCAATTAGCTCAATCAGTCCCTGTTCCTCAGTTGAAACAGGGATCTGAATACCACCGCGAATCTCTCGAAAGCGCATCTTACTTCTTGCGGCGCTCGAAGCGCTCGCCTAGGTAATCACGACCCATAACCTGGGCCTGATTGGTGAGATCCTGTAGCTTCTGGACCAGACTCTTATACTCGGATAGGCGAATGTCTGCAAGACCAGTTTGGATGCTATTCAGTGCATCTTCAATCTGTGCCATTGCTTCACTCTGCGTAGGTGCCGTTGGAGCAAGTCCAGGTCCAACGCCGCCTAGGGCGCCTGGGAACTCTGGAGATGCACCGGGCATCTCAACGGGATCAGCGCCCAGCTCACCGGGTACGCCTTCATCACCCATTGGGTCAACAGGGAGATCCGCAGGAGCGTCCAGAGAAGCATCCATACCACCATCCATGTCTGCCATTGGATCCTCAACTGGATCGGCACCCATGCCGTCCACGTCCATGTCTGCTGGTTCGTCGCCTGCAACAGGACCAGCGCCTAGAGGACCTTCTGGATCACTTGGAGTAACTTCGGCAATTTCAATGCCGTTGAAATCATCCTCATCAATACTCGATAGACCTGCGAGTTCGCGCAGGCGGAAAAGTGGATTCACTGGTTTCATACCCATAACTCCCTCACAAAGATTAACTTCAGCTTCACTGACCATTTCCAGCTGACCATTTACGATCACACCAACGGTACCATTTGGACCATGTGGAATTTTCACTGTGCCATGATCTTCACCGACCATAACATCTTGGCCGATGGAAAATTCGATCTCCTCGTCGAAACGAGGCTTATACTTTGCACCACGGCCAAACTTATCTGCTTTGCGGGCGTCTTTGGCCACGTGGGCTCCTGCGCCGCTGCGAATAGAAGCTGCGGTTGCTACTGGGTTACGTGGCTTCATGTCTGCCATCTTCTTTTCGGCGTCTTTAACGCGCTGCTTTGACTTCTTATCCATCTTTTCCTCAATTTCAATGGAATCGCGCACCGTTGGCTTGCGGATGATTTCCGAAAGAGCTCGACCAGTGCGATATGCTGCTTCACGATCGCCGCATTCTACGTGGTAACGGGTAGCACTTGTAGCTTGGTAGTTTACCTGATTCTCATCCAACCAGTCAAGAACTCGGTCGCGATTTTGCTCCGAAACTTCAACCGCATAGGTGAATGATTCACCAAGTGGTTCCATAACACCAAAAGTCTCATCTAGAGTCTCTCCAGTGCGGACGCTTTCATACTTGGCATTCAGATAGTTGTCCATGCTCTTCCTACTTCCTAGCTTGACACCATATTTACTGAGGATCGAATTAGCCGCTCCAAGATCTGCACTTCGTGGATTGTTCATAGCTTGAATCAAATTGACAAGATCATTTCCGGAAATCTCGCCTTTGATACGAGCAGCTTCCGTGTTCCCTATGCCGTACTGACCCAAATGGTCCACTAGATCAAACTTATCCATTCTTCTTGCCCTTCTTGACATGAATTCGGGTCTTCAGCTTGGGACCGCGAGACTCTCGGATGATAGCGTCGAATTGGGCTGCCCACAGATGCGTGGCATTCTCAAGAAACTTTCGTTCCTCGGAGGACATTTGAAGGGGATCGTCCCCAAAGAGCTCACTTAGAGTCATTGGTCTCTCGCATTGTTGGATATCCGCGGTATTTAGTATATCTGTGCGGCAAAGTCTTGAAACTGGACAGTTAACCTAGTGCACCAGGACCGCTAACATGCGGTAAATATGGGTAACGGTCGCACGTACATTAGGAGACAAGCGGTGGACAAACTTTTCGAAAGCCTCGTCTCCCTGATTGCCAAGGGTGACGGCGGATCACTTACGGCTGTTCTTCTTGGTATTATCGTAGCTCTAGGCTGGTACTGTTTCAGACTTATGAAGCAGCTGGAAAAGAAAGACGAAAAGATCTATAAGATCATTGACGACTATTCTAAGAACAACATCACGATCACTGAAGCTATGAATGGCTTGAAGATGGTTCTGATCGAGATTAAGGCCAAACTCTAATGTTCAAATGGTTAGAGAGCAGGAAAGAAGTAGAGCGAAAGAGAGACCGCGCAGCAAGTCTGCAAGCGGCACTGGACAGCACTACTGCTCTCGAGAATGCAGCAAAGGGAACAATGACTCTGGCTCAGGATGTTACTGAGACACTTCAAGCCCGTTTGGATGACCTTTCCCAACAGATCGAACAAATCTCCCGTCTACTGAGTGATGCTCTTTTACTCGTAGATATCAATGGCAACATTGAATCATTCAATCCAGCTGCAGAAGCTATGTTTGGTTGGAAGAAAAGACAGGTGCTTGGTAAGAGTATTGCCAAGCTATTTCAGTTTGCCTCCGAAGTTGTAGTAGATGCCGCTTTCATGGAACACCTCATGGGTCAGGTCAACATGGACGATGAATTGTCCACTGTACACCATGAAGAGTTTATGGGAATCTGTCAGGACAGTCGAAAGATCTATGTGGACGTTGGAGCCAGCAAGTTCACGAGAAGCGACAACAAGTCTTCTTACATCATCTTGGTTCGAGATGTCACACACCGCGTGAACAACTCCAAGATGCTCAAAGACTTGGCTGAAAAGAACCAAGAACTTCTTACCACCATTGATGCATCCAACACTGGTTTCCTAATCTTGGAAAACGATGGCTCTGATTATAAAATCACGTTCGTAAATGAAGGCTTTGCACGCCTGACCAACAGCAAGCGTCGAGATCTAAAGAGTATGAACTTGCGAGACCTCCTAGGTATTGACAAGGGATATTGGACAGTGCGTCGTACCCTTGGAGAAGAGGTTATTGCTCGTCATGAAGTTCAGCTTTGTCTAGATAACACGGAAAATATTTGGTTTGATGTTCATATCACTCCAGTGTTCAAGGGAAGAAATGCTAGTCAATGGATCTTGGTGTTCTATGATACCACTGAACTCAAGAAAGCATACCAAGATCTGCGTAAAACAGAAGCTCATTTCAGAGCCTTTTCTGATGCCAGCTCTGAGAGCATGTTCATCCATGATAACACCTCTTTGCTTGACTGGAACGATCGTCTTGTAACCCTTACAGGCTACAATGAAAATGAGCTTGAAAAGATCAATCCCATAGACTTCGTCCATCCATTGGAGCGTGAAGGAATCAGAGCTCGTCTCGACGGACGTTCACATACCAGTCTACCAGAGAGCTATGAAACTTTATTCCTCACAAAGAATGGCCAAGTGCGCGAAGTAGCACTTAATAGTCGTCCAATTGAATGGGATAATGCTGGGGCACAAATTGTCGTAGCACGCGACGTAACCGAATACAAAGATATTGAAACACAGCTCAAGACCTCTCGTGAACGATACAAAACTGTTATTGATAATACTATTGATATGGTGGTGTGCTTCAATAAGGAATTTGAGATCACGTTTTCAAATCAGACTTTTAGAGACTACTTCGACGTTGAAGTCGAAGACATCAACGGATTCTCCCTACTGGAAGTTGTTCCTGAATCTGATCATGAAAAGTTCACTTCCTATATGCTGAGCATTGCATCTGGGCAAGAAGTTCGACGTGGTATCCACCGCATCCAACGTCACGATGAAATACGTTGGCAAGACTGGATTGATCGTGGCATCTTTGACGAAGATGGTTCATTGATTGAAATTCAGAGCGTAGCGCGAGACGTTACACACTTGATGCCCAGCCAATAAGGTTGACAGCCCAAACATAGGCGCTACTCCTAAGATGTAGGAGACAGCTATGGAAGAATTCTCGGGCACTATTCAACTACAGCATGGATTGGTTATTCCACTCGAACCTTACGAAGTCCTTTTCAACAGGGGCCGATTTAAGGTTCTGCGGAATACCGCCCTCGTGGCAGAAGTCATCGCCATGAAGGAGCGGCGGGTGCGTACCAAACTCAATTACGAGGATGGCGTCCTTCCCAATTCTTGACATGGAAAAGCCCACCGGCGTAAGCCGGTGGGCTAATCTTTAACCGAGGTCTAATCTAGGATTAGAACGCGAAGGTTGTGATCGCAACAGTTGCGCCTGGGAAGTCAGCTGCAAAAGCTGCAGTTGCTTCTGCGTTGAACGCAGTCAGGTCGCCGAAGATCTCGTTGTGCTCAACTGCGAAACGCAGGGTGGTTGCATTTGGAGTACCGAGAACGACTGGCTGTGCGCGAAGCGAGATAACCTCGATCAGCTTGTCGAGAGCAGCAGCATGTGGCTCTTCAGTGCCGGTCAGGGTGGTCAGGTTTGCACCAGTAACAGTAGCGGTGAACATTGGAAGGCCGCCCGAGAGGAACTGGTCTGGGGTAGCTGCGAAGCCGTGGATCTTATCAGTCATTGTTGAATCTCCTAAAAGAGAGTTTCTAGTTAAATGTATTTATGCCAGAGCACTCTTTAACGACGAATAATGGCAGCTTCGTTTTTCTTGCGCTTCTTTTTGCGTTCTGCAGCATCATAGATGCCCTTGTGTGCATTTGGGTCAAAACCTGCACCAATGGCGCCGCTACCAGCTTTGCCTACAACGGTCGCTACGTTGCCAGAAGCTGTTGATCCAGCAGTAGAAGTTTCGTTAACGATTTCGCTCCAGCGCATATTACACCCTCAAGTAGATTGCCCGGAAATCGTCCTTGGGGATTTCCGCTTTCAGGTTATTTAGCCGCTCCAAGTAGATTTGGACGATTGTTTTATGAGCCGGTCCGTCGAAATAGCGGTACATGCAGCGTGAGAGTGATTCCAGCGTTTCACAGTGCGATGGATGCACATTGAGAAGGAATTCACATGCCTGTTTGGGATCAATCATAACATCAGCAAGTGCAGTAATCGCACTGGGATAGATTGCAAGGAACTCATCCTTGGTGTACTCTTTAAACTCTTTTACTCGAGCGGTTCCATCTTTGCGCAACGGGCGATCACGATAGCGCCAAACCAAGCCCTTATCGTGGAAGAAAGTTGGTCCTACGCGGGCAATGACTTCATCGTTTTCGACCAGGACCCAATCAGAGGAGTATGCCGTTATTGCCTTCAAAAGCTCTGTACGATACAATCCTTTGAAGTAGCTGGCTTTGTGATTGCCCCAGAGCAGATTGTCAGTTGCAACCGGGCTAAAGTAAGAAAACTTCTGCCACTCATAATTACCAAACATCAGATCTACCTGAACAAGCCCCTGACTTGGATGCCCATTTATTGGAACCGCCATGAAGATCTGGTTATTGCCTGGACGAGGCTTGACATTATCTTCACCCAGTAGCGAGATCATCTGCTGAGCTACTTTGGCTTGGTCGTAAGCAGATATATTTAGGTTGATATCAATATCACCAGACGAGTCGTTCTTACCAGCTGAACCTAGGAGACTCTGATGTAGATTGAGATCAGGATTGAGCTTCCAATCTTTCCAATTATTCATCAACCACGTAACAGTTGTGCCAACTTCAACTTTTGCAACACGACGAGTCACGCCCTCGAACGCCTTACCGCCCATCTTCAATCCTCTTCTTGGTATCGTAGAACATTGCTAGGGTTCGATAATGCAAGTCCCCAGAATACAGCTTCACTAAAGTCACGCCCTGCGCGGTGTTTCTAGAACACACAGAATAGCGATAGTCTCTATAGCGTTTCAATAATTGATTGAGTCTTGCCAGACGCTTTTCTTTAGGCCAGCTTTTGGTTCGGCTGAGAAAGGATGGCCTTGCCGGGCGTCTGCCGCCTACAATCGCGTACTTCGCAGCATGAGTAGCCCGATTCAGAATCGTAAAGTCGAGACGTTCTACTATCTTAAACAGCCCATTGGGAGTCTGTACGACTACCCCTTCACACCAGCTGCCCGCACCCATAACACCATAGTTTTCCTGCGTTAGAACGCGGAAAGCAGCATCTTTGAATAGAAGGATAAGGGAGTTGAAGATTTCGCGCAAGCGAACACGCTCTGCAGACAACTCTCGACGCAAGTTATTCCAGTTTCGATCACCGGCGTTGACATGCTTTCTGGAGAGATTTGCTTCTAGAACTTCACGCTGAGAAAAGCCCTCAACGTGACTGGGAGCAGGCAGCCAATTGTCTAATACCATTCTAACCTGCTTGGCGTGGGTGCTAAGACGCGCCTGTATCCAATCAGTGGAAATGTTTTTGTTGACAAGGAGTCCACACTTGAATGTGCGGTAGCCATCCTGAGCTCTCTCACCATCATAGGTCCATAAAGCTTTCATTCCAGCATGGATCACCATTTTTTCTAATACCACATAGAATTTGGTGTCAGGTTTCCAATTGGTGGATGTGACTACCATGTAGATTGATACATTGAAAGGAAAGCCGCTGGGAGGATGGTAAATGATGCTGTTGGGACGTTCCCCTTCGAGAACTTCAAAGCTGATGCTATTACCGGCGTGAATCGCGTCCTCTTTTACGAGACATTCGATTGCCTGAGATGCTGCTATATGGGCACTACGATATGTCATCGCCCACATTTCATATGGCCAATCTTCTAGGTCGTAGACCGGCTGACCACCTTTGCGCTTGGTATAGAACTGACCATCGTCATCAAGGCCAGCTTCCAAAAAGGATCCGTCTAGCTTTTCACTAGCCGTCCACTCAAGGTCAAGAGACTGGTAGATGTCCCCAACGCTCATATCTTCATAATGAGGAATACTTGTCATGCTGGGTGTTTAGCACACCCAGCAGATACAATTCAATTAGTTGCGAGCGCGCACCAATGCCCAACCCAAGAGAGCTAGGTCTTGCATGTCGGAGTCTGCCATTTCAGAAATGCTCTTGGCATTCATGACCTTGCGGGTAAGGGTGTTGACCCATGTCTCACCTTTTTCAAAGTCTACCTTTAGAATGTTGAACATTTCCTTGGCATCGTAGGAACCAGAAGCAGCTTTGCCAGGCTTGTTTGTTGTTGGAGCCTTTTCCGCACCATCAGTTGCGCTATTGTCTGCAGAAGCACGACCTGCTGCGCGACCCACTGGCTTTTCGCCATCCCTATCACGCTCTGGCCCGTTATAGAGGTATTCGTCATTTACCTGGGCTGCAACAGCATCCATAACATCGCGAATGGTTGATCGACTAAGTGCTTGAGCATTTGCTTCGTTGATTGATTCAGTTTTAGCCCTTGGGTCGATAAAATCAGTAGCTGTCTGATTTCCCTTGACTCGTCGAAAGGTGCTCTTACCCAGCGTCAACTTGGCACCAACTGGCATCTTGGACAGCTTATCGTTGATCTTGGAACGATCCCACTCGCCGCTTTTGGCTTGATACTTGCGGGGATCGTCCTTGATCTCGCCTGGGTCCATTTCATTGTCGGCCTTGGTCTGTTCAACACCATTACCAATGTCCTTATAGTCGGACAATTTAGTGTTCAGATCTTGGGGGATTGGAACGCCTTCTTCTGCATCATACTCTTTAGGCTTTTCTTCCGACGCAGGTGTCTCGGCAGATTTTGTAGTAGACGCAGCTGGTTCAGCTTTGGTGGGTTTGACTTCCGCATCGTCGGCAGTTGGTTTTTCTGCTGGTTGGGAAAGACCAGCTTGGTCTAGCACCACCTTGATATCGTTGTCATTGAATCCAACGCGGTGAGTCATAAATCGCTCAAGATCGTCAAGAGCACCAACGCGCTTACTGTGACCTAGCCAAGTGTAGTATTCTTTGGTGAGTTCAGCGGCCATCTTGGCACGCTCCTTTTCACCCATGCGTCGATCCATCTTGGTCTTGAGATTATCCACCCAGCCCTCAACCAGTGTTGGTTGCTGAACGGTTTCCATCAAGTTCATCAGGCGGCGTAGTTCATCGCTATTATTTGCCACGCTTGCTCTCCTCAATCTTACGGAACTCTCGGATCTTGCGATTGAACTTGTCAGGATCCTGGTTCTTGATTGCGTTGAAGAGGCGGCGGTTTAGTTCCTCAGCTTCTTCTGTTGTAAAACTCTCATTGATGAGGCTAACCAGATTCATCGCACTAGCAATGACGTTGGTGGCGCGAGCCTCTATAACCTGATGTTTGTCTCGTTGGGGAACAAACAGATCGAGCTCTTCGATGAGACTCTTGACGCGACCGTCTTTCATCTTGGTGCCTCTTATTTGTTAGAGTTATCAGAGTGGCGTTCCAACAGCCTTTCGAGCATGTTAGCCGCAAGTGCCAATCCTTCCTCTACACCTCGAGCATAATCAGCAGAAGTATCGCTTTCACTGTAGCTACGAAGCTTGAAGATCATATCGCCTATATCCTCTTTTAGGATACCAGTGGTATCGAGGTCTGGAACCTCGATACCTTCTAGGATCACGTCCTCACCGTCCTTTGACATGAACGAGGCTTCAGTGAGCCTGATATACCTCCTAATGTCATCAGGTTGATGAGTCATTCGTGAATCTCCTTACTGGCGCGTCACGTATTTAGTGAAACCGCTTAGTCGCGGTTCTTGAGCGCTAGGTTTCGTAGTAGGGCACCCGATGCCGCAGCTTTGCCCGCAGTTTCGGCTACAGGTGCGCTTGGCGTTGCTGCCGCAGGCGCGGTTGCTGTGGAGTTCTTATCTGGACTGTATGCCGTACCAATACTCTTAGGTACAACAGTTTGTACCTTGTTGAGTAGACCAGCTTGCATAGCACTTACGCCCGAACCTCGACCTTCACTCATCTCCTGTGGAGCATCTTGAATACGAAGCGTTGAAGAATCAATCTTCAAGAAGACCTTTTGACCAACACCAGAGCTTGAACGCGTTTTGAGGAACTGGATCTGATATTCACCGCGATCCTTCATGGCAGTGGTTGTCAAAATGGCCAACACGTTATCCGCGGTGTTGATCTTCGAAATACCGCCTGCAATGTGACTTGCGTCAAAGTCCTGTTCCTGAACCGATGCACGATTGAGCTGCGACGCAGTTGCACACAAGATGTTCCATTCCACTGCTAGTGCGCGAAGCTCTTCTGAAGTGAACTTGTCCTTGATGAACTGATCACTTACTGAAATCTGACCACTGTTGGGATGCATCAGATCCAAGTAGTCAACGACCATGGCGTCAGGACGATGACCTGTCTGGATTTCGTATTCCTGCAGATAAGCACGAATGTCATTAGCCTTGGTACCGGCCATTGGCATTTTCTTGATCTGCAGCTTACCCCAAGTGTGGGCTTTGCCGCCGCTCTTTCGCATCATACCAAGACGCATCGCGATATCTTCAATATCCTTGAAGATCATCTTCGTGGGCGTTTCAGTGATCATTGCGTCGTAGCGTAGACCAACGAGCTCTTCACTAAGTTCCATAGTGATATAGATGACATTGAGACCCATCTGAACCCAGTTGAGTGCAAGGTTCTGCAAGAAGAGACTCTTACCCGTACCAGGTCCACCACAAAAGAAGGTGATCTCACCACGGTTCATGCCACCGTAAAGCTTGTGATCAATTTCCTTCCAACCAGTTGAGGTAGTATCCGTCTTGTCCTTCATCTTCTGAAGGCGTTCTAGCGGATCCATGAAGTAGTCAGTGCCCAGCTCAGTTTGTAGACTGATGAGCATGTTTTCCTTGGAGCGTCGCTCCAGTTCTGCGTAGTCGCCTTTGGCTAGAAGCTGCGGTCCTTCATAGACCAACTGTTCCATTGCCTTGTGCTTACAGAAGTCCGAAACGGTATCTAGGAACCATTCGCTATGCTGAGGCTGAATGTTGGGGATGATTGGAACATCCACACTTGTTTCAGCCTTTACCTGCTCTGGAGTCGGCAGAGTGCGGTATTCGCCGGTAAACTTCTGAATGTATCGTACTGCTGGTCGCAGCTTCTCGTCCCAGTATTCTGGCTTGACGATATTCTGACAACGCACGTATGATGTGTTGTCAGTTAGCATGAACTGAATCAGGACCTTCTGGACTTCCTGACTATAGTCCTTGAGCTCAACTTCTTCTTTTCTCTTCTGGCTCAATTGGACCTCCTGGTCTTCTTATCGTAGGCGCTGTCGGCGCACGTTTATTTCTAGTTTGTTACTGACCTGGGCGTCAATAATCGACCAGACTGTATAGAGTTTTCCATAAGTTTTGGTCGCATCGGCACCGTCTTTGATACCCGGGTCCCACTTGGGGAAACTAACACTCCAGCCTTCTTTCAAAGCTGCATCAACGAGATATCCACCACCAGCTTCCATGTCGGGAACTACGATGATTTTCTTACCAAGCTGGTTCAACCATCGGGCTTGGTTGTCAGTGACTGTACCGCCCATGACTGCAACACCATTTATCGCAATGGCGTCAAAGGGTCCTTCACAAAGGAATAGATACTCCCAATCGTTCTTAGCTACTTCTGTGTTGAACAGATAGTCGCCTTGAACATCCTTGTAGTATCGTTGCTTTGTTGGAAAGCAGGCTCGGGCAGTGTAGCCAACAATCTGATCATCCCAAAAGCATGGTATAATCAGCTTGCGGTTCATATCGCCCGCTTTGTTTGGTGTCCAGTAGTAATCATATCCTTCGACGATATCATCGCCTCGGGTTACTAGATACTCCATTACCAACATGAAGTTTGGATCTTCGCAACCTTCAACCAGCAATTCCATCACCTTCCGAGATCCCGGAGGCAGTGGCTGAGGTTTAAATGCCAAGGTAGTGTACGGTTTGGGCTGATAAATCGTACCAAGCGCACTATTCTGATTTTGTTGCCAGATGTTGAAATTCAACTTGCGAATTTCTTCATCCGGCATACCAAACCAACCGAGAAGATTCTTCATCTTCCTACCAAGCGCTTGACCTGGTTTCCAAATAGCAACAAAGTGACAGTTGAAACAACGGGCAATCACACCATCATCAACAGTGCCCATTGTGATGCTTAGACGGCCACGAGTGTCCGGCGTTTCACCATTGTGAACACAACAAACTCCGTTAGTGCTGGTCCAGCCGGAAGAGGTTGTCTTCCGGCGGCCAGGCATCAACGTCATCAGTTTATCATAGACGATGTTACCCATTTATTCCTCAGAACTCAAAAAGATCATCGGCAAGCTTGGTTGGTTGGGCTGCGGCTCGCTTTCCAGCTTCCGCTTCCTCAAACTCTTTTCGAGCCTGCTGCACTGTCCTATGATCCTTAACATTGGAAAGCGCAAATTCGCTATAATCAGGAACACCGTTTTCAGCATTGCTGCCGGCGATAAAGTTCAAGACCTTGCGATTACGGGCAATCACGTCCATGGGAGTTTCACTACGGAATACTTCCTCGATGACGTCCTTGATCTGCAGAAGCTCTGCAGGAACAAACTGAGGGTCGCCCTTGTCGTAAAGATCCTGTGTTTCAAACACGCCCTCAAGGTGAACCTGAATGTTGTGGTTCATTAGAAGTGCGTAGGTGACCACGTCCCACGTTGAAGTGAACTTTGGATCACCATTGACGCAGATGTCACCCATCTTGAGCTGCTTGCCAACTTCAGTCTCAATAAAGCGACCTCCACTGACCTTGCCCAGCCGTTCGTTGAACATGTCCTTGAGAACATCCAAGAATGGACGTT